>VFQU01002028.1_pt1 | contig 10408 bp, 3 predicted proteins | sample 3512311 | NCBI WGS metagenome assembly VFQU01 (sample SAMN10412377, study PRJNA504923) | tailings metagenome | isolation source: Relicate 3 Philex TSF3 active mining site | place: Philippines: Tuba, Benguet | collected 2017-08-29 | reverse complement strand
GAGATCGCCCTGTTTACTTCTCCCTCGGCATTCGCGATTAGCGCCTCAATCCGCTGGTCCTGGGAGTCAACGGCCAATGCCTTAGCTTCGGCAGCCAACTTCTTGGCGTCGTCAATCGAATCGGCGCGCTCGATTGCAACAACCGCTCGAAATCTCAAGATCTTCGCCTTGGCTGCAGGACCTAATAAGGTCCAATAGTCAGACTCGCCGCACAATTTCTCGATCAGTTTGGCTGCTTCGACCTTCTTGCCTTGGCGCCACAATTCCTTAATCTGATCTAGCGATTGTTCCGCGAAACCTGAAAGCAGTGATGCCATCTGGTCGAAGCTGGACGCAACCAAAGATTGATTCGCCGGGACTGTGATTGATTGAGGCTCCCCGCAAATGATGCTGGCCCAGGCCTCGCCAAAATACTGCGTTACCACGCCACGCGAACGCCTTAGTTCGTTCGTAATCCGAGAAGCGGGCCAAGTCTCGTATCGAATTCCAAGCGATTCAAACTTCTTCTTCTCAACCTCCGACTGTTCGATACACGATGTTTGATGGAGTTCACATGCGACGAAAAGCCGAAACGTCGAAACTCCCCGTTCCTTCCAATACGAATCCCAATGGTCCAAAAACTCTTGCGATGCCTTCTGGATTTTGCCTTTCGTGAATGCCTTCTCCCGTTTGCATTGGCCGATCTCAATGCTCTCGCCTTCAATCAATTCGCTTTTCACATCCGCCCCAAACTGGGACTGACCCGGTGTACCGAACACCGTGCATGAAGCAACGCCGGGTAGACTCATGGTCAGGTCCCGGCAGAGTGCTTGAAAGCGTTCCCAGTCCATCGATTCAAACGGCAAGTCGCTGCTTGATCGAACGGGCGGAGGGATCTGGTTCTTGCTTGCCATTTGTGTCGAGGTAGGTTTCCCAGCCGCTATTCCACCAGCGCCTTAAACACCGCGTCAGCGGCATCCTTATAGAACTCAATGCTGATCCGGGTCCAGAGATCGTCAGGCAGGTCGTTGAGTTGCCGGCGAGCGGCCACAGGCATGAGCAGCGTCTGGGCTTGTTTGTCGACGGCGAGCTCGGCTATTCGAATAGCGTTTGGGATCATATCGATCGAGCCGCCCAGGTTCAGCGAACCGACAATGATTGTTCCTCCGCGCGTGTTCTTGCCGAGAAGTGATCCACAGAGAGCCACCAAGACCGCAAGGCTCAACCCACTTCCCGATCTGTCAGCGTCCATCGCCCGCATCTGGATCGAGAATTCGTGTTCGCGCGGGTCGCGATCTCCCACCAATTCCTTCGCGCGGATGTACAGATTCTGTTCGCCCACTTTGACGCTCTCGCGAAATGAGGGCGCGGGCGGCTGGTTCAAAATTTTTACTCCACTGCCGGGGCCTGATGTGACTTCCAAGCGGTAGAGCCCCGCGCCGGCTTCCGGTGAACCCGTACTAGCAGCCCAGACTTGGCCGGGCGGCAGGGGATCGGATTCGATTGCCTCGTCGCTGTGCAGCTCAGGCGTCGAGACGAATTGCTCCAACCCATCAAGGCCCATGGTGAAGCTGAAGTGCGTATTCCGGAACTCGCTCTTGAAACAGCGCTTCTGTTGCTCTTTGATCCGCCGCCGAGACTCCAGCGCTAAACGGACAATCCACTCCAGATCTTCATCAGCAACGGGCATTTCCGGCTTGGGGTAGAGTAGCTTCACCAGTCCGCTGATCGTTTTGTTTACCGCCTCAATGTCGCGTCCACTCAATGCCCCGCCCAAGAAGACGCGGCCTTGCATCACGTTGACACGGCTGCCAGCCCGGAGCTTGCTCCAGCATTCCGAAAGGAAGTCGCTGACGAGTCCAAAGTGATCGGTGAGATGCTCGGCGGGTGAAAGCTTGGGGAAATCCCACCCAGGCGCGAAGGCATGAAGGCGATCCATGAATGCGGTGTCATTCCGCATCTCAGGCGGCAGGGGGCTCAACAGGTGCCCCACGCGTTGCTGTTGTTCAACGTCGACATCGAAGTTTCCCACCATCACCAGACCACCCTCGGCTCGGATGTTCTCCTTGCCTCGGCTAAACTGGCCGGAAGCCATGTAGCCCTTCATGATGTTGACTCCATCCTTCTGGTCGAAGGAGATTCCAGAGACCTCATCGAAACAGACCACATCGTATTGACAGACCAGGCCACGCTGGCCAGTAGCGTTATTCACGAACATCTTAGCTACGGTCGCCTTCCCTCCGGAAATCAAGTGGGCGTAAGGAGAGATTTGTTGAAAGATGTGGCTTTTGCCGGTTCCGCGGGGTCCAAGTTCCACCAAGTTGTAGTTGCGCTCGACGAACGACACCATGCGAAGGAAAACCACGCGCTTCGCCCGCTCATCCAGTGAAGAGGGCTCCAATCCAACGGAGCGGATCAGAAGATCGATCCATTCTTTGGTGGTGAACTTTTCCCGGCCCCGCGAAAGGATATCCAGCACATCGGATTTGGACATCTGGATCGGGCGTAGACTCTCGATGCTGAACGGTCGACCTCCGTTTTCCTGGGCAACGATGCCGTCGTAGGAGAGGGTCACCTCGGCGTAGAATCCATCGGTAAGCATCCGCTCGTTCTCCCGAACCAAATCGTCGTTGATTCGAACTTCGCGGAGTGCCAAACTCGGCAGCTCCGCGACATAGCAATCGTTCTTCGTGTCCAGTCGAGCGCGCACGATGTCGATCAACTTGACCGAACCTTGATCTCTTGCCCGCGACTTGAAGAGTTCTTCTTCTCCCGTCCGAACCGTCCGATCCCGTAACTGCTTTTCGACGATCTCAAGGCCCTCTGCAATCTCGCTCTCATCGGTGCTTGCGCAATAGCGACCTAACAGGAACTCAACTACATAGGTGGGTACCGGATACTGGCGCGAGTACTTGCGAACGAGATCCTTCCGAACCAGGTACCCGTCAAAGGCCGTGGCGGCTAGTCTATCCAAGCTGTCCATGCTTACATTCATGGCTTTTCTCCTACACAGGTGGTCTGGCTAGCAATCACTTTCCCCTCCGGGTCTAGAAGAACTACGAATGCAGCTGCGCCCTCATGGGCATCATCCGGCACCGCCATGCTCACTTCCCCGGCGGGACCGATCTCCTTCGTGGCTGCCGCAATACTGGTTGATTCCTGCTTCCAACTCTTCCGCAGGTCCACGCGCACTTTAGGGTCATTGGAATCCACACGAACCCGGCAGCGCATTCCCCGCCATTCGACAGATTGGATTGATGCATAGGTGGCGCTCGCGCCACGCTCGACGATCAGCTCCGGAACGACACATTCCTGGGGACTGATGCCTCCATGTGCGTAGGTCTCGCCGGCTCGGAAGGCTCCGATTCCCGGGGGTGATGCGATCTGAACTTCCGGATTCCAGAACCACGGGCTGACAGGAATATTCAGGTCTGGTTGGCCTTTGACCAAGGCGCAGCGGGCCCACTTGGTTTCCGCAAGATAAGGTGCGAGCTCAACCTTCGGTAGGCCCCCAGGCAGCAGTAGCCAACCGTGATCCGTGACTACGCGCACTCGGCGCCAGCCGGAGTCGATCAAGCTAAAGGCCCGGTCGGCGATACGATCCACTTCCACTTCCAGTTGGTGGACCAGCTCGCCCTGGAGGCTGTGGCCCATGCTGTCAACGTTGCCGCACTCGGTCCATCCTCCACCTTCGCCGCCCGCTGGAATGCGGATTTCATTCGAGTCCAGAAGTTCGACTCCGGTTCCCTCCAATCGCTCCCGCAGAAGCGGTGCAACAACAGGCTTCCACCCGGACTTCGCCTGGATCAGCGGCGTAAAGTCGTCGCCGCTTCCACCCTTGATTCCGTCCGTGATTGGAGTGGCTGCAAGCTTCGCCGTCGGCGTCACCGTTGGCAGCGGAGCCAGCCGATGCGTCATCGACACGCGAAACCCGCGCGCTTCGAGTCGGGCGGCCAGTTTGCCGGCCAAGTCAAACCGCAAGCCATCCACGAACAAGAGGCAAGTGTCCTTCTCGGCGGAGGGTTGGAAAACACCCTTTCGCGCCTCGCTGGGCTCCTTTGCCACCAAAGCCTGAAAATGCCGAGCAGAGCCGTCCAGCCACGGCTCGTAGAGCGCGCGAACCACTTTCACCAGAAGCGCGGCATCCGGTCCATTCCGGAATCGCCCCAACGCCTCCATGGCGGCGGCATCGCACTCCCAGCCGCTCGTCGCGTACTCGGCGGCGGCGGCCGACAGAGTCGCCCCACCCACAGGCTTCCGCGCGGATTGCGCCAGGCGCGCCAACGGGCGAAGGGCCACTGCCCAGGGGCTCATGTCGGTTCGAGCCCACACCCAGTCACGGCGAACTGCGTGTCGGCCTTCCAACTCCAGAACTTTTGCGCACGCCTGTGCGTGGGGAAGGGCGGCTGCCGTTTGAAGGTCCTGACGAAGCTCCGCCTCGTCACGCTCGTTGATGCGGGGATCGCGGGAAGGATCGAGGACCAAGAGGCCCTGGCCCGCGCCTGAAGGTTCTCTCAGCAACTTGGCGACGCCCGGATAGAGCTGCGGGGACTCGACGAAGCGGTTCCACACTCGGTCGAGACCCAACTCCGCACGAATCAGCAGACCGGCAACTTCGGCCGCCGGCACTCGATCCGGATCGAAGCCGAACTCCGACTGACAGAGGCCCCGGAAAGATTCCCATCGGCTGCCTTTTGCAGTTGCCTCGAACGCCTCTGCATTGTTGAGCCACAACAACAGATCCCGAACGGGATCCTGCACGGAGAGCTTGTCGAAGTCGTCAGCGTCCAGGCGGCGGCCCTTCAATGTGCGCGCATCGGTTTCGGCAAGGATGGGCAGCACGCGGAGGAACGCATCTTCGGTCCGCCGATCAGCCGCAACGTCCAGTCCAAGCCCTTCATCGGAGACAAGGAAGGCCCGAACGGTCCAATCGTGCCCATTCGATTGGTGCCAGACCCGCCCGCGGAACTGGAGTTCCACTAAAGGCTGCAGTGGTGGCGGGCAATCACCCGCGGCACGCAGTTCCTGGCGGCTGACCCGTGGCAGATAAAGCACTGGGACCTCGCCGGCAGGGGGCGCCTCCGGCAGTGTCCGATCGACAATGCATTTCAGCCAGATCGCCGGGCCGATCCGGGAGTTTGGCTCGTACCGTCCGAAGGAGTACAGCGTCGGAAATGCAGTGCGCAAAACGTGCATGAGTGGCAGCCACTGGGCCTCTGTGTCGGTCCACAATACTGCCGCTGGCGGCACGCTACCATCGGGAGCGAGCATCGCACCGCGCAATGACTTGATCAGCCGTTCAATCAGCGTCATGCTTTCGTACCCATCTGTTTCCGGAGTTCCCGTGCTTTGCGTTTCAAGTCGAGGGAGTAGTGGAGGTCGTTCCAACGGGCGCCGTCGAAGTCTTTGCCGCCGAGAAAGTTTTCAGATTGCTCATCCCATGACCAGAACCAAGGGAAGTCCTCTTTGGGCCGATGGGGCTCTTTGCCGCGGTCCTTCCCAAGGGAAATCTTGGGAGTAACCCGCAGAATGCAAGAACCCTTCTTTGGCCTTGTACTCGGGGCTAGCGCAGCCGCCAGCCATGGTCGAATGTTCAAACGCACGCCATCGTCAATGGAGGGCTCCCACCCGATGGGCTGCTCAGATAGCGACTTCCATCGCACGAAGATGTCGTAGGGCGAATCGCCGCGGAGAATTCTCTCGAGCTCTGTTTTGAGGTGCGAGGCTGCTGCGAGGCGGGCGTCCGCCCCTTCAACGCCGGTGTTGACCTCTGAACGCTGGCGGTTTATCCAATCACCGAGGGTCGTGTAGATCAGCTTCTCCAGAGTCTTGTGGCCTTCACCATTTGGAGCGACGAGTTTGTGATAGTTCACAAGTGCATGAAACCCGTCCTTACGTCCGTCCCACACGTGCCAAATGAAGGGACGTTGATGAAACACCTGGCAGTGCTCCTCGAAGAACTTATCTCGAAGCCAGACCTCTAGTGATTCGCACCCGCCGATCAGCTCAGAGAGTCTAGGAGCCGACCAATCGCTTCCGTACGCCTCTGCCAATAATCCACGCAGCCGCTCTGCGGCAGGAGCTTCTCCGCTGACGGAGGAGAGACCAACTATTCCGTCCGAATCAGCGAACTTTTCGAGGCCATCCAACGCAATGGCAGCAGATTCAGGAAAGCTGGAGCCCGCCAATCGTGGCCATGCGTATCCGACCAGACGGGCGACGGCTACCTGCAGTGGGTGATCGGCACCAAATGGATGCCCAGTGAAGATCCATTGTGTTGGATCGGTCGAATGTGGAGTCGGAAGGCCATCTTCGTTAGACTCATCAGCCAATCCTCTCCAATAGGTAACGTCGATGGGAACCTTGACCAAAGTCTGATTAGTGATATACATGCCATGAGCAATCTCTCTCACCTGTTCTCGATATTGATCAGAGCGGAGATAGGTGAGTACTGCCGGCAAATCGCGATCACGGAGTGGAGCAACAACAGCGAGTGTATTGTCATACTTATGGCCAAAGTATCTGGTAGCTCGCAATGTCATTTGTCCGATAGCTACACCAGGTTTGCCCCAGCAGCGATTGCCGCTTTCGTGCATGTCGTGAAGCTTGTCGCGCGTTTCAGCTGCGTATCGCGCTAGTGCACCTCGACCGTTCTCCCACAAGATGGCATAAGACAGACCAGTTATTGCGCTGCCTGTGTCATCGGACGAAGACTGAAAATACTCCCAGCGGTCACCGATGTCGACAAGCTCCCAGAAGCAACGGATGAATCGGTTTGCGTCACCTGTCCGGAGTCCTTGATAACATTCGGCCATCGTGTTGAGTAATGGGAGACGTTCGGTTTCGTCTTCGAGCGCTCCGAAGACGATTCGACCGTCAGGGTTACCAAGTTGCCGGCTCTGCTGAAGCGGAATGATCTTCTCGCGCAGTAGCGCCGACTTCTTCTCTTCCGGACTGTCCGAGACCGAGACGTCGAGGAGGAAGGAGTCTGAGACTTTTGTTTGTCCCGCACCAATGGCCACGAGACTAACATTGACTACCTCGCCGCTAATAGTGCTGAATGCACGTGGGCCAAGTCGGACCGCGAAGTGCCACTGCTTGGTTCTCAGGAGCCTGAGTCGCACGTCTTTGTACCGGTCTTGATGGAGCCAACTGTGTGGAGTCAACAGAGCAACCGAACCAAACTTCCCACAGAACCTCAGTGCGCGATCCACAAAGCATGTAGCCAAGTCTGCTCTGGCATCTGTATGGAACTCCTCACAGTACGCCTTGAGCACCTCGTCCTGTTTGTGTCTTCCTAAGTAGGGGACATTAGTAGCGACCAGCGTGAAGGAGCTTGAGAGAATTCTGAACGCCGCGAGAACTCCCTTGGCCGCGATTGCGAGTTCGCGCACATCAAAGGAGGGCTCTTGGCCGAGGGCTGCCTCAATCAGAGGTACAACGCTTTCCACGCCTGCGGAATAGACCGTAGCCCGAAGCCGCAGCGGATCAATTAGGCTCCCCAAAATAGGGGCATCCTTGACGAGTGAATAGATGCGGCGCATCTCCTCCCGGGCAGGCGCATTGTCGCCTCCCAGGCTGATCCAATCCGCCTCTGACGCATGGATACCAAGCCCTGAGCACGCGAGGTTGAGTGGAGGTAGTGCAAAATGTTCGCCCGCCAGCCGCCACGCGGCCAGAGCCAGGTTGAACGCTGCAATCTGCGCACAGCGGGCATCGATCTCCAGCCCGAACAAATTCTCACTGAGTACGGTAGCCAAGGCCTCTTTAAGCGTCAGTTCGTCTTCCTGAACACGCATACGCGCCAGGATCGGCAGCGCGAAGACGAGGAAGTGCCCGCTGCCCATAGACGGATCGAGAACACGCAATTCACGAGCGGCGCGTGGCCAAGTCTCGAATGAGCCAGCTGCCGGCGAGCCATCCTCGTTCAGTCGCAAGTAGGTCCACTCATAGCCAGGCAGAGCCGGATCCTTGCCTTCGGCGCGACGCTTGGCCGTCCACCACGATCCCAGCGTGTTTTCGAGCAGGAAGAGGACCATGTAGTCCTCGGTGAAGAGCTGTGTCACGGCGGGAAGCTCATCAGCTCCGATCTTCACTTCGGACTTGTTGACCCGATCCTTTTCATCTCGCTGCCAGAACTGGTAGACCCAGCCGAGGCTGTCGTCAGCTTGGAACACCGAGGCTGGCAAGGTCTCCAGTTTCTCCTCTAGTTCCTGCCGTGTCTCCGGTGGCAACGAAACGCGCAGTACCGGATCGTCCGGCCGGAAAACGGCGAGCAGCATCTTTTGCGCGAGCTCGGCCGCGATCTCTAGCCAGTCCCGGTTCTGTTCCCGTGCGAGTTCCCGAACCTCATCGAGTGACATGGCCATGCCGTGATCGGCGTCCAGCAGCAAGTCGTTCTCGGCCAGGAAACGGGCGAATAGCATTCGGTGCCAATGCTCATAGGCGCAGGCCTGCACCAGGTGATCAATCTCTTGCGTGTCTCGGCGCTCGTCCCGCCGGTCACCTAGTTGGCGGCCATGAGCGCGGAGCTGGTTGCGCAGTTCTCGCTCCTCAGACGTCATGTGCGGCCACGGTTCATGATGATGAACGGCGTACTGATCCGTAAGTACCTTTCGGGCACCATCTACCGCGATGGTCCTTGCTTGGGCTACGGTATTCTCCAGGAGTCTGCGATGATCTCGGCTGAGTGTCGGCATGGCGTTCTCCTATTGAATCTGCACTGGTCCGGCGGCCAGCATGTTGAGGATTGCGGAGCGCTGCTCTGCCAGCCAGGCGTCTACATCGGCTTCGGTCTCCAGCAGACTGGGTTGGAGCTTCACGAACTGGGTCTTCGGCTTCAGGAGCTTTGCGGCCGATTGAACAGCTTTGGTGGCTCGCTGCGGGATCGCTTCCGCCTCCGCGCGGCGGGCAGAAAGACTGATTGCATCTAGGTCCGAGAGCAGTGCGTTGTCGTTGCTGGTGTCTGGCTTTGCCGGCGCTCGCAGACCGACCTCGCCCAAGATTCTCGTCTGGTCAGCCGGGGAGAGCTTCTGCCAAGTGTCATTGGCTGACAAGCCGTCCAACGCTGTCTGGTACGCGGCTTCCTGCGCCTGCTGAGCAGCAATCAGCGCCTGACGGAGCAAGTCGGCCAAAGTGCTGCGGAGCGGTGCGACAGGATCGGGGTCAGCCAACAACATGCGGCCGCTGCGGACGGCATCCCGCTGGGTGAGAGATTGCTGCGCTTCCGGCAGTATTCCCGCGTGGCTGGCCAGCCGCTCCAGAACCTGCCATGCAGGCTCTCGCTTCGAGATTCCATCCCGATTCTTTTTCCACTCGGCAATTCGAGCCTTGATGTCCGCTTCCTTGGCCCGGAGGGCGGATAAACGATCATTACCGACCAGCTTCCGAATGTCTTCGATGTCCGTTACGGTCGGCCGTGCCGGTGCGGGCGCCTCGCCACCTGCCTCAGAGGCAAGCTTCAGCAGAGCGGCGAAAAACTCGGAAGCCTTAGCATCCAGTTCGTCCCCCTTCGCCTTTACGTCGACTTCCTGGTAGAGCGCACGCAGGGCATTGCGATCCTGGATCGACAGCGTGATCTTCTCCACCCGGAACTCGGTCTTCGGCACCTTGTTCTGGTCGAGCTGACCGACGGCCACCGCAACGCCGTTCAAGGTGGCGGTGACATGCTGGCTGCGGTGCAGAGCGATCAGCGCCGCATCGACTGCGTCGCGAGGCCAGCCGAAGGGGCTGGATTCCAGTTCCTTCCGAAGCTGCGTACCCGTTTTGCCGGAACCAATGGCGGAAAGCACCTGCCGGCAGACGGGATGTTGCTCGATAGGTCCTTCGTACTTGAGAGGCGAGAACGGCTGGTCGGCACCATCGCGGGCACGTTTCATCGCCGATTCCCAAGCTGAGCCCGAGAAGTCTGCTTCCTTGAATCGGGGGAAGAGGCGCGCTAACGAAGCGTCCGCGCCGGCGCGCAGCTTTTCGTCCAGCGAGAGTTGGAGCAACTCGTTGCCCCCGCCCTGGAACACTTTGGTGCCAGCGACGATCTCGGACACCAAAGCCTCGCGTTGCTGCTTCGCCAGACGGTGCCGGCTCTCCATGCTCTGCCGCGCAACCTGCCCTTCCGGAGTGGCCGGCGCGCCCTTGGCGTTTAGAGTCTGCTCGGCAGCGTGCTCCGTGGCGATGAGATTCAACAATTCGTCGCGCGACTTCCGGGGAATGAACACGAACAGTGTGGCGCTGTTCACGCCGACCGCGCGGGCTGCGTTCAGGATCTCCTTTTCGGAAGTTGAGAAGCCATCGCGCAGCCAAATTTGGATGGATTCGCCATCAGACTGGGGAACGTCCTGCGAGCGGTGAACCTTGAGGTCGCGCGGAACCTTGGCGGCGCCGTGGAGGACCTTCCCCTTATCGACCGTCTTCTGGCCGTCGGCCGCCAGCA
>VFQU01002027.1_pt1 | contig 10414 bp, 10 predicted proteins | sample 3512311 | NCBI WGS metagenome assembly VFQU01 (sample SAMN10412377, study PRJNA504923) | tailings metagenome | isolation source: Relicate 3 Philex TSF3 active mining site | place: Philippines: Tuba, Benguet | collected 2017-08-29 | reverse complement strand
CCTGTTGCGGGTGCCGGACGGGGCCACCGCCGACCGGCTGATCGAGGACAAGCTTGCCGCCGGCGACTGGTCGCGGCACGAGCCGTCCGGCAGCCTGCTGGTGTCCGCGTCGGCGTGGACGCTGGGCGTGACGGCGCGGGTCATCCATCCCGGCGAGACGCCGGAAAGCATCGTCGAGAGCCTGGTGAAGCGGCTCGGCGTGCCGACCGTCAGGCTCGCCACCCGCCAGGCGATGCGTCTCCTCGGATCGCACTTCGTGCTCGGCCAGACGATCGGCGAGGCGCTCGAGCGCGCGGGCACGCACCGGGAGTTGCGCTATTCGTTCGATATGCTGGGCGAAGGCGCCCGCACTGCGGCCGACGCGGCACGCTATTTCGATGCCTATTCGCAAGCGATCGATGCGATCGGCGCGAAGGCCGGCAACGCGGCCCTGCCCGCCCGACCGGGCATTTCGGTCAAGCTGTCGGCGCTGCATCCGCGCTACGAGCCGGTGTCGCACGAGCGTGTCATGCGGGAGCTTGCGCCGCGCGTGCTGGAGCTGGCGCGGCAGGCCAAGGCGCACGATCTCAATTTCACGGTCGATGCGGAGGAGGCCGACCGGCTCGAACTGTCGCTCGACGTGATCGGTCGCGTTTTGTCCGATTCATCGCTTGCCGGCTGGGACGGCTTCGGCCTGGCGGTGCAGGCCTACCAGAAGCGCGCTGTGGCGTTGATCGGCTGGCTGGTCGATCTCGCACAGGCGCTCGACCGCCGTCTGATGGTCCGCCTGGTCAAGGGCGCGTACTGGGACACAGAGGTCAAGCGCGCACAGGAGCGCGGGTTGGCCGACTATCCGGTGTTCACCCGCAAGCCGATGACCGATCTGTCCTACATGGCCTGCGTCCGGCGGCTGCTCGCGGCGCGGCCGCGGCTCTATCCGCAGTTTGCCACCCACAACGCGCTCACGGTGGCGAGCGTGATCGAGGAGGCGGGCTACGCCGACGGCTACGAGTTCCAGCGGCTGCACGGAATGGGTGAAGTGCTGTACGAGGCGCTGCTCGCGGAAGTGCCCGGAACGGCCTGCCGGGTCTACGCGCCGGTCGGCAGCCATCGCGATCTGCTCGCCTATCTGGTGCGTCGGCTGCTGGAGAACGGCGCCAATTCATCGTTCGTGGCGGTGGCGGCCGATCCGCGGGTGCCGGTGGAATCGATCCTCAAGCGCCCGCAGGCCTGGATCGGCTCGGCGTCGCAGGCGCGTCACCCGCATATCCCGCTGCCGCGCGACCTTTACCGGCCCGCGCGCGCCAATTCCTCCGGGATCGAATTCGGCGACGGTGCCGCGCTTGGCGCGCTGATGTCGGAAATCCGCCGCGTGCCGACGGGTGACGCGAAGGCCGCGCCGATCATCGCGGGCGAAAACCTCAAGGGCGCGATGCGCCCGGTGTTCTCGCCGATCGACGGCAAGACGGCCGGGGTGGTGATCGAGGGCGGCGCCTCCGCCGTGCGCGCCGCCATGGCGGCGGCAGCGGACGGCTTCGGCTCCTGGTCGGCCACGTCGGTCGAGCATCGCGCTTCGATCCTGGCGCGAATGGCGGACCTGGTCGAAGCCGACCGGACGCGGCTGATCGCGCTGCTTCAGGCGGAGGCCGGCAAGACGCTCGACGATGCCATCGCCGAGGTGCGCGAGGCCGCGGACTTCTGTCGATACTACGCGGCGGAAGCGCGACGCACGCTCGTGCCGTCGCCGCTGCCTGGGCCGACGGGAGAGTCCAACGAACTCCATTACCGCGGGCGCGGCGTGTTCGTCTGCATCAGTCCGTGGAACTTCCCGCTGGCGATCTTCCTCGGCCAGGTCGCGGCGGCGCTGGTGGCGGGGAACGCGGTCGTGGCCAAGCCCGCCGAACAGACGCCGCTGATCGGCGCCGAGGCGGCGCGCATGCTGCACCGGGCCGGGGTGCCGCCCGGAGCGCTGCATCTCGTCCCGGGCGACGGCAGGATCGGCGCCGCGCTCGTCGCCGATCCGGGCACCGCGGGTGTGGCTTTCACCGGGTCCTTCGCGGTGGCGCAGGCCATCAATCGTGCGCTCGCGGAAAAGGACGCGCCGATCGTGCCGCTGATCGCCGAGACCGGCGGGATCAACGCCATGGTCGTGGACGCGACCGCGTTGCCCGAGCAGGTGGCCGACGACGTGGTGATTTCCGCGTTTCGCTCCGCGGGCCAGCGCTGCTCGGCCCTTCGCCTGCTGTGCCTCCAGGACGACGTCGCCGACCGGATGCTGGAGATGATCGAGGGCGCCGCAGCCGAGCTGTCGATCGGCGATCCGCGCGACCCGTCGGTGCATGTCGGGCCGGTGATCGACGCCGAGGCGAAGGACCGTCTGGAGCGCTGGGTCGCCGCGGCGGGTCCGCGCCTTCGCTTTCGCTGGGCCCGCGCCCTTCCGCCGGGAGGTCACTTCGTCGCTCCCGCGGTGATCGAGCTCGCGTCCGCGCAGGACCTCACGGAAGAGGTGTTCGGTCCGGTGCTGCATGTGGTGCGCTGGAAGGCCGACCGCCTCGAAGCGCTGCTCGATGACATCGCCGGCAACGGCACGGCGCTCACGCTCGGCATTCATTCGCGCATCGATGCCATGGTGGAGCGCGTGATCGGACGGCTGGCCAGCGGCAACGTCTACGTGAACCGCAACATGATCGGAGCTGTGGTCGGCACCCAGCCGTTCGGCGGCAACTCCCTGTCCGGGACGGGTCCCAAGGCCGGTGGGCCGAACTACCTCAGGCGCTTCGTCAACGAGCAGTCCCTGACGGTCAATACGGCGGCCGCCGGCGGCAATGCCACGCTGCTCAGCGCGGAAGAATGATGTCGCAATGCAACAAATTCGGTCACGCGCGAGGTGGCGCCGGCGCGCGAAGATGAACGTTTGTTCCGGTACATTACGAAAACATCATCCGGCTCGCCCTCAATCCGGCGGAACGGGTCTCCATATTGCGCCGTTGAAATGTCGAGCCCGCTTGGGCGCAACAGGAGAGGTGACCATGAATCTCAGGAGCAATCGCGCGATTGCCGTTGCGACCGCGGCTGCGATCGCGCTGACGTCGGCGAGTTTCGCTCCCGCGGCTGCGGCCCCTGCCGCCAGGGCGCAGGCGCCGTCGGTTCCGGCCGTGACGCAATACGAGGACATCGAGGCCAGTTCGCAGCGCCGCCGCTACCGCTCGCACCGCGGCAACCGTGCCGCGCTGGGCGCCATCCTCGGCATTGTCGGCACCGCGGCCGCGATCTACGCCGCGGAGCGGCATCGCAAGAAGATGCGGGAGTATCACCGGCACCGGTACTACTACGGCCATCCGGGCTACCACTATCCGCCGCCCCACTACTATCGCTACTACTGACCCGCGAGCCGCGGTGGCACGCATCGCGGGTGACGACCTGACGCCGCCTTCGGGCGGCGTCTCCTTTTGCGCCGGCCTGCCGGAGTCTCCTGCAGTCGGCGCGTGCGTTAACCGACAGGTATCGCCCTTGGGTGTATGTTGAGGCGATGAGCGATTCGCTTCAGCGCCTCTTCGAGCAGGTCATGGCGGCGCGCAACGCCGATCCGGCAACGTCCCGGACCGCGCGGCTGCTTCGTTCGGGGCGGGCCAAGATGGCCAAGAAGCTGGCCGAAGAAGCGGTCGAGGTCGTCATCGACGCCATGAACGGCGAGCGCGAGGCGGTGGTCCGCGAAAGCGCCGACCTGCTCTACAATCTGGTGGTGCTCTGGGTTGCCGCCGGCGTCCGCCCGGAGGACGTCTGGATCGAGATGCGCCGCCGCGAGCGGCTCCTCGGCATCGCCGAAAAGCTTCCCAAGAAGACCATGCCCGAAATGGAGGCCGGCTCGCGCCGGAAGGTGGTGATGCTCGAGAGCCGCCGCTCGCGCAAGCGTCGCTGAACCTCGACGCCGTCCCGCGAACCGTGTAAGGCAGCCGCGGCCTCCGGCCCCCGCTTCGATGCAAAAGCTCCTCCGCCCGCTTTACGACTGGACCATGCGCCTGGCCGCCCATCGCCGGGCATCCTGGGCGCTGGGCGGCGTGTCGTTCGCCGAAAGCTCGTTTTTCCCGATTCCGCCCGACGCGCTGCTGATCCCGATGGTGCTTGCGGACCGCAGCAAGGCCTGGTTCTACGCCACGCTTTGCACCGCGACCTCGGTGGCCGGCGGCGTGGCCGGATATCTGATCGGGCTCCTGCTGTTCGACACGGTCGGCAAGCCGCTGCTCGACCTCTACGGCTACGGTGCCGAGTTCGCGTCCTTCGCGAGCCGCTACAACGACTGGGGCGCCTGGATCGTGTTCTTCGCGGGCGTCACGCCGTTTCCATACAAGGTGATCACGATCGCCTCCGGCGTGACCAAGCTCGACATCGTGACCTTCATGGTGGCGAGCGTTCTGGCGCGCGGCGCCCGGTTCTACGCCGTGGCGGGACTGCTCTACTGGTTCGGCCCGCCGATCCGGGACTTCATCGAGCGGCGGCTGGGGCTTGTCGCGACAGTGTCGCTGATCCTGCTTCTCGGTGGCTTTGTTGCGGTGCGCTACCTGGCCTGACAGGGCGTGCCGTCAGCCTTGCAATGGAGCGATGCGCCGTGGCGGATTCTCATTTTCGCCATGGCGCGGCCCGAATGTGCCAGTATCAGGGAATCGCGAAACGGCCGGATCGCGGGGCGCGCGAGTTTCCCGGCCGGCGGCCCTCCGGTCGAGGGCCGGCGCATCGTCCGGATTTCGGACCATGGGACACGGCCGGGTGACTGACGCTTTGGCATTTCTGGCGCGCTGCGCGCAGCCTGCCCGATTGGGGGCGGTGCTGGCGCTCGGCGTGGTCTTGGCGATGCCGGAGGCCGGAAGCGCCTGGGGTCAGGACGCGCAGCCTGCGCCGCCGCCCGCCGGTCAGCCCGCGCCCCCTGCTTCTGCGCCGCCGTCGTCCGGTCTCTTCGAGGCGATCGGACGCTGGTTCGACCAGGGCGCCAGCAATTTCCGGGACCATCTGCGCGGTGCGCAAGGGCGCGTCGGCGAGATCAGCACCGACGCGGCGAGCGCCAGCCGCTCGATCGGCGACTCGGCGGCAACCGCCGGCCGGACCATCGGCAGCACGGCCGTCGAGGTTGGCCGTAACGCCGCCGATGTCACGCGCGAAGCGGTCGGCACCATGGTCACGCTGCCGAACGCGCGCGTGGTGCAGGGACGTCAGGTCTGTCCGCTGGCGCCGAACGGCGCTCCGGACTGCCAGGTGGCCGCAACGGCGCTTTGCAAGTCGCGCGGCTTCAACTCCGGCCGCAGCCTTGATTTCACTTCGGCGCAGAAATGTCCGGCGCGGACCTGGCTCGCCGGCCGCGAGGGCGACCCCAGCACCTGCACGACCGAGACCTTCATCAGCCGCGCGATGTGCCAATAGCCGCCGCCTGCGGTGACGCGGCATCGCGTGCGTCCGCGGCAAGGGGTGGCCGGCCCGGCGATGACCGATCGACCCATCGTGGCGCTCACCGGCGCGACCGGATTCATCGGGCGGCATCTGCTGCGCGAATTGCAACGGCGCGGCTACCGAGTGCGCGTGCTGCTGCGCCGCCCGACCTCCGTAGCGCTTGATGCGCCGAGCGCGGTGGTGGGCGACATCCAGCGGCCCGGCAACATGTCCGCGGCGCTGGCCGACGCGTTCGCCGTGGTCCATTCGGCGGGATTGGCTCCCGGCATGTCGGGCGTTCCGGAAGACGACTACCGCGCTCTCAACACCGACGCGACCGTCGCGCTGGCGCTGGCCGCGGAACGCGCCGGCGTGCGACGGTTCGTATTCATGTCATCGATCCGCGCCCAAAGCGGTCCTGCGGTTGCGGGTGTCCTGACCGAAGCCCGCGAGCCGCAGCCGCAGGATGCCTACGGCCGGTCGAAGCTCGCCGCCGAGATCGGGCTCGCGCAAACCGGGATCGACTGGGTGGCGCTGCGCCCGGTGCTCGTGTTCGGCCCGGGCGTGGCCGGCAACATGGCGCGGCTGATCCGTCTTGCGCGCTCGCCCTGGCCGCTTCCGCTCGCAGGCCTTCCCGGCCGACGATCCCTCCTGTCGCTGGACAATCTGGCGGCAGCCGTGGATGCCGTTTTACGTGCCCCGGGACCGCTGCGGCGCCCCTTCATTGCCGCGGACCCCGACCCGCTGTCGCTGCCGGAAATCGTCGGCGCGCTTCGCTCGGGCCTTGGGCGGAGGCCGGGCCTGTACGCGGTGCCGCCGGCGGTGCTGAAGGCGGCCTGCGCCGCCATGGGCCGGGCCGAGGATTTCGAACTCGCCGCGAGCTCGCTGGTAGCGGATTCGTCGGCGCTCCGCGAACTCGGATGGGCTCCCCCGCAGCAAACGAGGGATGCGCTCAGTGCACTGATGCGCGCATAATCGTCCCCCGGGACAGGAGGCGCCCATGCCGCTCACGCTTTACAACGCGCCGCAATCGACCTGCAGCCAGCGCGTCCGTTTCGTGCTCAATGCCAAGGGCCTGCCGTTCGAGGAACACAAGCTCGATCTGCTCGCGGGCGACCAGCTCAAGCCCGAATATCTGGCGCTCAATCCCAACGGCGTCGTGCCGACGCTGGTCGATGGCGACGCCGTCGTGATCGATTCGTCCGTCATCGTCGAATATCTGGACGAGGTCGCGCCGCAGGACAGCTTCACGCCGAAGGATCCGGCGAGGCGGGCGCAGATGCGCGCGCTGATGCGCTTCATCGACGAGATGCCGGCGGCGGCGGTCCGGGTGCCGACCTTCAACCTCGCGTTCCTGCCGCGGTTTGCGGCAATGAGCGAGGACGAGTTCATGGCCTTCGCCGAGAGCAAGCCGTTGCGCAAGGAGTTCATGCTGGCGATGGGCCGCAAGGGATTTCCCGACGCGGAGATGAAGTCGGCGCTGGCGCGGCTGCGGCGATCCTGGGAGCGGATGGAGGCGGCGATCGAACAAGGCGGCGGCCCGTGGCTGCTCGGCCGCGATATTTCGCTGGCCGATGTCTCCGTGATGCCGGCCGTGGTGCGGATGGCCGATCTCGGCGAGCATGGCGCCTGGGCCGACCTGCCGCGCGTGCGGCACTGGTACGATTCGATCCGCGCGCATCCGGCGTTCAAGGCGACTTATTATCCGGGCTCGCTGCTCACCGAGCGGTTTCCGCATCTGCGCGAGCGGTCGGGGCTGTGAGCGCGCCGCATCGCGGCGCAAATCAGTCGATCAGCAGCGGCAGGAGCAGCGGCACCAGGATCGCCGTGAGCAGCCCGTTCAGCCCAAGCGCGATGCCGGCGAAGGTTCCCGCCAGCGGGTCGACCTGAAAGGCCCGCGCCGTGCCGATCCCGTGCGACGTGAGCCCGGCGGCAAAGCCCCTTGCGGCGTAATTCTTCATCCGCATCGCGTTCATCAGCGGCGTGACGACAATCGCTCCGGTGATGCCGGTCAGGATGGTCAGCACGGCGGTCAGCGCGGGCTCCGCTCCGATGGTTTCGGCCACGCCCATGGCGATGGCGGCGGTCGACGACTTGGGAACCAGCGCCAGCGTCGCGGATTTTCCGAGCCCGAACAATTGCGCCAGCCAGACGGCGGAAACGATGGCCGTGATGCAGCCGGCGACCAGCGCCGCCAGCATCGGCACCAGCGTGCGGCGGACCTGCGGCAGATACCGCACCAGCGGGATCGCCAGCGCCACCGTTGCCGGGCCGAGCAGGAAATGGACGAACTGCGCGCCTGCGAAATATTGCGGAAAGCGGGTGTCGGAAACGATCAGCACCAGAGACACGAACGCCACCGAGATCAGCACCGGATTGGCGAGCGGGTGGCGGTTGAGCCGCGCCGACACCGCATCGGCCGCCACATAGGCGCACAGCGTCACCGTCAGCCAGAGCAGGGGCTGGCCGGAGAGGTAGACCCAGAGGTTGACAAGGTCGATCATAGACGACCGTCCGGGGTGGCGCCGTCATCGCCGTGCGGCTCGGTCTGGTCGACGCGCATGGCCCGCGCCAGCCACTCGAAGGTGATCGCGGTCACTGCCAGCGTGACGATCGTCGTCAGCACCACCACCGCCACCAGCCGCAGGCCGTCGCTGCCCAGGCGGTCGAGGTGCTGCACCACGCCCACGCCCGCCGGCACGAACAGGAGCGAAAGGTGCTTGAGCAGCCCGTCCGCTGTCTCCGGCAATTCGGCGGGTCGCGGCGCGCGGGCCAGCAGGAGGGCGAACAGCAGCATCATGCCGACCACCGGTCCGGGCACCGGAAGCGCAAACGCGCGGACCGCCGCCTCGCCCGCAAGCTGACACAACAGCAGGGCGGCGAGGGCGGCGAGCACGGCTATCCCAGCAGCGTGGTCAGGAGCCAGATCAGCGGGTAGCCGAACGCGCGGTCCATCGTGCGGATCGCGTCGCGCAGCCACGCGGGGGCCTGGTCGCTGTAGCCCCAGGCCAGAAAAAGGAACACGAGCGGCAGCGCCGCGGCGAAGCCCACGGCGATGCGGATGCGGCGCGCGCGGTCCTCGGCCGCCTGCTTCGGCGAGACGTATTTCGGCGCCTGGATGTTCATGGCCGCCTGCGCCAAGCCGCCGTCAGTAGGGATGGCTGATCGGCAGGTCTTCGGCCGGGAACAGCGAGATCACCTTGCAGCCCTTGTCGGTGACCACGACCTCCTCCTCGATCCGCGCTGCGGAATAGCCATCGGTGGCGGGGCAGTAGGTTTCGATCGCGAACACCATGCCCTCCTTGATCTCGGTCGGATGGTCCATCGAGACCACGCGCGAGATGATCGGGCGCTCGTGCAGCGCGAGGCCAAGACCGTGCGCGAACTGCAGCCCGAACGCAGACATCTCGTCGGGGAACCCGAACTCGTCCGCCTTGGGGAAGGCCGCGCAGATGTGCGCGGTGGTGGCGCCGGGCTTGATCCGCTCCATCGCGCCGTCGAGCCATTCGCGCGCCTTCTTGTAGGCGTCGCGCTGGCTGTCGGTGGCGCGGCCGACGTTGAACGTGCGGTAGTAGCAGGTGCGGTAGCCCATGAACGACTGCAGGATGTCGAAGAACGCCTGGTCGCCGGGGCGAATCAGCCGGTCGGTGAAGTTGTGCGGGTGCGGGTTGCAGCGCTCGCCGGAGATGGCGTTGATCGCCTCCACGTCGTCGGAGCCGTGGCGGTAGAGATACTCATTGACCATCGCCACGATGTCGTTCTCGCGCACGCCGGGCTTGAGCTCCTCGTTGATGAGCTGGTAGGCGCCGTCGACCATCGCGGCCGCGCGGTTGAGCAGGTGGATCTCGTCGGCGCACTTGAGCTCGCGCGCCTCGAGCATGGTCTGCTGGCCGTCCTTGACCTTGAGGCCGGCCTTCTCCAGCTCGAACATCATCGGCGGCTCGATGATGTCGACGCCGATCGGCATGTTGGCGACGCCGTGCTCGCGCAACAGCGAGGCGATTTCCTCGGCATGCCGCTTCATCAGGCCGAACTGCGGCGCGACTGTGCCGCGCAGTCCGACCAGCCCGGCCTTGCAGTTTTCCGGCAGGAGCCACGGCGAATAGAGCTTGTGGTGCACGGCCGCCGAGCCGAAGTCCCAGATGATCGGCTCGCCACCGCGCGGCAGCAGCGCCCAGCGCGAGAGCTTGTCGCGCTCCCATTCGCCGATCTTGGTCGAGGTCAGGTAGCGGATGTTGTTGACGTCGAACACCAGCAGCGCGCCGAGATCGGACTGCTCCAGCGCCTGGCGGGCGCGGCCCAGCCGGTAGCGGTGCAGCCGGCGGTAGTCGACACGCTCCTCGAAGTCGACGCCCATGATGCCGAGCGAGGGCAGGGCGCGGCCCCAGTTGTAGCGCGGGTTGATGTCCTCGGCGCGGATCTGCACCGGCTCGCGCTTGACGATGTCGTCCATCGTGGTCTCCTTCGGATTTCTTGTCGGCCGCAGGCTGCACTATACCGTTGTGCCGGGGGCGGCGCAGCACGAACCGCCGAGCCACGTTTCCGGAACGGGATCTCCTCAGGCCACCTTCTTGCCCCACAGACGGGCGGACGCGATGTCGGCGCCCTCGCGGATCGACCTGAGCTTGAGCCACACCACCGGCTCGATCACCCATTCCCGCTTGGTGAACGTGCCGAAGCCGCAGTCGGTGGAGGCGATCACGCGCTCGCGGTCGCCGACGGCCGCCACCGCCTCCTCGATCCGCCGCGCCACCACCTCCGGATGCTCGACGAAGTTCGACGTGGTCTCCACCACGCCCGGGATCAGCACCATGTGCTGGGGAAGCTTGTGCCTCTTGATCGCCGTGTATTCGTGCGCGTGGCGCGGATTGGAGAACTCGATCGACAGCGCGCCGACGTTGGCGGTGTAGAGCGCCGGCAGGATCTTCTCAAGCGGTATGTCGTGGATATGCGGACCTTCCCAGTTGCCGAAGCAGATGTGCAGGCGCACGCGGTCGCGCGGGATGCCGTCGATGCC
>VFQU01002026.1_pt1 | contig 10415 bp, 8 predicted proteins | sample 3512311 | NCBI WGS metagenome assembly VFQU01 (sample SAMN10412377, study PRJNA504923) | tailings metagenome | isolation source: Relicate 3 Philex TSF3 active mining site | place: Philippines: Tuba, Benguet | collected 2017-08-29 | reverse complement strand
CAATGTGCCGAGATAGCCGATCAGCAGATGGCTAGCATTGAGCAGGCGAATCTTCATCATCTCGTAAGGATGAACATCATTTGTAAATTGAACGCCCACTGCTTCGAGTTCCGGTCTACCTGCACAGAAGTTATCTTCGATGACCCACTGAAGAAAAGGTTCAGCAACGACTGGAAAAGCATCTTCAATGCCAAACTGATTCCGAACCATTTCAATATCCGCTGGAGTGGTCGCGGGAGTAATGCGATCGACCATACAGTTTGGAAAAGCAACATGGTCAGCAATCCAACGCCCCAATTCTGGATCGTGCAGTTCTGCAAAAGCTGTTAGCATTTTTTTAACAATATTGCCGTTCCCCTGCAAGTTATCGCAAGACAGGACAGTAAAGGGTGCTACTCCCTGTTGACGACGTTGATCTAATGCAGCTGTCAAAAAGCCATAGACCCCGATCGGTTGATCTGGATGTTGTAAATCATGCTGAATTGTTGGGTGATTGACATCAAATTCACCGCTGCCCTCAATGTAGTAGTAGCCTCCTTCTGTAATCGTGAGTGTCACAATGCGACATTGGGGATGGGCTAAGGTATCAATTACAGCTTGCCGATTTTCTGGCGCGAATAGGTACTGTGTAATCGAACCAATGACTCTAGCATTATCGCTTTCGGGCGATCGCTCTACTAAGGTGTATAAGCAATCTTGTGACTTCAAAGCATCTCGCATCCGCTGATCGAATTCCAGCAAGCCAACTCCGCAAATGCCCCAATCGCTGTTGGGATGCTGGTGAAAGTAATTGTCAAGATAAAGGGCTTGATGGGCGCGATGAAATCCGCCTACCCCAATGTGAATAATTCCATTCTTGATTTGATGGCGATCGTATTGGGGAATGCGAACATCACTCGTTAAACGAGCAAGAGAGGCTTCATTCAGCTTGATGGCTGATTCGGTTTTGATATTGGGGTTCATGGGATTCATCCATTGTTAAGTGGTGACGACGAGCTTTGGGAACAGATTCACCGTTTTGATTAAACAGATGGCAAAGATCGCCATCCACGTGGATAAATGCGCGATCGTGCATCCGGCTAGGATTGTCACCATCGGTTTGCACAACCAATGTGTCACCCCCCGCAATTCTGACGTAGAGAAATGTTTCTCCACCTAGTTGTTCTACGACAAGCACTTCACCTGTCAGAGTTGGATCATTGTGATCCAGTCTTAAGTGTTCTGGTCGAATTCCTAAGGTTGCTCCATCTCCAGTAGAGAGGCTTCCAGGTCTAACGGGAATGGTCACGCGAGCACCACCCGGAAGTTGAACTGTTGTCCCAGAGTCATTGACGGCGGATACCGTGACGGGGAGAAAGTTCATTTTCGGTGAACCGATGAATCCAGCCACGAATAGATTTCGAGGATGATGGTAGAGTTCCAGCGGTGATCCTACTTGTTCCACAATCCCGCCCTGCAAGACCACAATCTTATCGGCAAGTGTCATTGCTTCGACCTGATCGTGCGTGACATAAATCATCGTGGATTGCAGGCTATCGTGTAGGCTTGCAAGTTCTAGCCGCATCTGTACTCGCAAAGCTGCATCTAAGTTTGACAAAGGTTCATCAAACAAAAACACCTTGGGATTCCGAACAAGTGCCCGACCGATCGCGACGCGCTGACGTTGACCACCGGATAGCTCTTTTGGCTTCCGGTTTAAGAGGGGTTCTAATTGGAGGATACGAGCCACATCTCGCGCCCGTTCCATTCGTCGCGCTTTTGGCATACCCGAGAGCCGTAGACTGAATGCCATATTTTCTGCCACGGTCATGTGAGGATAGAGCGCATAGGTTTGGAACACCATGGCTAATCCCCGTTTGTCGGGTGGCACATCATTCACCCGTTCTCCATCAATCAACAGATCCCCCGAGGAAATGTCCTCAAGTCCAGCAATCATGCGAAGTAATGTTGATTTCCCACAGCCCGATGGACCCACAAACACCACAAACTCACGATCGTTGATATCCAGATCAATGCCTTTGATGATTTCAACGTCAGTGTACCGTTTATGGATATTTCTTAAAGTAACTGTAGACATGAACTGCTCCTATCGATGATTAAAAACAAGCAGATGCTATTTCACGGCGCCAAAGGTCAGACCTCGAACTAATTGTCGTTGGCTTAACCAACCAAAGATGAGAATGGGTGCGATCGCTAACGTTGATGCAGCAGAAAGCTTTGCCCAGAACAATCCCTGCGGACTGGAGAATGAAGCAATAAACGCAGTAAGTGGAGCTGCATCAGACGTGGTGAGATTCAAGCTCCAGAAGGCTTCGTTCCACGACAGAATGATAGATAGTAGCGCAGTAGAAGCAATTCCCGGCAGTGCCAATGGCAGTAACACGTGGCGAAGTTCTTGTTGAGTACTAGCACCATCCATTCGATCGGCTTCTAGAATTTCTTTGGGGACATCTTTGAAGAAGCTATAGATCATCCAAACGACGATCGGTAAATTGGTCAGCGTGTAAATGATAATCAAAGCGAGACGAGTATCTAGCAACCCCGCATTCCGACACAGGATATAGATGGGAACTAGAACGCCAACAGACGGTAGCATTTTGGTGGACAACATCCAGGTCAAGGTTCCCTTGGTGCGTTTGGTGGGGAAGAATGCCATCGCATAGGCAGCAGGAATAGCAAGCAGTAGTGCAAGAATCGTTGAGCCGAGGGAAACGGCTACGCTGTTAAACGCATAATTGAAGTAACTTGCCCGATCCTGGATAGTCACATAATTTTCCACGGTTGGCTGGAAGAACAACTGAGGTGGAGTCGCAACTGCAGCAACTTCAGTTTTGAAACTGGTAATAAACATCCAGAAGATTGGGAAGAACAGGAGTAAAGCAGTCAACCAGCCCAGCACTGCCCACAGCCATGTACGAGAATTTTTACGTGCCATTTTAAGTGCCCCAATTAGGTATCCAAATTACGAGCAACACTCCGCAACAAGAAGATTGCCACGATATTTGCCAAAATTACGGCAATCAAACCACCGGCTGAAGCACCACCGACATCAAATTCTAGTAGCGCTTTCAGGAAGATGTAATAGGCTAGGTTTGTTGTTGCTAAACCAGGCCCACCACCCGTCGTTACGAAGATTTCCGCAAAGATGGTGAGGAAGAAAATTGTTTCAATCATTGCGACAACGGCGATCGCACGGCTGAGGTGCGGCAGCATCACGAATCGGAATAGCGCGATCGCATTTGCGCCATCCATCCGAGCAGCTTCTAACTGCTCATGATCAAGCGACTGAATTGCGGTCAATAAGATCAGCAACGCAAAAGGAAGCCACTCCCATGACACAATGATGATGATTGCTAGTAATGGGAAATTGGCAAACCAATCGATCGCGCCTAATCCTAAGCCTCGTGTAATTTGAGCAAACAACCCATTGACCGGATGCATCAGCATATTCTTCCAAATCAATGCACTAACTGTAGGCATGACAAAGAAAGGAGAAATCGCTAGCACCCGCGCAATTCCCTGTCCGGGAAAGTCTTGATCAAACAAGATGGCGAGTAATGTCCCAAGTCCGATCGTAATTGCCAAAACGGCAGCAACTAGCACGATCGTAGTCCCAAGCGAAATCCAAAAACCTGAATCACCGAGGATAAAGGTGAAATTCTCAATCCCAATGAACTTTTGTGCATCTGGATTCAACAGGTTATACCGCTGAAAAGAAAACCAGATGGTCATCACCAGCGGCACAATCATCCATAGCAGCAGCGCAATGACGGAAGGCGCAACAAGCGGTAAGGTTGATGCCTGACGACGAGTTCGTCGTCTGGGTGGCGGTGTTTCGGGGTGACGTTCTACAACAATTGAAGACATAGTTTTGAAGACATAGTTTTAACGATCGCAAATTGAATGGTCTTTGAACCGCATTGGTCAGAAAGTAGGAACAGATCTCAAGCGATTGAGTAACCTTGAAAACTGCTGCTCAATCTGTCCCTACTGGATATAGCCTGTATGTCTCATGAAGCGCTCCGTTGTGCGTTGAGATTGCTGCAATGCTTGATCAACAGAGGTACTACCAGTCAGTGCAGCCGCGATCGTTTGTCCAGTCGATGATCCAATCGCTTGGAATTCTGGAATATCCACATACTGAATGCCTTTATAAGGTGTGGGTTGAGCCGCAGGTCGGGTGACATCAGCAGATTGGATAGAACGCAGCACGATCGAGGCAAAAGGAGCGGCTTTTTGATAGTTAGGATTCTGATAGGTGGAAGTGCGAGTACCCGGTGGTACGGCAACCCAACCATTTTGTTCAGCAACTAGCTGGATATACTCTTTCGAGGTTGCCCAAGCAATAAACCGTTCCGCTGCTTCTGGTGCTTTCGAGGTTTTAGGAACTGCTAAAGCCCAAGCCCAGAGCCAATTTGAACCATTGGGATATTTCTCGATCGGCGCACGAGCAAAGCCTAGCTTGTCATACACCTTAGATTCTTTCGGGTTCGAGAGGAGTCCCGCCGCAACGGTTGCATCAACCCACATTCCGCACTTGCCTGTTGAGAACAAGGCTAAATTTTCATTGAATCCATTAGAGCTTGCTCCAGGTGGACCGTAGTTCCGCATGAGATCTACATAGTAGGTGATTGCTTCTTTCCAAGCGGGTGTATTAATGGTTGGATTCCAGTTCGTGTCAAACCATTGACCTCCATAGGTATTCACGAGCGTTGAAATGAACCCCATATTTTCACCCCAACCCGGTTTCCCCCGTAAGCACACGCCATAAACCCCATTTTTGGGATCATGGATTTTACTTGCCCACTCTTTAATTTGAGGATAGGTGGGCTGTTCAGGAACCGTAATTCCTGCTTTTTCAAATAAATCCTTGCGATAATAAAGCATCGAACTTTCGCCATAGAACGGCACCGCATAGAGTTTGCCGTCATTAGAAAGTCCTTCTCGAATCGGTTTTAACAGGTCGTTGACATCATAGCTAGCAGGCAAATTTAGTGGTCTGAGCCAATCGCGTCTTGCCCAGATCGGAGTCTCATAAGATCCGATCGTCAAAACATCAAATTGCCCACCTTGGCTGGCAACATCAGTCGTGACCCGCTGGCGCAATACATTTTCTTCCAACACGACCCATCTCAGTTGAATGTCGGGGTTCGCTTTCTCAAACTGGCTGGAAAGCTCTTGCATGATCACCATATCGCCGTTATTGACGGTGGCGATCGTGAGTCTTGTTTTTTCTGCCGCTTGCGAACCTGAAGAACAAGCATGTAACAGTTGCGTCAACATCATGCCAATCAGGAACACAACGATGATCTTGGCGAAGCGAGGTGTACGCATCGCTAGCTCCTTATATTAAAGATCGAGCAAGTAATATTGAGTTTATGCTCTACTTTTGGGCAAAAGCTCAATAATAGAAATCATACTGATCTCAGTTCTAAAACTAAATCGTTCATTCGGATTTGAAACAATTCTTGATTAACAAGGAGATAAGATCGTGACGGCAAACGCAACTTATTCGTTTGAGGGAAAAACGATTTTAATCACAGGTGGTGCTGGAGATATTGGAAAAGCAACGGCACAACGCTTTGCAGCCAATGGTGCTGGAGTAGTTTTGCTGGATTTGAATGAAATCAAAATGGCAGAAGTGGTGCAGGAATTAGAGGAGTACAATGTCCCTCTTGGTGCATTTCAGTGTGATGTGACGCTTGCAGACAGTGTGGCAAATGCATTTTCGGGTGCGATGGCGCAGGTTGGACAGATTGACTACATTTTTAACAATGCTGGCTATCAAGGAGTCTTTGCCAAAACGGATGAGTATCCAGCGGATGATTTTCAAAAGGTCATAGATATCAATGTCATTGGCGTTTTTCATGTGCTAAAAGCTGCGGCTCAACATCTCCGGGATTCAGGGGGTGGCGCTATCGTCAATATGGCGAGCCATGCAGGAGTGGATGGTCCTCCGAACATGCTGGCTTATGCAGCTTCCAAGTTTGCCGTGATTGGCATGACTCAAACGGCTGCAAAAGATTTAGCAGCTTACGGAATTCGAGTGAATTCTCTCTCACCTTCACTCATTGGACCGGGCGTAATGTGGACACGGCAAACTGAATTGCAGGCAGCCGTGGGTTCTCAGTATTTTGATCTCGATCCCAAAGTTGTAGAACAACAAATGATCAGCTCAGTGCCAATGCGCCGTTTAGGAAGTTTAGAAGAGGTTGCCAACGGGGTTGCTTTTCTCATGAGTGACGAAGCGAGTTATATAACAGGATTTAACCTGGACATTACAGGCGGACAATAGCGATCGCAGAATTTTGAGTAGATTTTTGTGAGAGAAATGTGATAAACCTGACAAAGAGATTTGAGCAAATGCTCTAGCTTTAGATATAGACTCAAAAATTTCTTTGGGTAGATGCTTTTTTCTGGATGGTGAGATATGGGAGAACCTTTTATTGAGCGACGCGATCGTAAACTGGATCTTGCGGCTCATGCCGCTTGGCTCTATTACATTGGTGGCAACACTCAAGAAGAAGTTGCCAATAAGCTCAATGTCTCCCGTCAGGCTGCTCAACGCCTAGTTGCGTTGGCGGTTAGCGAAAAACTGATCAAGTTTCGCCTTGATCATCCTTTAAAGGAGTGTATCGAGCTAGCTGAAATGTTACGGGACAAATTCCAATTGTCTTTGTGTGAAGTAGTGCCCAGTGATACCAGCAAAGTTGACGATCTGAGTGGGATTGGCGTGTGCGCTGCTGATTATTTAGAGACTTATTTACTCGCAAAAGCTCCAACCATTTTGGCATTTTCTTCTGGACGGACATTGCGTGCAATGGTGGAACAGATCCCATCCATGGATCAACCTCAACACAAAATCATCTCTATTATTGGCAACCTGTCCCACTATGGGCGTGCGGGTCGTCATGAAGTTGTTATGCATCTCGCCGATCGCGTCGGTTCTCAAGCCTATCCTGTTCCGACTCCAGTTGTTGCGACCAGCGTTGAAGAACGGCAGCTCTTACAGACACAGCGATCGTTTATTACCGTAAAAACCTTAGCAGAGCAGGCGAAAGTAACATTTGTTGGGATTGGTCATATTGTTTGGAATGCTCCACTTCATCAGGACGGCTTTATTAACGATGAAGAAGTTGCGAAATTGATTGAGCTAGGAGCAGTTGGAGAGATTGCAGGTTGGGCATATAACTACGAGGGAGTTTTGCTACAAGAAGGTATCAATAGTCGCGTCGCCAGCGTTCCCTTACAGCAACCCGCTCAGCGTCTGGTCATTGGTGTAGCAGGGAGTGAAAAAAAGGCAGAAGCCATTCTAGCTGCCATGCGTGGCAAGCTGATTACAGGACTCGTGACGGACAAAGCGGTTGCTGAAGCCATTCTTGCCAAAGTGTAAGTGTGATAAAACATCAACCCAGGATTGATCAAGAACGACTGTGTGAATTGAAGCTACAGGCATTCTTGATCAATCTCAAGGCTGGAAATTGGTAGGCTATCCATCCATGTTCCAGAGATTTGCCCGTGAGCGACGATAGATTTGTCTATCTAGCCACTCCATTACTGCTTGCTCATCCTCGAAGCGGATAGTGAGATGATGCAGAGGATCATAAGCCTGCCAGTATAGAGTGCCAGAGCTATCCATTTTCTGTCGAACCTTGGGTTCGCTAGAAGGTAATTGCCAGAGATTCGACAAAACCTCCCAAATCCAGCGGAAGCTTGAGGCAGTTAATTGATCAAGTTGTGGCGGAAGTTGTTCAAGCCGTTCGTAGTTTCGTTGCTGTTGAAACGTTCGCATCATTAAGACTCCTTAACACTACAATCCCACCTTAGATTGTTTGAATCGTGAACAAACACCCTTATGATTGTTTGTCATCTCAACAAACCTGAAGTTGGATAGTTTCTTATGAAAGCAAACCTCAATAAGAAACCCCTGGCGACGGATGCGAGCTTGCTGAAGCAAATTAACTTTACGCGAATTCTCAGCCTATTAAGGTATTTGCCCCATCTGACCCGTGCTCAGATTGCCCATCGAACTGGCTTGACTCGTTCAACGGTTACTCTCATTACGGCTGAATTAATTGAGGCTGGACTGGTACGTGAAGGAAAATCAACGGCATCTGGAACTGAAGGCGGGCGACCTGGCATCGAGCTAGAACTCAATCCAGAAGGTGCTTTTTTTATTGGAGTTGCGATCGAAGATGAAATCTTGCGAGTTGTCGAACTGAATTTTGCAGCTCAAGTGACCCGACGAGTCGAAATCCCGATTACCGACACGGCTCCAGACATTATCGCTCAGCAGTTAATTGAGTTAATTCAACAGGTTTGGGAGGCAAACCCAGAGAGTAAAGCGCGATCGCGGGGAATTGGTATCACGATTCCAGGGAGCTTAGATCGGCAAGGAATTGTCCTTCGTGCTCCCAGACTAGGCTGGAAGAATATCGACTTACGAACTTATTTGGATCTATATCTGGATGTGCCGCTCTACATTGAAAACGATGCTAATGCAGGTGCTCTCGCTGAGATGTACTTGAGTGGATCGATGCCCAGTCATAGTTTGCTTTACTTATTTCTCAATGTTGGTATTGGCGCTGGCATGGTCTTAAACAATCGCCTAGTCCGTGGAGCGGGAGGCACCGCTAGTGAAGTATCTGAACTGATGATTGACCCGCACGATTCTGATACTCCAGCCGATGTGCGTCCTGGAACCTTTGAAGCTTTGTGCAGCAAGCGAGGTCTATTACACGCCTATTACCGCCGCACTGGAGAAATCATCAATCTCGAAACTCTGCTGTGCTGTTTAGAAGGGGGTGACGCGATCGCTCAAGCTGTCGTGAACGAGTGGGGAAAATATCTGAGTTGGGGAGTTCGAGGATTGGTTGGAGTACTGAATCCAGAACAGATTGTTTTTGGAGGACAACTCGCAGGATTAATCCCCTATGTGCGAGATCAGTTTGATGAAATGTTGCAAGGTTGCTTGCCGGATGGGAGCGGCTATGGTTTTGATCAGGCTGCTCGTTTTCGGCTCAAGATTTCTAGATTTGGAAAGGATTCTACAGCGATCGGGGGTGCAGTCCTGGTTTATCAATCACTGTTTCAAATGCCTGATTTATTACTGCTGCATCATATCGTGTGAATGGCTATTGAATAGTCGTGAATGATTCAACGCACTGCTTTAAGAGCTTCATATAATTGCTGATATTTTTGAAAAGCAGACTCATAAATTAGATTTTTCTGTGGTTGTACAACGTCTTCAGCTTGGGGAAGGATCTGAAATGCAGCTTCTAAATTGGAATACACCCCAACTCCTACCATCGCTAGAATTGCAGCTCCATAGGCAGCACCTTCTTCAGCTTTAGGTGCAATCAATTCTGTCTGCAAAATATCTGCTAGAATCTTGAGCCAAACACTCGATCGTGCTCCTCCTCCGGTTGCCAAGAGTTGCTTCATTGGAGTGATGTTGTGAATTATATCCAAGGCTTCTCGTAGACTGAATGCAACGCCTTCCAGTACAGCCCGGATGAGATCAGCTTGCGAATGGGCTAAAGCTAAATTGACCCAGGCACCCCGAGTTTCTGGATCAAGGTGAGGGCTGCGTTCTCCCGCAAGGTGAGGCAGAAATAAAACACCCCGAGCACCCGGCTGTGAACGTTCCGCCAACTGCATCAGATCCGCGAAGGCAATTTGGGGAGCGATCGTGTCTCGATACCAGCGCAACGAGCCGCCTGCCGCGAGCGTCACACCCAACAAGTGATAGCCGCCATCCGCGTGACAAAACAGATGCACTCGTCCCTCTGGGTCAGGGATGGGATGCTCCAAAGGAGCAAAAATCACGCCCGACGTACCGATACTCAGACTTCCTTGATTCAGATTACTGGCTGAAATTCCCAACCCAATTGCGGCGGCGGCATTATCACCCCCTCCAGCAATGACGGGTAATCCGGCTGGTAGCCCCACGTGTGCTGCGATCTCTGGTTTCAAGCGCCCGGCGATCGCCGTAGACTCCACGACAGGTGGAAACCAGGCTGGATTCATCTCAAGCGCATTCAGAATATCAATGTCCCATTGCCGATTTGCTAGATTCAGACAGCCTGTTCCTGAAGCATCGGAGGGTTCTGTAACCGCTACGCCAGTTAGGACATAGCCCAAATAATCCTTAGGTAGCAAGATTTGCCGAACTTGGGCATAGGCTTGTGGCTCTTCTGTTCGCAACCAGACGAGCTTTGGAAGCTGAAACCCTGTAATTGCAGGATTGCCAGTTCGTTGAATCAATTCTTGACGAGAAATTGTCGATTCGATCGCTTCTACTGCCTTTCCAGTACGCTGGTCATTCCATAAAATCGCGGGTCTGATCACATGACCTTCTGCATTGAGCGGAACCATCCCGTGCATTTGTCCCGATAAACCGAGAGCGATCGCAC
>VFQU01002025.1_pt1 | contig 10418 bp, 13 predicted proteins | sample 3512311 | NCBI WGS metagenome assembly VFQU01 (sample SAMN10412377, study PRJNA504923) | tailings metagenome | isolation source: Relicate 3 Philex TSF3 active mining site | place: Philippines: Tuba, Benguet | collected 2017-08-29 | reverse complement strand
ACCTGCCCGAGGGCGTCTCGATCCAGCCGTCCGGCGACGTCGAGGCCTTCGCCGAACTGGGCGTCGGCTTCATGGTCGCCTTCGTGACCGGCATCATGCTGATGTATGCCGTGCTGGTGCTGCTGTTCCGCAGTTTCCTGCATCCCATCACCATCCAGATGGCCCTGCCGCTGGCGCTGGGCGGGGCGTTCGGCCTGCTGCTGATCACCGGCACCAACCTGTCGATGCCGGCCCTGATCGGCCTGCTGATGCTGATGGGCATCGCGGCGAAGAACTCGATCCTGCTGGTCGAGTACGTCATCGAGGCGCGCAACGGCGGCATGAGCCGCTACGATGCCCTGCTGGACGCGGCGCACAAGCGGGCGCGGCCCATCCTGATGACCACGGTGGCCATGGGCGCGGGCATGGTGCCCATCGCCATCGGCGTCGGCGCCGACGTGGAGTTCCGCCAGCCCATGGCCATCGCGGTGCTGGGCGGGCTGATCACCTCGACCCTGCTCAGCCTGCTGTTCGTGCCGGTGATGTTCACCGTCGTCGAGGACGTGCCGCGCTGGATCGCCCGCAAGCTGGGCCTGAAGATGCGTCCGCCCAAGGGGACGGGGCCGGATGCGACGGGGCCGGGCGGAGCCGCGCCGGCCGCCGCGGAGGGGTAGGGGCTAGAGCAGCCGCTTCTCCCTCGGCGCCTCCGCGACTTGCCAGGTCCCGGCGGGCGAGGGCTCGATCGCGGCCGGCTCCCCGGCCAGCCATCCGTCCCAGGCGTCCCGCTCCAGAACCACCGGCTGGCGGCTGTGTATCGGGCTGATGTCGGGACCGGGCTCGCAGGTCAGGATGGCGAAACGCATCGCCTCCGCCGAGCCCGTCACCACCCCGCCGAAGCAGAACCATTCGCCGTCGGTGCGCGAGAAGCGCCAGCGCGTCTTGGGGTACTTCGTCCCGGTGAACTCGAAGAAGGACGAGGCCGGGATCAGGCAGCGCCCCCGCTCCAACCTTCGTCCCTCCGAGCGCAGGTTGATGATCGGCGGCCGCTTGGGCTGGCTGGGATCAAGGCCCCATTTCACCCGCAGAAGGCGCGAGGCCTCCCCCTCGCGCAGGATCACCGGCGCCAGGTCCGTCGGCCGAATGTCGTCCCCCGGCTCCAGGTTCGGAACCCCGTCCGGAAACGCCAGCGGAAACCGCGACCGGCCGAAGACCTCGAACAGGTCGGCCGGCGGGACATGGCTCGCGTAGTTGTTACACATGCTCAGCCCGCCCGCCTGACATCGGTTCGGGCGAAGTCCTCGCCCTTGAACAACAGGGGCGCGTCCAGCGAACGGGCCAGGGCGTAGGCGGCGCAATCCATGAGGTTCAGCCCGTGACGTCCGGCGCCGAACCGGACAAAGGCCTCGAAGGCAAGGTCCGCCTGCACCCGGTCGAATGGCTCTACCGTGGCCCCAAGCTGGTCGACGAGATCATCCACCGCCGAACTGTCGCCCAGCCCCTTGCGCCTGGCGAACACCAGCCGGGTCTCGTGCAGGATGGCCGCCGAAACCACCACCTCGGTCTCCTTGAGGATCGCTTCGATGAAGCCATCCCTTTCCGGCTCGCTCAGCAGGATGGCGATCAGGGCCGAACTGTCGAGGACAAGGGTCAATGCCCGCCCAGCAGTTCGTCGTTGATGACCTTGACCGGCCGGCGATCTACGTCGGGCAGGGCGGAGGCCGCGTCGGCGATGGCGGCGATCGCCGCCCGCCGTCGGTTCAATTCGGCCGCCCGTTCTGCCGTGGCCCGCGCCAGGGCGGCCTCGGCCGCTGCGCGGATGGCGTCGGTAATGCTCGACCCGGTGACGGCCGCCAGCTCGCGCACGACGCCCTCGGTCGCCGGGTCCTTGATGTTGATGGCCACTGTTGTCTTCCTCAGGCGCGACAGGAAGATAGGCTATCCAGGGTGGAAACGCCAGCGAGCGCTGATCGCCCCTTACCAGCCGATCTCACCCTTTCGGGCGACTGGCGCGCCGGGCGTTTCCGGGCGAGGGTTCGGTCCGGATATCGGCAGGAGACCTCATCCCATGTCCCTCTTTCCCGCCTCGACACCCGTAGCCTTCGTGAATGTCGCCGAGCGTGATCGCGCCCTGGCCTTCTACACCGGGGTCCTCGGGCTGACGCTCAAGAGCAGCGACGGCTTCGGCGACTTCCTGACCTTCGGCGACGGCGCCCTGATCCGGCTGACGGCCCTGCCGGGCTATGCGCCCACCGGCCACCCCGTGGTCGGCTGGAACGTCGCCGATATTGTCGCGGCGGTACAGGCGCTGACGGCCAAGGGCGTGACCATGACGATCTACGAAGGCCTCGGCCAGGACGCCATGGGCATATGGACCTCGCCCGACGGCGCGGCGAAGGTCGCCTTCTTCCCCGACCCGGACGGCAATACGCTCAGCCTGGCGCAGGGGTGAGGGGGCCTCAGGCCACCTTCACCCGCACCGCGCTTTCCGGCAGGTCCTCGCCGAAGGCGCGCTGGTAGAACTCCGCCACGGTCGGGCGTTCCAGTTCGTCGCACTTGTTCAGGAAGGTCATGCGGAAGGCCAGACCCACGTCGCCGCCGAAGATGGCGGCGTTCTGGGCCCAGGTGATGACCGTGCGCGGGCTCATCACGGTCGACAGGTCGCCGTTCATGAAGGCGTTGCGGGTCATGTCGGCGACGCGGACCATGGCGGCCAGGGTGCGGCGGCCCTCCGCGGTGGCGTAGGTCGGGTTCTTGGCCAGCACGATCTCGGCCTCGACGTCATGGTCGAGATAGTTGAGCGTGGTGACGATCGACCAGCGGTCCATCTGGCCCTGATTGAGCTGCTGGGTGCCGTGGTAGAGGCCGGTGGTGTCGCCGAGGCCAACAGTGTTGGTCGTCGAGAACAGCCGGAAATAGGGGTTGGCGCGGATGACGCGGTTCTGGTCCAGCAGGGTCAGCTTGCCGCCGGCTTCCAGCACCCGCTGGATGACGAACATCACGTCCGGGCGGCCGGCGTCGTACTCGTCGAACACCAGGGCCATCGGCCGCTGCAGGCACCAGGGCAGGATGCCTTCACGGAATTCGGTGATCTGCTTGCCGTCCTTCAGGACGATGGCGTCCTTGCCGACCAGGTCGATCCGGCTGACGTGGCTGTCGAGGTTGACCCGCACCAGAGGCCAGTTCAGCCGCGCGGCGATCTGCTCGATATGCGTCGACTTGCCGGTGCCGTGATAGCCCTGGACCATCACCCGCCGGTCGAAGGCGAAGCCGGCGCAGACCGCCAGGGTCGTCTGCGGATCGAAGCGATAGGCCTCGTCGATCTCGGGCACATGGCTGTCGCGATGACTGAAGGCCGGGACCTTCATGTCGCTGTCCACCCCGAACACCTCGCGGATGGAGACCTCCTTGTCCGGGACAAGGGTCAGCAGGGGATCGGCGGCGTCGGGAGGAACGGTGAGATCGGCCATGATAGGGGTTCGATAGCGCAGTCTTCGGGATCAGCAAACATCTGTTCGACCCGAAGCGGCCCGGGGACGCACAGCTTCCGTGGCGGAACCGTGGAAACCCCGTGCAGGCCGCCGCCGGCTCAGGCCAGCTTGGCCTTCTTCAGCGTCTTCCAGGCCTGGATCACCCGGTGCAGCTTGTGCTCGGCCGAGCGGTCGCCGCCGTTACTGTCGGGGTGGCAGCGCTTGAGCAGCTCGGTGTAGCGGACCCGGATCTCGGCCGCCGTGGCGGTGTCGGGCAGGTCCAGGTCGGACAGGGCGTTGCGCTCCATCCGGCCGAGGTTGCGCGCCTGCTCCGGCGCTGGGCGATGGACATCGCTCTTGCCGAAGCCGAACAGGCTGAACGGATCGGCGAACTCGCCAAAGCCCTTGGAGGCGCCGGCGGCGGCCTCGCGGCTGGTGTTGGAGGCCTTGAAGCTCCAGGTGGGGCGCTCGCCGGTCACCCGGGCGGCCTGGGCGGCGGCGACCTCGTCGTCGCTCATGCCCTCGAAGAAGTTCCAGCCCTTGTTGTAGGCGGCGGCGTGCGCCTGGCAGAACCAGTAGTGCTCGTGCATGCGCTGGCGCGACTTGGGCGCGCGGGCGGTCGCGGCCAGCCGGCAGCCGGCGTGGTCGCACGGCCGTTCGCCGGGCTTCAGGGCATGGACGTCGGTCTCCGCCTCGGCCTCGCCCTCCTTGGGCGGACGCACGCGGATGTCCACGAATTTCGGCCGGTATTGAAAGGCGCCGCTCATCGCCCGAAGTATGGGCCGACGAGCCCGCCATTTCCAGAATTGAACATGACCAATCCCCACCCCATATTCGATGTGCTCCGACAAAAGCTGACCTCGGCGTTCGACCCGATCCGCCTTGAGCTGGTCGACGACAGCGACCGCCACCACGGCCATGCCGGCCACCGCGAGGGCGGCGGCACCCATTTCAACCTGTTGATCGAATCGGCCGCCTTCACGGGCGTCGGCCGTGTCGCGCGCCAGCGCCAGATCTACGCCGTCCTCGCGGAGGAAATGGCCGAGCAGGTGCACGCCCTGTCGGTCAAGGCCCTGGCGCCCGGCGAGGGCTGAGCGAAGGGTCTATGCGCCAGGCCGGTCAGGCGGCCGAGGCGAAGGTCGACAGGATCTGCTTCAGATCGGCCTGCCGGAACGGCTTGGCCAGGGTCGGCGTCTCCTGATAGCCGTCGTCCAGCCCGCTCGCGCCATAGCCGCTGGCGAAGGCGAAGGGCACGCCGCGTTCGCGCAGGGCGTCGGCGATCGGATAGCTCTTGGCCCCGTTCAGGTTCACGTCGAGCACAGCGGCGTCCAGCGTCGCCGACCGCACCAGTTCCAGCGCAGCGGCGACATCGTTCGCCGGCCCGACAACCTCGCAGCCGAAATCGGCCAGCATGTCCTCCAGAAGCATCGAGACGATGATCTCGTCCTCGACGATCAGCACCTTGAGTCCTTCAAGGCCTTCGCCAGCCATCTAGTCTTCCCCGCACCCGCCCGAACTGTCGGTCAATGGCCCAAAGCGCGCAAGCGCCTGTTCGGTTCCCAAAAAAATATCAGGGCTCGGACGGCGTCGGCGGCAGTGGCGCGATCCGCAGCTGCGTCAGCTGGTGCCGCTGCTTCTTCAGGACGGTGAATCGGGTGTTGTAGAAAACAAAGGTCTGGCCGGGGTCGGGGATCGTCTGGGCCTCGTGGATCACCAGTCCGGCGATGGTCACCGCCTGCTCGTCCGGCAGGTTCCAGTCCAGCGCCCGGTTCAGGTCGCGGATCGGCGCCTGCCCGTCGACGATATAGCTGCCGTCATCCTCGACCTTCAGGCCTGGCACGGCCTTGTCATGCTCGTCGTCGATCTCGCCGACGATCTCCTCGAGAATGTCCTCCAGCGTCAGCAGGCCCAGCAGCGAGCCGTACTCGTCCACCACCAGGGCGAAGTGGCTGCGGCGCTTGAGGAAGGCGTCCAGCTGGTCTTTCAGCTTGGTCGTCTCCGGCACGAACCACGGCCGGCGGATCAGGGCGGCGACATCCACCGCGTCCAGGTCGCCATCGGCCCCCGCCATGGCTCGGCCCAGGTCCTTGACGTGCAGCACGCCGACGATGTTGTCCGGATCGTCGCGCCACATCGGGATGCGGCTGTGGCTGAGGTCGAGCGCCTGGGCGATCAGTTCGCGCGCCGGCAGGTTGGCGTCCAGGGTGGTCATCGAGCGGCGGTGGACCATGACGTCGCTGACGTCCATTTCCGACAGGTCCAGCACCCCGCCCAGCATCCGCCGGTCGCCGCTTTCCACGACCCCTTCGGAGTGGTGGTACTCGACCGCGCCGCGGATTTCCTCGTGCGCGGCCAGCACATCGGTCTCCATCGACATGCGGATGCCGAACGGCCGCAGCGTCTGGCGGACGATCCACTGCGCGCCCCGCGCCAGGGGCCCGAAGATGCGCACCACCCAGATGGTCGGCCACGACAGCACCCGCGACACGTCGTCGGGCCGGGTGATGGCCAGGGTCTTGGGCAGGATCTCGCCGAAGATCACGATCAGCACGGTCATCACAACAGTGGCGATCAGGGCGCCGGTCGGTCCCGGGAAAGCGGTCGTCAGAACGAAGGTGGCCAGCGACGAGGCGCCGATGTTGACGACGTTGTTGGAGAGCAGGATCGCCCCGATCATGTTCTCCTGGTTGCCCATCAGCCGGTTGACCCGGGCGGCGGCCCGGTCGCCGTCCCGCTCCAGCTGGTGCATCCGGCCGCGGCTGGCGGCCGTCATCGAGGTCTCGGCCGCCGACATCAGGGCGCTGATGCTCAGCAGCAGCACCAGGGGCGGGGCGAGGGCGGCGATCAGCGCCAGGATCATGGCTTGGCTCCTTCACCGATCAGGAAGTCGCGAAGCGGCCCCGGCTCGACCTTGCGGGCGACAAAGGCCTCGCCCAGCGCCCGCGCCAGCACCAGGGTGATGGATCCCCCTTCGGCCTTCTTGTCCTGGGCCATGTGAGCGACCAGGGCGTCGGCGCGGTAGGGATGGCCGGCCGTCTGATCCAGCCTGACGGGCAGGCCCGCCATGGCCAGCAGCCGCTCGGCGCGCTCGGCGTGATCGGCGGGGCAAAGGCCCTGCGCTGCCGAATAGCGGAAGGCCAGGGCGCAGCCCGCCGCGACCGCCTCGCCATGCTTCAGCGCCTCGCCGTAGCCGGTCTCCGCCTCCAGCGCGTGGCCGAAGGTGTGGCCGAGATTGAGCAGGGCGCGGCGGCCGGCTTCCTTCTCGTCCTCGGCGACGATCTCCGCCTTCATCGCCACGCAGCGCCGCACCGCCTCGGCCAGTGCGGCCGGTTCGCGGGCCATCACCGCCGGCGTCGACGCCTCCAGCCAGTCGCAGAAGCCCGCGTCGCCCAGCAGGCCGTACTTGATCACCTCGGCCATGCCGCAGGCCATCTCGCGGTCGGGCAGGGTCGACAGCACATCGAGGTCCGCCAGCACCAGTCGCGGCTGGTGGAAGGCGCCGATCAGGTTCTTGCCGCGCGGGGTGTCGATCGCCGTCTTGCCACCGACGCTGGAGTCGACCTGCGCCAGCAGGGTGGTGGGAACCTGGATGAAGTCGATGCCGCGCTTGTAGATGCTGGCCGCGAAGCCGGCGAGGTCGCCGACCACCCCGCCGCCGAGGGCCACGATCATGTCGCCTCGGTCCAGCTCCAGCGCCAGAAGCCGGTCCGACAGGTCGGCCAGTCCCTCGAAGCTCTTGCTCTCCTCACCGGGCGGAATGGTCAGCAGGCTGGCGCTGACGCCCGCCTCGGCCAAGCTCGCCAGCAACGCGGGGGCGTGCAGCGCGGCGACCGTCTCGTCCGCCACCACCGCCGTGCGCGCGCGCTTGAGCAGCGGCGCCACGTGGGCGCCGGCGCCGGCCAGCAGTCCCGGCCCGATGAGAACGTCATAGGCGCGGTCGCCAAGACCGACGGTGACGACATGGCTCATGTGTTGGGGCTCTCCCTGCCCAGATGCGCTTCCAGCGCGGCGAGCACCGCCTGCACCGACTCCTGGTGCGGCGTTTCGCCAAGTTCCACGGTGACGTCGGCCTCGGCGTAGACCGGGTAGCGAACCTTCGCCAGGTCGCCCAGAACGGTCAGCTGGTCCTTGCCCCGCACCAGGGGCCGGCTGTCCTTGCGCGCCACCCGCCGCGCCAGGATCTCAAGATCGGCCTTCAGCCAGACCGACACCGCACGCTCGGCGATCAGGGCCCGCGTCTCGTCATTCATGAAGGCGCCGCCGCCGGTGGCCAGCACCATCGGGCCCTCGTCCAGCAACCGCGCGATCACGCGCCGCTCGCCATCGCGGAAGGCCGGCTCGCCGAAGGCCTCGAAGATTTCCGGGATCGTCCGTCCGGCCGCGACCTCGACCTCGGTGTCGGCGTCGCGGAACGGCAGGTCCAGGGTCGCCGCCAGCCGCCGGCCGACCGACGACTTGCCAACGCCCATCAGCCCGACGAGGGCGATGGTCCGCTGCCGCAGGCGCGGGTGTCTTGAGGCGGGGCCGAGGGTCATGGACGGCTTCGGCTTTACATGAGCCCGGGGCAAAGCGCCAAACATCGCGCCAACTTGTGGTATGGGGCGGGCATGGCTTTCCTGTTCAAGGCCCGTGCGGCCGCCGCTCCGACCCGCACCCTTTCCCGGCTCGCCCCGGCCCTCGTCCTGGCGGCGGCTGTCGCGTCCGGCCCCATGCCTGCCTCGGCCCAGGTCGAGGTGGCGCCGCTGTCGGCCCCCGACGTCTTCTCCGGCGGCTCGCGCGACACCGGCCTTGGCGGCGATCTGTGGCGCGGCAGTTCGGCCGATCTGGCGCGGGCCGTGATGCCGACGATCGGCGACAAGCCGCTCAGCCCCGCCGGACGCCGCCTCGCCGTGCGCGTGCTGTCGACGGGCGCCAATGCGCCGGACGGCGCCGGGGCCGACCTGTCGCTGGCGGCGGCGCGCGCGCGGGGCCTGCTGGCGCTGGGCGAGGGCAGGGCGGCCTTCACTTCGGTCGAGCGCATCCCCAACCTCGCCGCCGAGCCGGCCCTGGCCGAGGTCGCCGCCGAGGCGGCCCTGATCGCCGGCGCCGACGACCAGGCCTGCCGCATCGAGGCCATGCTCACCGTCGGCCGCGGCGAGATCTACTGGCTGCGCCTGCGGGCCTACTGCCAGGCCATCGCCGGCCAGGCCGACGCCGCCCAGCTGACCATGACCCTGGCCAACGAACAGGCCCGCGATCCGATCTTCACGCGCCTGATGCTGGCCCTGACCCTGGGCGCCGATTCCGGGGCCGCCTCGTCGCGCAATGGCCTTGATCTGGCCGCCAGCCGGCGGCTTGGCCTGACGCCGACGACCGCCGGGGCGCCGCCAGCCATCGCCGCCGCCCTGTCGTCGCCCCAGGCCGACGCCCCGCCGCCGCCGGAAATGATGGCGACCGATCCGGTCCGCGCCGCCCGGCTGTACATTCGCGCCGGCCAGCCGGACCAGGCGCGGATCATCCGCCAGGCCCTGACCCAGGACGAGATCCCCGGCGCGCGCCCAGCCGACCTGAATGTCCTCGACGCCCTGCTGGCCATCGCCGATGGCCAGGCGCCGGGCTCGGTGCTCGACGCGCTGGTCCAGCGCGGGGCCCTCAACGGGGCCAGGTCCCCCGCCCAGGTCAGCGCCGTCTACCTCCAGGCGCTGGGCGCGCCGATGAGCCCCGAGCGCCGCGCCGAGTTCGCCAGTTTCGACATCGGCCGCTTCAGCGTCTCGCCCGTCCGCCTGGCGGCGCTCGACCAGGCGGCCGAGGCCGGCCTCAAGGGCGAGACGGCCCTGATCGCGCTGGGCATCGCCGCCGACGCCGGCCCCGCCGGTCCCGCCCCGCCCGAAAGGGCGGCCATCATCCGCGCCCTGCGCAAGGTCGGGCTGGTGGAAGACGCCCGCGCCTTCGCCATCGAAGGCGTACTGGCGCTCTATCCCCGGTGACCTGTTCATGAGCGAGGGCTGGGTCGAAGCCTTTCTCGAGATGATGGCGGCCGAACGCAACGCCGCGCCCAACACCCTGTCGGCCTATGGCCGCGATCTCGCCGACGCCGACGGCTTCCTCAAGGCGCGAGGCCGATCCTTCGCGGCGGCGACCGCCGAAGACATCGAGGCCTGGTTCGTCGACCTGGCCGACCGGGGCCTATCGGCCGCCACCGCCTCACGCCGCCGCGCGGCGGTCCGCCAGTTCTACCGCTTCGTCCTGGGCGAAGGCTGGCGAGCGGACGATCCGTCGCGACGGATCGAGGCGCCCCGCAAGGGCCGCTCCCTGCCCAAGGTCCTGTCGCGCGAGGAGGTCGACGGCCTGATCGCCGCCGCCTCGGCCCGCGACGGCGCCAGGGGCGCGCGGCTGGCCTGCCTGATCGAGCTGACCTACGCCTCGGGCCTGCGCGTCTCGGAGTTGCTGGCCCTGCCGCTCGCGGCGCTGGCGCGCGACCCGGCCTACCTGATCGTGCGCGGCAAGGGCGGCAAGGAGCGGCTGGCTCCCCTGAACGACCGCGCCCGCCTGGCGGTCAAGGCCTGGCTCGACCTGCGCCCCGGCCTGCTGCCCCGGGGCGTCAAGGAAAGTCCTTGGCTGTTTCCCTCGCGCGGCCGCGCCGGTCGGCTGACCCCCCGCCGCTTCGCCCAGCTCCTGGAGGAGGCCGCTCGCGACGCCGGCATCGATCCGGAACGCGTCAGCCCGCACGTCCTGCGCCACGCCTTCGCCACCCACCTGCTCGAAGGCGGCGCCGACCTGCGCATCGTCCAGACCCTGCTGGGCCACGCCGACATCGCCACCACCCAGATCTACACCCACGTCGCCCAGGATCGCCTCAGACAGGTTGTCGAGACCAAGCACCCGCTGGGCCGCAAGCGCGTTCCGCCTCGTCCTTCATCGTCATCCTGAATAGCGGCCCTTCGCGTCGTGTGCCGAAGGACGCAAGAACGCTTCAGCAGCGATCTCTCGGCC
>VFQU01002024.1_pt1 | contig 10421 bp, 5 predicted proteins | sample 3512311 | NCBI WGS metagenome assembly VFQU01 (sample SAMN10412377, study PRJNA504923) | tailings metagenome | isolation source: Relicate 3 Philex TSF3 active mining site | place: Philippines: Tuba, Benguet | collected 2017-08-29 | reverse complement strand
GGATCCCAAAACCAAAGAAGGAAACGGATACGTCTGTTTGTTTCAGCCTAAAACTTGGGCCGTCATCGGAAATAGAGATTTAATGTATGTTACACTGGAGTGTAGGGATAAAGCGCGCAATCGTGTTAAAATTTCCATAGACTCTCATCAGGTATTCAGGGAATGGGAAGGACAAAGATACGGAGTCGTAAGTGCTTCCGTAAACGATAACGGAACCGACGGAGATCAAACCAGAGGGGACAATATCTTTACTTTCTCATGGAAACCTGCGAAAGCGGATTGGGGACAGATGTCTCTCGTTGCGGACATTACGTACGGACCGGAAGGACACAAAACTACCGTTACCAGTAGTTTCTTTTCTTCTCCGAACATCCCTGCCGAATTCAACGGAGTGTTCAGTGACGGTTTGCAGGACGGTTCTCTTGTGATACGTGCCGTTGTGAACGTTTACAGAAAAGGGAAATATCATCTGGAAGCGAATCTGAAAGATGAGAAAAACGGAGAATACATCGCCTACGCCATCTATGACGGTGATCTAAAAGCAGGCTCGAATGAAGTTGAATTCATCTTTTTCGGAAAAATTCTGAGAGATAAGGATTTGGACGGACCGTTCCTTGCTACTTCATTCCGGGGGCATAGAGTGAATCTTCCGATCGATCCGGATTGGTACAACCAAGGAGAGGAAGGTTTAAGAAAACTCCAAGCAGCCAAAACCACCGAGCCGGATAGAGAACTAGTGTATCCGTACAAAGACGAATACAAAACTAAATTCTATCAGGTAGAAACCTTCTCCAAAGCGGCTTATGATTCTCAGGATAAACAAGACCGCATTAGGCAGTTGAAATCTTTACAGTAATTAGGATTAGGTGATGAACCTTTCAATCGTAACAAATACTTTTTCCCTTCTAAAAAAGCGCCCTTTCCTTTCGGGAGGGGTGCTTTTTCTATTATTACTCCCTGTGATTCTCCATTTTATCTTTTGGGGACTAGTCGCTTCCAAAGCTCCCGATTACGAAGGAACGGTGCAGCATCCTTACTTAAGTTCGGAAGTCACTGTGGTTCGAGACAAACATGGAATTCCTCATATCGAAGCAGGGGATGCGAAATCCGCCTATTTTGTGTTAGGTTATGTAATGGCGCAGGATCGTCTGTTTCAGATGGAGCTGCAAAGAAGGATCGGAAGAGGGGAACTGACAGAACTTTTCGGGGAAAAATTATTAGAGACGGATAAATTTCTCAAAACCCTTCTTTTGAAAAAAACAGCGGAAGAGTATGCGAATGCGGAGAAGAAGATCCATCCTGAGGCATGGGAAAACTTGGATTCCTTTCTGGAAGGGATCAATGCCTTCGTAGCGGAAGGAACTTATCCGATCGAATATACGATTTTAGGAACCACTCCTAGACCATTTAACCGTGTAGATGCGATTTCATTTTTGTTTTATATGGGGTTTTCTTTTGCGGAAGGAATCAAATCGGACAGTTTGTTCTCCATCCTGGAATCTCAAATCAAGGATAGAAAGGTAGGAGAGTTATTCCCTCGTTACGATTTTGAACAGAATGCTACCATTTTGGAATCACAACCGGGTTTTCCCCGATTGGCGACAAATTCCGGGGCGAAAAAAACTCCTCTTCCGGAAACTTCTTTCAAACAAAAAGCACAAGCTTCTTTATCTAAACCCTTGAAAGATGTTTCCGGTATTTACGAGTTGTTAGATGTCGTGAGTAATTTACATCTTCCTATTGAGCCGATGGAAGGAAGTAATTCCTGGCTTGTGGCTCCGTCCAGGTCTTCCAGCGGGGGAGCGGTTCTTGCCAACGACCCTCATATCGCTCTTTCCAATCCGGGAACTTGGTACGAAGCTCATATTCGTTTCCCTGGTTACGAAAATTACGGTTATTTTTTAGCCATCATTCCTTTCCCTTTGATTGCGCATAATCAAGATAAGGCGTGGGGTCTCACTATGTTGGAACATGACGACGTCAATCTATACTATGAGACCGTATCCGGGAATTTCGTGACGGAAAAAGGAAAACAAGTTCCGATTCAGGTTTATTCCGATCCGATCTCTTTAAAAGGAGGAGGGTCGGAGAATTTCGAAGTAAAAATCACTCCTCACGGCCCCATAATAACGGAGCATATCAAAGGTTACACGGGAGATCGGCCGATCAGTTTGTATTGGTCACACCATCATCTTCCGAATCCTCTTTTGGACGTATTGTTCCAAATGGGAAGGGCGAAAAGTTTTCAGGAACTCGATTCCGCTTCTTCTTTGATCGCAGCCCCCGGACTTAATTTTAGTTATGCGGATGCAAAAGGAAATATCGCTTATTATTCCGTAGGGAGATTCCCTATTTTAAAATCCGGAAATTCCCGTAAAATTTTGGAAGGCGCTACGGGAGAAAACGATGTGGTCGGTTATCTTCCTTCCAGCCAAAACCCGAAACTCATCAACCCTCAAAATGGAATCATTGTCACTGCGAATAATAAAGTGACTTCCCGTCCGATTCCCGGTTTGGGTTTTCCGGAAGGAAACTGGCAACCAGCGGATCGTTTTCAAAGGTTAGTTGATGTTCTGGGGCGTCAGGAAAAATGGTCTTTGGAGGAACTTGCTTCCTTACAGACAGATACAGTTGCTTCTTTTGCTCCCGTATATCTGGAGATCGCCCTTCCTGCGCTCGAGAAAGTCAAATCCCTTCCCGCAAAACGAGCGTTGTCCATTCTGAAACAATGGAACTTCGAACATCATCCAGATTCGCAAGGCGCTGTAGTTTACGACGTATTCTTTTATTTGACTTTGAAGAATATGCTGATCGATGAGTTAGGCGAAAAGAACTTTGAGTTGTATGGAGATTTTGCGGAATTCCTGAATGCATACAGAGCATTCGTGCAAAATCCAGATTCTCTTTTTTGGGATGATCTCCGAACGGAAGGAAAAGAAACCAGAGAAGATATTTTCGTAAAATCTTTGGAGGACACTGCTGTTTATTTGGAACAAAACGTTTCCAAGTCTCCTTCCTTATGGTTATGGAAAAATTTATATCGAATCAAACATCCTCATCCTCTCGGGGTGATTCCTGTTTTGGGAAAAATTTTCGACGTCGGTCCTCTTCCTTCCGCAGGAGGAACGGAAGTCGTCAATAATTTGAAGTATAAATTAATGAAGGAAGACTGGACCGCAATGGCGGGCCCATCCAAAAGAAGAGTGATCGATTATGGCAGGTTTGGCGATTCCGTCACTCAACTGCCGATAGGAAATAGCGGAAATCTGGGAAGCCCGTTTTACGGGAATATGGTGGAAGATTATATCCTGGGAAAACATAGAACGATTTTATATTCTAAAGAAAGTTATTCTCAAGGCAGATTTAAAAAGGAATTTCACCCTTCCAGATAACCTTATCTTTTTTAGTAGCATATCTTTCCGTTCTTTGTTCGGAAGATATGCTGTTTTCGATTCGGATCTTCGTTTTCAATTATCTACTTGCTAGAACCGGACTGTTTCTGAATAAGTAAACTAAGCTGGGATGATGATGAATCGATTTGTTTCCCTATTTACGATCATTTGTTTTTTATGCTTCCGTTCCCCCGTTTTTTCCGTATCTCTTAAAGAAATAGAGAGAGAATTTCAGGAAAAAAATCTATTTTTATTATCCAAACAATACGAGATCGAATCTTCCCGTGCTCAGATTTTGCAAGCAAGACTTTGGCAGAATCCGAATCTTTATATAGAACAGAATGTTTATAATTGGAAAACTGGTCGTTATTTCGACGTAACCAGCAAAGGGCAGTCTGTAGTTTCGTTTCAGCAGTTGATCGAGTTGGGAGGAAAAAGAGAAAAACGAATCCAAGCAAAATCACTGTTGAAAGGAATCACCGAATATGAGTTATATGATCTTACCCGTGCTTTAAAATTCGAACTTAGATCCGCCTTTTTTTCCCTCTACTACTATCGTGAGATGATGGAGTTTTACAAAGGCAGCAGCCGTTCCATTTCGGAAACCATTGCTCGTATGGAAAAATCCTATTCCGATAAGGATGTGACCCTCAGTGAAATCATGCGGCTCAAGGCGATTTTATTTTTACTCGATAATGAAAGTGCGAATCTTTCCGTCAAAATCCAGGAACAAGAAGATAGTTTGAGACTGCTCTTGAATCAAACGGAATCGAACCGTTTTCCCGTATTGGAATTGGATGAATCCGGCTTGGATCGTTTAGATATATTCTCTTTGAATGTTACGGACCTGCAGGATTGGGGAGAAAAAAATCGTCCGGATGTTCAAATTGCCGATTTGATGATTCAATACGAAAGAACCAACTTATCTCTTGCGAAAGCGGAAGTGATTCCCGATTTGAATTTGGGAATCCTATGGGACAGGCAGGGAAGTTATATTGAAAACTATTACGCACTGACCGCAAGCATCGCTTTGCCGATCAACGATAGAAACCAAGGAAATATCAAGTCCGCCGAACAATCCGTAAAGACTTCGGAAGTGAAAAAGGAGATCGTTCGAAATAAATTGAGAAAGGAAATCTATGCATCCTGGAAAAAGGCGTTCGAAAAAGATAAAGTGTATCAATCTTACGCCAAAAACTTTATCGTAGACTATCATTCTTTAGCGGAAGTTATGTTGAAAAATTATACGAAACGTTATATTACAATCATAGAATTCGCCGATTTTTTCGACGCATACAGACAAAGTATGGAACAGTTTCTGAATCTAAGAATCGAAAGGCTTCAGTCTTTCGAGAATTTGAATTTTTCCGTCGGCTTTAATCTTTTGGAATTGGAGAAAAACTAAAATGCGAAACGTTTTCATCCTTTTTTCCTTTCTATTCTTTCTGTTTTGTTCCAAGTCAGAGGAAAAATCGGTGGTAGACCACAGTTTTCCAACCGTAACGAACAACGGAAAAACAATCACCTTTTCAAGTGAAGAATCGATGCACCGATTCGAGTCGATCGTTCTGCAAAGACAACAGGGGTTCTTATCTGTTTTAGCTACGGCTCATGTGATCGCCAGCATCTCGTCTTCTGTTCGTAATACGGAAAAAGTGATTCTATTCGAAAACCCGGAAATCGCATCTTTATATGCCAGTTATAAAAAATCAAAAACCGATTTGGCAAAAGCCAGAAAAAACATAGAGCGTGTGAAGGATATGTTCGAGAACCGAGTCGCTACGAGAAAAGATATGTTTGAAGCTGAGGCGGAACTCACAGACAGCATCGCAGACATAGAAGAGAAAGAATCCAAACTCAGAAGTTTGGGCTTCAATCCCATCCAATTGGAATCTTATTCTTCAGGAACAGTCATCATCGTTTCCGAACTTCCCGAATCCCAATTGTCTCAAGTGGAAGTGGGAGAAAGCGTGGACATCACTTTCTCCGCTTATCCGGACAAGGTTTTTGTGGGAAAGGCGGAAGCTATCGGGGACAGTTTAGACAGTGCAACTCGTACGGCAAAAATCAGAGTGGCCTTGAAAGTGGGTTCACAAAAAATCCTTCCGGGAATGTTCGCAAAAGTAGAGTTTGGTGATCGAACCGAAAACCTTTTGATACTTCCCAAAACCTCCGTCGTAAGCGTGGAGGGAAAAGATTATGTATTCGTAAAAGCCGATTCAAAAACAATCCTTCGCAGGGAAGTGAAGTATTTGATCGGTTCCGGCAATGAAATCTCCATCTTATCCGGCTTGGAAGAGGGGGAAGTGGTGATCGTAAAAAGCGTCATCCTCTTAAAAGGAATCAGTTTCGGATTATAAGCATGATTGAAAGATTCATTGAGATCAGCCAAAATCAGAAAGTATTCACTATTTGTTTTACGATTATGATCATTTTGGGAGGTCTTTGGGCTTGGAAGGCTCTCAAAAAAGAGGCTTATCCAGACATCGGAGATACCCAAGTAACAGTGATTGTGCGGTATCCCGGGCGTGCCGCTTTGGAAGTGGAACAACTCATTACTTTACCCTTGGAAAGAGCCTTAGGTTCCGTTCCTCAAGTGATCAGCAGGCGTTCCAAAACAATCTTCGGTCTTTGTGTCTATCAGTTGGTGTTCGATGACGGAACGGACGATTATTTTGCAAGGCAGAGAATTTTAGAAAAGCTCAGTTTGATTGATCTTCCGGAAGGAGCTGATTTCGACTTGGCTCCTCTTACGAGTCCTGTCGGCGAAATTTTACGTTATGTGATCGAGTCGGAAGACTATCATAGCCAAACGGATTTACGAACCTTTCAGGAGTGGATCGTTATTCCCCGTTTGCTGCAAGTGAAAGGAGTCGCCGATGTGATCAATTTCGGAGGACTTTCCAAACAATACCATGCAGTCGTTTTCCCGGAACGTTTGTACGGTTTGAATCTAAGTTTGGATGATGTAGTGCATTCCATTCAGAAAAACAATTATAATACGGGAGGAAACTATATCCATTCCGGCGAACAGAGTTTAGCGATCCGAAGTATGGGTGCCATTCGTTCGAAAGATGATTTGGAATCGATCGTAGTTAAAAATTCCGGGGGAGTTCCCGTTTTTTTATCCCAATTGGGAAGAGTGGAAGAAGGATACAAACCACCGTCCGGAATTTTAGGTTATTACTATCTTAAAGACGGAATCCAAGTCCAAAATCCCTCGGGAGTGCAGGGAATGGTTGTTATGCGTAGAGGGTCCAATCCTACGGAAGTGATCCAAAGTCTAAAAAAGAAGATCAAAGACATCAACGAAAACATTCTTCCTAAAGGAGCCAAGCTGACTCTGGTATATGACCGCTCCAATTTGGTGGATCATACCATTCGAACCGTCGGCAGAACCGTATTGGAAGGAATTTTATTCGTTTTGATCATTCTGATTTTTTTTATGGGAAGTTGGTCGACCGCATTGATCGTCGCGACTACCATTCCCATCTCCCTTTTATTCGCATTCGGGATGATGTACATCACAGGGATTCCAGTCAATTTACTTTCGTTAGGTGCGATTGATTTCGGGATCATAGTGGATGGTTCTGTTGTGATGGTGGAAGCTTTACTTCGTTCCATACGTAAACCGGAGGATAGAAACCAAGCCCACTTCATTGCTGTTTCTAAAGACACCGGGAAAGAAATATTTTTTTCCATATTGATCATCATTTTATCCTACTTCCCTATTTTTTCGCTGCAAAGGGTGGAAGGAAAACTATTTTCCCCGATGGCATACACTCTTTCCTTTGCGATCGGCGGTTCACTGTTATTGACTCTATCCATTGTTCCCATTTTATTATATTACACGATTCGAAAATCTAAATCGTCCCGTATGGAATGGGAGAATCCTATTTACCTTAGAATGGAAAAATATTATTCCCTTCTTCTCGATAAACTTTTTCTTCATTTCAAAAAGTATGCGATTTTGGGCTTTAGTATCGCCTTTTTTATCTTCAGCATCACTTTCTATCGAATCGGTGTGGAATATCTCCCCGAATTGGATGAAGGTTCCTTGAATATACGCGCTTTTCTCCCTGCGGGAATTTCTTTACAAACTGCAAGAACCATTTCGGACGAATCCAGATCATTGATCTCTTCGAAAAAAGAAGTGAATTTAGTGGTAAGCCAATTGGGAAGAAATGATGATGGAACAGATCCTTACGGTTCCAACCGAATCGAGATACTTGTAGGTTTATATCCTTATGAGGAATGGGAATCGGGAAAGAGCAAAGCAGAGTTAGCTGATGAAATCAAATCCGAATTGATCCGAACTTTTCCAGGAGTCAAATTTTTATTATCCCAACCTATTATGGACAATGTGGCCGAATCTGCGACGGGAAGTGTTGCCGACTTAGCCATTCATGTTGCGGGGACGGATCTGGTTCGTTTGAGAGAATTGGGAAATGAAATTCTTTCCGTGATCAGTTCCATCCCCGGTTCTGTAGACGGTGCCATCGAACAAGAAGCTTCTCAAGCTCAAGTTGTGATCGAAATCAAAAGAAGGGAAGCTGCCCGTTACGGAATCAATATCAGCGAGATCCAAGATATGATCGAAGCCTCCATCGGAGGTAAAGAAATTTCCACTCTTTATGAAGATGCTTGGCGTTTCGGGATTGTAGTTCGTTATCCTTCCTCTTATAAAAATTCAATAAAGGCGCTGGAAGGGCTGTTGATTAAATCGGAAAACGGAGCCTTCGTGCCTTTGAAAGATCTTGCTTATATAGATGAAAAGGACGGCCCTACCATCATCCAAAGAAACGACAACAGAAGGGTGATTTCCGTTCGCACAAATATTCGAGGAAGAGATCAAGCCGGGTTCGTGAAAGAAGCTCAAGAACAAGTCTCTAAAAAAGTGACTCTTGATAAACGATATGAACTGCAATGGGGAGGTCAATACGAGAATTTAATAAGGGCAGGCGACAGGTTGATGATCATCATTCCTATCACATTCTTCTTGGTATTCATTCTATTGTATTTTCATTTTAAAGATTTCCGATATTCTTTGACTGCCATGATTTGTGTTCCCTTTTCCTTAACGGGAGGAGTCGTGTTTCTCGCACTGAGAGGGTATCACTTCAATGTTTCCGCAGGGATCGGTTTTATTTCCTTATTCGGGATTTGCACCATGACAGGGGTTTTGTTTTTATCTCGAATGAAAAAACATTCCATCACTGGAAGTTTGGAAGAAAGAATTGCCGCAGTAAAAGAAGCCGCCGTTTTGCAATACAAACCTCGTATTATGACAATCTTGCTAGCGTTATGTGGTCTTATCCCCGCTATGTTGGGACATGGGGTCGGATCCGACATCCAACGTTATATGGCCACAGTCATTGTGGGAGGGTTGTTTTGTGAACTCTTCCTTACTTTGACCTTGCTTCCTTGTTTTTATCTTTGGATTTGCTCCGAGGAAGGGCAGGGCGCGTAAATCGTTCTATCCGCACTCTGTCTGGGAGAGAAATCTCTCAGTCGCTCTGCGCGTGAATCCTGTCATTTGGGGAAGATTTTCCCAAAAACATTCTAGGTTTTTCTCTTTTTCCTTCGAAATTTGCATCTTTCTGCCATAAGCGGGCTGATAAATCTGTTTCTATTCCTTCGTTTCGGCCGATAGTTTGGGTAGTATGTCCTTTCGATTCGTCTTGGTATGTTTGTCTTTATTCTTAAGTTTGTTTTCCTTGTTTTCGCAAACTTCGGAAGAAAGGCTTGCTTTCGCATTCAAAAGCCAAGACTCTCTCGATCCTCTTCGCATGATCATTGTAGGCGAAGTCATTGGAATCGAGAAGGCAAGTTTTTTCGAAGTGGATAAAGTCTCCGCCGAATTGGACGTGGACACTCGTCCGGATACTGTGACTGTGAAAGTTCCCAGTCCGAAAGGACTCAGAGTAGGACAGACTCTATATCTTTTGGAAAAAAATCCGGATCATAAAACCTATCGGGACGGAAATATAGTGGGAATGGTCACAGTGAAATCCGTTTTCCAAACGACATTTTTCGGATGGCAGGTTCGAGGGGAAGGATACCTTCGTTTGATCGAAGATCGACCTGTAACTGCTGCTAGGTTATTGGATACCACTAAATACGAAGAAGCATTCATCGCAAAAAAACAAGCTGATCATTTTGTCGCCAAAGGAAAGTTAGAAGAAGCGATTCGTTTGTACAAACGAGCCATTTCCATGGATCCCGGGCATCCTGATATTCATTTCGCATTGGGAAAGGTGCATTGGCAGGATGGAGAAGGATACGTATCCGCAGCATACGAATTTTCGCAAGCTTGGAAAAACAGGGAACGTTTTTCCAATGCACAGGAAAAACTATTATTCTATCTGGAATATATGAGGTTCCTCATCTATCAATTCAAAACGGAAGGAAAGGAAAATCCTAAGAGTCTGGAACTGCTTCCTCAAATCGCAAAAGAAGCCAGAACTTTGAATCCTAAAAATTACGAAGCTTGGTTGTACAGTTTCGAATCCGCTTATCTTCAGTTTGTAAGAGCGAATGCATTGGCCTCAGGAATGGATGCCCGCAAAAACAAGGATGAGTGGTCCGAAAAAGCGGAAGAGGCTTTGGCAAAATCTTTGTCTCTTCGTAAATCCGACTATTATCTTCATAAATTAGCTTGCGAATATTATAATTTGAAGTGGAAGGAAACGAGAGGTTCTCAGAAGGAAAAAGACTACAGAGACAAACTCGTAGAACATGGAAAATTATTGAGAATCTATTATACCGGTGAAGGAACCATTTCCGAAGAAATTCTAAATGCGGTGAGACTTGCGGAAAAACAATCAGGAATTCACTGAGATTCTCTGATTTTACTCGGAAAGAATCTTCATACTTTTTTCGAATAAAAAGGCTTCCAAATACAACATATCATCCGGAGCAGTGCTGAAGTAATTCACTCCCAAATGATAGTGATCTCCTCTGTCCAAAAATCGGATGATCTCTCCCCGGACGATCATAGTTCTGTCTTTCGTAAGAGGAATGAACATT
>VFQU01002023.1_pt1 | contig 10436 bp, 12 predicted proteins | sample 3512311 | NCBI WGS metagenome assembly VFQU01 (sample SAMN10412377, study PRJNA504923) | tailings metagenome | isolation source: Relicate 3 Philex TSF3 active mining site | place: Philippines: Tuba, Benguet | collected 2017-08-29 | reverse complement strand
CCAAGGCGCGCTTCATTTCTCTTGAATCTAGACAAGTCTCTATAAATTGATTTAGTTCATCCATCAGAGTATCCAAGCAACATTCTTACTATCTCATATTTAAAAACGGACTGCTATATTTCCCTGAGAAAATACCTTGAAGTGCTTACACCATATGGCTTTTAGGCATGAAGATTATCTCAGCTCAATATTGACGGAAATAACACTATTTCCCTTTCGACTTCAATGCAGCCACTATGTGCAGCTTACCTCGAATAGTTTTAGCTCCAACTGAACCGTATCCAGATTCCTGAACCCATCGCTCAATTTTGCCGGCAGCGGTACTATCACTTGGATCAACACCCACTTGATTAAGCAATGCTCCAATTATTGCTAAGAAACTACTTTTTTCTCTCTTATCCAAATGTTCATCAGTGCGATGTTTCGGCGACAACAGCGGGGTAATAATTGGCTCATGTGTGCTTGATGCACGTTTTTCGGCATACTGTTTTAATTCTGCTCGACTAATTAGCCCAGGAGTAGGGGCGGTTACAGAACAGACAGGGGGAGCGAGCTTATAATTTCGTGTTTGCCATGCTTCGAGCTCCTTCGCAAAACCCTGAATCTTGATAGCCGGCGATTCGCTTGGCTCAACCCCGTACCATAAACACGCTGCTTCAGTAAATGTAAACTGATCCCTAAAGTCATACTCAGTCCAATCTATACCCATATCACCATCCCTCAACTAATTTTCAGTTTGTACAGATAATCCGCCCAGGCCTGCATCATTTCCCGCCGCTCTTTCAAGTCCGTAGTTCGGTTGTAGGCGCGTCCAAGGGGGTCTCTGACGCTATGCCCTAGTTGGTGTTCAATCCAATCCGGTCGAAAGCCCAAGACCTCATCCAAGAGTGTCCTGGCAGTAGCCCAAAATCCATGAACCGTTTGCATATCACCCGGAATACCTAAAGACTTTAATGCCGCATTTAAGGCCATGTTAGACATTGGGCGGGTTGCAGTTCTGTCGCTCGGAAAAACATATTGCCCCGTCCCAGTTAAGGGTTGAATATCCCGCAGTACCTTTAACACTTGCTTGGACAAAGGGACAATGTGGGGTTGGTTGGTTTTACTCAAGGTAAACCGCCATTCCGCTTTCTCTAAGTCAATATCTGCCCACTGCATCGTTGGGAGTTCACCTGGGCGAACAAAGAGCATCGGGGCAAGTTTCAGCGCAGAAGCCACAACAAATCCACCCGAATACACATCAATGAGCCGCAACACTTGTCCTAATATCTTGGGTTCCGTAACCGCTGCCCAATTTTTGTTGGAAATCGTTGGTATCAATTTTTACCTTAACGTCAGCATCGGGAATTGAGCCAAGTTTCCGGCGTAATAATTCTTCTTGCCGCCGGATTTGAGAGTCATCCAGTAAAGCTTTTACGGTTACGCTTCCAACTTCAGTCATGGCGGCATTTTCCGAATCAATTACAACTATTTTAGCGTTCGATTAGTAACTGAAATTGATGCTCCCATTTGTATAGTCATGTAATTTACTTTTCAATATCCTTCAAGATTCGATCAAGCTCCTTAAGTTCTTTACTCGGTTGTAATACCTCAACTGCTCCTATCCAAAGCCTGATCGCTACAAATAATAAAAAAGCAATCAGCAAATAATTCTGAACTTTTGGGCTAATCAACTTCTCTCCCCTGTTTGGTTGTTGTATTTTCGTATGACAAATCACTCAATGAAATAATTTTATCCAACTGACAAAAGCTGAAGTGATCAGTCAATCAATGGCAGTGCCGGGTTCCATTCTTAGTATTTCTGTGACAGCCATTCGAGTCAGTTCGCCCGGAATGTGACAAAACAGGCTCAGCCATAACAAATACTGCGAGCACTGCAATGAGTAATTTCATCCCGCAAACCTTTTTGCTAATCATTTTCTTTCTCCTTTGGGTTTGTTATATCTTCAGATAACCCCAGTAAAAAGTCTGCGAATTCGTGCGACTTACAAACAGGCCTGGGGGGATACCAATCGGGTCAACTCAACAACCAAACTATCAAGGAGACCTTACGAAAAGCTAGTCGAGAAAATCTAACCCGCCAGCCATTGCAGTTTTTTAAGCTTCCGGAAGGAGGTTTTTAATTATCCAAGTCAGTCTGTTCAATTTCCTGGCAAATGGCTTCTAAGCGTTCTCGGTTGGTGTCCGTGGGGTTGGCGATGTAGGAGTAGAGTGCAAAATTTTGTCTATCCTGGCGTTGCTTGCTTTCAATTTTTGCAGCCGCTTCCAGGTTTCCAGCGAACCACTTAAAGCCAAAATCCACCAAAGCCACCAAGAGGGTTGCGGTGAATAGCCAGAAGCTCCAGTCTCGTGGAGTGACGGGTGGGATTTTTGGGGGGAAGTCGGTTGCGTCATAAAACCTTAGTGCAGCCGTGGCCGCAATCAGTACGGTGAGTAATGTGGATGGAACCAGTGAAAGAAGACTTGCTTTCATTCTGCCAGGTTACTAAGCTTTATCCCATAGCGGTAGTCCCTTCCAGGCCTGGGAGTTACAAAGCGATAAATTCAACCGAATTTTTTTATCGCTATAATCATCAGTTTCGACTTTAGCCAGGCCAAGTGTTTTACCCTTTTCTGTTGCCAAATGACAGACCGCACTTTTCGGATCATCAGATTCGATTCTGGTTGCCCGGTCTAGCCTGAATTTACTGCGTCCTGCAAAGATAATTGGCAAACTTGCATCGTGGTAAGTTGGGGCTTGTTCAAGGGCTTCGTAGTGGACGCTCATCGCATTTTCTCTAGTGAGTTAAAGTTTTAGGAAAAGCGGGTTTGGTTGAGTTGTCGCATTGCTCACCAGGCCCGCTTTTTGCTGTCGCAAGGTAAAAAGACAACACTCTGCTATGAGCTTAACTGGCTGGAGTATTTGCTAAAATTTGCCGCCTGTTGCGCTTTGAGTGCTTGCCATTGCCGCCGAACCCAAGACGGTTTGTAGCCCAATAATTGAGCGCAAACCCGAATTTCAGCCAGGCCTGGAGAGACTTTGAGAAATTCGCAAGCCACTCAGTTGAAGGCTAGTATTAGTATGCTGAATTGCTCAAAAAGGAAACTTAACTATGCGACGTGATGTTTATATTAATAATGATGCTGGAAGCTGGAGTATCGTTGCATCTGAAGTTATAGACCAAATCATTGAAGATAATCGCAACCAAGATGAAAAATTTTTTCAGTCGTTTTCTGCGGCATTATTTCTGATTGAAGGAGATGACTACAGCGTTATTCGGATTGTCGCTAACGAGTCTCTAACTGATGTTGAAGCGGCTGAATGGGTTGGACGAATTCAGTGTCGAATCAAAACAAATGACGGCAAAATCTTGATTAGTAGTGGTTTCGATCCTGACTGCCTAGCTGATTGGCAAGAACAAGGGGAAACGGAATATGTCAAAGAAATTCATGTACCTCCTGGTGATTATCACGTTAGCTTCTACTCATATCTTCACAGCATGAATGGCTCTGTTTGGCTCGGCGAGACTTTACAGGATTCTCCATTTCCCAAACTTCTACCTTGGTTCCAACAAAATTATCCCGGAGAGCCGCTACCTACTTGGATGGTAACTCTACTCGAAGACGATGATTTTCCAGATGCACCATCGATCGCTGCAGCAGTGAAGTCTGGTCAACTTCCGATTTATTCTCAACCTTTACATTGGGTTGGTTATCTTATTCACTTACTACCTTTTGAACCTGGTATGACATTAGACACTCCAGAATCAGGGTGGTTTGATTCCAGAACGGGAATAAGAGTCCCTACAAAATGTCCCCTCGGTATCCCGACTGATTGTACCGATGATAATCAGATTAAAAGTGAGCTGGAATGGCTGCTGCAATGATTCAAAGCATATTCAGTCATGCAGAAAAGTCGTTTATGTTCAGTTTAGTTGGGTGGCATATTCGCTAAATTTTGCCGCCCGTTCCGCCTCAATTTGCTGCCATTGTCGCTTTGCCCAAGCGTGTCGATACCCGAGTATTCTGGCGGCAAAGCAAACCTCCGCAAAAGTCGGTTGAAGCTCTCGGAATTGGCACCATACCCATCCTCTGCGATAGCCCGAATTAACTGAATGAGCAAATAACCGTAGCAAAATACTACCCATTTCAAGACGGCAATCGGGGGGGATATTGAAAACGGGGCCTGGAGTGTCAGACATTTTCGTTCACCTCGTACTTTTTAATTTCTGAATGTCGTAGTCCGGTGACTGCCCCGCTGTCGGTTTCTAAAAGTTGAATGCCCTCTTTGTTGGGTTCCGACTTGACGGTGTGCCAGGCCGGTTTCTGGAAGTGAAGCGGGGTTCTGAGTAGGAGCCTTGTACCAACTGGGTAGATCACGACTTCACCTCATCCCGCTCTATTTGCCAGGCCTGGAGTCCTGCCCAATTCCCCGAATCACTCCTTAGCCCATAAATCCCAAACTCATTAGCAGATTCGGTTACAGTCCACCATTCCGGCTTAAAGTTTTTCGGGTCAAAGGGCTCAAACCAACTTTTGAGACAGCGCCGGGTTCCCACCGGATACGGGTCGGGTTCAGTTGGGGGAGTTGGGGCCTGGGGGATAGGTTCAACTTCGGGGAGTTCTACAGATTCCCACTTGCCCCGCCATAGAATTTGCGGTTGCTGGTTCTCCGTTCGGATAGCCAAAACCAAGTCGCCATTGAGACGCTCTCCAATTTCAGGGAGTTTTGTTAGTTGCATAAGTACCGCCTTACTTGCAAAAACTTGTTTTTTAATGTGCTAATGTGCAGCGATTCCTGAAACTCTTTGCTGGCAAGGCTTACAAGTCTGCACATTAGGGAGTTTTTTAATGTGCATCTAATGTGCTTATGTGCAGGGGATAGGAGTTTTAATGTGCAGCTAATGTGCAACCCTTTAGTCCATACAGTGAAAGACTTTTCAGGTTTTTCTGATGAAACTCTGCACATTACATTTTTTCTAATGTGCAGCCCGGAAACGCTTTCATAGCAAGAATTTTGAGATTTGCTGCACATAAGCACGTTAAAACTCAAATTTTGGAAAGTGACTAGCATTTTTTCCATACCCGCTGCCTCTTACCGTCAAAATCCGCCTGTCCACCCTTCTCCCACCCCAAGGCAGTAAGTACCGATGCCACCCGCCGCTGTTCGTGCAGGGTTTGGTGAGATAAATCCAGCTTGAGAACCTGATCAAAAATCCGACTGATGGACGTGGTGCTCACTCCCTCCACAAATGCAGCGATGGCATCATGCCAAGGGTCTTGGGACTCGTACTCCTGAGTTTTTGCTGCTACCAGTGCCGCCTCATCTGGGGTTAGCCACCAGGGTTCACCTCGTTTGTACGCTGCTACCGCCGCCGCCCAAATCAGATCCCGGCTTGCCTCGACATACTCAATCGGAATTTGTTTTTTAACCGGGAGAATCCAGAATCGCCTGTTACCTGTGGGGTCATCCAAAAACTGCTTGTGATTGGTAGTGCCGAAAATCAGGAAATGACGGTCTAGGGCTTCAAAGGAGCGACCATAGGGCCGCCGCAATCGGTCTGTCCGCGTGGTTAGAAAGCCTTTAAGGGTTCCCCGTTGCCGCTTCGTGCTGAATAGCTGCTCTGCCTCCTGAAACTCAATAATCCAGGCCGAGTGCAGTTGTAGCCTCGAATCCTTATCGCCAAGGGTATCCAAGTCTAGGGAATCGTCAAACCATTCTGGGCCGGCCAAGGTTCTTAAAAGAGTAGATTTCCCCTCTCCCTGCTTACCCTGGATGATCGGCATGGAGTCCACCTTGGCCCCAGGCTGATAGGCTCGCGCTACTGAAGCCTTCAGGCTTTTCTCTAATTGCATTTGGTGGATCGGATCGTCAGTTCCCAGTACTGACTTAGCCAATCCCTCAAATACGGCCTGGGCCTGGGAGTCTTGCCCGTATTGCCTATAGACCGATTCAAGGTAATCACGCACTGGGGAAAATGAATGCTCCTTTGCGATTCGCACACAGATACGGCTAACCTGCTCTTCTGAGGATTTCAGCTTGAGTCCGTAATCAATCGCAAGGTTTAATTTCGCGTCTGCCTCCTCGAAGGGTTCCCCATTCAGCTCCGGGGTTTTAGTAAGTTCGTTATATCGAAGTTGGTTGTCAAAGAATTGAGTCAGTTTCCGATAGTCCACAAGTTGCTGGGGTTCAGATTCTGTCTCGGTTCGATAAGTGTCCCGCCATTGCTCAAAGGTGATGGCCTGGTCTAGGGCCTGGGTAACGGCATCTTGCCCCGCACCGACTAGCAGATCGTCTATACCCTTGTACTTCTCATCCCAGATCGCAACCTTGACGACTGCCCCCGTTGCTGCCACTAGCCGCCCCAATCGGTCTAGGGCCTGGAATACCTGGGGATTAGTGCGCCAATCGGCATCAAACGTGAGGACTACCACCCGGCCTGGGACACAAAATAGGGTAAGCAACGGCTTCAAAATGCCCTTATGTTGAGCAGTCCAGACACCAGGAACACTAATCCCGGCACGTCCAACAGTGAGTAACGCCGCTCCCTTTTTGGGCCCTTCGGTTAGATAAATCGGGATAGTTTTGTCTGCAATAACCCCAGGCCAAAAGTCAGTTTTACCCGTATCCAAAAATAAGGGCTGAGTCTTTTCACCTGTGGCTCCTAAGTACTTTTGAGGCTTACCGTCTTTGTTCAGGGGGGAAACGTCCGGCTTAACCTGTGCACCTTGGCCCCAAGGTTCCCCGGTCTCAGGGTCAACTCCACTCCCTACCCAGGCCGGGACAAGCTCGTTTGAGTGCTGCCACTTCCGATTGAGGTTTCGCCCTAAAAGTCCGTCTAAGTCCCGAGGATCTTCCGCAGTCCAAAAATTCAATCCTGCAATTTCCGGGGAAACACCGCTGCCCTCGACAATTTCCTGATAGTGCCGGGGATTTAATCCTTTTGTTGTTGGGTTCATATCCTTTTACTCCTGTTGATTTTCGATAGGAGTCAAAGGCGGCTAAGATTAGAATGCGCTTGGGTTTTGCCGCCCTAAACCGCCTTTAACCAAAGATTCTTGAAACCTCAGAGATTCGCCCCTCTGAGGTTTCGCTTTTAAGCAGCTTTTAGCCCTCCTTTCCTAGTTCGGGTCTGGTTAGAAGGCAAACTAGCCAAGTAAGCTTCAACCACCCGTTGATGTGCCTCACCGCCGCCAGTGGCCAAGTAGTCCTCAATTAAGGGCCAATTCCAAAGCACCCGTTGGGCATTACTGCCTGGGTATTTGACCCAGTGAACTCCTTCTTGAAAGGTTCCAGAATCCCGCAGGGCTTGTAGTTGGCTTTTGCCTAAAGGAAAAACTTCGACTAATTGGGGGGTCGTAATAAATTTCGTTTGTGTCATGGTGGATCTCTGTTTATTGACTTGGCCGGGGTGACACCCGGTTTTTTCTTGGTTTGGTTGGGGGAAAACCTGAAACTCAAGTAAGGCTTGGGACAAACTCATTTAAACTCAGGCTTCCAGCGTTCCGTCAGGGGGACAGGGCTACGTTTACGGTTGGGGAAAACCAGTAAGGTTTTTTAGGACAAAGCTACTATCGCCCAAGAAAACGGCAAAAAATTGGTTGTGCTAAAAAACCGGAAACCCATGTCCAGCAGGTTTTACCGTTTCCGTATATTTTTGGTCTTTCCCCGATGTTCTGGTTTGTTTCCAAAAGTTTCGGGTTTGTGGGAGCGCAAAACCGTCACCAGCCGCATTCGAGCATTGACCATTGGGGTATAAAAGTCCTTCCGAAATTGGTCAAACTGATCCGCCGTTTCAAAGCAAATATCTACGAAGTGTTGTGTGTAGCCTGGGGGAAAAACTTTGTCGCCCGGCTCAAGACTTAGCAACCGCTGGTTTTCCATTTGAATTGCTTTGATGTAGGGATTTCCCCCGCTACGTTGCCCTGTGAGAGAGAGTCGAGCCAATCTTGCTCCCATGCTTTCCTGTTCGTCGTAGTAGAAGAGCATCGGAAATAAAAAGGGTTGTTCATTGGCTAGCTTGTAAAGCGCAATAGCCACGGATTCCTGAAGTCTTCCCATCGTATGCAGTCGTTCAAGACAACGTAGGGTTTTGCTCCACAGCTTTGCCGTGGCTTGTACCATCTCACGCAGTTCCTTTTGGCGATTAGGTAAAGGGTAGAGGTAGAAGCGACTATCAAACTCAGTCCGGCAAAACTCGCCCACAACCCACCGCATCAGTTTCAAGTTTGCGTCCCCGATCTCCGTTCTCCAATAGGGATTGGTCATCAAGTCTTTGGGAGAGCAAAGGTAATCTAAGGCAAAACTTAACTCGCTTGAAACATTGGGATTCTCGGCCAAAACTGTGCTGGGGATAATCTCAATCGGTATGTATTCCACCATGTCTAAAACTCCACAAAAACGGATTGATTGCGAATCACCGAGGCATAGTTTTTATAAAGAATTTGGGGATTATGCCCCGATTGAGAGGCAACCTGTAACGGGTCGGCCCCGGCTGCTAGAGCATGGCTAACTGCTGTATGCCTTGTGCTGTAAGGCTTTTTGTAATTAACTTCCAAACGGCCTAAGACTTTTTTCCAGGCCCGTTTCCTGAAATTCTGATCATTCATCGCCCCACCTCTTGGAGCAGGAAAAATCAGGTCATCGGGTTTTGGTTTCCGCCTTTCATGTAGTGATTGCAGCATGGCCACCAGGCCTGGGGATAGAACAATTTCTCTGGCTTCACCCGTCTTAGTATTTGGGCGATGATGGCCCCGGCTAATTGATTCCCCGATCCAGGCCACGCTGAAATCTTGGCTTAAATGCTTCCACTTCAACGCGGCCATCTCACCAAATCGACAGCCCACACCAAACAGAAAGGCAACCATCGGATAGTAATGGGCATAGTATCTGTCATTCTCAAACCCAGCCAGAATCCGCCGTATCTCGCCTTCTGTAAAGGGTTTAACCTTTTGTTGGGGAGACGGCTTGATTTTGCCCACCAGGCCCCGCCACGGGTTCAATTCCCCAACGTGATATTTACCCACTGCCCAATCCCAACAGGCCTGGAGCGCACAAAGATAAATCTTGCTAGTGCCAGAACTCACCTGCTCCAACAACACCGCCGCAAAATTGGCCGCCCGTTGCTGAGTTACCGCATGGGCTTCGACATTAAGTGATCGCCGCAAATGAACCAACACCGCTTGATAGCGATTCATTGAACCAGGGGATAATCCCTTATCTCGCTGCATGGCCTGGGTAAAAACCTGGAACAATTCAACAGTAGTTAGTTCAGTTCTGGTCTTGCCCAGTTTTCGGGGTTTATACGCCAAAAGGGTTTGGTCAAAATGCCCAGTTGCTATATCCTGCTCAATCCGACCAGCAACCTGTTTAGCTTTAGAACGCCCAACTACGGAGTCAGACATCCCTACAGCGAGCGTGTAACGCTTTTCTAAATATTGCCAACGGAGCCTTAATCGGGTTCCGTGCTTCTCAATCGTGACTTTAGACATCGGGGTAAATTTCGGGGTAAAACTACAACCCCAAACAACCCTTAGCGGTCTTTGTTCTCCGTCTTATTGACAATGAGGATAGGACTTTTAGAGTTGCTTGGAACTCCCAAAAGCCTTACTGTGTCTAGGTTCCCCAACCTATGGAGCTAAGCGGATTCGAACCGCTGACCCCTTCAATGCCATTGAAGTGCTCTACCAACTGAGCTATAGCCCCTGATCTCAGGATTTTCATCCTCCCTTACTTTGATGGACTTGTCAACATTGCCGCATCCGAGACAGGGAAAAGCCCTTCATGGTGCCCCCAGGACAAATAACCTTTCCTAGAGAACAATATAAACACATTATTCTCCAGGTAAAAAGTGTAGAAAACTGCACGATCATTCTACAGAGGTAGATTGTGTTGAAATGTACATTGCAAAATCGAATGTCGCCCTGCAAAAATACTGTCTCACATAAAACAAGAGCGTCAAACTCTTTTCTACAAAGGTTTTGAGGGCTTATTATGGCAATCCGTTTTGAGATATGAGATTATAGGAATATAGCTTGGATATAGCAAACAGGAATTGTTCATGAGAATGAGCCATACATCTTAAGCTGTGTAGACTGTAGAAAAAAGTGTTGAATAAACCATTGAAATAACCACTTTACAGTTTTAAATGTTTTACATAGATGCCAGACTCGTCTCAAAAAGTTTTTGGCTTGTAACCAGACCGCTTCAATTGGATTCTGTTCCGGTGCATAGGGAGCTAGTTTAATGCAATAAATTGACCACTCATGTTCGGGCTTATCCCTATTCACTTGACTTAAATAATCGCAAAACTCTTGACTATTATGATACGCAGCACCATCCCAAATCAGAACTAGCTTTTGGTGGGGATGAATCGTTCTCAGAGTCTCTATAAACTTAATTGTATTCACACTATTTCCTTTCGTATAGGCTCTCATGATGATTTGCCCTGTTCTAT
>VFQU01002022.1_pt1 | contig 10440 bp, 9 predicted proteins | sample 3512311 | NCBI WGS metagenome assembly VFQU01 (sample SAMN10412377, study PRJNA504923) | tailings metagenome | isolation source: Relicate 3 Philex TSF3 active mining site | place: Philippines: Tuba, Benguet | collected 2017-08-29 | reverse complement strand
AGGGCACCACGAGCATGCCGTTGGCGAGCACAGGAGCGCTCAGCCTCAATCCGACGCCGAGCGTCGTCGATTCTATTCGCTGCTTTCCGAACGCCACGCCAATGCTGTCGACGAACGGGGCGCCGGTGCCCTGTGCGTAAGATGCACGCAACGATGCATCCAGCAGCACGGTCTGGAAAGCCGGTCCGCCGAAGATCGAAACCGGCTTTACCGCGGCATAAAGCGGGAAAATATGTCCCACCGATACCGACGTGCTCCAGATATCGTGTCTCGTCTTGCTCTTGCTGTTGGTCACGTAATGGTCGGTGGAGGAACTGCCGATTCCGTAACCGGCCTCGACATTCACGTAATTGCGCCGCACGCGGAAATGCACGCCGGCCGACAGCGTGTAATCCCGCTCATACGATTTGCCCGACGTGACAAATCCAGCCGCCGCGACCGCGGGGTCGGCGATGCTCGTGGTGAGATATCCTGCCGAGTGAGCCAGTTTCCCGTGCACGACCAAAGCCCGGCCGGGGCCAAGCCCCAGCGGGCGGCTCACATCGCGCGCAAAATTCACCGCGATTGAATTCTGCGAACCTCGATAGGCCGGCATTGCGAAGGTCGGGTTCACTTGGGCCGTTCCTGCTTTTCCCTGGGATTGAGACGAACCCGATACGATCTCGAAAACTTCCTGGGCCAGCTGACGAGTGCGCATTGCTTCGGCGTCCTTGGCCATCAACTCGGCGGCACTCTCGAAGGTCGATCTTTCGAGTCTTTCCCTGGTGGATATATCGCGCTGCGTCTCATCGATCAGTTCCTGCAATATTCCTATCTCCGTGATTTGAAAGCTGAAGCCGGTGCCGAACCGGGACGCGCGCGCAATCTTCTCGGAATTAAGTCTCGTCAGTCTGGCCCGAAGACCCGCCAGGACCGACTCGCCGCATCTTCCTGCCAGAACGGCGGCGCGCGAGAACGAGGAGCAGTCCGTATTGCCGAGCGCTGGCTGCGGCGCGCCGGCGTTCGCGACGCAGAACGGATTGGTGCTGCAGCACGGCGACGCGCCGTCGGATGGGTTGCCCGGATTAACGATCGTGCCGTCGATGACGACGCCGGGTCCGCCGGTGGAAAAGCATGCGGTGCCGATCAGCCCTTGCGCGGACGAGACGCCCGGCGCGCCGACCACCAGCACAAAAACCAATATAAAGAGCAACCGATACGATACTGCGCCCATAAACGCCCCAGACGCGGCAGCCGACCGACTTGTCTCCAAATATGACCACACAGGGCCGTCACAAACAATCCCACGCGTTGTCTGTGGATATTGCGAACGTCCGAGCGCGGCCTGCTGCCCGGCATGAGAATGGACGTTGAAAGAATTTGGGAAAATGGCCCGAAGGCGCACGAATGCAGCGCAATTTCCGGCCCGCCGGCCGGAATGCGAACTGCAGTTATCGCCTCGCGCTCCAGCGCAGCGGCAAGTCGCCGGTGTGCTCGCCCGTCATCGTGTCGCCGCTCACGCGCGCGGTGTAGCGCACGCCCCCGGCGTTGAAGCGGATCACGTCGCCCTGCATCCGGCCGCGCTCGATCGGCAGCTTCCGCCCGGCGCGGGTCAGCGTGCCGGTCAGCCACTGAAACTCCTGGCTCAGTTCGAGCTCGCCGTCCCCCGTGCGCCAGACGCCCGCCACGCGCGCCGGCACGATGTAGAGATAGGCCACGCACCACTGGCCGCAGGCTTCGCTGTCGACATAGCCGATCTCGTCGTAATCCCAGTGCGTGAAGCCGAAGCCGTTGTTGACGATGCGGGTGCCCGGCCGAAGGCCGAGAAACTTCAGCACGAACTGGTCGAGGTTCTCGGTCATCAGGAACAGCGGCAGCACGGTCGCGTCGGAGAAGTCGGCGGCGTACATGTCGTTCTCGACGAAGATGGCGCGGGCCGCGACTCCGGCCTCCGCCGCACGGTGGCGCGACAGCTCGACCAGTTTCGGATTGAACTCGACGCCGCGCGCCCGCGCCCCGCGCCGGGCCGCCGCGATCACGTTGCGCCCGTCGCCCGAGCCCAGATCGACGGCGACGTCGTCCGGCTTGAGCCGCGCCATGTCCAGCATCTTCTCGATCAGCACCTCGGGCGTCGGCACCCAGGCGACGTCCCAGCCGGGCATGTAGGGCACCGGCTTGTAGGCGCCGGGCCCGCCGCCGGGGCCGTCCTGGGAGCGGGCCGGGCCCGCAGCCGACAGGGCCAGAACGAAGGGAAGCAGCAGCCTGAGCACGGCAGTCCGGTTCACGTGATGCCTCGTCGCGGCGGGACAGTCCCGCATCCGCTGTGAGAACACCGCGCAGGCGCAGTGCTTCCCGGCCGGGCGGCGGCGGCGCGCGATTGCGCCGGCCGCCGGAACCGATCTAGAAGCAGGGTCCGCCGCCCATTCCAGGATCGCTCATGAACTCCGACTCACCGTCCGTCCCCACCGCCGCGAGCCGCACGCCCCTGCACATCGGCGCGGTGGGTCTCGCCGTGCGGGACCTCGACGGGCTTGCCGCCTATTACCGCGAGCTGCTCGGGCTCGAGGTCCAGCGCAGCACCGCGCAGTCGGCTCTGCTCGGCGTCGCCGGCGTTCCGCTCCTGGAGCTCAACCTGCGGCCCGGCGCCCAGCCCGACGACGAGCGCGAGGCCGGGCTCTACCACACCGCCTTCCTGATGCCTTCGCGCGCCGATCTCGCGCGCTGGATCCTGCATGTGGCGAAGAAGCGGTTTCCGGTCAGCGGCGCGTCGGACCACGACGTGAGCGAGGCGATCTACCTCGACGATCCGGAGGGAAACGGGATCGAGGTCTATTCCGACCGGCCCGCGACCCTCTGGCGGCGCGACGGCAAGACCATCTTCCAGAAGACCGACCCGCTCGACATCGACGCGATCGTGCGCGAGGTCGATCCGGCGACGGCGTCCTATCCGCAAGCGCCGGCGGGCCTGCGCGTCGGCCACATCCACCTGCGCGTCGGCAGCATCGAGCAGGCGGAGCGATTCTACTGCGGCGTGCTCGGCATGGACGTCACGCGGCGGCGCACCGGCGCGACCTTCATTTCCTCGGAGGGGTATCACCACCACGTCGGCGCCAACGTCTGGCACAGCATCGGCGCGGGCCGCCGCGCCGCCGGCCGCACCGGGCTGGAATGGTTCGGCATCGAGGCGGCCGACCGCGCAGCGCTCGATGCGGCCAGGGACCGGCTGGCCGCCGACGGCATTCCGGTCGAGAGCATCGCGGGAGGTTTCGCCGCGCGCGACACGTCCGGCATCGAAGTGCGATTCACCGTGGCGGCGCAGGCCGCCGAAACCTAGGCCTTCGCGCCCAGCCGGTCGGCGAGCCTGCGGAACGCCGCGAGCTGATCCGGCTTGAGCTCGCGGTTCTCGTCGCGGCCGACGAACACCTTGAACATGATGCCGCCGTCGGTGTTGAGGAACAGCACCGACGCCGAGGGCCTGCCGAAGAACGGCCGCTCGACGAAGGCGATGCCGCCGCAGCGCTCGTGGCGCAGATGGCCGTGCAGGCCGGAGCGGCCGCCGAGGTTGAAATAGCCCTGCCCCACCCTGCCCTCCGGCACCGCGCCGGAGAACTCGAACACACCGTCGTCGGAGTGGATGATGAATGTCACGTCGCCCCAGGTGGCGATGTCGCCCATCGCCTCGACGAAGGCGGAGCCCGCGGCGATGCGGCGCATCGGCTTCGGCAGCGCCTCCACCACGGCGCGCAGCGTCGCGCCGTACTGCTTCGCCACCGTTTCGATCAGCGCGCCCGGCTCCGCGGCCATCGCCTGCGCAAGATCCGGGAGCGCGGCTTCGGCGGTCTGGCTCATGCGGTCCACTCCTGCGTTCGAGGCCGTCAGGCCACAGCCTTCTTTCCGGTCTGCGTCATCTTGACGTCGAATCCCTCGAACTTCGGATGGCCGAGGTACATCGGCCCGGTCCGCTCGTTGCCCGCGCGGGCATGGGCCGCGCGAAACTCGTCCGACCTGGTCCAGGCCTCGAACGCCGAGCGGCTTTGCCAGACGGTGTGCGAGGCATAGAGCGTGTGGTCCTCGGCCTCGGGACCCTTGAGCAGGTGAAACTCGACGAAGCCCGGCATGCGGTCGAGATACGACTCCCGGGTGAGCCACACCTTCTCGAAAGCTTCCTCCTGGCCCTTGAGCACCTGGAAGCGGTTCATGGCGATGAACATGGTCGATCTCCTGTTGATCTGAATGGCCGAAATGCCCCGCGCGGGCGCCGCCGCATCCTCGGTCGATGCGGCAGCCCCCGCGGGAGGGTCGTAGGATCTCGAAGCGTCAGGTCGTGTCTTGCGTCGTCAGCGTCCTGCGAAAGTGGCTTCGGTGAAGCGGATCTTGAGCGCGCCCTTGTAGGTGCGGCCGGGGCTCGGCAGCCCGTCGAGATAGCGCACGTAATAAGTGTCGAAGAGGTTGTCGATGCCGAAGGCGACCTCGATGTCCTCCTTGATCTTGCCGGACACGAACACGTTGACCAATTCGTAGCTGCCGCGCGGCGGAGTCCCGACCGGAACGTCGGCGGCGTCCTTGCGCGCGACCGAGACCCAGCGCACGCCGGTGGTCAGGCGCCGTTCGAACCAGCGCATGCCGAACGTGGTCGCGATCATGTCCGGCGGGATGGTGCGAAGCGGAGCGCCGGTCTGCTGATCGGTGCCGCGGATGCGGTGGCCCGAGAGCTCGACGAACCATGTGCCTGCATCGTAGGTGCCCTCGAATTCGATGCCCTTGATCCGGGCCTTGGCGATGTTCTGGTACTGGAAGAACTGGAACACCGGCCCGAACCCCGGAAGGTTGGTCACCGGACCGAACTGGACGCCCTCGATGTAGTCGGTCACGTCGTTGCGGAACACGTTGAACTTGGCGCGGATCCGGTCGTTCGGCGTGAGTACGCCGTCGTGGCGGAGGTTGAGGCCGGCCTCGATGGTCTTGCCGGTTTCCGGCTTGAGCGTCGGGTTCGGCAGGAAGCAGAACAGGCCCGCGGTGCCGTCCGGGCAGACGTAGAGCGGCGGGCCGAACGGCGGATGGGTGCCGGTGACAAGCGTCTCGGTCACGGCAGGGGCGCGGTAGCCCTCGGCATAGGTGCCGTAGACCGTGAGCCAGGGGACAGGCGTGATTCCGAGCGTGGACTTCGGCGAGATGCGGTCGCCGTCGAGCGCCGCCGTGCCGCCCTTGAGCTCGTAGCTGTCGTAACGGACCGCGTTGATCCATTCGAGCCAGGTCGAGTAGTTGGTCTTGAGCTGCGCGAAGGCTCCGGAGACCGTGCGCTGGCCGGACGGGGTGAACAGCGCACCCGTGCCGTTCGGGTCGATCACGGTCACGTCGTCGCGGAAATAATCGCCGCCATAGGTCAGCGCGTGGCGGAATCCGCCGGTGTCGAAGCGCGACGTGTTGTGCGCATCGATGCCCTTGGTGTCGATGTTGAACGAGCGGCGGTTACCCCGCGTGCCGGCCGGCTGGACGATGGTCTGCCTTGTGTCGGTCTCGTTCATGTAGGCCGAGATATTGAAGTCGAACAGCCGGTCCTCGGGGCGCTTGTAGCTCCACTTGCCGGTGAACGTCGTGTTGTCGACGTTGGTGTCGTAGACGGTTGCGGTCGCGCTCGTGGTCCAGGGCGTGCGGTAATCGCTCTGGTAGCCGATGCCGCCGATCTTCACCTCATGGCCGGCGGCCGGGCGCACGGTGAGCTTGGCGAGCTCGCTCCAGGTGTGGCCGTAGGTGTTGACCGCCTCGGTGCCGGGCGCGGGCATGTTGGCTATGGCCTGGCCGTGCCGGCCGACGGTGAAGTTGTTCTGCTTGCGGCTCACGACGCCCGCGATGCCGTCCACCATGGCGGTCTGCGCCGCGGTGAAGCCCGACATCATGATCTGCCCGCCGTTGCTGCCGGCCTGCGCGTGCAGCAGCGTGCCCCAGCGCTCGCCGGGCTTGAGAATGTCCTTGACGTCCTTGGTCTGGAACGAAACCACGCCGCCGATCGCGCCAGAGCCGTAAATGTTGGCGACCGGGCCACGGACCACGTCCGCGCCGGATAGCAGCTCCGGCTCGAGATAGAACATTCCGTTCGCGTTGTGGCCGGAGCGCTGGAAGTTCTGACGCGCACCGTCGATGAGCACGTTGACGCGGCCGAAGTCCTGAAGGCCGCGGATGTTGATCGCGGTCGAGGGGTCGTCCCCCCGCTCCGAAATCCACAGGCCGGGGATGCCGCGCAGCACGTCGGACACCTTCTGCGACATTGCGCGGCTGATCGCCTCCTCGCGAACCGAACTGACGGCGGCCAGCGAGTCCGTGGTTCGCTCTTCGGTCTTGGTCGCCAGCACGTTGATCGCGTCGAGGGCGATCGTGCCCTGCGCCAACGCGCGCGGCACGGCGGATGCCAGCAGCGCCAGTGTCGAAACCCCGAGAAGGAGCGCCTGCGCGCTCCGCATGCGTACCGCCATGACAACCCCCAACCGCGTGCTTTTTGTTTGACGTTCTTGGCGGGCTGGCAGGCGCCGGACGGGTTTCGAACGCGGCGCTGGCTGGCTGGCGGGCCCGCCTCTCGCGCGGACCGATATTGCCTTTGCTAAATACTTGGAATACTCAAGTCAAGTTAGCGATTTCAAAGTTATAATCACTCCAAACTACAATATTTGCAGTTTAAAACCGCTCAAAACTCAGAAGTCGATCTATCGAATACACAAGAAGAGGCATGCCGTTGCGGAAATGAATACCAGGAATGAGCAAGACCCGGAGAGAAGTGACGATGGAACCGGAAGTGTTCCTGCGCAGCGGCGCAGCGTTCCCATCGTCGAGCACCGGATCGACAGCCGCGAACTCTTCGCCGCCACGCGCGAAATCACCATTGCCCACGGCGCCGACGTCTACCGTCTGCGGCTCACGGCGCAGAACAAGCTGATCCTGACCAAGTGAGTGTCCACATGAAGCGCATCATTCGCGGTCACATGCACGCCCTGGCCTTCGGGCTGGCCGCTTCGGCCCTCGCCGCTGCGCCCGCCGCGGCCGCCACCGCCGTCAGGGATGCCACCGGCCGCACCGTCGAGATCCGCGACAACAGCCGGATCGTCTCGATCGGCGGCGCCGTCACCGAAATCCTCTACGCGCTCGGCGCGGACAAGCAGATCGTCGGCGTCGACACGACCAGCCTGTTTCCGCTGCGCGCGATGAAGGAAAAACCCAACGTCGGATACATGCGTCAGCTTTCGCCCGAGGGTGTGCTGGGCCTCAAGCCGACGCTGATCCTCGCGGTGGAAGGCGCTGGCCCCAAAGAGGTGGTGTCGATACTGCGGTCGGCCGGAATCCCGATGGTCCAGGTGCCGGATCCCTACACCGGCGAAGGCATTATCGAGAAAATCCGGATCGTCGCCGAAGCCGCGGGCCTGAAATCTCGCGGCGAATGCCTCGCCGCTGCGGTCCGCAAGGACCTCGACGCGCTGCGCGAGTTGCGCGCACGGATCGCACGTCCGGCGCGCGCGGTGTTCGTCCTGTCCTTTGTCAACGGCCGCGCGATGGTCGCCGGCGCCAGGACCGCGGCGGACGGAATCATCCGGATGGCCGGCGCGGAGAATGCGGTGACCGGATACGACGGTTACAAGCCGATCAACGACGAGGCGATGGTCGCGGCCCGGCCCGAGGCGGTGATCGCCATGAAGCGCGGCGCTGCGGATACGATGAATGCAGCCGATGTGTTCGGCCATGCCGCGTTCAAAGCCTCGCCGGCCGCGGCCAGCGGCGCGTTCCTGCCGATGGACGGGCTGTACCTGCTGGGCTTCGGACCTCGCACAGCGCTCGCCGCTCGCGACATCGCGACCGCGCTGCATCCCGGTCTCAAGGGCTCGGCACTGCCCTCCGAGAGCCTGCCGGCCGCCGCAAAGGCCTGCGCCGAATGACCGCAATCGCGGCGCCGAGGCGGCCGGTGCGATTCCGCGGATTGTGGTGGCGGTCCACCGCCGGCGGCGCGCTGGTCATCGCGCTGCTGCTCGCCTTGCTGGCGGCTGCGGCCGTGGCAGCGGCCGGAATCGGCGCCGCTGGAATTCCCGTCTCGCGCCTGCCGACCGCGCTCGGCCTGGTCTCCGGACATGGCGATCCGGCCACGCTCGAGCGCGACAGCCTGGTGCTCTGGTCGATCCGGCTGCCGCGCATCGCGATTGCGGCGATGATCGGGGCGATGCTTGCCGCGGCCGGCACGATCATGCAGGGCCTGTTCCGCAACCCGCTGGCCGATCCAGGTCTGGTCGGCGTCTCGACCGGCGGCGCGCTGGCCGCAGCGCTCGCCATCGTGATCGGCGACCGGCTGATCGCCGGAACCGGCATGACGATTCCGTTCGGGCTCCTGCCGGTCGCAGCGTTCTTCGGCTCGCTCACCGCCACGCTGATCCTCTACCGTATCGCCATGCGCGAGAACCGCACCTCGATCGCCATCTTCCTGCTCGGCGGCATCGCCATCGGCGCTCTGGCCGCGGCCGGGATCGGGCTCCTAGTGTTCATGGCCGACGACAGGCAGTTGCGCGACATCACCTTCTGGATGCTGGGATCGCTCAGCGGGGCGACCTGGGACAAAGTCGCGACCATGGCGCCGTTCGTCGCTGCGCTCGCGCTGTCGATGCCGTTCATCGCGCACGGGCTCGACCTGCTGGTGCTGGGCGAGGCCGAGGCTTACCAGATGGGCGTCGAGGTCGAGCGGCTGAAGCGCATGTCGATCGTTCTGGTTTCGGCGATCGCCGGCGCGGCCGTGGCGTTCGCCGGCGTGATCGGCTTCGTGGGCATCGTGGTGCCGCATCTGCTGCGGCTCGTCATCGGACCGGGTCACCGCATCCTGCTGCCGGCATCGGCCTGTCTCGGCGCGGCTTTGCTGCTGATCGCCGACACCTTCGCACGGAGCCTCGCCGCGCCCGCCGAGGTGCCGATCGGCATCCTCACCGCGCTGATCGGCGCGCCGTTCTTCCTCATGGTGCTGCTGCGGCAGCGCTCGCTGACCGGCCTATGAGTCCGGCCGTTGAAGCGCTGCAGATCAGCGTGCACGCCGGCCCCAAGGCCCTGCTCGACGGCGTGACGCTGTCGATCGGGCCGGGCGAGACGCTGGCGCTGGTCGGCCCCAACGGCGCGGGCAAGTCGACGCTGCTGCGGACCGTTGCGGGCGAGCTCGCCTGCGGCAGCGGCACGGTCCGGCTCAAGGGCCGCGAGCCCCGGAGCTACGGCGCGCGCACGCTGGCGCTTCACCGCGCGGTTCTGTCGCAAAGCGTGCACGTCGCGTTCCCGTTCAGCGTCACCGAGGTGGTGCGCATGGGCGCGGGCGAGCGCCGCGGCCGCGCCGTGGACGCGATGGTGGAGTCGGCGCTCGAACGCGTCGATCTCGGGGATTTCCGCGACCGGATCATCGGCACGCTGTCGGGGGGCGAGCAGCAGCGGGCGCATTTCGCGCGCATCATGGTGCAACTGGCGTGCGGAGAGGCCGAGCACGGGCCCGGCGTCCTGCTGCTCGACGAGCCGACGGCAAGCCTCGACCTGCGCCACCAGATCGACATCGTGGACGCCGCCCGCGCCTGCGCCGGCAGGGGCACGGCGGTGGTCGCCGTGGTCCACGATCTCAATCTCGCCACGCTGTTCGCAGGCCGCATCGCGGTGCTCGACCGCGGGCGTCTCGCCTGCGACGGCGCACCCGGCGACGTGGTCACAGAGGACGTGGTGCGGCGGATCTTCGGCGTAACGGGCGCTGCCGGCCAAATTCCTCCAGACGGCGCGCCGTTCGTGCTGCCGCACCGGGCGCGCAAGGCCTCGTGACGCTGGCGCTCAACGCACCGCGAAATGCACCGGAACGGTGAAGCTCTGCGACGCCTGCCGCATCTCCGCCGGGAACGACGGCAGCGGCTGCGCCCGCTGGATCATCGCCAGCGCCTCGGCGTCGAGTGCGGCCACGCCGGAGCTTCGCACCACCCGCCGCGACAGGACCCGGCCGCTGCGGTTCATGGTGAAGGCGAGCGTCACCACCCCTTGCTGGCGCGCCGACTGCGCCGACGCGGGATAGCGCTTGTGGCGGTTGATGTGTGCCATGAGCTGACCGATCCACGAGCGCGACGGCGACGACGTCGCCACGCGCCCCGGGCTCGGCGCACGCGCGGTGTGCGCGGTCTGACGGTCCGAGCGCGGCGCCGCGGTCGTTTGCGGCGCGGGCGGGCGCGGCTTCTCGCGCAGCAACTCATTCGGCTTGGGGTCGGGCTTCCTCTCAATCGGCTTCGGCTCGGTCTTCTGCTCGACCGGCGTTTCTGCGGGCGGCTTCTCGGCCACCTTTTCCGCAGGCTTCTGGTGCACCGGACGCTCGGCGGGCCTGGGCTCCGGCGGCGGCTTGAGCTCGGCAAGCGGCAGCGTCACCACCGCAGGCGTCTCGACCCTGGGAAGCGGCTCGAACACCTCCGGTTCCGCCACCTGCTCGGC
>VFQU01002021.1_pt1 | contig 10442 bp, 8 predicted proteins | sample 3512311 | NCBI WGS metagenome assembly VFQU01 (sample SAMN10412377, study PRJNA504923) | tailings metagenome | isolation source: Relicate 3 Philex TSF3 active mining site | place: Philippines: Tuba, Benguet | collected 2017-08-29 | reverse complement strand
CGTAGATCCGTCCCTCCCGATCGAGAAACACGACGGTGTGGACGGTGATCCCCATCGAATCGTCGAACGAAATGCCGAGCCGGCGCAGCGTGTCGTGAAGCTGCGGGTGGGTGCTGATGCCGGCCCCGCGGCCGGTCAGTTCCTCCGCGTTGCGCTCGAACACGGTGACGTCCCAGCCCGTGCTGCGCAGCAGGTGTGCCGCGAACAGGCCGCCGACCGATCCGCCGATGACGAGCGCGCGCCCGCTCATGGCGCGCGCCGCACGGCCGGGGACACGGTTCTGAGGCCCGGACCTGGCATCGCTAGAGAACGGGCTCGACCTTGCCGCTCCGGCCCGAGCGCACGATCGCATCGAACACGGCCATGCCGTGCAGCACCTCGTCGACCGGCACGAGGTAAGGCGCGCCGCCGGCAATGCTGCGCGCGAAGGCCACCAGCTCGGCGTTGAGCATGTCGAAGGCGGGAAACTCCTCGATCTCGTCCGGCGGCGCCGTGACCGGCCCGGTCGGCGCCTTGTCGGAGGTCGGCACGAAGCGCACCCGCGCGAGATTGGGGAGCGAGATTTCCGCGAGCCCCCTTGTGCCGAACAGGGTGAGGCTGAACGTGGTGGCCGTGGCGACCGAGCAGAACAGGAGCCCGGTCGCGCCGCTCCGGAAGCGCATCATGATGCTGGTCGTGTCCTCGCCTCCGGACGGCAGGTAGCGCGCCGTGGTGGCCAGCACGTCGCTGACCGGACCGGCGAACTCGATCATGTGGTCGATCGAGTGCACGCCCACGGCGGTGATCGCGCCGCCCGGCGCCTCCCGTTCGCTGGCGCGCCAGTTGTCCGCGGGAATGAACTGGCCGGTGCTGGTGGTGTGCTGGCCCACCATCGACATGACCCGGCCCAGCCGGCCGTCGCGCAGCCTGCGGCGGACTTCGGCGACCGACGGATGGAAGCGGCGGTTGAAGCCGACGGCCAGCACGATCCCGGCGGCCTTGGCTGCGGCGACCACGGCCTCCGCGCTCGGCCGATCGAGGGTCAGCGGCTTCTCCACATGGATGTGCTTGCCGGCCGCCGCCGCCTGCATCACCTGTTCCGCATGCTGGCTGTGCGGGGTCGCCAGAACGACCGCGTCGATGTCCGGGTCGGCGAGGATGTCGGCATAGCTGTCGCGCAGCGCGAAGCCCTTCTCCCTGGCGAATTCTTCTGCGGATTTGCGCGTGCGCGTGTGGCCGGCGACGAAGCGGATCTCGTCGCTCCTGCCGTGAACGGCGTTGACCAGCGAGCGGCCCCAGCGGCCAAGTCCGACGATTGCGGCACGTACCATGGGATTCCTAGTTCGGGATGACCGGCAGGAGGACATAGGGCGCGCGATCCGCGCCGAAGTGAAGCGTGTTGCGGCCGCCGAAAATCTCCGGCGGCCGGTCCGCCGGATTGGCATGCGTGAACGGGCCGACGCCCTTCATCGGGTAGGGGGCGTGCGGCAGCGCGGCGTCCGAGCCGTCATACTCGTAGTCCCGGCCGCGCACCGAGAGGGCGAGGCGGTAGCCCTTCGGCACGACGATGCAGGTCGGCCAGATTTCGACATCGAGCTCAACCGCCACGCCCGGCGTCAGCGGCCATTCCTCGTCGTGGGTGTGCCACGGTCGCCACGGCGTGCTTTCGTCCGGGTCGATCTTGCGGTGCGAGGCGCGCAGCCAGCCAAGCCCGACCGGCGTGCGCGGATCGTTGGAGCCCACAAACACCACCTCCTTGCCCTGCGGATCGAACACCCGCAGCACCAGGAACAGGTCGGCATCGGTCGTGTCCGAGGAGACGAACAGCTTCGCCGCGACCGGCCCGGTGATTTCCAGCGGCGCCTCCAGCGGCGGCGTCGAGAACGTCAGTCCGTCGCCGGTGGTTTCGTAGGTGAGCGCAGCGCCGGCTTCGGGCGCCTGCGGCGCGAGCCCGCCGTCCGGATGCAGGTAGAACCGGGTCCATCGGGTGCGTGCCAGAGGCCATTCGTTCTCGGCGCGCGGCACGAACCTCTCGCCGGGATGACGGACGTTGAGCAGCACCCTGGGCTGCCGGTCCCAGCCGTTGTCGAGGCCCTTGAGGAAGAAGTCGAAGAATCGCCGCTGCAAGTCCTGCCCGTAGTCGGCGTAGAACAGCGTGAAGTGCGTGTCGCCGTGGACCTCGAGCCACTTGTGCCTGGAACCCGCGCGCATGAAGCCCTCGAAATTGCCGCGCGGATGCAGGCCCATTCCGCCCCAGTTGGCGGCCGACAGCAGCGGAGTATCGATGTCCTCGAACTTCGGCAGCCGCGCGCGGTGGTAATCGTCGATCAGCCGGTGCCGCAGCGCATCGCCGTCGCAGTCGGCGCGGTTCTTCTTCAGTTCGTCCTCGGACAGCGTGTCCGGTCCCGCCACCGGCTCGCCCGTGACCGCGCTGTGCCGTCCGCGGTCGCCGACGCCGTGCTGCACGGCCGTGACCTGGCGCGGAAACCAGCTCGCATAGAAGTCGCTCAGTATGCCGCCGTGCCGGCAGAGTTCGCGGTAATAGTCGGATGAGCCCTCCCAGATTGCGAGCGCGGCCAGATGCTTCGGCCGCAGCGGCGCCGACTGCCACTGGTTCATCGAATAGTACGAAATGCCATGCAGCCCGACCTTGCCGGTGGACCAGGGCTGCACGCCGCACCAGTCGACGCAGATCGCGATGTCGCGCGCCTCGCGCGGCGACCAGGTTTCGAGATATCCGGGCGAACGTCCGGCCCCGCGCGAATCCACGCGCACCAGCACATAGTCCAGCGGCACCCATCTCTCCGGGTCGAACAGCTCCCAGTTCTGGTACTTGTTGCTGGAGCCTTCGAGCACCTCCGGAGCGGACGCCGTGATGCGCAGCCACGCGCTCTTGTAGGCCTCCTGCATCGACAGGCCCTTGGCATAGGGACCGTAGCTCATGATGACCGGATAGCGGCCCGCGCGCGGCGGACGAAACACGTCGCAGCGCAGGATCACGCCGTCGTCCATCGGGATCGGCGCGTCCCAGTCGATCTGCATTCCGTCGCGGATTTCCGATTTCATCCCGGACGCGTCTGCTATGTTCCCGGCGGACCGCAGGAACGCTAACACCTTAGCCGGGAGTGACGAAAGACCATGTACGAAAATGCCGCGATCCTCGGCGTCGGCCAGTCCGCCTATACGCGAAGGCCTGAGCCGGGACAGACCGCGCTGACCTTCATGCGTGACGCGGCCATCGCCGCGCTCGCCGACGCCGGGCTCTCGGCGCGCGACATCCAGGGCATGACGGTGGCCTCGTTCTCGCTTGCGCCCGACGCTGCGGTGGACGTCGCCTGGAAGCTTGGCCTTTCCCTTCGCTGGCTGGCGCAGGACACCAACGGCGGATCGTCGGCGGTGAGCGCGCTCGGCAATTCGCTGCGGGCGGTCGAGAGCGGAACCGCCTCCGCCGTGCTGATGCTCGCGGGCGACGCGACGGGCCTGGCCGGCTACGCCAAGGTGGCGGCGAACTTCAACACCGTGACGCAACGCCACCTGACGGCGCTCGGCCACGGCGGACCGAACGGCGTCTATGCGCTCGTGGCAGCGCGCCAGATGAAGAAGTACGGGTTGCAGAAATCCGACTACGGCCACGTCGCCATCGCCCAGCGCCACTGGGCCGCGGGCAATCCGAACGCGGTCTACCGGCAGCCGATGACGATGGACGATTATCTCGGCGCGCCGATGGTGGCCGACCCGCTGTCGCGCTACGACTGTGTCCCGGTGGTGGCCGGCGCGCAGGCTGTGGTGGTCGGCCGGCGCGACATGGCGCGCAAGGACCGGCCGGCGGTTCGCGCCCGTGCGGTCAGGCTCAGCTTCAACCACGACAACCAGCAGGGCGACGGATTGCAGACCGGCATCTCGACCTTCGCCGGCGAATTCTGGCGCACCGCCGGGGTGACGCCGGACGACATCGACGTCGCCAGCATCTACGACGACTATCCGACCATGGTTCTGGCGCAGCTCAACGATCTGGGCTTCGTGCCGGGCAACGACATCGCCCGCTTCTGCCGCACCGTGATCGCGGAGCGGAAAATCCCGATCAACACCTGGGGCGGCATGCTGTCGGCGGGCCAGCCCGGCGGTTTTGCCGGAGCCATGAACGGAATTTCCGAGGCGGTGCTGCAGTTGCAGCAGCGGGCCGAGGGCCGGCAGGTCGACGACGCCCGGCTGGCCGTCGTCACCGGCTACGGGATGACCATGTACCGTTACGGCGGCACCGCGGGCGCCGCGATCCTGGAGCGCGCATCATGAGCGAGAATCCGGTCGAGAGGACGAAGGGCGTCCGCATCTGGCGCTGCAACGGCTGCGGCGCGAGCGTGTTCCCCGAGCCGCTGCTGTGCCCGAAATGCCACGGCGCGAGCTTTCGCGACGACCACGTCGCCGAAGCCACGGTCGAAGAGATTTCGGTGATCCGGCACATGCTCGGACAGGAGAACTGGAAGCCGCGGCGGATCGCGTCGGTCTGCACCTCGGAGGGGCTGCGGTTCACCGTCGGCCTTGCCGACGATTCCAAGGAAGGGAGCGTGGTGGCGCTCTATCAGGAGCGCGAGGCGCCGTTCGGACAGGCCCGGCGCTGAGGCTTCGCTAACCGGCCGCCGTCCGCCCCGCCGCCCGCCCTAGGACGAGGCGCGCGGCCTTCGCCATCGCCTCGTCGATCATCTTGCCGTCGACCGTGGTCGAGGCGTGACCGGCCGAAAGCGCCTTCTCGTAGGCCTCGATCACGCGCCCGGCGTAGTCGAGTTCGGCCTGGCTCGGCGCATAGAGACGGTTGCAGGGCTCGATCTGCGACGGATGGATCAGCTGGCGGCCGCGATAGCCGATGCGGCGCGACAGGATCGTGTCCTTTTCGAATCCATCGAGATCGCGCACGTTGGCGAACACGCCGTCGAGCGGGGACTCGATCCGTGCCGCGCGCGCCTGGAGCAGCACCTGGCTCTTGGCATGCAGCATCTCCGGCCCGTCGACCGACCATGTGCAGCCCAGGTCGGTGTTGAGGTCGCCGTCCTGCGCACCGCCGAAGCACAGCGAGGCGACGCGGCGCGCGCCCTGCGCCATGCGATAGGCATTGAGCACGCCGAGCGCGCTTTCGATCGAGGGCACGAGGCGGATCGCGCCGATCTCCAGTCCCCGCTGCGCCTCCAGCGCGCCGACCGCCGCATCCCATTGCACGATCTCGTCGGACGATTCCGCCTTGGGCAGGAACAGGCCGGCGAGGCCCGGCACGCCGACCACCGCGTCGAGATCGGCGTCGGCAAGCCCGGTCGAAATGCCGTTGACGCGGACCCAGGCGCGGCTGGCCCCGGCCCTGGGCGCGTAGGCCCTGACGCCCTGGCGCGCCGTTTCCTTCTCGGCCGGCGGCACCGAGTCCTCAAGGTCGAACAGCAGCGCGTCGGCGGGCAGTCCGAGCGACTTGTCGAGGAACTTGTCGCGGTTGGCGGGGACGAACAGGAAGCTGCGGGGCAGGGACATGCGGAACTCATCGGCGCGAATGCGGTCGTCCGTCTCAATAAACGGTCATTCCGCCGCCGTCATCTTCCGTGTGCCGGGCAGAACCGTGACGCCCGAAGCGGCGAGCGCCTCGATCTCGGAGGCCGAATAGCCGAGCTCGCCGAGTATTTCCGCGCCATGCTCGCCGAGCATGGGCGAGGGACGCGCGATGTCCGGACCGTCGCGGTCGAACAGGATCGGGTTGCGCACGATCTTCATAGCGCCGAGCCGCGGATGATCGACGTCGCGCACGACGCCGCGTGCGACCATCTGCGGATGCTCGAACACCTCCTTGAAATCGTTGACGCGCCCGCAGGGCACGCCCGCCGCCATCAATGCGGCCTCGACGTCGTCCGACGTGCGCTGGCGGATGACCGGTTCGACCAGGGCCAGAATCGCGTCCTCGTTCGCCTTCCGGCTCGCATAGGTGCGAAAGCGCGGATCGGCGACATGTGCGCCGAGCCCCAGCACGTTCATGAACTTGCCGAACAGCCCGTCGTTTGGCGCGCCGATCGCGAGGTAGCGGCGGTCGCTGGTCTCGAACAGCTGGTAGGGCGCGCTCAGACGATGCTTGTGGCCGAGAGGTTGCGGCGGCCGGCCGGTCTCGAGATATTCGGCGGCCTCCCACGCAGCCGCGGCGATCGATGCCTCGACCAGCGACACGTCCGCGATCCGACCTTCGCCGCTGCGCGAGGAGCCGACCAGCCCGGCGAGAGTCGCATAGGCGGCAAACAACGCGCCGAACACGTCGGCGGTCTGCACGCCCGGCCGGATCGGCATCTTGCCGGGCTCGCCGGTGACGGATAGAGCGCCGGAGAACGCCTCGACGATCAGGTTCACCCCGGCGCGGCGGCGCTCTGGGCCGGTCTGTCCGAAGCCCGACACCGACGTGTAGACGATCTTCGGATTGGCCGCCTTGATGCGATCTGCGCCGAGCCCCATCTTTTCCAGCGCGCCGGGACGGTACGCCTCGAGCAGCACGTCCGACTTTGCCGCCAGCTTGCGCACGATTTCCTGCGCCGCCTCATGCTTGAGATCGAGCACCAGGCTGCGCTTGTTCCGGTTGAGCGCGCTGAAGCTCACGCTCTCGCCGTTGCGGATCGGCGGCGTGGCGCGCGCCATGTCGCCGCTCGGCGGCTCGATCTTGATGACGTCTGCGCCCATGTCGGCAAGGAGCGTGCCGCACAGCGGCCCGGCAATGAAATTTGCAAGCTCGATGACGCGGATACCCGCTAGCGGCTTCGCCATGTCCCGTATTCCGTATTCCGTTATTCGATGTTGATGTTTGCGGCCTTGATGACCGGCCCCCAGGTGTCGCGGCTGTCCTGGATCATCTTGCGCATCCGGTCCGGCGAATTGCCGAGCGGCAGGGCCTCGAGCCTGCGGATGCGCTGCTGCATGTCGGGCTGCGCGAAGCCCTTGCCGATCGCATCCGAGATTTTCGCCGTGATCTCCTTCGGGGTGCCGGGCGGCGCCGCCACCGCCATCCAGGTGATCGACGTCACGCCGGGCAGCGTCTCGGACACCGTCTCGACCGCGGGATAGTCCTTGAGCCGCTCCGTGCCCGCGGTGGCGATGAACTTCAGCTTGCCGGCGTCGATGTTTTGCTTGTTGGCCAGGAGATAGTCCGGAACCATCTGGATCGTGCCCGCGAGCAGGTCGTTGATCGCAGGCGCGCTGCCGCGATAGGGCACCTCCGTCATCTTGAATCCGGCCTTGAGCATCATCAGCTCGCCGAGCAGATGCCCGGTGTTGCCCTTGCCCTGGTGGCCGTAATTGATCTTGCCCGGGTTGGCCTTCGCGTAGGCGATGAACTCCTTCATGTTGCTCGCCGGCACGGACGGGTGGGTGATGATGATCAGCGGGTAGGTGGCGAGCACGCTGACCGGCTCCATCTTCCGGGTGTCGTAGCCGGACTTCTGGAACATCAGGTCGGTGATGCTGAAGATGAGCTGCGTGCCGCACAGCAGCGTATGGCCGTCCGGCGCGGCGCGGATCACCTGATCGGTGCCGATGCGGCCGCCGGCGCCGCCGGGGCGATTCTCCACCACCACCTGCTGTCCGAGATTGGCGCTCGCGCGCTCTGCGGCGAAGCGGCACAGCAGATCGGCGGTTCCGCCGGCGGGAAGCGGCACAACGAGTGTGATCGGCCGGGATGGGAAGGCCTGGGCATTCGCGGGACCGGTGCCGGCTGCGGCCGACAACGCAATTGCGACGAGCAGAGCCCTCATGTTCGCCTCCCTGTGCGGTCCGACTTGTGATTTTGGACAAAGGCTAACACACGGGCCGGCGGAGTAAATCGCGCGGGGCGTGGCAGATGCCGCGCGCGGATCAGCCCTGCGCCGGACGCTCGCGTCGGCGCGGGCTTTGCCGCGGCGCGGCCGAAGTGCTTCAATCCGCCGCCTTCGCGGTTCTCGATCAAACGGATTTTGGGAAGTCATGAGCCAGGGATTCGATGTCATCATCGTCGGCGGCGGTGCGGCCGGCTGCGTTCTCGCCAACAGGCTGTCGGCGAAGTCGTCGCGCAAGGTGCTGCTGCTGGAGGCGGGCCAGGACACGCCGCCCGGCAAGGAGCCGGAGGACGTCCTCGATACCTATGCCACGTCCTACTACAACGACGCCTATTTCTGGCCCGGACTGCGCGTGCACTGGCGCACAAAGGAGACATCGCCGCTCTCGGGCTTCTCCCAGGGCCGCATCATGGGCGGCGGATCGTCGGTGATGGGCATGATCGCCTATCGCGGCACGCCCGACGATTACGCCGAATGGGAGGGCCTAGGCGCCAGGGGCTTCGGCTGGAACGACGTGCTGCCGTTCTTCCGCAAGCTCGAGAACGATTTCGACTTCGGCGGCGAGGAGCACGGAAAGGAAGGCCCGGTGCCGATCCGCCGCACGCGGCAGGAGGACTGGGCGCCGCTCTCCAAGGCGATCCATCAGTACGCGCAGGAGCGCCAGATCCCGTTCCTCGCCGACATGAACGCCGATTTCCGGGACGGCTACGGCGCGGTCCCGCAGAGCAACTGGCATCACAAGCGCGCCTCGGCCGCGATCTGCTACCTCGATCCGATGGTTCGCGCCCGGCCGAACCTGACCATCGTCACGGGGGCGCACGCCACGCGCTTCCTGTTCGACGGCAAGCGGGCGACCGGCGTCGTTGCAACGGTGGGCGGCGAGGAGAAGACGTTTCACGCCAGGGAGGTCATCTGCTCCCTCGGCGGCATCCATTCGCCCGCATTCTTGATGCGCATGGGGATCGGCCCGGCGGCGCACCTGAAGGAGCACGGCATCGAGGTGCGCGCCGACCTACCGGGCGTCGGGCAGAACCTGTCCAACCACGCCATCGTTTTCATCGGCATGCTGCAGAAGCCGGGCATGCGTCAGGACGAGCGGATCCGGCCGCATGCCATGACCGCGTTCCGCTACTCGACCGGGCTGCCGGGGGCGCCGCGCAACGACATGTACATCAACGTGCAGTGCAAGACCTCTTGGAGCCCGCTCGGGCTGCAGGTCGCCAATCTCGGGCCCACGCTGCTCAAGCCGATGTCGCGCGGCCGCGTGTCGCTGCAATCCGCCGACGCGCCGGAGCCGCTGGTCGAGTTCAATTTCTGCGGCCACGACCTCGACCTGCAGCGCTTCATGCAGGCGTTCCGCAAATCGGTCGAGATCCTGTCGCACGAGAAGGTCCGCGAGATGATCACGGTGACGTTCCCGGTGAAGTTCAACGACCGGCTGCGCCGCCTGAACCGGATCAACCCCAGGAACAGGTTTCAGAGCGCGGCCGTGGCGAAGCTGATCGACCTCGTGCCGCCGCTCGCGGGCCCGATCTTCTCCACGCTCGCCGACCGGCGCGTCGATCTCGATGCGCTGGTTCGCGACGATGCGGCGCTGGCCGACCACATTCGCGAGAACGTGGCCGGCACGTTTCATCCGGTGGGAACCTGCCGCATGAGCGCCGACGACGGCGACAAGTCTGCCGTGGTGGACATGCAGGGGCGGGTGCGCGGCTTCGAGGGTCTGCGGGTGATCGACGCGTCGCTGATGCCGACCGCGCCGCGCGGCAACACCAACATCCCGACCATCATGCTGGCCGAGAAGATGTCGGCTTCGATCGCGGCGCAATGAATGCCGGCGAGCTGAGCGCGCTCCGCGACCGCCGTCTCCGGCGCACGCTGCTTGCCGTCGCTGCGGCGCACCCGTTCTATCGCGAGCGGTTCCGGGCGCTGGGCATCGCGCCCGGGGACATCGCATCGGTGGACGACCTCGCAAGGCTTCCGCCCACCGCGAAGGCGGATTACATCGCCGACCCGGAGCGGTTCCGGCTGCGCGCCGACGATCTGCCGGAGGACTTCGCTGCAGAGGAGCGTGTGCTCTGGGACGTGGCCTACACGACCGGGACCACCAGCGGCCGTCCTTCGCCGTTTTACAACACCGCGCACGACGCCTACCTGATCTGGGACCAGGCGCGCCGCTCCAACGAGGCCGAGGGCCTGCGCCCGGGCGACCGGATCGCCAATCTCTATCCGCTCGCAGACTTCCCGACCGGGGCATTTCTCAGCGTCATTCGCTCCGGCATGATCCAGGGCATGCCCGTGGTGCACGGGCTGACCGGCTCGGCGCGTTCGGAGTTCAAGGTCAGGAATTCGCTCGGCGAGGCGCTCGACATCGTGCTGCGCTTCGAGCCCACCGTGCTGTGGGGCGTGCCAAGCTTCATCCGCCGGTTTCTTGACGAGGCGGTGCGGCGCGGTGCGAGCCTGCCCGCGGTCCGTCTGGTTCTCACCTCCGGAGAGCCGGTGACGGCAGCGCTCCGGGCGGAATTCAAGTCTCAGCTCGCGCGGATGGGCGCGGCCGGGGCCGGCGTGCGCGCGCGTTATGCCTTCACCGAGATGCAGGGCGGGCCGGTTCAGTGCTGCGACGAGGCCGACGGCCAGAACGTC
>VFQU01002019.1_pt1 | contig 10449 bp, 9 predicted proteins | sample 3512311 | NCBI WGS metagenome assembly VFQU01 (sample SAMN10412377, study PRJNA504923) | tailings metagenome | isolation source: Relicate 3 Philex TSF3 active mining site | place: Philippines: Tuba, Benguet | collected 2017-08-29 | reverse complement strand
GTACTCTCGATAGATACAGCAACCGTAGGGGGTTGGTTCGCATTTTTTGCTACCTGATGTGAACTGCAACACCCAGTTTTTCGCAGATTGTGGCTGATATTAATTAATATGTTCAAGCTTGCTGGCTTATGCAGTTAAAAAATTGCCGCTCCGGATCGAGCAGATCCAGAGCGGCGATCGCGTCATGACACTCTCAAAATTTATGCATTGACCAATCGATCGTGACGAACATGTAATACTTCGGGGTGAGCATCACAGAATTCTTGGAACGCTGTTTTTTCAGGAGCAGCCGCTCCACTTTGATAAACGGCTTCTGCTTCGAGTTCATCAACCACTTCCCAAGCCTTCAGACAAACTTGAGAATCTGCATGATTGGAAAGCGCTTTGGCTTCTGCGATCGCAAGATCTAACCTGTTCTGCAAAACAGCCACTTTAGGATTTTCTAGAAAATCAGATTTGTTGAGAATGTCGGTAACTGAGATGATTCCAAGCAATCCATTCTGAATCACAGGAGCAATGCGGATGCCTGTATTTGCAAACAAGCGAGCTACATATTCCACACCCAAATCGGGATTCACGACGATACAAGGCTTGGTCATGATTTCATAGACACGTACTTTTTCGGGATCTTTGCCATAGGCAACTACTTGATAAACAATGTCTGTTTGCGTCACAATCCCGTAGGCATCATCACGACTACGAGGTTCGACAATCAAGGCTCGCAGTTCTTTGAGCTTCAGCAATTTAACAGCTTCTGCAACAGTGGCTGAACCTTTGATGGTGGCAACGTTATCGGTCATCACGTCATGAGCTTTTAGCATAGAAAGATTTAACAACTCAACTAGGCTCATGCTACCTAAAATCTCTAGTTGAAATTTGCGTTTTTAATATACTGACGCACAAGTTTCAACAACATCTAAACCGTTTATCGATTGTCATGATTCTAATAGTTCATTGAACAATAAAGTGAAAATTTATAATCAAGAAAAACCTCTAAAAGTGCTTTGAATGAATTATTTTACTCAAAGTAACTATGAGTTGATTAGTAAATTTTTAACGCATGTCAAAACAATAGTTCATGAAGAATTTATATCTTGACAGTGCCCAAGAATTCCTAGCGATAGTTCTGAGCCTGAGTATCAAATAAATGAGCATATCTGCCGTTTAACTGCATTAATTCAGTATGCGTACCTTGCTCCACGATCGTTCCTCGATCGACGACATAAATTCGGTCAGCCATCTTAACCGTAGATAATCGATGGCTAATCAAAATGGCAGATTGATTCTGAATCAGTTGCCGAAACTGCTGAAACACTTCATATTCTGCTTTCGGATCCATGGCACTAGTCGGCTCATCTAAGACAACTAACTGAGACTGGCGCAAAAAAGCTCTCGCCAGCGCAACTTTTTGCCATTGTCCAATGCTCAACTCTTCGCCTTGTTCAAATAACTTTCCGAGCATCGTATCGTAGCCTTGGGGTAAGGTTTGAATCACCGCATCGGCTCCCGATTGTTTGGCAGCTTGCATCACCGTTTCTGCCCCAGGTGGCAGTTCGATATTGCCAAACCAAATATTTTCCCAAGCTGTGAAATAGTACTTCACATAGTCCTGAAAAACAACACTAATCTGTCGGCGCAAGTCTACGAGGTCATATTGTTCTAAGGCAACGTCATCAAGGGTAATCTTGCCTTGTGTAGGTTCATATAGCCGACAGAGCAGTTTAATCAGAGTTGTTTTTCCAGAACCATTTTCGCCGACGAGAGCAATCACCTCACCCGGGCGAATTGTCAGGCTCACGTCTTTCAATGCCCAACGGGTCGTATTGCTGTATTGAAAGCTGACGCGATCGAATACAATCCCTGCTCGCATCGGTCGAGGGAGCGGTTTAGGATGAAGGGGTGCGGCGATTTTTGGCTGGAGTTCTAGAAATTCATAAAGATTGCTCAGGAAGAGATTGTCTTCGTATAGTGCAGACAAACTTCCAAGTAACCCTTTCAAAGCAGCTTGTCCTTGTTGGAGTGCAGCATGGTAAAGGACTAAATCTCCGATTTGTAGTTGACCCTGAAACGCTTGATAGACCACAAAACTGTAAGCAGAAAAAAGGAGTAGAGCAGAGAGGCTTTGGGCGAGAACATTCGCGATCGCGCGCTGAGTTCCAATCTGCAAAGTTTCTTGATACAACTGCTTGCGAATCCGCTGAAAGCGTTGACTAAAAAGGTTGCCGAGATCGAAAAGGCGTAGCTCTTTTGCAAACCAATCCCCTGTGAGTAACCAGCTTAAGTATTCTCCTTGTCGCTGCATCTCAGTTCGACGACGTTGCCAAGCATGTAGGATAGAGGCGTACTTCAAACGAACGAGAATGGATGGAACCGAAGCCGCAAAGAGAATGCCTGCAATTCCCCAATGTAGCGCAACGAGTAAGCCGACCATCAGCACTAACGTGATCATTGTTTGACCAAGCTGGATCAAGTGCTCCAAGATTTGATTAGGACGGTAAAAAGCTTCTTGTTGAGCACGTTGTAGGCTATTGTGATAGTCTGGATTTTCGTAGTATTCTAGGTCGATTTCTAGTGACTTGGCATGAACAATGCCTTGCATATAATCAGTGACTTGCTGAGTCTGGGCACTGTTAACTAGTTCGGCTAAAGCAGCCAGAATCGCAGCGATGACGGTAACAGTACCCATCAATCCAAGTAAGACAAGTAAACGCTGAAACAGCAATGTTTTATCAGGCAGCGCAATACTACTTGTAACGGTATCAATAATGAGTTTGGTTAGATAGAGTAATGCGATCGGCAAAAGCCCTTGAATGAAAATTAGCGTCACATGGGCTAAAGTCCATCGCGGCGAACCTTTCCAAACAAAGCGCAGTGCAGGAAGCAAATGGCTTGCACCCTGAAATTTGCGAATCAAATAACGGAGAGACAACATTCGTTATGCCAACCAACTGACGAGCGTTTGAATAAATTTTGTGGCTTTCTGATCTGTCGCAAATGTATCTGGAAACAGCGAAACGAGTTGCTGTGCGAGTTCTTGTACAGAGTGAGTTCCATCGGCATGAGCCAAAATATAATGCACGGCTTTGCCTTTGGTATTTAGATTAGGCTGATAAGCAGGAGCCATCTTTTGCAGGGTTTTTAGGGTGTTGGGCACAGAGAAGAATGTCGATCGCTGTTGCTGTGTCTGCTGGCTCTTAAATTGCCAAATCCAGTCCCCATAAGGCGGGCGTTGTAATTTGAAAGTAACAGTCTCACCTACTTCAAAAGCAACAGGTGGATCGATCGGCATGAATGCAGATGACCAGTGCAACGGAGGTTCGTGCGGCGCAGTCGAAAGCCACTGATCTCCAAGTAGCATTTTGAACCAACCGATCCAACCGTGACAGATGCCTGCTTGAGTGATGGTATGGTGTATCTCTGCACGACAATTCGTATCAGTGGCTTGATAGAAATCTAATGCCATGACTTTTTCGGGTTCTGCCAGATATTGAGCCTGTCCAAGGTCTTGACGTGCAAAGAACATAGCTTGGCTCACATAGGAACGAACTGGACTATGATCTAAATCCAGATGTGGATTTGACCACACTGCAATCTCTCGTTCATAGAAAGCGGGGACAGAGGCAGGAACCGTCTCCATGACTGCCGCTGAGGGAATGAGCACGCCACTTGGCTTAAGGTAGCGATCGCGGGCGTAGAATAGCGAAGGTAGGAGATCTTCTGAGAGTAAAAAGTTCCCTGTAAAGACTGAAATAATCACATCAACAGGCTCAGGGATCGTCACTTCTTCGATTTTGCCTTGTAAACACTGAATGCGATCGCTGTATCCATTCGCTTTCACAATCTGCTGTGTCAAGCTGATAATGTCTTCTGGCTCGACCATGTAAACTCGTTTTGCGCCCAGTTGAGCTGCCAGCAGTCCAAAAATTCCTAGACCTGCTCCTAAATCTAGCACCACACTGTCTGGGGTGATGACTGCTTGCATCGCCTGAAGATAAGCTGCATTGCGTCTAGCATCAAGGGTCATCACCTGCTGCCCCTGTAGAAGAAGATAGCTCATAGAAGTTGAGGAGTAAAAGAATGTGTTTCGGTTTGCAAGAAGTCGTAGAGCTTGGGTAGGCTCTCGAATGATCGTGGGTAGAACAGTTTTTTGACGGGGACTTGTGCCACTAAATTGGTGTAGGCATAAAACAAGCTCGGCTGATCGGGCATGATTTCGGTCACGTGATAGCTATGAATCAGGAGATCGAGTAGGGCTTGACTAGGTGAAAGCTGCTCTGTGTAGATGCGATCGCTTTCTTCGAGTAGGTAAATGGTACCCAATGGGAAAGATTGGTTCTGAGGAGTGATCCCCAATTGTTCTATTGCATAATGAATTTTGTAGGTTGTTGTTTCGGAAGCGTCTAATCCAAAGCTTTCTCCAGTATGAGGAAACAGCTTAATCCGAGGACTTCCAGGGCGAACTTGCCCTTGGTCATTGACGACTAAAACATCATCGGTGACAAAGCTTGCACCACGGCTTACACAATATGTAGTTAAGGTCGATTTCCCCTTTCCAGAACATCCTGCAAACGCGATCGCGACTCCATCTAAAGCGACAACATTTGCATGAAGTGCGATTTGTCCCTGTAACCCTAAACAAGTAGCAGCAATATGAGCAGCAAAACACAATACGGGAGAGCCTTGAATGTGTTCGATTGGGGCTGATTCAACCACGACGAGGATTGCATGATGACCATTGGCATCAATCCATGCACCCATCTCTTCTGTCCAAGGAATCCAGTAATGCTGTGAAGTATTTTGTGCAGAGCTATTCTTATATATAGAGCCTGCTCCTGAGTTTAAGGGAAGTTCGGCAACTAACTCTAGGGTTAGTTGAGTGTTTGAGATATGTCTGAGTTCGTCGGTAGCAGCCTGCAGAATGCTCTGAAATTTCATGGGTCAATCTTGATAAACTTGCTAGGAGCATTCCGTCAACTGGAATGCTCCCTTGATGAATGATCTGAGCACCTGTTAAGTTTCTGAACTGAGCAAATTTTACTTACTAAGTGTGCAAACTGTAACAATGCTCTCCACATCCATGTTTAGCGCATATTTTCGCTGCCATCAAAACCACCTGGATTGGTGACTCTCATGTTAATTCCATCTTGAAATGGACCTGATTTAGGATTCCCTTGCGCTTGTTGAGTCAGTTCTGCAAGGCTTCCTAACTGCGAAACCTGCATTGATAGGTATGTCTTCTTCATTGTGATTGACCTCCTTATGGTCTTATAAATTACGAAGCGCACCCTGTATATATACTAGTTTCAATCGATTAGTTTAAAGATAAAGTTTCAGTAAATGTATGAGAAAAAATGAGGAGTTTGAAAATCAGTTTTAAAGGAGCTGATAGAAAATTCTTCTAACATCAATTCATACATTATTAGGAGTAATCGATTGATTCTTTTTCAATCATTCGGCGATTCCGACTGCATGTCCGTAGTTGAGTTCTGAATAGAACTCAAGTCTAAATCCTGCTTCCTTTAATTCGGAGGAAATCTGTTCTTTCGAGAAGTAATGGACAAAGTTTTCTGGAAGTATAAAGTCGCCGATTTCGGTTTTAGATTGCCATCGTATTGCTCGAATAAGATTCGCGATCGTACTAATCATCTTGTAATATTTTGCAGGCTTATAAGCGTACAGAAATGATAAGAGAATTGGCGATCCGCTCTTAACACGATCGCGCATTTGTTTTAGAAAATCAATCCGAGTTTGCCGCCCTTGAATTAAGGTGTAAGCTCCCCAACCAACAATTAGTCCGTCGTATATTTCTTCGTAAACCGGGCAAGTGTCTCTCACCGCGATTTGAACTGTGCAATTGATCTGCTTTTCCTGAAGAAATTCATTTGCAAATTTGACAAAATTAGGATTACATTCAAATGCATCTACTTCATATCCCAAGGCATGCAAGGCTAAGATTTCTCGTCCTCCTCCTGCGCCTGCAAGCAGAATCGTTTTACAGGTTTTAAAATGAGTTTGGATCGCCTTGAATTCCCACTCCCAAAAACCGCTTTGATTATATTCTTCATCTCGATAGATGGCTTCGCTATCGTAAAACTGTTGATCAATTTGATACATCGAATTGCGATCGAGCACTCCTAACCAGAAGCCAACAAAACAAGCCGTGAGCAAGTCAATCAATTGATAAAAATAACGATAGGCTTGCTTATGAATTTTAATCATCATTAAATTACCCTTCTAGCAAGATATTTTTTATCCAACTGCGTTAACCAATTAGCTAATCCAAGTGTGCTGATCAACTGATTCGCAATTCCATCGTGGAAAGGTTCGTCTGGTCGATAATCTTGCTCGTATGACTGCCGATAGGACAAGAGCGAATTCTCTAGTTGCTTGAAATCAATTGCTTCTTGTAAATAGGAATTTTGTTTTGCTTGTTCTAGCAATTCAAGAGCTTGGCTTCCTCTACCGAGTCCAGCATACTTCAATGGATCGAAGTAGTTGATTTTTGGACGTAACCTAACCGCATCTGGTAAAGTTGTTCGGTTTGCATGGCGCAAAAAGACTTTTTGATAGTTTGAATCCAGTTGTAGCGAAGGATGTAACCGATTTGCAAACTCAACTACGCGCTGATCGCGTAGTGGCGAAGTATATTCTAATTGATGAGCCGATCGAAGCAATCGGTGAACTTGCATCGTCCCAACAAAACTAGCATCTTCGATCTCTTGATTCAAAGCCTTAACTCGATCTAATCCAAAAGACTTCATCGCAAGCTGTTCTGCAACTTGAGTCTGTTGTATCTGTGCTAGATAGGTGGATTGAACCCATTGCGGCGCAAGATTTCTGAGCTTCAGGCGTGACATCATCCACTGAGTTTGCCAGGGCTTTGGACAATTGGGCAAAATGAGGTCTTGCAAAACAAACGATCGACGATTTCCTGGGCTTCTAAGCTGTTGCCACAGAAATTGCCAGTCTCCCACTTGAATGCGATCGCGCCAGAATATATAGCAAAACTCATCGCCCCACTCGCCATCAAATATCAGACCAAAGCCCAATTTTTGAGCCTGTTGCATCATCCGTAAATGCATTGGTACAACACAACTCGTAAACGGATCATCAGGCAGCGGTAACTGTTCCCACGGTTCACTCAATACCCAAGCATCATCACAGTTAATGGAATGCCATTTGACTTGGGAATATCGATCGAGAAATGCTTGAATGGGTTCGCTTTCATCAATTGCAGCATAACGCTCTGTAGTGACTGAGAATGCTTCAAGATTGGAAAGATGATTGAGGAGAGCAACTGTTACCGTTGTAGAATCTAACCCACCGCTCAAGGTCGTACATACCGGACGGTAGTTGCGTAAGCGATCGCGAACGGATTGATTGAGAAGATACCAAAATTTCTCGAAGTAGGTTTCCGGTGAGTCCCGTAAGTCGTAGCTTGTCGGTGCTAATTTTGCAAGTTGACGCTGCTGAAGTCGTCCTGATTGGAGGATTAAGCCGTATCCAGGTCGGAGCCGTTTAATTGCCTGAAATGGAGTAATTTCGGCAGGATGTGCCCAGGCATCGCAGATCGTATGAGCCATGTAACATTCATCGAATTCATGGCTCACTTGCGGATGAAGCAATAAAGTCAAAACCCGTGAGCAAAGCAATAAGGTATTGCCATCCCAGACATACGCGATCGTACGATTGCCGACAGGATCACAGCCGACGAATAATAGGTCTTGGCTCGCATCCCAAAGGATAAATACAAACTCACCCACGAGATGGCGCAGACTATCCACTCCCCAACGTCGATAGCTTTCAATAATCAATTGAGCATCTGGGACTTGAGTACGCCCTGCGAGTAACGTCTCTCGATCGTCAAGTCGCCCATCCCAAACGAGTACACAGCCATCTTGCTCAACAACAGGTGCTTCTAAGCAAGATTCTGGTGTATTAAATAACTGCGATCGCCCTAAACTGAGTCCAATCGATGGATCATGCCAACTGCCTTGTCCATCTCTTCCCAACACGAGTAAATCGCTCAGCATTGCTTCCCAAGGGCTAGGCTGCTGGCTATTCCAGATTCCTAAAATTCCGCTCATAGCTCACTCTAGGTTAACGGGAGAAATCAGACCATAAGCTGATAGGTCTTGGAGTACTTGTTGCAAATCCGTGAGAACTTGAGTCCGCTCAACGTCGTATTCATCCAGAATGCGGTCTACCGCAGAGGCGAGCGGTTGCTGATTTTTGAGCGCGTCCCAGATGTAAATACTGGTTTCATTCAAACTATAGTAAGCGCCACCAGAAATGCTGAGCAGGATTGCTTCAGTATCAACTTGGCGATAGAGTACATCATCCGCAATCTGGTATTTCTGCTGATTAAGAAGTGAATCTGTTAGGGTGATTTGAGGATGTTCAAGCATTGGTTTGAGAAGTGATAGTTGTTAATAGTGCTTTGCTGTATCCACAGCAATTTATTCCAATCCGGAGATTAGTCAGATGAGAGCTTATGCATAAGTGTCGAGTCAAAGGCAGCAAACGATTGGTGAACATCGGGGATATCATTCAGGATTTTGCCCTGACATTCCACCCAAGCATGGGCTTGAAATTCCCCTTGCTCTCGCCGCACCCCAATTCTGAGTTCACTCGCAATTCCTTGACAGCGCAGCAGATACCAGAGCACTAGCGATCGCTTCAGGCAATTTGCCCAGCGAGAACTGTATTGCCGTGCTGCAATTTCGACTAATCTGGCTGTTCGCTCTACTTGAACTGGTGATGCAGGAGAGAGCGGTCGGCATAAGCGAGTGAGAACACCTTGAATCTGTGCAATATTCCAATGCTGTAGTGCGATCGCGATGCAAGGAAACAATGCTAAGGCACAGATGAAACGAATGCTGTCTTGTGGAGAAAGGCGCAAGAAAAGCTTTACTCTGTGTAGCAATACTTTCAGCCGAAATAGATTAGTCTTCGGTCCAATTGTTCGGCGAATTAAGTATAGATGATCGAATGCTTTGGGTAACTGGATGCGTTGCGGATGATCAACGGGCAGAGCAGCATAATTCAGAAAGTAAGGGATTTTATCCGACCAGCGTTCTCTGAGCGCCAAATAGAAAGTATGATCCAAGCAGAATGTTTCTGAATCAAACTGTAGAAGCTGAGGCTGTAAATTGGTTTTAAGTAGATTGGTTGCAAGTGGATGCAGCAACGACTCGATCGCTGAATTGTGTTGAATCTGAGTTTGCATCATTTTCGGTAAGGGAATCTGCAAAAGCTGCTGTCCAAGTGCTAGTGTCACTAGAACCATATGCAGGATGCCGAATCGACGAGATTGGTTGAGAACCTGATGCCAGTCGAGATTGGGATAAGCTTGAATCAGTTGAGCGATATCGCACAGTTGAATGAGCCGAGATTTTTGTTCATGGCGATCGCGGCAAAAGCTTACACAGAGAATGAGCAACATATCAATCGGGGAGAGACAGGCGATCTGCTGATTGTCGAACGAACAAGATTGAAGGCGAGATCGCAGTTCTTCAAACTGCAAATCGAATTTGAAATAGGGTGGAGTTAGGGCACGGTGGAGATCAATTCCTACTCCACTTGATGAATGAGCGAAAGCCGTTTGCCACCCTAATACTTGATAAGGCTGGTAATTTTTTTCCCGCAATAAGGTTTGAGCACGTTCAAAATCATTTCGAGCAACAAGCAGATCGAGATCGTTAAATTGCCTTAAATTCAAGTCGCCGTAGTACGAAATCGCCAACAATGGACCCTTGAAAGCGAGAACGGGAATCTCTGCATCCTCAAATTGTTTTAATAGGATAAGCAGCGTTTGTATCAACAGTTGATTGTTGAGTGAGATTGCATAGAAGGACTGCCGGAGCCGCTTAGAAATTTCAGGAGGAATCTTTTCTGGACAGACTGTGTTTAAGGTTTGATAGACCAGCGGCAGGACACTGTGCCACTCGGCTAGGGGAATGAGGTTTTCCCATCGAATCGGCTGGTGTACTAGTTGATGAATCTGAGCCACTGTTGTAGCATCGCGATGAGTTCTGGCACAGCATAGAAGTAATGCTAGCTCAAGGTCATCTTGAGAACTCAAAGGGGCAAAAGTGTCTTGAGATAAGAACGACATAAATTGCTTATGCTAGAGGGCTGAGCAAGAACAAACAATCTTCATGGGACTGAACTGTAGACATGCCTATATTGAAAGTTTTCCATCACAATTTTTTAGTTTGTTTTCTTGTATGAATTCGCTTGCGTAGCCAGAGAGAATGTAATAAAAAATACCAATATCTCCTCTATTACGTGACGAATTCCTGCTCTCCGGAACTTTTTTACATCGGCAGAGTTGATTCAGATTTGAATAAGAATTAGATATCTTAATGTAAATCGATGAGACGGAGATTCGATACGATCGTGCAATTGAAGTACATTCTCAGGAACACAAACTCTCATGCTCGATCT
>VFQU01002018.1_pt1 | contig 10452 bp, 10 predicted proteins | sample 3512311 | NCBI WGS metagenome assembly VFQU01 (sample SAMN10412377, study PRJNA504923) | tailings metagenome | isolation source: Relicate 3 Philex TSF3 active mining site | place: Philippines: Tuba, Benguet | collected 2017-08-29 | reverse complement strand
CTGACCGACCCGCTCCTGCGGGGACGACTCGCCCACCTCCACCGGGTCGCCCCCACCCCGGGGCGGGTCGCCGACGGCCTGTCGGCGGTGCTGATCTCCCACCTCCACCGCGACCACCTCGACCTGCCGTCGCTCCGCCGCATCGACCCGGGGGTGCCGGTCCTCGCCCCCTGGGGCGCACGCGCGCTCCTCACGGGGGCGGGCCGGCGCGCCGTCACCGAGATGCACCCCGGCGACGTCGCGGAGGTCGGCCCGCTGCGGGTCCGGGCGACGCCGGCGGCCCACGACGGCGGGGGGCGGCGGCGCGGCCCGCGGGGCGTGCGCGGCGCCCGCGCCGTCGCGCTCGGGTTCGTGGTGGAGGGCACCGGCGCCGCCTACGTCGCGGGCGACACCGACCTCTTCGACGGGATGGCGCACATCGCCCCGCGGCTCGACGTGGCGCTGCTGCCCGTCGGCGGCTGGGGACCGCGCCTCGGCCCCGGGCACCTCGATCCCGGCCGCGCCGCCCAGGCGCTGCGGCTGCTGCGGCCGCGCGTGGCGATCCCCGTCCACTGGGGCACCTACGCGCCGTGGCCGGTCACGGCACGGGCGGCGTACCTGCGTGCCCCGGGCGGGGCGTTCGCGGCGGCGGCCGCCGTCCTCGCGCCCGGCGTCGACGTGCGGGTGCTGGCGGTCGGCGGCACCACGGTCGTCGCGCTCCCCGGACCGGGGGACCACACCCACTAGCGCGCCCCCGGGCCGGGGGGTTCGCGGTCGGCGATGACCGCGCCGACGCCCGCGGCCCCCACCGGCTCCGGCGGCGACGGGACCCGCCACGACGACCGCAGCTTCCAGATCAGCAGCCCCACGACGCCGAGCAGGATCGGACCGACGTAGGTGAGGCCGCGGAAGAGGAACACCCCGGCGACGATCTGCGACTCGTCGGCCTCCGTCGCGACGAGCAGGAAGCCCGACACGTAGAGCGCCTCCACCACCCCCACCCCGCCCGGCGTGAGGTTCACGATCGTCAGCAGCCGCACGAAGGCGTAGACCACGACGATCGAGCCGACGGGCAGGACGTCGTACCCGAGGCCCACGGCGCGCATCGAGATGGAGAGCATCAGCGCGTTCAGGCCGTACGCGGCGACCACCGCGAGGCTCACGCGGCCGCCGTTCTCCCGCCACGTCGCGCGCAGGCCGTCCCGGAACCGCACCGCGGCCTCGGCGAAGTCGCGTTCGCTCGGCCGCTTCGACACCACCCCGCGCGCCCACCGCGCGAACCGGCCCGCCAGGGTCCCGACGCGGCGCGAGAACGTCTCGCTGCGGAGCATGAGCCACACCAGCACGATCCCCACGACGGAGGCGACGCCGCCGATGACCGCCAGCACCACCACGCCGGTCGTGACCTCCCCGAGGGCCGCCGCGATGATGATGGCGAGCACCGGCATGACGAGGACCACGAGGTTCGTCAGCGAGCTCGTGAACAGCCAGCTCCGCGCGAAGTCGTCGGTGTAGAAGCCCCAGGACCGCAGGATCCCGAGCCGGGTGGCGGTCCCCGAGGGGCCGGGGACCGTGTTCGACACGGCCGCCGCCGACTCGACCGTCACGACCGCCCGCGTGACGCCGAGCCCCGGGACGGTGAACGCCAGCTGCGACGCGATCACGACCTGCGTCACGAGCAGCAGCGCGATGAGCAGCAGCGCCGCCTCCCACGACACGCCGGCCAGCGCGTCGGCGACCTCCTCGAGGTCCCCGACGCTCGACAGCAGCACCCACAGGATCAACCCGAGCAGCAGCAGGGCGAGCAGGCCCCGCGCGACGGTGTCCGGGATGTGCAGCCGGCGGCGCCCGACCTCCGTGACCGTCCCCTCCGGGGAGCCGGGCGGGGCCCCGTCGCCGTCGGCGGTGCTCACGGGCCCTCCGCCGTCGTCGCGACCGGCGCCGCGGCGACCCCGGACCGCGCGCGGGCGACGTCCGTGGCGATCCGCACACCGGCGGCGGTCAGGGGCGCCCCGAGGACGAGCCCCGCCATGCCGAACAGGGCGCCGCCCGCGATCGTCGTGATCAGGACGACGAGGGGGTTCAGGTCGAGCGTCGCCCCGAAGGCGATCGGCTGGACGATCTGCTGCAGGATCCCGTTGGCGAGCAGCACGATCACCAGCATGCGGAGGGCGGTGTCGGTGCCCTCGCTGCCCAGGGCGATGACGACCGCGAACGCGCCGGAGATGAACGCGCCGATGAACGGGATGTAGGCCGTCACGAAGGTCACGACGGCGATGGTCCCGGCGAGGGGCACCCCGAGCGCGAGCGCCCCCGCCCCGACCAGCACCGCGTTGAAGACCGCGACGAGGGTGACCCCGTAGAAGTAGTCGCGCAGGGACCCGACGACGTCGCCGGTGATGATCGTGGCGACGGGTCGCGGGAGCCCGAGGTGGCGGTCCGCGAAGCGCCGGTAGACGGGGCCGTCCTTCAGCAGGAAGAACGTGCTGAAGAAGAAGAACGACAGGAAGAAGGCGAGCGACGTCAGGCCGCTGATGCCCTGCACCACCCCGCCGAGCAGCGCGCCGCCGATCGCGGGGAGCGCCGCCTCGAGGTCCTGGCGCGCGTCCCCCGTCTGCGACGTCCCGACGTCGTCGGCCCACCCCTCGATCGTGTCGGCGCCGGACGAGAGGGCCGCGCGGATCTCGTCGGCCTGCCCCGTGATCCCGTGGACGACCATCAGGGCGATGACCACCGCCGCCCCCAGCAGGCCGAGCAGCACGATCCCCGCCCCCGCGGCGCGCGGCAGGCGCCAGCGGCGGCCCATCCAGGCGACGGCGGGGCCCGCGACGGAGGCGGCGACCCCCGCCGCGATGACCGGGGCCACGATGTCGGACGCGACCCCCAGCAGCAGGAGCGCCCCGACGACGACCACGCCGATGCCGACGAGCGCCCACGCCGTGCGGCCCATGTCGCGCAGCCACGCCGGCGGCGCGAACATGCGCGGCGGCAGCAGCGGGTCGGGGGCCCCGTCGGCGGCCGGGGGGGTCCCCTCCTGCGGCCCGGTCACGCGGGGGAGGGGGTCGGCCGGGCACGATCCCCACCGTGCCCGGCTGACCGGCCGTCGGGGAGCGCCCCCGTCCCCAGGACCGTCACGACGACTAGCTGCGGACCAGGATGCCGGGCCGCGACAGTCCCCAGATCACGAACACCGCGAGGGCGATCACGACGAGGGACCAGAACGGGTAGTACGGGATGAAGAAGAAGTTCGCGACGGCGCTCAGGATCGCGAGGGCGATGGCGAGGTAGCCGGCCCACGGCTTGAAGCTGAAGAGCGCGACGCCGGCGCAGAAGATCACGATCCCCAGGATGAGGTGGATCCAGCCCCACGCCGTGACGTCGAGCTCGAACGTGTAGTTCGGCGTGACGACGTAGTAGTCGTCGTCGATGATCGCGACGAGTCCCGCGATCGCCTGGAACACCCCGATCAGCACCATCATGCTCGCCGCGAAGACGACCGCCCCGTAGCCGGCGTCCGACGCCGGGGCCATCCCGGTGGGTTCCTGTCCTACCGCCATGGTGGCGTCCTTTCGTCCGAGGTGCGGGCGCGTCGATGAAACGACGGTGGCGGCGCCCCGGCATCGCCCCGATGGGATGAAGCCCGGACGGCGCTCGCCCCATCGGGGTGATGCGCGCCCGGCCCCGGCGCGGGACCGTGACCCATGGACGCGGGACGTGGGAACGGGACGGCGACGGCGGAGGACGCCCGGGCGCTCGCCGAGCGCGCGCACCGCGGGCAGGTCGAGCCGAGCGGACGGCCGTACATCGATCACGTCCGGCGGGTCGCGGAGGCCGTGCCGCCGTTCGCCCGCCGTGTCGCGTGGCTGCACGACGCCCTCGAGTGGACCGGGCTCGGCGAGCGCGACCTCGTGGGCGCCGGCCTCGGCCCCGACGAGGTCGCCGCGGTGCGCCTGCTCACGCGCGACGCCGGCGACGCCGACGACCGCGGGTTCCTGGAGCACACGGAGGCGATCGCCCGTGCCCCCGGTCGCGCAGGGCGGATCGCGCGGACGGTGAAACGGGCCGACATCGAGGACCGGGCGCGCCACCCGCGCGACCCCGACGCGCCGTGGGCCCCGCCCTACGCCCGGGCGCGGGCCCTGCTGACGCGGACCCCCTGAGCGGGGGGGCGGCGCCGCGGGCGCCGCCCCCCCGCGGCGCTCAGGTGGCGAGCGCCCGGCTCTTCAGCTGCTCGTACTCGCCGGCGTCGATGGCGCCGCTGTCCAGCAGCTCCTTCGCACGGGCGATCTGGTCCGCCGCACCACCACCCTCGCCGTAGGCCGCGCGGATCTGGTCGGCACGCTCGAGCTGGTCCCGCATGCCGCGCTCCGCCATCTTCGGTCCGCGGGTGATGACGTAGATCAGCAGGCCGAGGAACGGGAGCACGATGAGGACGACGAGCCAACCCGCCTTCGCCCACCCCGAGAGGTCGTGGCTCCGGAAGACGTCGATGACGACGTTGAAGTAGATCATGAGGACGCTGATCCAGAGGAACACCACGAAGGTGGTCCACAGGACGTCCCAGAAGCTCCAGTCCATGTGCAGTCCTTTCCGCGTTGGGTCGCCGTCCCGCCCGTGCGCCCCGGCGTCGCCGGGCGTCGCGTGCGGGCGGCCACGGCATCCATCGAATCAGCGGCCCCCTTTGCGGCCATCCCCCCGATGGGGTGAACGCGTCGGCCCCGGTCGCCGCCCACCTCATCCCCTCCGGCCGATGCCGGGGCCCGCCGGCCGCGATTGGATCGTCCCCGCGGCGGGTGCGCCGCGGTCCGCGATCGAGGAGCGCGCGAGATGGACGAGACCACCGGCGGGCAGGGGCGCGACACCGGGGACGGGGACGCCCCGGGTCGTGGGGGACTGACCCCCGGACGCCGCCGCGCCCTCGTCTACGGGATGATCGGCCTCGCCTGCGTCGTGGCGCTCGCGTCGACGCTGACGGTGTGGGTGCAGCGGCAGCTGCTCGACACGGACCGGTGGACCGAGACCAGCAGCGAGCTGCTGCAGGACGCCGACGTCCGCGAGGCGGTGTCGCTGCGGGTCGTCGACGCGCTCTTCGACGACCCCTCGTTCGTGGAGGGCCTGCAGGTGCGGCTGCCCCCCGCCCTCGACCCGCTGGCGGAGCCGATCGCCGCGGGCCTCCGGAACGTGGCGCTCGAGCGCGCCGACACGTTCCTGCAGCGCCCCGCCGTCCAGTCGGTGTGGGAGGAGGTCAACCGTCGGGCGCACACGCGACTCGTCGCGGTCCTCCGCGGCGACGAGGGCGAGCTCGTCACGACGACGGGCGGCGACGTCGTGCTCGACCTGGCGCCGCTCGTCGCGCGCCTCCGCGCCGAGCTCGGCATCGGGGGCGAGCCCCGGCCGGGCGCCGCCCAGTTCACCCTGATGAGCTCCGACGAGCTCGCGGCGGCCCAGGACGCCGTCGCCACGCTCGACGTCCTGTCGCCGGTGCTGCTGGTGCTGGTGCTCGCGCTGCTCGCGGGCGCCGTGTACCTCGCGGAGGGGTTCCGGCGCGAGGCGGTGCGGGCGACGGCCCTCGGCCTGCTCGTGGTCGGGCTCGTGCTCCTGGTGGTGCGGCGCCTCGTCGGCGACGCCGTCGTCGAGGAACCCCCCACCCGCACCGCCGCCGCGACGGTCTGGCTGGTCGGCACGGAGGTGCTCGGGGACGTCGCGCTCGGCCTCGTGGCGCTCGGCCTGGTCGGCCTCGTCTGGGCCGTGCTCAGCGGGCCGACCCGGCCGGCGCGCGCGATCCGGTCGTGGATCGCCCCGGCCATGCGCGACCACGCCGTCGCCGTCCACGCCGGCGTGCTCGTGGTGGCCCTCCTCGTCCTCGCCTGGGGGCCGACGGGGGCGCCGCGGCGCCTGCTGGGCACCCTCGTGATGATCGCCCTCGTCGTCGGCGGGGTCGAGGCGCTCCGGCGCCAGACGGCCCGCGAGCACCCACCCGCCGCCCCGGGGGCGGGGCACCCGTCCCCGTGACCGCCCGCCCGCTCAGACCGAGACGCTGACCGGCGACGTCGCGATCCACACGAGCGCGCCCGCGAACACCACGACGCCCATGACGAGGAGCGCGAGGCGCAGGCGCGGGGACGGCAGCTTCGCGCTCATCCCCGCGAAGAACAGGGTCGCGGCGAAGAGGACCACCGCGAGGACGTAGTTCGTCGAGCGCTGGATGTAGAGGCGGACCCGCGCCGACTGGTCGTCGGCGGCGGCGGCGAGCCGCGCCGCCTCCTCACGTGCCGCGAGCGTGTACTGCGGCATCGCGAACGGCGTCAGTGGCGCGTCGGCGTGGCGGAGGGGACGCGTGGCGACCCACGCGTCGACGGCGGGGGCGAACTCCGGCCGGAAGCGGCGCCTGTAGAACGCGGCGAGCCGGTCCTCCCTCCGTGCGTAGGCGTCGACCCACGCCGTGAAGGTGGCGACGTCGACCTGCGTCTGGGCGTCCGCGAGGCCGGAGGCGCGCGTCGACTCGATGCGGGCGGCGTTCGCGCGGCCCGCGGCGGCGGCCTGCTCGCCGTTCCAGCGGCTCGCCTGGTACCCGCTCCAGGCGGTCGCGACGGTGGCGAGGGCCAGGAGGACGGTGGCCGCGACGTCCACCCAGCCCTCGCGCCACCCCCGCGCACCGGTGCTCACGTCGGGATCCCGCGGGCGTCGCACGGCGGGCGCACGGTGCGCCCGATGGCGTCGAGCGCCTCGTCGGCGATCCGCAGCGTGCGCTCCATCGCGGTCGGCTCGAGCCGCCCGACGCCCGACCCGAAGGGGCTGTCGAGGAACGCGAGCAGGAGCAGCATCACCGTGATGACCGCGGCGACGGAACCCATCAGGAGGGCCTGGGTGACGGCGCCCTCCGCCGCGTCCGCGAAGAACAGCATGTAGACGAACACGACGGCGGAGATGAAGAAGAGGGCGATCCAGAGCGGGACGGGGATCACGCCCTCGGCGCCGTGGATGCGGTCGAGCCGCGCCTCCTCCCGCGCCGGGGTCTGGTCGAGCCACGGGTCGTAGGCGGACCCCTCGCTCGCGGTCCGCGGCTTCACGCCCCGGATCGTCCGGAAGAGCGCCACCCCCCACGGGTTGATCGCGTCGCCCTGGGTGCCGTCGTCCATCCGGTCCCACTCCGGGCCGGCCACGCTCCGGCCGTAGCAGATGAGCTCGCCCGTCAGTTCGGCGCGGACGGCGCGCGGCAGGAACTGGGCGGTCTGCACCTGCTGGGCCACGACCAGCGCCTCCGCCTCCGCGCCGGTGCGCGACTGGTCGTAGCTCGTGAACGCGAGGAAGATGATGAAGCCGAGCAGCACCGAGAACCCCGTCGCGAGCACCCCGAACACGCCGGACGCCCGGTCCCCGTCGGTGAAGCGGCTGCCCTCGGGCGCGTCCCGCCGCACCCGCAGCATCGCGGCCACCGCGACCGCGACGACGGCCACGAGGACGAGCACCCCGACGACGAGGTTCACGGGCGCACCCGCGGCCGTCGGGCGCCGCCGCGGACGGGGGCGCCCGGCGCGCTCATGCCGTCGCCCGGTCCTCCGCGCGGAGCCGGCGGGAGAAGTACTGCAGCGCCTTGCGGGTCTTCGTCTCCTGATCGCCCGACAGGTCGATGCCGCGCCCCGCGAGGAACGCCCGCGCCTCCGCGGCCACCTGGAACGCCTCCGAGGGGAGGCACTTCGTCGACAGCTCGAGGATCATCGAGTTGTCGGGGTAGAGCCAGACCTCCGCCACGATCCTGCGGTCGTACCCCTCCGGCGAGAACTTCGTCTTCAGCACGAAGATCGGGCCGAGGACGGACAGGTCGTCCAGGTCGATCCCCTCCGGGGCGTGCGCAGCGTAGAGGCGGCGCTGGGCCTTGGAGAAGAGGCGCCGGATCGGGTCCCCCGCGGCGAGCGTCGCGCGGACGTCGATCTTGCCCACCGCCCGCTTCATCGACGCGGAGCACACGTAGCCGCCGGGCATCGCGTCGACCTCGACGCCGAAGTACGGGGAGGCGCGCAGGTCGGCGTCGAGGTCGGCCGGCACGACGGGGCGGAGCTTCACGACGGAGTCGTCACCGCGGCGCTGCACCCGCCGGGCCCGCACGACCAGCCCGCTGCGGTTGAGCGCGAGGTCGGGGGTGTCGAAGAAGTAGACCTGGCGGAGCTGGGCGTCGAGGGGGTCGACCCCCAGCGCCTCCGCCGCGCGGCTGCGGTCGGAGAGCGGGACCGTGAGCTTCAGCTCGACGCTGTCCGCGCCGCGGGTCAGGTCGAGGACCTCCGCGACCTGCGCGTCGGACAGCCGGGCGGCCGTGGCGCGGGACGCCATCCGTCACCTCCTCCACTCGTGTGTCGATGCCCCCGGGGCGTGCACCGGAGGTTCGTCCGGTCCGGAGGGTCGTCGCATCACCCCGATGGGACGAACGCCGGGGACGCATTCATCCGGACGGGGCGATGCCGCGCGCGCCGTGGCGCGGTTGGCTCGGGGGACCCGGACAGGAGGAGGGTTCACCATGCAGCTGCTCATGATCGGCGTGCCCACCCGCGAGGAGGGCCTCGACGCCCTCGACCGGCTCGCGGACGCGGTGATGGAGGGCAGGATCGACGTCGAGGACGCGGCCCTGGTCTACAAGGACGACAAGGGGCGGGTGAAGATCCACCAGACCCACGACGCCACGGCGGGGGTCGGCGCCGTGCGGGGCGGGGCGCTCGGCGTCCTCGTCGGCCTGTTCGCCGCCCCCCTCGTGGGCGCCGCGGCCGTCGGCGCCGGGGCGGGGGCGCTGATCTCGCGCGCCCGCGACAGCGGGGTCAGCGACGCGATGATGAAGGAGGCCGGCCGCCTCATCGAGGGCGACGAGGCCGGCATCTTCGTACTGGCCGACGACGCGTCGGCGCTGGCGATCGCGGCGCGCATCGAGGAGATGGTCGCCGGCGGACGCGAGGTCTCGTACCAGATGATCTCCCCGGAGGCGCAGGACTTCCTCCGCGAGACGATCAAGCTCGGCGCCTGAGCGCGGCCCCCTCCCGCCGCCGTCCGGCGGCGGGAGGGCCCCTCAGACCGGCGGCAGGATGCGCAGCTGCCGCGCCCGCTCGACCGCCTCGCTGCGGCACGAGACGCCGAGCTTGCGGTAGAGCGAGTGGGCGTGGCTCTTGACCGTGAAGCGCGAGAGGAACAGCAGGTCGCCGATCTCGCGGATCGAGTGGTGGGTGGGGAGCAGGCGCAGGACCCGCGTCTCCGCCGCCGTGATCGACGACAGGCACGCCGCGTCGCCCTCCGGCACCGGCTGCACGCGGCGGGCGAGGTCCTCCACCTCGTCGCGCAGCAGGGGCGCGTCGGCGAGCCGACCGCGGAAGTGGTCGGCCTCCGACAGGGCCTCCTCCGCGACGCCGTCGTCGCCGATCGCGAGGCCCGCCCGCGCCATCGCGACGCGCACCTCGACGGCGAACCACGCGGACGCGTCGACCGTGGCCGACAGGACCCGCCGCGCCTCCCGGAGGTTCTCGCGCGCCTCGTCCGCGTGGCCGGACACCGCCAGCGCGAGGGCGAGGGCGGAGTAGCCGAGCGCCGCGGACCCCTGGTCGCCGAGGCCCCACTCCGCGATGACCGCGCGGGACCGGCGGGCCATCATCAGCGCGCGCACCGGCTCGTCCTCGGCGAGCGAGAGCAACGCGAGCTGGGCGAGGCAGAGCGCGTGCACGCTCGGCGCCACCCGGCCGGCCCGCTCGACGCCGTCCTCCAGCAGGGTCCGGGCGCCCTCCGGGTCGCCGGCGAGGTGGCGGGCGACGCCCTCCAGGAAGCGGTGGTACGCGCGCCACGGCCCGGCGTCCGTGGCGGCCGCGAACCCCTCGGCGGCGGTGCGCGCCATCGCCCCGATGCCGTCGCGGGCGAGGAGGGCCCGCAAGGCCGTCGCGGCGGCCGCGAGCCCCTCCGGCGCCTCCGCCCCCGGCGGGACCGGGACCCGCTCGGCGAGCGACAGGCAGTGGGCCGCGAGGTCGCCGCGCGTCTCGGCGTAGCACCAGGCCGACGCCACGGCGAGCGGGGGGCTGGCGACGACCTCGTCGATGCCGAACCGCGCGAGGATCGCCTGCAGCGTCCCGACGCCGCCGCGGGTGAGGGCCCCGGGGAACGCGTCCCAGAGCATCCCGACGGCCCGCGGGGGGTCGCCCGCGGCGAGTGCGTGGCGCACGGCCCGCTCCGCGTCGCCCGCCGCGGCGTGCCACCGGCTCGCGCGGTCGTGCAGGGCGATGACCTCCCCGGGCTCGCACCGGCGCAGCTCGCGGCGCAGGAGGTCGCCGAGCAGGCGGTGGTAGCGGTAGCTCTCCCCGTGGTCGTCGAGCCCGACGAGGAGGAGGTTCGACCGCTCCAGGCCGAGGAGCCGCATCGCGGAGCCGGTCGTGCCGAGGACCGCGTCGCACAGGTCGCCGCTGAGCGGCTCGAGGACGGACGTGCGCATCAGGAAGGTGCGCACATCCG
>VFQU01002017.1_pt1 | contig 10467 bp, 12 predicted proteins | sample 3512311 | NCBI WGS metagenome assembly VFQU01 (sample SAMN10412377, study PRJNA504923) | tailings metagenome | isolation source: Relicate 3 Philex TSF3 active mining site | place: Philippines: Tuba, Benguet | collected 2017-08-29 | reverse complement strand
TCGCTCGGTCGTCGCCGCAATGGGCCCACCATTCCGGCGCTGCCCCTGCCGGGGCGTTCGCTGCGGGCTGAACAGTCCGCCGGACTGTTCAAGGCGCCCTTGCTCACTTCGCCTTGCGCCCGCCGCAGAGTCCTCGGGCCGGCAGCCCCGCGCAGCGGCGAAGCCGCCGAAGGCGATCATCCGCGCCCCCTCGTGGAATGTCCGGGCTAGAGATCCTGACGCATGCCGAACGCATGCGCCAGGGTGCCGCGGTCGATGTACTCCAGCTCGCCGCCGAGCGGTACGCCGTGGGCGAGCCGGCTCGGCCGCACACCGTGCTGGCGGGCGAGCTGGCCGAGGTAGTGCGCGGTGGCCTCGCCCTCCACCGTCGGGTTGGTGGCGATGATCAGCTCCTTGACCTCGCCCTCGGACAGGCGCTGTGCGAGGCGGTCGAGGCCGAGCTCGCGCGGACCGAGCCCGTCGAGCGGCGAGAGCCGGCCCAGAAGAACGAAGTAGCGGCCGCGGTAGCCGGTCGCGGCCTCGATCGCGGACTGATCAGCCGGCGACTCGACCACGCAGAGCAGCTCGCCGTCGCGCGCGCCGCTGCGGCAGGTCGCGCAGACCTCGTCCTCGGTGAACGTGCGACAGCGCGCGCAGTTGCCGATCCGGGTCATGGCGTCGGCCAGCGTGGCGGCAAGCCGGCGTCCGCCTTCGCGGTTGCGCTCGAGCAGGTGCAGCGCCATCCGCTGCGCGGTCTTCTGGCCGACGCCGGGCAGGCAGCGCAGCGACTCGATCAACTGTTCGAGCAGCGGCGCCTGGCTCACCGGACGCCCCCGGGCAGCGCGGTCCGTGCCGCAGGAGGCCCCATTGGCTGCATCAGCAGCGCGCACAGGGATGTGCGCTCGCCGCGCGCCTCGGGCGCGGGGCGAAGGCGGTCGAAGGCCGCGCCTTTCGACCGCCGCGCAGCGATGGCGGCAGGAGGCCCCATTCGCTGCATCAGCAGCACGCACAGGGATGTGCGCTCGCCGCGCGCCTCAGGCGCGGGGCGAAGGCGGTCGAAGGCCGCGCCTTTCGACCGCCGCGCAGCGATGGCGGCAGGAGGCCCCATTCGCTGCATCAGCAGCACGCACAGGGATGTGCGCTCGCCGCGCGCCTCAGGCGCGGGGCGAAGGCGGTCGAAGGCCGCGCCTTTCGACCGCCGCGCAGCGATGGCGGCAGGAGGCCCCATTCGCTGCATCAGCAGCACGCACAGGGATGTGCGCTCGCCGCGCGCCTCAGGCGCGGGGCGAAGGCGGTCGAAGGCCGCGCCTTTCGACCGCCGCGCAGCGATGGCGGCAGGAGGCCCCATTCGCTGCATGAACCTAGAACAACCCGCCGAGATTCAGCCCCGGCGGAATCGGCATTCCGGCGGTGGCCTGCGCCATGCGCGCGCGGCTGGCCTCCTGGGCCTTGTTGACGGCATCGTTGAAGGCCGCGGCGAGCAGATCCTCGAGCATCTCGGCATCGGCCAGCACGCTCGGGTCGATGCGCACGCGGCGGGTCTCCATGGCGCCGGACAGCGTGATGCTGACCATGCCGCCGCCGGCCTGGCCGGTGACCTCGAGCTGGGCGACTTCCTCCTGCGCCCGCTTGAGCTGCTCCTGCATGCGCTGGGCCTGCTGCATCAGGTTGGCGATGGGTCCGCGCATGGCGTCCTCCGTGTGGGTACGTCAACCGGAACCGGCGGCGCGCACCGAGCCCGGCACGATGCGCGCGCCGTGCTGCTCGACCAGCCGTCGGATGGTGGGATCTTCCGCGAAAAGCCGCTCGGCCTCGGCCTGGCGGGCGTCCTGGTCGCGCACGCGGCGGGCGTGCAGCGTGTCCTGCGGCGCGCCGGCGACGAACTCGAGGCGAACCGTCGTGCCCAGATGCGCACTCACGGCTTCGGCCAGCTGCGACACCCAGGCCGACGTGCGCATGTTCTCGAGCGCCTCGGCGAGGCTGAGCCTGAGCAGTCCGGGCTGCGCGGAGACGAAGCCCGCGTGCGCGGCGAGCTGGCGTGCCGGGCCCTTGAGATCGAGTCGATCGACCAGCGCCATCCACTCGTCGGCATCGGCGGGCAGGGCCGCAGTGTCCACGGCGGGCGCAGCCGTGGAGGCGACCGCGGCACTCAGCGTGACGACCGACTCCGGCGCGGGGGGCCTGGCGTCGATCGGCGCGGGCTGCGACAGCGCCCGCGGCGCCGGCAATTCGGCGGCCGCGCTGCGGGCGGGCGGCCGCGCCGCGTCGCGCAGCACGTCGGGCATGGGCGGCGCCGCACGCGGCGCGGCGGGTGCCGACGGCGTGGATCGCGCCGAGGACCGCGCCGGGCCATCGCCCACGGCCACTGGCTCCGAACCGCCGTCGGGACGAAACGCCAGCATGCGCAGCAGGGCCATCTCGAAGCCGACGCGCGGGTTCGGCGCGTAGGGCAGCTCGCGGCGCGCCGCCAGCGTCATCTGGTACCACAGCTGCACCACTTCCGGCGCAACCCGCGCAGCGAGCGCGCGCGTGCCGTCGTCCGCGTCGATGGATGGCACCAGCTGCGCAAGCTGCAGCCGATGGAAGGCCTCGGCCAGCGCATCCAGCAGCCCGCCGAAATCGGGCGAGAAGCCGGCCAGGCGCTCGACCTCGGCCAGGACGCCCGGGCCGTCGCCCGCCGCCAGGCCCTCGACCAGCGCATCGATGCGCGCGCGGTCGACGCTGCCGAGCATCGCGGCGACCTCGGCCTCGTGCACGCGGCCGCCACCGTAGGCGATCGCCTGGTCGAGCAGCGACAGGCCGTCGCGCAGGCTGCCGTCGGCGGCATCGGCGAGCAGCCGCACGGCGCCGGCTTCGGACTCGATGCCCTCGGCGGCGAGGATGGCCTCGATCTGACCGCCGATCTGCTCGGGCGACAGCCGCTTGAGGTTGAACTGCAGGCAGCGCGACAGCACCGTCACCGGCAGCTTCTGCGGGTCGGTGGTGGCGAGCAGGAACTTGACGTGCGCCGGCGGCTCCTCGAGCGTCTTCAGCAGCGCATTGAAGGCGTTCTTCGACAGCATGTGCACCTCGTCCACGAGGTACACCTTGTAGCGCCCGCGCGAGGGCATGTACTGGGCGTTCTCGATCACCTCGCGGACGTCGTCGACGCCGGTGTTGCTGGCGGCGTCGATCTCGATCAGGTCGACGAAGCGGCCGGCATCGACCGCGGTGCACACCGCGCACTCGCCGCAGGGTTCGGCGCCGACGCCGCGCTCGCAGTTGAGGCTCTTGGCGAAGATCCGCGCGATCGTGGTCTTGCCGACGCCGCGCGTGCCGGTGAACAGGAAGGCGTGGTGGACGCGCCCGGCTTCGAGCGCATTGGTCAGCGCGCGGACCACGTGCGCCTGCCCGACCAGCTCGGCGAAACGCCGCGGCCGCCACTTGCGGGCGAGGACGAGGTAGGACATGGGGGGCGTGGACCGCAGCGGGTGTCCGGGCATTGTGCCAAGGCGCCGCCCCCGAGGCCACGACGGCGGGCATCACCTTGTTTCGGCGGGCTCTGGCCAGTATCCTTCGCGGCTTGCCTGCGCGGTCCCCGGACCGGGTCCGGCAGTTCCAGCGGAGAGGTGTCCGAGCGGTTGAAGGAGCACGCCTGGAAAGTGTGTATACGGCTTATCCCCGTATCGCGGGTTCGAATCCCGCCCTCTCCGCCACATTCGAAGACCGATTGCCTGCCAGCAGTCCGTCACCGCGTCAATGGTGGCCCCCGTCGGCCCCCGCGACGATAGGTCGAAAACCCCGCCAGGCCCGGAAGGGAGCAACGGTATCGACCGATTCGGGCGCCGGGTCAGTCGGCGGGGGTCGCCTCCCTACCTTCCCATCTGCTCGTTTTGCGAGCAGATGGGAAGGTGGGGAGAGAAGCGCAGGCTCCCTAACCCCTCCCCGGCCCTCCCCGAACATCGGGGAGCGGGCACGACCGCTCGATCCCGCGCGATCGCGCGTGAGAAGTGAGCATGGCGCCGGTCGGCTCGATGCGGCGGGCCAGTGCCCGCCCCATGCCGGTGGCGCCGGGTTCAAGGGCGAAGGATGGCCTCGATCTCGCCGACGCTGGCGTCGGTCGCGTCCTTGTCCACGGACGTCACCACCAGGCGCGCGACCTGGTCATCGAGCGCGCCGCGCAGCTGGCCGAGAAAGCGCGGCGGGGCCAGCAGCACCAGACCCTCGTAGGCGTGTTCGACCCGGCCGCGCTCGAGCATCTGCGCCAGCTGGTGGGCGAACTGCAGCGCGACCTTCTCGTGCGGATCCACGCGCGGCTCGATGCCGTGGCGCGCGGCGTTGGCGCTCTCCTGCACGCGCCCCGCCCGATCGCGGGTGAAATCGCTGCCGTGCAGGCGCGACTCGGGTGATTCGAATCTGGCCAGCAGGGACAGCTCGCCGTCGTGCGCGGTCGCCTCGAACAGGCGCGCGCCCGCCGAATCGGCGGCCAGAATCCAGGTCTTCATCGGGCACCTCCCGGGAACGCGGGCGCTCGGCGGCCCGGCGTGGGGGATGAAAACCGGTCGCGCGCCTCGGCATGTTGATCCTGATCAAGCGGACGGGTCGGAAAGACCCCGGTTGGCGACGCACTCCCGCCTGCCGGTGCCGGGCGGGCGGTCCGGTCAGGCCGGTGGGTCAGGTCCTCGACTGCCGCCCTGCCGCCCGATCCGCCGCGAGCCGGTCGAACGCCTCGATCACGGCCTCGACCTCGATCAGGTCCATCACGCCGTCGAACTCGACCTTCTTGCCCCAGGGCAACGCGCTGGCCGGCTTGCCCATGAACCTGCGCGCCGCCGCGTCGTAGCGGTCGATGACGTAGCGACGGTCCGAATAGGGCCCGCTGCGCGCGGGATCGGTAGCCGCATGGAGGCCGATCACCGGCGTGCCGGCGGCGTTGGCCATGTGCGCGGGGCCGGAGTCCGGGGTCAGCACCGCGTCGGCGCGGCCGAGCAGCGCCTGCAGCCGCTTGATCGTGTCGCGGCCGATCAGGTCGATCGCCGGTTCGCGCATGGCGGCGAGGATGGCGTCGCCCATCTCGCGTTCGAGCGCGCTGCGTCCGCCGCAGATCAGCACCCGCCAGCCGTGGCGGCGCACCGCGTGATCGGCCACTGCGGCGTAGCCGGCCGCATGCCAGTTGCGCCGCGCATGGCTCGAGCACGGGCTGATCAACAGCGTGGGCTGGTCGCCGGGCAGCACCTCGGCGGCAAAGGCGCGGGCCTCGTCCGGCACCGGGATGTTCCATTCCACCCGGTCCTGGCGCAGACCCAGCGGTTCGACGAAGCTGCCGAACGCATCGAGCACGTGCTGCCCGGCGCGCGCCGGGATGCGCTCGTTGACGAACAGGCCGTGCAGCTCCTTGGAGCGGGCGCGGTCGTAGCCGATGCGGCGGTCGGCGCGCACCAGCGCGGCCAGCAGGTTGGCGCGCAGGGCGAGCTGCATGTGCAGCAGCACGTCGAAGCGCCGGCCGCGCAGTGTGCTGCGGATGTCGCCGTAGGCAGCGCGTCCGCGACCCTTGTCGAAGGTGATGAACTCGACGCCCTCGACGTCGCCGACCAGCTTGTGCTCGAACCTGCCGATGATCCAGGTCAAGGCGGTGTCGGGCCAATGGCGCTGCAATGTGCGCACCACGGGCAGCGCATGGGTGACGTCGCCCAGCGCCGACAGCCGCAGCAGGCACAGCGAGCGCGGCGGTGCCGGCGAGGTCACTTGCTACACTCCGCGCCGCCCTGCCGGCGGCCACGCAGTTCCAACGGAATCGCAGCACAGCGCATGTCGTCCCCTTTCGCTCCCATCGATGAACAGCGCACTGCCGCCGGCCGCGGGGCGATTCTGTTCGACGCGGCCCGGCTGCCACAAGGCGACCCTGCCCTGCTCGACGCCGCGCGCTGGCCGCAGGCGGCCGGACGCGGTCGCGGCGGCGTGCGTCGCGTCGAAGGATCGTTCGGCGCCGCGGTGCTGCGCCACTACCGCCGCGGCGGCGCGATCGCGCGACTTCTGGGCGATCGCTACCTGTGGACCGGCGAGGACCGGACCCGCGCCTTCCGCGAGTTCAGGCTGCTGGCCAGGCTGCGCGCGTCCGGCCTGCCGGCGCCGGCGCCGCTGGCGGCCGGCTATGCGCGCAGCGGGCCGTGGTATCGCGCCGACCTGCTCACCGAGGAAGTGCCAGGCGCGCGCACGCTGGCCGACAGCCTCGCCGACGCCGCGGCCGACGTCGGCGCCTGGCGCGCGCTGGGCGCGACGCTGGCGCGCTTCCACGCCGCCGGCGTGTGCCACGCCGACCTGAACGCCCACAACCTGCTGCGCGACGACGCCGGCGCATGGTGGCTGATCGACTTCGATCGCGGCGAACTGCGTCCGCCCGGCGCCTGGATCGACGCGCGGCTCGCCCGCCTGCAGCGCTCGCTGGCCAAGCTCGGCGCCACCCGCCAGCCCGGCCACGCCGACGCCTGGCAGGCGCTGCTGTCGGCCCACGCCGAAGGGCTCTCGCGCGGATGAGCTGGACCCTCAACTTTCTCGGCGTCGGCGACGCCCGCGCCCACGAGCTCGGCAACGCCTCGGTGATGCTCGAACGCGACGGCGCGCCGGTGCTGATGGTCGACTGCGGCCCCGAAGCCATCGCCGCCTGCATCGCGCAGTACGGCGGTCCGCCGACGGCGCTGTTCATCACCCACACCCATCTCGACCACGTCGGCGGCATGGAGCAGCTGTTCGGCGCGGTGTGGTTCGACCCCGCCCGCCGCGGCCAGCTGCCGATCTACGTGCCGACGACCGTGGTGCCACTGCTGCAGCGGCGCATCGCCGAACATCCCGACGTGCTGGCCGAGGGCGGCGTGAATTTCTGGGATGCGTTCCGCCTGGTGCCGGTCGGCAGCGGCTTCTGGCATGCCGGCTGGTGGTTCGACGTCTTCCCGGTGCGCCACCACCTGCCCGACAGCGCCTTCGGCCTCGCCCTGCGCGGCAGCTTCGTCTACACCGGCGACACGCGACCGATTCCCGAAGTGCTCGCCGGCGTCGGCGAAGGCCACGAGCCGGTGGCCCACGACTGCGGCCTGCAGGGCAATCCCTCGCACAGCGGCATCGAGGACATCGAGCGCGAGTATCCGCCGGGGTTGCGCGCGCGCCTCGTTCTCTATCACTACGCCAGCGAGGCCGACGGCGATGCGCTGGCCGCGCGCGGCTATCGCGTGGCGCGCCGCGGCATGCGCCTGGCGCTGGCCGAACCGACCGCGCGCCGGGCGGTGGGCGCATGAGCGCTGCCGCGCTGCTGTCGGCGCACGGGCTCGGCTTCGCGCGCAACGACCAGCGCATCTTCGGGCCGCTCGACTTCTCCGTCGATGCCGGCGAGGCGCTGCTGGTCGAGGGCGGCAACGGCGCCGGCAAGACCACCCTGCTGCGCGTGCTGGCCGGCCTGCTGCCGGCCGGTGAGGGCGAGATCCGCATCCTCGGCCGGCCGTCCGATCGCCACGCGGTGGCCGAGCACGTCCTCCTGCTCGGCCACCTGCTGGGCCACAAGGGCGAACTGACCGCGCTCGAGAACCTGCGCTTCGCCATGGGCCTGTTCGGCCGCCGCGACGGCGCCGACCCCGAGGCCGCGCTGGCCCGCGTCGGGCTGTCGGGCTACGAGGACCACCCGGCGCGGATGCTGTCGGCCGGACAGAAGAAGCGCCTCGCGCTGGCCCGGCTCGGCCTGCTGCCGGCGCCCCTTTGGCTGCTCGACGAACCTTTCGCAAACCTCGATCTCGAGGGCATCGCCCTGGTCAACCGCCTGCTCGAAGCCCATCTCGCCGGCGGCGGCGCGGCGCTGGTGACCAGCCACGGCGCCTATGCCACCGGCGCCTTCCGCACGCGCGCCATCCTGCTCGGCGCGGAGCTGCCCAATGGCTGAGCCGCGCGCCATGGAGGCCTTCGTCGCGGTGCTCGGCCGCGACCTGCGCCTGGTCTGGCGGCGGCGCGGCGACGCCGTGCAGCCGGCGCTGTTCGCCGTGCTGGTGGCGAGCCTGTTCCCGCTGGCGCTCGGGCCGCAGCCGGAGGCGCTGGCGCGGATCGCGCCGGGCGTGATCTGGGTCGCCCTGCTGCTGGCCAGCATGCTCTCGCTCGACACCCTGTTCCGCAGCGACCTCGAGGACGGCAGCCTCGAGCAGTTCATGCTGGCGCCGCAGTCGCTGTCCCTGCTGGTGTTCGCCAAGGTGCTGGTGCACTGGCTGACCACTTCGCTGCCGCTGCTGCTGGCCGCGCCGCTGCTGGCCGAGATGCTGTTCCTGCCGGCCGGGTTGCTGGGCACGCTGATGGCCACGCTGCTGCTCGGCACGCCGCTTCTGTCGCTGATCGGCGCGGTGGTCGTCGCGCTCACGGTGGGCATGCGGCGCTCTGGTATGCTGCTGGCACTGCTGGCCCTGCCGCTGTACGTGCCGGTGCTGATCATGGGCGCCGGGATCGTGATGGCGGCCGCCGATGGCATCCACGCCACCGGGGCGCTGCTGCTGCTCGCCGCCGGCCTGGTCCTGCTGCTGGTGCTCGCGCCGCTCGCCGCGGCCAGCGCGCTCCGCATCGCCCTGACGTGAACGCTCGCGCATGAATCGGCTGCTGCTCTGGTTCCATCAACTCGGGTCGCCGCCCATCTTCTATCGCTTCGCCGAACGCTGGACTCCGTGGTTCATGCTGCCGGCCCTGCTGCTGATGACCTGGGGGATCTACGCCGCGCTGTTCGTGGTGCCGCCGGACTACCAGCAGAAGGACAGCTACCGGATCCTGTTCGTCCACGTGCCGAGCGCCTGGATGAGTCTGTTCGTCTACATCGCGATGGCGGTCAACGCCTTCATCGCCCTGGTCTGGCGGATCAAGCTGTCGGAGCTGCTGGCGATGTGCTGCGCGCCGATCGGCGCCGCCTTCACCCTGGTCACCCTGCTCACCGGCTCGCTCTGGGGCAAGCCGATGTGGGGCACCTGGTGGACCTGGGATGCGCGGCTGACGTCCGAACTCGTGCTGCTGTTCCTGTACCTGGGCGTGATGGGCCTGTACGCGGCGATCGAGGACCGGCGCGCCGCGGCGCGTGCCGCCGGCTTCCTCGCCCTGATCGGCGTCGTCAACATCCCGATCGTGCACTTCTCGGTCGAGTGGTGGAACACCCTGCACCAGGGCGCCACGATCAAGCTGGTCGGCAAGTCGACGATGGATCCGGCGATGCTGCCGCCGCTGATCGCGATGACGATCGGCACCAAGCTGTGGTTCGTCGGCTCGCTGCTGGCGCGCACCAAGGCGGCGCTGGTCGAGCAGGAAATGGGCAAGGACTGGGTCAGAAGGCTGGTGGAGGGCAAATGAACTGGGCTGAGTTCTTCGCGATGGACGGCTACGCGCTGTACGTGTGGCCGAGCTACGCCATCTTCGTGCTGGCGCTGGCCTGGGACGCGCTGGCGCCGGCGCTGAAGCTGCGCCAGGTCCGCCGCACCCTGCAGCTCAGGCTGCGCCGCGAAGCCCAGAGGACGCCGGCATGACCCCGGTCCGCAAGCGTCGTCTGATCGTCGTCGGCCTGGTGCTGGGCGCCGCCGCCATCGCCGGCACGCTGATCACCCTTGCGCTGCAGGAGAACCTCACCTACCTGCACAGCCCCACCGACGTGCTCGAGGGCCGCGCCCCGGCCGACGGCCGGTTCCGCCTCGGCGGCGTGGTCCAGGAAGGCAGCGTCAAGCGCACCGAGGGCACGCTGGAGGTGCGCTTCGAGGTCACCGACCGGATGAAGAACTACCCGGTCAGCTACAGCGGCATCCTCCCCGACCTGTTCCGCGAAGGGCAGAGCGTGATCGCCCGCGGCCGCATCGAGAACGAGCGCTTCGTCGCCGAGGAAGTGCTGGCCAAGCACGACGAGACCTACATGCCGCCCGAGGTCGCCGACAAGATCGCCCAGGCCAGGGCCGCCGGCGAATCCAAGCCGGCACCCGCCTACGAGGCGAAGAACGGGAGCACGCCATGATTCCCGAACTCGGCCAATTCGCGCTGATCCTGGCGCTGATCCTCGCGGTCCTGCAGTCGGTCCTGCCGCTGGCCGGCGCGGCGCGCGGCAGCGGCGCGCTGATGGCGGTGGCGCGCCCGGCCGCCTACGGCCAGTTCGCCTTCCTGCTGGTGTCCTTCGTGATGCTGGTGGCGGCGTTCGTGGGGCAGGACTTCTCGGTCGCCTACGTCGCGCAGAACTCCAACTCCCTGCTGCCGGTGCACTACCGGGTCTCGGCGGTGTGGGGCGGCCACGAGGGCTCGCTGCTGCTGTGGGTGCTGATCCTGGGCATGTGGACGGTGGCGGTCGCCGCCTTCAGCCGCACGTTGCCCGACGTGATGGTGGCGCGCGTGCTGGGCGTGATGGGCCTGGTCAGCGTCGGCTTCCTGCTGTTCACGCTGCTGACCTCGAATCCCTTCGTGCGCCACCTGCCCGGCCTCGCCGAGGGCCGCGACCTGAATCCGCTGCTGCAGGATTTCGGCCTG
>VFQU01002016.1_pt1 | contig 10471 bp, 8 predicted proteins | sample 3512311 | NCBI WGS metagenome assembly VFQU01 (sample SAMN10412377, study PRJNA504923) | tailings metagenome | isolation source: Relicate 3 Philex TSF3 active mining site | place: Philippines: Tuba, Benguet | collected 2017-08-29 | reverse complement strand
CAGCACGCCGTCGAAGAAGAACGCGTTCAGCCAGAACGCCTGCGGAGGCGTGTCGGCGACCGCCTGCATCGACAGCCAGTAGGTGCCCGTGGGCAGGACGCAGGCGGACGGCAACGTCACCGACAGGCGGGTGTTGGACAGGTCGTAGGCGCCGGAGACACCGGCGTAGCTGCACGCCGGCGCGCCGATGTCGCGGGCGGCGTCGGCGTAGACCGTGATGTTGTAGGTGGCGCCGGCGGGGGCGTCGACGATCTCGCCGTCCGCCACGAAGCCGATCTGGAAATTGAATCCGCTCACCGTCCAGCCGTTCACGTCGGTCACCGTGAAGTCGTCCGCGGCGATCGAATCGAAGCTGTCGTTGCTGCTCTGGAGGTCCTGAGTCGGGACGCCGGAGGCGAAGTCGGGGGTGGTCTGGTCGTACAGCACCGTCGTTCCGGACGGTCGCATCGCATGCGGCAGTCGGAAGGCGGCGCTGCGGGGAGCGGTCGCGAGCGCAGCCAGATCGGGGGCGGCCGCCATCTCCGGCTGAACAGCCTGAGCGGGCGTCGACCAAAGCAGCAGCGATGCGACCGCCCCGGCGGCTGCGAGTAGGCTCTTGAACATGTTGAGAAATCCCGAGTGTGGACGGAAACCGGCAGGCCCTGGCCACGCAAAGCGCGTACCGGTTCGTGCCGAAGGTGCACGTCAGGGCGGGGTCGGCGCATTCGCATTCCGTCACGTCGACGTCTCGTCGTCGTAAAAACGGCGTCACGATCGCCGTTCGGCGCTCGGCGCGCCGGCTCTTCACGGCGCTCGTCGGCCCCCCGGCCTGCTGACCGCTGGGCTGCACGGGTACTCGGGATCGACTCGCTGGTAGACTCGGCGGCACCCGACCGGCGCGGGCCGGTGCCGGACGTTCGCTCCGTCGAACCAGGGGATTACGTCGGTCACCCGTCCCAAGTCCAGGTCCATGTCAGCGAGCTATCGGTTTGGTGAGTACCGCCTGGATTGTGCGGGAAGGCGCCTGTGGCGCACGGATGAGCCGGTTGCCCTGCCGACCAAGGCGTTCGACTGCATCGTCTATCTGGTCGAACACCGCGACCGGGCCGTCGGCCGCGATGAACTGATCGCCGCCGTCTGGGGCAGCGTCGACACCAGCGACAGCGTGCTCGGACAGACCATTCTCCATGCACGCAAGGCCCTGGGCGACACCGGCCGGGAACAGGTGGCGATTCGCACGGTGCCGAGGTTCGGCTACCAGTGGGTGATGCCGCCGACGGACCCGGCCGCTACGCCCGGCGCGCCCGTGGACGCCGCCGAGCCCGCCGGCGAAAGCCGCGCGGCCGCTGCGCCGCCTCGCTCCTGGTCCGGATGGCCGCGCTCGCGGCGCTTCCTGGTCGCGATCGTCGTGGTCGTGGCGGCGCTCGCCGCGGCTCTGGCGTGGCTGGGCGTGCGGCGTTCGCAGGACCGGCCTGATGGGGCTGACCTGCGCGGCCCGCCCGCGCTGGTGCTTCCCGCGACGCTGACCGCGACCGGCGACGAGCCGACCGCCTGGATCCGCCTCGGGGTCATGGACCTCGTCGCCGAAAGGCTACGTGCGGCCGGCATGCCGGTGGTGCCGAGCGACAATGTCGTCGCGCTCGTGCGCGCCGACGGCACGGCACCCGATGCCGCCGCCGTGGCGCGGCAGGCGCACGCCGGGCTGGTCGTGGCTCCCCTCGTCGAGCAGATCGGATCGCGCTGGCGGGTGCGCATTCAAACGCCGGTCGGTCGCGTGCCGCCGGTCAGCGTGACGGCCGAAGGCGACGACGTGCTCGACGCGGCCACCCAGGCCTCGCACCGGCTGGCATTCGCGCTCGGGCTCGCCACCACGCGCGAGGTCGCACCGTCCGCCGACCGCATCCAACAGATGCTGGCCAAGCAGCTGGACGCCGCGCTGCTCGCCGGCCAGGTCGACGAGGCGGCGCGCCTGATCGACGCGGCGGCGCCGTCGCTGCGCAAGGTGCCGCAGGTGCAGCTGCGTGTCGCCCGCCTGGCATTGCAGACCGGAAAGCTCGATCTGGCCCAGGCACTGTTCGCCGACGTCGTGGAGCGGTCGTCTGCGGCCGAGACCGACGCTACGGTGCAGGCACGCGCGCTGATGGGTCTCGGCGCGATCGCGCTGAAACGCAACGATTTTGCGAGTGCCTTCGACGCGTTCGACGGCGCCGTCCGGCTGCTCTCGGACCAGAACGCGCCGTGGCTCGGCAATGCGCTGAACGGGCGCGCGGCATCGCTCGCCGCCCAGCGCCAGTACGAGCCGGCGATGGCCGACTTCGCGCGCGCGCGCGCCGCGCTCGAAGAGACCGGCGACGGACTGGCGCTGACCGTTCTCGACAGCAACCTCGCGTCGCTGGCATCGAGCCGCGACGATCTGCACGAGGCGGCACAGGCGTTTACGCGGGTCGCGCAGCGATTCCGCGACTACTCGGCACCGGGATTCGAGCTGGATGCGCGGATCAATGCGCTGCAGGTGCATCTGCTACTGCTCGATCTGCAGGCCGCGCGCGAGGACGAGCAGCGGATCGCCGCTCTCCTGGACGCCGAGCCCGATCCGGGACGCCGGCTTCGCGCGGCGCTGGCGCGCTACGAACTGCGGCTGCAGTCCGGCGCCTTCGTGGAGGCGGACGCCCTGCTGGCGCGAAGCCGGACCGAGGCTTCGGCGCTGGCGGATCCCGAGCTTTCGCGCATCGTCGACCAGCTCGACGGCGAGCGCGCGCTGATGCGCGGGCAGGCGGCCGACGCGCTGCGGCTCGCCGAGCGCGTCGCCGCGCGTGCCGACAACCCGAACGACCCTCGCGGGAAGGCGCGCGCCCTGTGGCTGCTCGTCCAGGCCCGCCTGGCCTCCAACGAGGTGGATGATGCCGAGCGCGCGCAGAGTGCGTTGGCGCAGTGGGCCGCGCATGACGATGTGCCCGTCGCCCGCATCTACGCCGCGCTGGCGGCGGCACCGATCGCGGCGCGGCGGGGCGAGGCGGCCGAAGCGACGCGTCAGCTCGACGCCGCGCTGGCGGCGGCCGAGGCCTCGCACCTCCCGTTCGACATCGTGCGTGTGGTCACGGCGGCGATCGACGACGCCATCGGCGCCGGCGACACCACGCGCATCGCCGCGCTGGTCCAGCGCGTATCGCCTTGGTCGGCGCAGAGCCACGACGCGGCGATCGCCCAAGTGCGTGCATACGAGGCGCTCGGCTGGCAGGCCGCACGCGACAGTGCGCGCATGCGTGCGGACGCGTTGTCGGGCACGTCGCAGCCGCGTTGAGCGCAGCGCCGTTCCGGATGAGCGACTGCGGGACTTGGCTGCCCGAGGTACCGAACGTTGCGGTGAGCAGAGTGGGACGGTGACGCAGCCTGGGGGATAGGCCCGCCCCAGCTCGCAACCTTCGACGCCGCTCGGCGCGCGCGGAACGTCGCATGATCCGGCCGGTGATGCGCAACGGCGCGCGCGTGCAGGCCTCCGCTGCGCAGCTCACCGAGACCATCGATCTCATCCGATCGAATCTGTCGCCGTAGGCGACTCATCGTCGTGATGGCCCGCTGGCTGATCCAATGAGCGAGTACAGCCGACCCCTGTCATTGCCGGGCATCGACGATCGCTGTGAACGGCCGATGGCCGCGCCGACGAGCGGACTCGCCGGCGCGGCCACGTTTCACGTTTGTTGATTCAGCGCGAGCTCGAAGCCGATCGCGTGCCACTGCGGCGGCGCGGCGGCGTCGCCGGCTGCTCGGGCTCGGTTTCACGCTCCTGCATACGGCGCCAGACCCAGCCGATCGCGATGCCGACCGCGGCGATCAGCAGCGCTGACTCGACCGGACGCGTCTCGATCGTGCGCCGGGTCGTCTTCGATGCGCGGGTCAGGCTGCCGAGTGCTTCGTCGCGCAGCGCGCTCGCCGATTCGAGCATGTCGCTGCCCTTGCTGCGCGCATTGTCGTGGAGGCCGGCGAGCGCTGCCGAGAACGCGTCACGCGACTGCGTGAGGTGGTCGATGACGTCGTGTAGGGCCTTCTGAGCGGATGCCGCCATGGTTCGTCTCCCAAGAATGTCGCTGCTGCCTGTCCAGCGGAGCGGTCGTGCGAGCCAGACGCCAGTCGACGCCTGGGCCGATGTAAAGTCGAAGCCCGTGCCGAGCGGCTCGAGCGCGGTCAGCATCGCCAAGAATCGGTGAACCGGCGGTTTACCGGTGTTCGCGAAACCAAAATTGACCGCAGTGGGAACAGTGCGGTGGTTCGGGAACGGGTGCTGGCCATGCCGGCGTCCGAATCCATGGACGCGCCGGTGCGCGCTTGCACGATCAGTCCAGCTCATCGGCCGGCGTGCGCTCGCGGGCCGGGCGCTTGGCCAACTTGCGCTGCAGCGAGCGGCGGTGCATGCCGAGCAGGCGCGCGGCGGCCGAGATGTTGCCGTCCGTGCTGGTCAGCGCCTGCTGGATGTGCTCCCACTCCAGGCGGTTCATCGGCGTCATCTGCGCGTCGATCTGCGGCGGCAGCGGCTCGTCGGCGAGCACGCGCAGGATCATCGGCACCGTCGCCGGCTTCGGCAGGTAGTTGTCGGCGCCGCGCTTGATCGCCTCGACCGCGGTCGCGACGCTGGCATAGCCGGTGACGAGGATCACGCGCATATCCGCGTACAGCGCGCGCAGCGGCGCGATCAGGTCCAGGCCGGTTTCGCCGTCGAGCTTCAGATCGACCAGTGCGAAATCCGGATGCAGCCGGCGCGCGCAGGCCAGCGCGGCAGCGGCGCTGGTCGCGGTCGCGATCTCGAAGTCGCGGCGCTCCAGCGAGCGCTGCAGCACGCGCAGATACAGCGCGTCGTCGTCGACCAGCAGTCCGCGCTTCATCGTGCCTCCACGGCCGCGGCCGGCAGACGAAAGCGGATGCAGACGCCGCGGCCGTCGCTGGCCTGCATCGACAGCTCGCCGCCGAGGCGCTCGACCGTCGCGTGCGACAGCGCCAGTCCGACGCCGAGGCCGTCGGGCTTGCTGCTGCCGAACAGCCGCGCCGGCAGGAACGGCCGTGCGTGATCGAAACCGTCGCCGTAGTCGCGAATCCGCCCGCGCAGCCCGCCGGCATCGGCATCCAGGTGCAGGTCAACGCGCGGCGTGCCGGCGCCTACCCCGGCGTCCGCGGCGTTGTTGAGCAGAGCCTGCAGCAGATGGCCGACCGCCGGATCGACGCTGACATAGCGGCCGATCGCGCCGCTGCGGTGCAGCTCGACTGCCGGACGCACCAGTTGCCAGCGCTCGATCACGCGTTCCAGGTCGACGCGGCGCGGCGCGCGCGCCTGGTCGTCGGTATCGGCCGGCGCCGCAAGTTCGCGCACGCGGTCTCGGCAGACGTCGAGCAGTTCGCGGATCGTCCGGTGGTCCTCGCGCAGCTCGTCGGGCTGAGGACGCTCGAGCAGATCGTCGACCATCAATGTCAGTGTGCCGAGCGGCGTGTTGAGCTCGTGCGCGACCGAGGCAGCGTGCGTCGCCAGCGCGACGATGCCCTCGTTGCGCGCGAAGCGCTCGCGCAGCCGTGCCAGCTCGTGCTCGCGCGCGCGCAGCGCCGAGGCCAGGCGCGAGAAGAAGTACAGCACGACGCCGGCCGAGATCAGGAAGTTGACCGCCATGCCCCACAGATGCAGGTCGAAGCCGTCGAGCGGCGCACCGTGCATGTGCGCGAGCGGACGGCCGAGGCCGGCCGCGGCCGCGTAGCCGGCACCGCAGATCGCCGCGGTCGCGTAGATCCAGCGCAGCGGCAGTGCCAGCGCGGCGAATGCGATCGGCAGCAGAAACAGCGACGTGAACGGATTGGCGACGCCGCCGCTCCAGGCGACCTGCCAGGTCAGCACCGCGACGTCGACCGCGATGTGGACGAAGGTCTCGGCGGGTCCGGCTTCGCCGCGCCGCACACGCCAGGCCGCATAGAGATTGAACGCGGCGAGCGCGCCGACGCCGAGCCACAGCGGCGCCGGCGCGAGAGACAATCCGAGCGGTCCGGTCGCGGCGAAAATCGCCGCGGCCTGACCGGCGATCGCGAGCCAGCGCAGGGTGCACAGGGTGCCGAGGATCGACGTCGAAGCGGCGCGCATCGGTCGATTATCGGGGCTTCGCCACGCCGCTGCGCGCGACCGGCGGTCGCAGGCAACGATCGGGGGCGCGATCGACCGTGCGTGCGATCAGCCGCGCCAGATCACCGAGGCATCGATGTCGGCCAGGCGGCGCCGGCCGGTCAGCGCCATCGCCAGCTCCAGCTCGGTTCGCAGGATCTGCAGCACGTGCGCGACGCCGGTCGCGCCGGCCGCGGCCAGTCCGTAGATGTAAGGCCGTCCGATCAGGACCGCCGAGGCACCCAGCGCGAGCGCCTTGAGCACGTCGGTGCCGCGCCGGATGCCACCGTCGAGCAAGACCGGCACGCGACCGGCGACCGCCGTCACGACGGCCGGTAGCGCATCGATCGTCGCCGGCAGCGTGTCGAGCGTGCGGCCGCCGTGATTGGACACGATGATGCCGGAGAGGCCGTGTTCGAGTGCGCGCGCGGCATCGTCGGCGCAGAGGATGCCCTTGGCGATCACCGGCAGTGTGGTGATCGAGCGCAGCCAGTCCAGATCGCGCCAGGTCGGCGCCTGATCGAGCAGCGGCGTGCCGAACGCGATGCGCCCGGCGGCGGGCGCGGCCGGCGCCGGCATGCCGCGCAGGTTGACCGCCTCGACGCCGGGCGGCAGCGCGAAGCCGGCGCGCTGCTCGCGATTGCGTACGCCGATGACCGGCGCGTCCACGGTCACGACCAGGGCGCGATAGCCGGCTGCCTCGGCGCGCTCGACCAGGGTTCGCGTGAATGCGCGATCGGACTGGATGTAGAGCTGGAACCACAACGGCGCCGGCGTCGCCGCGGCGATCTTCTCGAGCGTCAGGCTGGCCTGCGTGCTGACCACCATCGCGCCGCCCGTCGCCGCCGCGGCCAGCGCCGAGGCGCGCTCGCCGTCCGGATGGGCCAGCGTCTGGTACGCGACCGGCGCCAGCACGATCGGGTGGGCGAGCGTCTGGCCGAACAGCGTCAGCGCGGTATCGCCGCCGGCGAGATCGGACAGCACGCGGCCGGCCAGTCGCAGGCGGCCGAACGCGGCGCGGTTTTCGGCCGCGGTCGCCTCGTCGGCGGCGGCCCCGTCGAAGTATGCCCAGGCTGCCTCGCCGAGGCGCTCGCGCGCGAACGGACGATAGTCCTCGACTGCGGCGATCGCGGCCGGAATCCGTTGCAGTGGCGGCGGCAGCGCGCTCATCGTCCGATGCCGCTCGCCCGTCGGCCGTGAAGGCACGGGACCGGACGAGAACCGAGGCAGCGGCCGGATGGGCGCCGCGCGGCGCCGATGCGAGCGAGGATCACCGGCGACTCCGGGTCGTGGGAATGCGGCCGGCGAGCATCGCGCCGGGCTGCCGGCTTGGCAAGCCGCGGCGCGCGAACCGCGACGCGATGACGCAAGCGCCGCGACGGCATGCGCAGCGACGCGCGGCGGATCGGCGAGGCCGCTCAGCGGTCGAGCCGACCGAATCCGAACAAGCCCTGCAGCGGATGGCGGCGACGCGCCAGGTAGGCGCGGACCAGGCCGGCGCCGATCATCGAATAGGTGATGCCGTTGCCGCCGTAGGCCATCACGAACACGACGCGCGGCCCGTACTGGGCGTGCGGGCCGATGAACGGCAGGCCGTCGGCCGTCTCGGCGAACGTGCCGCCCCACGAGAACGTCGGCACGATGTCCAGATGCGGCAGCAGGGCGCCGGCCTTGGCGGCGATCTTGCGCGCCTTGCGGTCGACGCGCGCATCGCGCCGCGCCGGCCGGTCGACCGCGTCGTCCTCGCCGCCGACGAGCAGTCGGCCGTCCTGGGTGGTGCGCAGATACATGTACGGACGCGCCGATTCCCAGACCAGGGTCCGCCGCAGCGGTCCGAACGCGTCCTCGTCGAGCGGATCGGTCACGAAGGCATAGCTGCTGCGGTTGCGCGCGACACGGCGGTCGAGCCATTGCTGCGTCGCATAGCCGGCGGCCAGCACCACGTGGCCGGCACGCACGACCGGTCCGGCCTGCGTGCGCAGCGTGACGCCGCGCGTGGAGGCCTCGATCGAGCTGACGACGCTGCGATCGAAAACCTGCATCCCGTCGCGTACGCGACGCGACAGCAGCCGATACGTGAAACGGTACGGATCGACCTGGGCCGCGGTCGCGCTGAGGATCGCGGCCGGCGCGCGGAAACCGTAGCGCGCCAGCAGCGGTTCGGGCTCGAGCCAGCGCACGCCGAAGCCGTGGCGGCGGCGCATCGCGTACTCCGCTTCGAGCGCGGCACGGTCGCGCTGCCGGCTCGCGTAGTAGAGGCTTCGCGTGCGCGCGAAGCCGACGTCGCGGACCTCGCCGGCCAGCGCGTGCAGCGATTCGATCGCCTCGGCGCAGCCGCGGTAGGCCTCGACCGCATCGGTCTCGCCATAGCGTTCGGCGAGATCGACCAGATGCGTGTCGATCTCGTACTGCAGCAGCGCCGTGCTGGCTGCGGTGCTGCCCCAGCCGATGTCGCGCTGCTCGATCACGACGACGTCGTGGCCGGCCTCGGCCAGCGCATCGGCGATCAGCGCGCCGGTGATGCCGCCGCCGACTACCGCGACCTCGCAGCGCAGGTCCGACTGCAGCGCCGGAAACGCGCGCATCAGACCGTTCTTGACGGCCCAGAACGGATAGCCGCTCTTCAGATCCATCGACGGCTCGCGGCGGTGCCGGGTAAACGCCGACCGGCGCCGCGCGCTGCCGCCTGCCGACAGCCGGTTCGGTGCGGCTGCCGCGGCACCGCGGACGGTTCGATCGCGGAACGGAGGTGTGTTGTCAGAGGATTCATGCAAACCTTTGAAATTCGGTGTGAATCCGCGATCGGTTCGGCGGCGGGCGAGAATCGCACAGCGCCTGCCGCCGCGCAATCGGCCCGTTTCGCACCGCTGCCGCATGCGCGCGGGTGAACCGACGGACCGGGGCGTCGATCGAGGCGCGCGCGATGACGGTCGTCGTTCGCCGTCGTCGGGCGTCGAGGATGCCGATTCGACGATCGGGAGAAACCCGACCGCCGATCGCGAGGCATCGGTGGGCAGGCGGGCGGCCCAGCGCCGTGGTGCACTCGACGCCTGCGGAGCGATCGGCTACCGTCGCCGTTTCTGACGTTCAGCTTTCGCGGAGACGGGTGATGTCGGCCCCCCTCGTACACGACGACGCCGGCCTCGCCGTGCTCGGCCGGACCGTCGCCGATCTGCTGATCGCGCGCGGCCTCAGCATCGTGACCGCCGAATCGTGCAGCGGCGGCTGGATCGCGAAGGTGCTGACCGACATTCCGGGCAGCTCCTCGTGGTTCGAATGCGGCGTGGTCGCCTACAGCTACGAGGCCAAGGCGGCGCTGCTCGGCGTACAGCCGCAGACGCTGCAACGGACCGGCGCGGTCAGTCAGGAAACCGCGATCGAGATGGTGTCCGGCGCGCTCGCGCGTTACGGCGCCAGCGTCGCCGTCGCAGTCACCGGTATCGCCGGTCCCGGCGGCGCGACGCCCGGCAAGCCGGTCGGCACGGTCTGGATCGGCTGGAAGCGGCGCGGCGGCTACGCCCGCGCCGAACAGTTCCATTTTCCGGGCGACCGCGAGGCGGTGCGACGCAGCACGGTCGCTGCGGCGCTCGAGGGCGTGCGGCGAATTCTTACCAGCTGACGCGGCATCGGGCTCTGTCCCGCCGCGATCGCTGTGGGATAATGACCGTCACTTCGCCGCCTCGTCTCAGCCCCTGAGATGCCGACGCGGCATCTTCTGCGCCGATCACTCCTATCGAGGTACCGCCCAATGGACGACAACAAGCGCCGCGCGCTCGCATCCGCGCTCTCCCAGATCGAGAAGCAGTTCGGCAAGGGTGCGGTCATGCGCATGGGCGACCGCACCGACGACGCGATCGAGACGGTCTCGACCGGCTCGCTCGGCCTGGACATCGCACTCGGCGTCGGCGGCCTGCCGCGTGGCCGCGTCGTCGAGATCTACGGACCGGAGTCCTCCGGCAAGACCACGCTGACGCTGCAGGTCATCGCCAGCTGTCAGCGCAACGGCGGCACCGCCGCGTTCGTCGATGCCGAGCACGCGCTCGACCCGACCTACGCCGAGAAGCTCGGCGTCAACGTCGACGACCTGCTGGTCTCGCAGCCGGACACCGGCGAGCAGGCGCTCGAGATCGCCGACATGCTGGTCCGCTCCAACGCGGTCGACGTCGTCGTCATCGACTCGGTCGCGGCGCTGACGCCGAAGGCCGAGATCGAGGGCGAGATGGGCGATTCGCACGTCGGCCTGCAGGCGCGTCTGATGAGCCAGGCGCTGCGCAAGCTGACCGCCAACATCAAGAAGTCCGGCTGTCTGGTGATCTTCATCAACCAGATCCGCATGAAGATCGGCGTGATGTTCGGCAGCCC
>VFQU01002015.1_pt1 | contig 10476 bp, 7 predicted proteins | sample 3512311 | NCBI WGS metagenome assembly VFQU01 (sample SAMN10412377, study PRJNA504923) | tailings metagenome | isolation source: Relicate 3 Philex TSF3 active mining site | place: Philippines: Tuba, Benguet | collected 2017-08-29 | reverse complement strand
AGGTGGCCGTCGGGCGGCGTCACCAGCAGGGCGGCGTCGTAGCCGCCGGCCGCCGTGCTCGAAAGGATCCCGGTGTAGATTTCAGGCGACCGCGCCGAGGCGTCCGCCACTACGGCCAGCAGCAATCCCGCTGCGGCGAGCGCGGCTTTAAGACCGCCAAATCGCGCCTTCGACATCGCCGTCCTCCCGCTCCCGGATGAACTCCGATACCGGTGACGGAGTCCGCCGTCCAATCAACCCGGTTCAAGTTCCCGTGACGCCGCGACAGGCAAAGGGCCCCGGAGATGGCGTCTCCGGGGCCCTTGTCGCAGACATTATTGCGAGGCGTCCTACTCGGTGAACACCTCTTCGCGCTTGGCCCGGAGCGTGGGCAGAAGCGCCAGCACCAGCATGAGCACCGCGATCGCAAGCAACGTGGCCGAGATCGGGCGCGTGACGAACACCGTGGCGTCGCCGCGGGCGATCAGCATGGCGCGCCGGAGGTTCTCCTCCATCAACGGGCCGAGCACGAAGCCCAGGATCATCGGCGCCGGCTCGAAGTCGTGCTTCACCAGCCAGTAGCCGACGACGCCGAACAGCGCGGTCATCATGACGTCCCACGGCGCGTTGTTCACCGAGTAGATGCCGATGCAGCAGAACACGACGATCATCGGGAACAGGTGCCGGTACGGTACGCGCAGCAGGCGCACCCAGAGGCCGACCATCGGCAGGTTGATGACGACCAGCATCAGGTTGCCGATCCACATCGAGGCGATCATGCCCCAAAACAGCTCCGGCTGCTTGGTCATGACCTGCGGTCCCGGCACGATGCCGTGAATGGTCATCGCGCCGACCATCAGCGCCATCACCGGGTTCGGCGGGATGCCGAGCGTGAGCAGCGGAATGAACGCCGTCTGCGCCGCGGCGTTGTTGGCGCTTTCCGGCGCCGCGACGCCTTCGATGGCGCCGTGTCCGAACCGCTCCGGATGCTTGGAGACGCGCTTCTCGAACGTGTAGGCCGCGAACGAGGCGATGATCGAACCGCCGCCCGGCAGGATGCCCAGCGCCGAGCCGAGCACCGTGCCGCGTCCGATCGCCTTCGCCGACGCCTTGAGGTCGGGCAGCGTCGGCATCAGGCCGGTGATCTTGGTGTCGAGGATCTCGCGCGAGGCCTTCTGTTCCAGGTTGCGCAGGATCTCGCCGAAGCCGAACACGCCCATGCCGACGACGACGAAGCCGATGCCGTCCGACATTTCCGGGATGCCCCAGGTCATGCGCTCGGCGCCGGTCTCGAGATCCGAGCCGATCATCGACAGCAGGAGGCCCATGAGGATCATGGTGAGCGCCTTGAGCACGGAGCCCTTGGCGAGCACGACGGCGAAGATCAGGCCGAGGCACATCAACGAGAAGTATTCGGCCGGGCCGAACAGCAGCGCCACGCTGGTCAGCGGCGCGCCGAGAGCGGCGACCAGGACGGTCGACACGCAGCCGGCGAAAAACGAGCCGATGGCCGCGATCGCCAGCGCCGGGCCGGCGCGGCCCTGCTTGGCCATCTGGTGGCCGTCGAGACAGGTAACGACCGACGACGATTCTCCCGGGATGTTCACCAGGATCGACGTCGTCGAGCCGCCGTACTGCGCGCCGTAATAGATGCCGGCGAGCATGATGAGCGCGCCGACCGGCGGAAGGCCGAAGGTGATCGGCAGGAGCATCGCGATGGTGGCCAGCGAGCCGATGCCGGGCAGAACGCCGATCAGCGTGCCGACGACGCAGCCGATGGCGCAGAGCATGATGTTGGTGGGCGTCGCGGCAACGCTGAAGCCCATCGCGAGATTTGCAAGAAGGTCGTACATGGTCCCTGTCCCCGGCGATCAGTAGAAACGCGGCCAGAGCTGGAACGGCAGCGCCAGCCCGTACGGGAACAGGATCGACACGAACGCCGTCAGAACCGCGGCCCATATGACCGTCTCGCGCCACTTCACATCTTCCGTGGCAGCGGCGCAGATCACGATGGTCGAGAAGCTGGCGACGACCAGCCCCAACGGACGGATCGTGGCGGCGAACGCCAGGATCGCGCCAATGATGAAGATGAGGCCGCGCAGGCGGTACGGGGTGATGTGGGGGCCCTTGGTCATCAGGCCGATCGCAACGACGCCGACCGCAAGCGCGATCAGTGTGCCGGCGAACAGCCGCGGCGCCGTTCCGGGACCGAACGCAAACCCGCGCATGCCGGGCAACTCGTTCGAGGCGATGAAGGCGATCAGGGCCAGCAGGATCAGCGCCATGCCGCCGAAGAAATCCTGAGGGTTGCGGATCGGCAGACGACCCGCGGCTGCCAGCGCCGATACGGCGAGGAAGATCACGATGGCGCCGCGCACCGGAAGCGGAACCGGGCTGCGAAGCATGAACGAGATGATCAGCAGGAAAGCGGAAATGGCGACCAGCACGAGGCTGGAATACATATTGTAACGTCGCGCAGCCTCAGGCGTACGCGACCAGCCCCCCGATGCGACGTCGGACATCCACACAACTCCCCTGATATCCCGCAGGCCCGGCGTTATGCGGCCGGTTTCCGCCCCGGCACAGGAGACAGGTTTCTGCCGCGAAAATCAACCTTTACCAGCCGGCGGGTTCACACCAGGCCCACGAGACCGAGCAAGGCTGCAACAGCAAACAACCACAAGGGATTCCACCTGGTCCAATATGCAACCGCCGCCGTTGCCAGCGCGATGGCAAGCGTGCCGAAGTTTCGGATTGCGATACCGGAGAAGATGATCGCGCTCGCGCCCACAAGGCCGACCGAAATCGGGACAAGGCCGGCCTGCACGGCAACGCGCCACGGCCGCTCGCGGAAATTGTCCCAGGTCCGGCTCAGGTACGTGGCCAGCACGGCGGTCGGGCCGCACATGGCCACGGTTGCGACGAAGGCGCCGGCAAGTCCCGCAACATGATAGCCGACCAGCGTCACGATCATGACGTTGGGACCGGGCGCCACCTGGGCGATAGCGAACAGATCCGCGAACTCGCGCTGGGTCATCCAGCCCTGCAGCAGCACCGCCTGACGATGAATTTCCGGCACCACCGCGTTGGCGCCGCCAAAAGCCAGAAACGACATCAGTGCGAACTGGAATGCCAGCGTCAGGAGTACGTTGCCGGCAACGCCGTCGTCCCTCATCGGCGCCCCCAAAGCCACGCGGCCGCCACCGACGCCGGGGCCAGAACCAGCAGCACCGCAACCAGCGGCCAGCGCAACAGGCCGATCGCGCCGGCCGTTACAAGAGCCGCGACCGGCGCGGGCCCGATCCGCCTGAACAGCGGCACAGCCATCTTCGCCACCGTGGCGATCAGCAGGCCCGCCGCCGCCGCCGCAAGTCCGCGCAGCACGTTGCGCAGCACCTCCACGTCACCGTAAGCCGCGTACACCACGCTCGCGGCAACCATCAGAAAGAAGGGAAAGATCAAAAAGCCGGTCCAGCATGCGACGGCGCCGGTCCAGCCGCGCATGCGGGTGCCGAATACAGCGGTCAGGTTGACAATGTTGGGGCCGGGCAGGAACTGGCAGAGCGCGTAGACGTCGTTGAACTCCTCCGGCGTCATCCACTTCTTCTCGTCCACGAACATCCGCCGGGTCCACGGAAGGGTTCCGCCGAAACCGGACACGGTGATCTTCAGGAAGGCGAAGAACAGCTCTGCATGGGTCGGAATCGCCACGACAGGTGGGCCGCCGGGCGGCATTGAGGAGGGCTCGGCTGGCGGGACGGCTGCGGCGGGGGTGGACATGCGGGCGGCAGCTTTACCGGCGGTGCCGCGAGTCGACCATTCGAATTATCGCAGGGTGGATATGATCGCGGCCGGCCCCGGCCAGGGCGCCCGAGGGCGTCCAAGACCGTGTGCAAGCCATTCCGGCTTCTGACCTTTTTTTGAACCTCCGCCGCGACTATATTCGACCGTGCCGGGGCAACCCGGCTATGGCGATAAACGGACGTCGCAATAAGCCTTTCGGACCCGGGGGCAGTACCCGGCGCCTCCACCGGAGCCCGCCACGGCGGGTTCCGGCGGGGGCGAAACAGGATCGACGAGGGTGTAAAAGTCGTGCTTTCGCCCGGACTCGGCCGGACGTTATCGGCCAAAACATAGTTGCCAACGACAACTATGCTCCGGTCGCTCAGGCTGCGTAAGGCAGCTTGAAAGACCACGCTTAAAGTCCTGACGGGTTAAGCTCCGTCAGGCGGGGTTCGGAGGCACCTGGCAACAGAAGCCTCCACTTCGCTCCCTCGGACGGGGGCAAGTTGCGAATCCGGCCTGCCAATGCCATCTGGCCGAAACGCGCCCGAGGCGCACGTCTAACCGGCTCCGGACCATGCCCGTCGACCACATCCGATACGATATTCTGGCCCAGGACGCGCTGCGCGGGCTCGTCCGTCAGGTGCTCACGGACGCCGCCCGGAACGGCCTGCCTGGCGAGCATCACTTCTTCATCTCGTTCGATACGCGCGCCGAAGGCGTGAAACTGTCGCCGCGGCTGCGCGAGCAATATCCCGAGGAGATGACCGTGGTGCTGCAGCACCAGTTCTGGGATCTCAAGGTCGGCGAAGACTGGTTCGAGGTGGGTCTGTCGTTTGGTGGCGTGGCCGAGCGCCTGACGGTGCCATTCGAGTCGATCACGAGCTTCGTCGACCCGTCGGTCCAGTTCCAGCTTCAGTTCCAGACCATCGAGGCTTCGGACGAGGATGAAGCCGACGAGGCGGACGTGCCCGCCGCACCGCAGCCGGCAAGCAAGGCGAAATCCGCGCGCGGCAAGCCGCGGCTGCCGGCCCGTCACGCGCCGTCCGACGCGCCTGTGCCAGCAAAGGCCGATCCCGAGCCTAGCGCCGGAGACGGCGGCGGCGCCGAAGTGGTCCGGCTCGACCGCTTCCGCAAAAAGTGATGGCAGGCCGCAGGACCAGAAGCCGGACCGAGTCGGACAGCTTCGGCCCGATCGAGGTTCCGGCAGACAGCTACTGGGGCGCGCAAACGCAGCGCTCGATCGGCAACTTCCGCATCGGGACCGAACGGATGCCGCAGCCGCTCATTCGCGCGCTCGGCACGGTCAAGCGCGGCGCGGCCGAGGTCAATCGTTCGCTGGGACTGCTCGACGCCAAACGCGCCGCAGCAATCGTCAGGGCCGCGCAGGAGGTGGTCGACGGCACGCTCGATTCACACTTCCCGCTGGTGGTCTGGCAGACCGGCTCCGGCACCCAGTCCAACATGAATGTCAACGAGGTGATCGCCAATCGCGCCAACGAGATCCTCGGCGCGCCGCGCGGCGCGAAGTCGCCCGTCCATCCGAACGATCACGTCAACATGAGCCAGTCGTCGAACGATGCGTTCCCGACAGCCATGCACATTGCGGCGGCCGACGAGATCGCCCGCCGGCTCGATCCGGCGCTCGCACATCTTCAGGATCTGCTGCAGAAGAAGTCGAGGCAATTCTCCCGCATCGTCAAGATCGGCCGCACCCACACCCAAGATGCAACACCGCTCACGCTCGGCCAGGAATTCTCCGGCTACGCCGTGCAGGTGAAGAACGGCATCGTCCGCAACCGCCTCGCGCTCAAGCAGCTCTATCCCCTGGCGCAAGGAGGCACCGCGGTCGGCACCGGACTCAATGCACATCCGAAGTTTGCCGTGCTGTTCGCCCGAAAGGTGGCGCAGCTCACCCGGCTGCCGTTCGTCAGCGCTCCGAACAAGTTCGAGGCGCTGGCCTCGCATGGCGCATATGCCTTCGCCCACGGCGCGCTCAACGCGCTCGCCACCGACCTGTTCAAGATCGCCAACGACATCCGCCTGCTGGGATCGGGCCCGCGCTCGGGGCTGGGCGAGCTAATCCTGCCGGAGAACGAGCCTGGCTCGTCGATCATGCCGGGCAAGGTCAATCCCACGCAGGCCGAGGCGCTGACCATGGTCTGCGTGCAGGTGTTCGGCAACCAGACCGCCATCACGGCAGGCGCGAGCCAAGGCCATTTCGAGCTGAACGTGTTCAAGCCGGTGCTCGCCCAGGCGATGCTGCAGTCGGTTCGGCTGCTCGCCGACGCGGCGCGCTCGTTCGCCGACAATTGCATCGCCGGAATCCGCGCCGACGAGACGCGAATTCGCGAGCTCACGAAGCGTTCGCTGATGCTGGTCACGGCGCTCGCGCCGGCGATCGGTTATGACAAGGCCGCCGAGATCGCCAAGGCCGCGCATCGCAACGGAACCACGCTGCGGGAGGAGGCGCTGCGGCTCGGCCACGTTTCAGCGGCCGAATTCGACCGGCTGGTGCGTCCCGCGCGGATGACCCGGCCTGGATGATATTTGGACGCTAGCCGCCTGATATTGCTTCGGATTGCTTGTCACATTGGGCCCCGCAGCCGTTGCCGCGCATGCTCGAACTTCACCCAACCGTGTATTGCGATACCGCAAATCCGCCGCGATGATCGCGGTAGAAGGATGTCGGCTGCGATTGCCGCCCTTGTATCGCGAAAGGCACGCGCTGCCGGCAGCGAAGCGGTCGATGGGCCGTTTCGTACGGCAACTTGGGGCGTCGGCATGGCTGAGATCGTCAATCTTCGGCTGGTTCGGAAGCGGGTGGCGCGTCAGGAGGCAGCCGTGGCAGCCGACCGCAACCGCGTTGCACATGGTGTGCCGAAGGCTGACCGGCAGTGTGCGGAAGCCGAGCGCGAGGCCGACAATCGGCGGCTCGACGATCGTCGGCTCGACCCGGGAGATCGGCCATGAAATCACCGGTCGTCAAGCGATCCATCGTGATCGCCGGTCACAAGACCAGCGTCAGTCTTGAAGACGCGTTCTGGAAGGGTCTCAAGGATATTGCCGGCGACCGCGACATCACGCTGTCGGATCTTGTCGCGCTGATCGATTCCGAGCGGCGTCACGGCAACCTTTCCTCGGCCATCCGCCTCTACGTGCTCGATCACTACCGCAACCGCATGGCGACGATGGTCGGCTCCGACGGAGGCTCGCGCGACGGCGCGCCACGCGACGGCAACGCGACGTCACTGCGCGCCGAGTAGATTAAGCGGAAATCCCGGGGACTGGGGAGGCTGAGCCCGGCGCACCGGCGCCGGCGGCGGTGTGGCGCGCGGACGCGGCAGCGGCAACACGGTGACCGGCGCCGGCAGGTCAGGGGCGCGCGCGGATTCGCCGGCTTCCCCGGCCAGCACCGGGGGCGCCACCGTCGCTGTCACCTGCGTTTGCGCTTGCGCCGCTGCGGCCGCAGCCGCGGCAGCCTCAGCCTCCCGTCGGAGCGTCTCCGCATTCTCTCGCGCCAGTTCCAACTCGCGCCGTTCGCGCTCCTCGGCCTCGCGGCGCGCCGCCTCGGCCGCCTCGAGCCGCTTCGTCTGCTGCTCGACCGCGCGCAGCGCCAGCCAGCCCGCGAGGGCCGAGGCGTCGACCGAACGCCGGGGCCGATCGATGGGCCCCCGGAGCGCGACGGCGAGCCACGGCCGTGCAGACAGCGGCTCGGTTGCCCGGCCGGTCAGCATCAGGTCGCTCTCGAGCGTGGCATCGGCAAGACCAATGCGGCCGGCGATGCGCAAATCGACGCCGTGTGCTTTCGCCGCAATATCGGCAAAGCGCATCTGGCCGCCGGCGATCGTGACCGCAGCCTCGGCCCGCTCCAGCGGAAGGCTGGCCGTACGAAGCGCCGTGTCGGCGAATTCGGCCACCCGCGTCGCATCGGTCGCCATTCCGAGATCCGCGGCGCGCATCGCCGCGTCGAACACATGAGGGCTGAGCCCGGCGAGCCTCCCGTTCTCGATCCGCACCGTGCCGTTGCCGGACAGCGAGCCGATGAACGCCGCGGAACTGATCCCCGCCCCTTCGGCGTCGAGCGTGAGAAACAGACGTCCGGCCACCGGCGGCGGGCCGCCAGCGTCTCCGAATGCGGCCGCATCTGCACCTTGAAGCGAGATGTGGCCGCGCGCTGTCATGCCCTCCGGACCCGCGGTCGCCATAAGCCGTGCCGCAACGCGGCCGCGCGCGAGCCTGCCGGTCACGTCGTCGAGCGAGACAAAGCCGGCACTCAAGCGCGCGGCACCGCTGACGTCCTCGACAGCAAGGCCGTCGGCGATGGCAACCTTTCGCGCCTTGAACGCAACGCCGCCGGAGAGGCCGGCGCCGCCGGCCTGGATCGGCTCTGCCGACCAGCCGGTTTTGCCGCGCTGCAATCCCGTCGCTGCGCGAACGAGCGCCGCGGCATCAATCGCTTCGGCGTCCACGTCGCCATCGAGCCTGACCGTATCGCCGAATGTCAGCGACCCTTTGGCGGTAAACTTGCTGCCGCGGAACGTGCCGGCAAGCCGCTCGAAGGCGAGCGAGGCAGGACTGCCGGCGGCAAGCCTCAGCGCGCCCTTTCCTTTCGCATCGACCGGTCCGGCCGTGAGCCGTCCCTCAACGGCGAGATCGCGACCGGGCAGTCCGGAGACCGCGAGCGTCAGCTTTCCGGGCGCTGCCGAGTCGTTCTCGACCCGGCCGAGCCCCACGATCGAGAGTAGTGCGCCCGCGTTGCCGGATTCGATCTGCCCGTCGATCTTCAATTGCGCCGACGACAGCGCTTTCATGTCGGTGACGGCGAACTGCTCGGCCTTTCCGCCCGCGGTTGCCTGCAGATTCACGCGCACAGCACCGAGCCGTCCGACGAGATCGAGTCCGCCGACGGTTCGCTCGGCGCCGTCGCGCTTGAGGCTCAGGCCCGCGGTCAGGCGCGCGGTCTTCTCGCCCGCCGCAAGGCGGCGCATCGCAGCGCCCGCCGCCGGTGCGAACCGGTCGGCCAGCGCCAGCATGCCCGCGATGTCGGATGCATCGAGATTGACCGTGATCGCGCCGCCGGGGACAGGTGCGGTATCGATCCGGCCCATCGCCTCGATCCTTGCCGAGCCGAAGTCCGCGACCGACAAGCGCTCGACGGCGATGCCGGCCGGGTCGATGGACACCTTGGCCGCAGCATTGCGCGCCTCGAACCCGGCGAGCTTCGCCCGGCCGATTTCCAGCGCCAGGGCGATGTCGCGCGGCCGCTCGAGGCCGATACCGGACAACGCGCCGCCCGCAAACGCAATCAAGGCATCGACGTCGAGATCGCCGGCGCGAAGCTGCGCCTCGAGCCGCGCCGGGCGGGCGGTCGAGGCCCATGCGTAGTCCAGCCGCCCTTCGACCGCGCCACGATCGAACTCCGCCTTCAGGCGTTCAACGGCGATCCGCTCAGGACCGAGAACAACATCGCCGCGGACCGAGAGCGGCTTGACCAGCACCGTTGCCGCGGGCTTTGCCGCAATCCAGCCAACCAGCGTACGAGGAGCGTTGGCTTCGATGCTCACCGCGCCGGCGAAACCGGGTCCGGCCGATCCCAACCCGCCGCTGAGCTGAACCTGGGTGAATCCGGGCGCACGAAACTCGGCCTTCGCGATGCGCCAGCCGCCATCGCGCCAGCTCAGATCGCCGCCGAAGCTGTGCACCTGACCACCACCGAGCGTGATCGCATCCACGCTCAATGCAATGTCCACGGGCACCGGCGGCTTGACCGAACCTGCGACGATGTCTGCGATGGCTTGAAGCGTCGTCAGCGGCGGACGCCGGGTCGCCTCGGGCGTGGAGGCCAGGCGATCCAGATCGAGCTGACGCGCGGACAGCGTGGCCTTGAGCCGCGGTTGGGGGCCGAGCTTGAGGTCGGCCGCGCCGGTCAGCTTCATCGCCCTTTCGTCGGGGCCGTACTGGAATTCGACCTGCTCGAACAGCGCCGAAAGCGTATTGCCCTTGACCTTCGCCGTAACGCGCCACGGCTCGCTCGACACCGTGCGCCCGTCCGGCAGTTCGACACCGGCAGGCCTGGCGAGCGCCGCGCTGCCCTCGAAGCGCGGACCGAACCGGTCGAATGCGAGCGTGCCCTCGGCCTCGACATTGACCGGACGCTGCGGGTCGTCGACCGCGAGCCGGACGCGCATCCCCTCGGAGCCGTAGCGGCCGAGGGTCAGGCGATATCCGTAGAGGCGGCCGCCGGTCTCGAACGTCCCCTCGCCGCGGGCCGGACCGGCAAGCGATCGAACCTCGCCGGAAAACGAAAGCCCGGCGAGAGTAAGTTCTGTCCGGGTCGCAGCATCCGAGAGCGTGACGCGGCCGTCCGCGATGTCGAGGCGATCGATCGAAAGCGTCTCCGTAGCCAGCGCCAATCCGGGCGCGTCGAGCTGGCCGACGCTGTCGAGACCGATTGAAAATTCTGGAGCGGACAGGCGCATCTCCGATGCACGAACCTCGCCGCGCAGCAGGGCGCCCAGACCGAAGTCGATCGAAAGCGCGCGCGCCTTTACGCGCGGCGGCTCGCCCGCAGGACCGATGGCGATGCCTGTCAGGCTGACTGAAGGCGTCGGAAGCAGGCTCGCAGAGATCGGACCCGACACACGAACGGGAACCCCGACAGACTGGCTGGCCTTGGCCTCGAAATAGGCACGATGGTTGTTCCAGTCGACG
>VFQU01002014.1_pt1 | contig 10482 bp, 9 predicted proteins | sample 3512311 | NCBI WGS metagenome assembly VFQU01 (sample SAMN10412377, study PRJNA504923) | tailings metagenome | isolation source: Relicate 3 Philex TSF3 active mining site | place: Philippines: Tuba, Benguet | collected 2017-08-29 | reverse complement strand
GCCTGCAATTCGTCCTGGAGGCGGAGATGGAGGTCCATACCAAGAGGTATGGCATCTCGGCGGCTGGCCCGCATCGAACATATGTCTGATGTAGGCACGCTATTGCGGCTCCAGAACTGCCCCCGTCAACGCGCTCCCGAACCCCGATACCCCGTCGGCATGAGGAGCTTCATCCGCATTGGCTTGCGGATTGCAACAAGGAGAGCTGTCATGCCGAATTCAGGGCGCGCGCGCAAAAGCCGCCTCGCCATTCTCTCGGCAATGCTGCTGGTCAGCATTGCCACGCCTCAGGCCCATGCCTTCGAAAAAGTCGCCAAAAGTGTTAGTTTCACCCTGCGTTGCGCCGGGCTGATGCTGAGCGATCCGGTTAAGCATGTCGAGGTGTGTAACCCGGTCATGCCGCCGCGCGACCTCAATTCTCTGACCACATATGGCGCTGGCCCTGCGCCCGTCGCCCCCGTTGTCGTTCCGCCGCCGCCGCCGGTGGTCGAGCCACCTCCGCCGCCCCCCGACTGCAACCTGGTCGAGACCAATTGTGGTCCGGTCTGCGGCTATCCGGACAACGCTGCCTAAGGTCACACTGGCCTGCCTGCCCGCAAATCCATCGCCGTCACAGGCGGCGATGGTCCCTTCCCGCACCGCTCGGCATCTGTCCTCGAACATCTGTTCGATGCGGCCAGATTGCCGCCGCCCCATGACTGTGCGGCCAACAAAGCCAGGGTTCACGTCACCTGGTCAGAACCGCAACACGGAGAGTTGTCATGTCCATGTTCAAGGGCGCCCGCAAAGGGTGTCTGGCTGCCCTGTCGACACTGCTACTGTTCAGTGTCGCGGCACCCCCGACCTATGCTTTCGAAAAAGTAGCCAACGGCGTCAGCTTCACCCTGCGCTGCGCCGGTTTGATGCTGCGTGATCCCAAAAAGCATGTCGAGGTGTGCAACCCGGTCATGCCGCCGCCGAACCTTAATTCGCTGACGTCCAGCGGAGCCGGCTCCGGTCCTGGTACACGAGTGCCGCCGCCGGTTGTCGTCCCTCCACCGCCGCCGCCAGTTGTCGAGCCGCCCGAGCCGGAACCGGAGCCGGAGGTTGAGCCGCCCGCACCGGAGCCTGAACCGGAGGTTGAACCACCTGCACCCGAGCCAGAACCGGAAGTTGAGCCACCAGAGCCGGAGCCGGAGGTTGAGCCGCCTGCACCAGAGCCTGAACCGGAAGTCGAACCGGAGCCAGAGCCTGAACCGGAAGTCGAACCGGAGCCAGAGCCCGAGCCGGAGGTTGAGCCGCCTGCACCGGAGCCCGAACCGGAAGTCGAACCGGAGCCGGAGCCAGAGCCGGAACCCGAGCCCGAGCCAGACCCGACATGCGAAGATATCGGCATGTTTGGCGAATATCCGATGTGCAACTATCCCGCCTGACCGATGAGCAAGCGTATCCTGCTCGCCTGGGAAGGTGGGGCGGGCAGGGGACATATCGTGACGCTCAAGACCATCGCCGAGGCACTCGGCGATGGCTTCGCCTATGATGCCGCGCTCTGCCGCATGGACTATGCCGACGAGATCGCGCCGCTATGCGAACTGGTGTTCCCCAGTGCCTATCTGGGTTTTGACGACCGGCGCCGCCGCGCGGCCGGTAATCCTGGTACGGCCAACTGGGCCGATTTTCTGGGCGATCTGGGCTTTGCCGATGCAGACCGGCTGATCCGCCAGATCGATTGGTGGCTGAAAACCATCAAGGCGCGCAAAAGCAGCCTGATGGTCTGCGATTTTTCGCCCATCGCCATGCTGGCCGCGCGGGTCGCCAATATTCCCGTGGCGGCAGTCGGCACCGGCTATTCGACACCTCCCCCCGGCATGACGGAATTTCCGCTACTGCTTGCAGAGCACCAGACACGCATCTATCCGGAGACGGAACTGGTGGCCGCGGTCAATCGGGCGATGCTGCATTTCGATATGCCGCCGATAACCCGGTTTTCCGACATTTATCGCGGTGTCACGCTGATGCCGCGTACCATCGCCGCTCTCGATCCCTATGGCCCTTGGCGCACCCAGCCTTTGCTGCCCCCGCTCAACGAGGCGCTGCCGCGCGGCGGGTCGGGAGGCGAGGAAATTTTCATTTATTTCTCGACGGGAGAGCGCGACGACAAGGCGCTGATGGAGGCCATAGCTGGGCTCGATCGGCCCACCCGGCTCTACATGCCTTCCATTCCGGACGACCTGGCGCTGACCCTTCAGGCTTCTGGTGTAGTCATCGAACGCCAGCCGGTGTCCATCGAACTGATCGCCGAGCGCAGCCGGATCATGGTGCATGCCGGCCAGCATGGAAGCCTCTGCATGGCTCTGGGACTGGGCCTGCCGCAGGTCGCTTTTCCGCAGCATCTCGAACATCTCTACCACGCGCGCCGCGCCGCAGAGTTGGGCACTGTCAGCATTTTCCAGCGCGGCGAGCGCGATGTTGCCACCATCCGTGCGACCATTCAGGCCGCGCATGCCGATGCCGATCTGTTCCGGCAAGCCCGTGCGGTGTCAGACCAACTCTATCCCTCGCTCTTTGGCGACATATCGGCACTCGTGCAGGCGCGGCTCTTGCCGCTTCTGGGACGATAGCGGCGAAATCATCCTTTGCCCCCGCCGCCTGCCCTTGCTAAAAGGCGGCCCGAACTTCCGAAAACCGATTGCCGATCCATGAACGACACCGCTTCTGGCGCGACCGAAACCGACTATTCGGCCACGCTTTTCCTGCCGGAAACCAATTTCCCGATGCGCGCCGGCCTGCCGGACCGCGAGCCCATCTGGCTCAAGCGTTGGGAAGACATGGATATTTATGGCCTGCAGCGCGAGCAGGCCAAGGACCGTCCGCTGTTCACGCTCCATGACGGCCCGCCCTATGCCAATGGCAATATCCATATCGGCCACGCGCTCAACAAGACGCTGAAGGACATTGTCGCCCGCTCCATGCAGATGCTGGGCCACAACTCGGCCTATGTGCCGGGCTGGGACTGCCATGGCCTGCCCATCGAATGGAAGATCGAGGAACAGTACCGCGCCAAGGGCAAGGACAAGAACGAGGTTCCGGTGGTCGAATTCCGCCAGGAATGCCGCGCCTTTGCCGAGCAATGGGTCGATGTGCAGCGCGAGGAATTCAAGCGCCTCGGCGTATTGGGAGAATGGGACAATCCCTATCTCACCATGAGCTTCGACGCCGAAGCCCAGATCGCCCGCGAGCTGATGAAGGTCTCGATGACGGGCCAATTGTATCGCGGGTCCAAGCCTGTGATGTGGTCGGTGGTCGAGCGCACGGCGCTGGCCGAAGCCGAGATCGAATATGCCGATTATGAGAGCGACACGATCTGGGTGAAGTTCCCGGTCACCAAGTGGCCTACCATGGACCATGCTTCAGACGGTGTTCCGGTTCCAACATCCGGCTACGCGAATACGTTCGTGGTTATCTGGACCACGACGCCTTGGACGATCCCGGCCAACAGAGCGGTGAGCTATTCCAGCAAGATCCAGTACGGCCTGTACGAGGTGACAGCAGCTCCCGAAGGCAATTGGGCGAAGACCGGGGATAAGTATGTCCTTGCGGATAAGTTGGCCGCTGAGGTGTTTGCGAAGGCGAAAGTCGACGCTACGGGATATCGTCGCCTGAGCGATTTTGCGCTTTCAAACCCCGAATTGGCACTTGCCCACCCCCTGCGCGGCTTCGGCGGTGGCTACAATTTCAACGTGCCTCTGCTCGATGGTGAACACGTCACCGACGACGCGGGCACCGGCTTCGTCCATACTGCGCCGGGCCATGGTTTGGATGACTTTGGCATCTGGATGGAATCCACCCGCCTGCTTCAGGACCGTGGCATCGATCCGACCATCCCCTATGCGGTGGGTGATGACGGGTTCTACACCAAGGACGCGCCGGGTTTCGATGGCGCGCGCGTTATCGACGACAATGGCAAGAAGGGCGATGCCAATAACCGCGTCATCGCGGCTTTGGCCGAACACGGCAATATCATCGCCCGTGGCCGCGTAAAGCACCAGTATCCGCATTCCTGGCGGTCCAAGAAGCCGGTGATCTTCCGCAATACGCCGCAATGGTTCGTCTATATGGACCGCGATATTGACGGCGCTTCGGGTGATACCCTGCGCGTGCGTGCCCTCAACGCCATCGACGCCACCAAATTCTACCCCGCTGCCGGGCAAAACCGCCTGCGCGCAATGATCGCCGATCGCCCCGATTGGGTCCTGTCGCGCCAGCGCGCCTGGGGCGTGCCGATCACGGTATTTGTGCACAAAGAGAGCGGCGAAATCCTGCGCGACGAGGCGGTCAATCACCGCATCGCCCAGTCCTTCGAGGAAGAAGGCGCCGATGCCTGGTACAAGCCCGGCGCTGCCCAGCGGTATCTGGGCGAGCAGCATAAGGCCGAAGACTATGAGATGATCATGGACGTCCTCGACGTCTGGTTCGACTCCGGCTCGACCCATGCTTTCGTGCTGCGCAACAAGCAGAAATGGCCGCATCTCAAATTCCCGGCCTCGATGTATCTCGAAGGCAGCGACCAGCATCGTGGCTGGTTCCATTCGTCCTTGCTCGAATCCTGCGCCACAAATGGCCATGCGCCTTATGACAGCGTTCTGACCCATGGTTTCACCATGGACGGCGAAGGCCGGAAAATGTCGAAATCGCTGGGCAATGTCGTCGCCCCGCAGGAGATCATCAAGCAATATGGCGCCGATATCCTGCGCCTCTGGGTCGCTTCCTCCGACTATTCGGAAGACCTGCGCCTGGGCAAGGAAATCATCCAGACCACGGTGGATTCCTACCGCAAGCTGCGCAACACCTTGCGTTGGCTGCTGGGCAATCTGGCGCATTTCAAGGCCGAGGATGTCGTCGATCCCAAGGACATGCCCGAGCTTGAACGGCTGATGCTGCATCGGCTTGCCCAGCTCGATGCCGGCGTGCGCGGGGCCTATAAGGAATATGACTACCGCAAGGTGGTCACGCTCCTCTCCAACTTCATGAATATCGAGCTCAGCGCCTTTTATTTCGATATCCGCAAGGACGCGCTCTATTGCGATCCGATCTCCTCGATCAAACGCCGTTCGGCGCTGACCGTGCTTGATCACCTGTTCAATGCCCTGACCGCCTGGCTGGCGCCCATCCTCGTCTTCACCATGGAAGAGTGCTGGCTGGAACGGCATCCGGGCGACACCGAATCCGTGCATCTGCGTCTCTTCCCCGATATTCTGGCCGATTGGCTGGATGACGGTCTGGCGGCCAAATGGGTGCTCATCCGCGCCGTGCGCCGCGTGGTGACCGGGGCGCTGGAAATCGAACGCCGCGAAAAGCGCATCGGCTCGTCGCTTGAAGCGGCGCCGAAAGTCTTCGTGGCCGATGCCCGCTATATCGTGGCGCTGGAAGGCCAGGACCTGGCCGAAATCGCCATCACGTCGGCGGTGGCGCTCAAGCAGAACGAGGGTCCCTCCGAAGCCTTCCGGCTCGACGATGTGCCGGGCGTCTCGGTTGTGCCGGCGCTGGCCGAAGGCAAGAGATGTGCCCGCTCGTGGAAAGTGCTGCCGGACGTTGGTTCGGACAAGGACTATCCCGACGTGACCCCGCGCGACGCCCAGGCCCTGCGCGAGCGCGCTGCGGCGGGCCTGTAGGCATTTCATAAGGGGCACGCGCTAATCTGCCCACCGATGTCACCCCGGCGCAGGCCGGGGCCTAACTTGAGATCTCTGGATGGACCCCAGCCTGCGCCGGGGTGACATCGGTGGTCGTGGCGGCAACAAGACTGATGCCGCCGTCCCTCATCCGGCGCTGCGCGCCACCTTCTCCCGCAAGGGGAGAAGCCAAGACGGAGTAGGCCATGAGCCCCCATTCCCTCCGCAATCCCACCATTCTCGCCTCGCTGATGGCGGCCATTCTGGCCTTTGCGATCGACCGGGCACAGAAGGGATTTCATATTGCGGCTGAATGCATCGCGCTCGGGCAGGCGCTCTGCGTAGAGGTGCCGTTCGGCTACCAGCCGCTGACCATGACCGGCTGGCGCGGCGGCGAAATTCTGCATGTCACCTCGTTCTTCGACTATGTGCTGGTGTGGAATACCGGCATTTCCTATGGCCTGTTCGACACTCTGCCGGTCTGGGCGCTGGGCATTGTCATGACCGTGGCCATCATTGCGCTATCGGTCTGGTGGTGGCGATCCGAGCAATTGCTGGTGCGGCTGGGTCTGGCGCTGGCCATTGGTGGCGCGCTGTCCAATGCGCTCGACCGGTTGCTTTATGGCGCGGTGGCCGATTTCTTCCATTTCCACTGGGCCGGCTGGTCGTTCTACATTTTCAACATTGCCGATGTGGCGATCACCATGGGCGTGATCCTGCTGGTGCTCGATCTATTGGGACTGGGCCGGCAACGGCAAAAGAAAGATTTGGCGGGCTCGTAACACGGTGCTGCCAGAATCTGGCCTTACGCCCGAGAATGCGCTATAGAAGCCGCCGATATTGTAAGGGACGTTGCATGCGTATTGGATCGATCGGGCACAATGGCCTCCCCGGAATGGCGCGGGCCGGCCTCGCGGCGCTGGCTGTGGCTGCCACTCTGGCGCTTGGCGCCTGCACCACGGTCGAAGGCACCAATGCCATGACCGATTTCGGCACGTTCGAGCGCGAAGTGATGAACACCACCGCGCGTGGTCTGGGCCTGATCCCCGGCGAAGAGCCCAAGGCAGACCTCACAAATGCCCGCGCGCCGCTGGTTCTGCCCAAATCCACCGATGCCCTGCCGACGCCGACCACCCAGGCGGCAGCCGCGCAATTGCCGGTGGACAGCAATACCGTCCAGATCGACACCACCAATATCACCGAGGCCGATCTGGCCCGTTTGCGCAATGCTCGCGTGGTCGATCTGCGCACCCTGTCCGGTCGCCCGCTGACCGAAGCCGAAGCCAAGCAGCTCACCGCCCGCATGCAGGCGGCGAATATGAATGTGACGGCAAACGGCAAGCGCCCGCTTTACCTGCCGCCGAGCGAATATTTCGTGCGCGTTGGAGATGCAGATCTGGTGTGCCGTACCCCGTCGGGCGAGCTGGTATCGCTGCGCGACGAACGCTGCCCCATCGAAATTCGCCGTGCGCTGGCGCGCAGTGCCCCGCAGGCGGCTCCGTCTGCCACTCAGGGTGCCAGGCTGACCGAATCCGAGACCAAGCTCTAGGGCTTTTGCCCCAACTGGTCCTGTTCTTGAACGGCCGGAGCGTTCCGGCCGTTTGATTTTTTCCTCTTTGCGCCGCCCATATCGGGTCCCGCATGTCAGAAAGTCCGCGCCATGAGCGACAAAGCCAGCGACACTCCCAAGCAACCCGAAGCCGCCGACCGTTTGGCCAAGGTCATCGCCCGAGCGGGGCTCTGCTCCCGCCGCGATGCCGAAGGCTGGATTGCCGATGGCCGCATTTCGGTCAATGGCAAGAAGGTGCTGACCCCGGCCTTCAACGTCACCAGCCGCGACAAGATTGAGGTCGATGGCCTGCCGCTCGCCGCCCGTCAGGGCACGCGCGTCTGGCTCTACCATAAGCCTGCCGGGCTGGTGGTCACCGAGAAGGACCCCGAAGGCCGCCCCACCATTTTCGAGGATTTGGAACGCAAGGGCCTGCCGCGCGTGCTGACCGTGGGTCGGCTCGATATCAATACCGAGGGCCTGCTGCTGCTCACCAATGATGGCGGGCTCAAGCGCGTGCTCGAACTGCCCTCGACCGGCTGGCTGCGCCGCTATCGCGTTCGCGCCTTTGGTTCTGTGACCCAGGCCCAGCTCGATAGCCTCAAGAACGGCATTACCGTCGAAGGCGTGCAATATGGTCCGATCACCGCCACGCTGGAACGCGAACAGGGCTCCAATGTCTGGCTGGTGCTGGGCCTGCGCGAAGGCAAGAACCGCGAAGTCAAGAATGTGCTGGGCTCGCTCGGGCTCGAAGTGAATCGGCTGATCCGCATTTCCTATGGCCCCTTCCAGCTTGGCGATCTCGTCGAAGGCGGGGTCGAGGCGATCAAGTCGCGCATGCTCCGCGATCAGCTGGGCAAGAAACTGGCCGAGGCGGCCGGCGCCGATTTCGAAAGCGACATGCCCGAATCCGCCTTTGTGCGTGATGACCGTCCGGTGCGCTCGCCGCGCGACCGCGACCATAGCCGCCCCAATCTGCCGGGCGGCGCTGCCCCGCCGAGCCGTGGCGGCTTCGGGCGCGGTTCCGAAGAGCGGCCTATGGGCCGCCCGCGCAAGGTGCATTTCGACGATGACGGCCGCGCGCCCGAGGCCTATGAGCCCAAGCGCCCAGACCGCAAACGCCCCGACCGTGACGATCAGCCCGCCCGCACATTCGGCAAATCCGCGCCGCGCGGCGACCGGCCGGAAGGCCGCAAATCCTTCGGTGATCGCCCGCCGCGCCGCGATGGCGACAAGCCGGCGCGCGGCAATTTTGGAGACAAACCCAAGCGTGATTTCGGTGACCGTCCCAAGCGCGATTTTGGCGACAGGCCCCCTCGCGCCGGCTTCGGCGACCGTCCCGACCGTGGCCCGCGCAATGATCGCGGTTTCGAGGATCTGCCCAAGCGCAGCTATGGTGACCGTCCGGCCCGTCCCTTCGGTGACAAGCCGGCGCGCGGCCCGCGCACGGAAAAGTCTTTTGGCGACCGTCCGGCTCGCAGTGACCGACCCTTCGGAGATCGTCCGCCTCGCGGCGATCGGCCTTTTGGTGATCGTCCGCCCCGCGGCGATCGACCCTTGGGTGATCGTCCGCCCCGCCGCGACGGAAAGCCGGGAGGCAAGCCCTTCGGAGATCGTCCGCAGGGTGGACGTCCCGGTGGCAAGCCTTTTGCGGGCAAGCCCGGCGGTAAGCCGTTTGGTGGCAAGCCCGGCGGCGCCCGTCCGGGTGGCAATCGCCCGACGGGTGGCCGTCCCCCGGCTCCGCGCAAGCCGCGCGGCTAAGCCATGCGCATCATAGCCGGCAAGTATCGCGGCAAGCAGCTGACCTCGCCGTCGGACGATAGCATTCGCCCGACATCGGACCGCGCCCGCGAATCCATCTTCAATATTCTGGGTTCACGCCTCGGTCCGGTGCTGGAAGGCAAGCGCGTGCTCGACCTCTTTGCCGGCACGGGCGCGCTCGGCCTTGAAGCCCTGTCGCGCGGCGCGGCGCATGTCACCTTTGTCGATACCGGGGCGGAGGCGCGCGGGCTCGTCCGCGATCATATCGAAGCCTTCGGCGCTGCCGGGATCACCAAGCTCCTCCGCCGCGACGCCACGGCCCTGGGCACGCCCGGGACATTCGGCCAGTTTGATCTGGTGTTTCTGGATCCACCCTATAGTCAGGGTCTGGGCGAAAAGGCCTTGGCCGAACTGGCCGCCAATGGCTGGCTGGCTCCCGGCGCCAGCGTCGTCTGGGAAGAGTCCGCCGCTGCCGATGTGACTATTCCCGACGGCTTTGTTCTCGAAGATGCCCGAGACTATGGCGCCGCGACCGTGCGGTTTCTGACATTCGGCTAGGCCAACCGGCCTATGCCGCGAGGCAGCTTGCGCATTTCCCGCGAATTTCCATCGTCGTGCGCTCGACCTTGAACCCGGTCTGCCGCGCCCAGCCGCCCAGGCGTTCTTCGATCACCGCATCGGCGAATTCGTCCACCTTGCCGCAATCCGCGCAGATGGCGAAGGCGATGAGCCCCTTGCGGTGGCAATGGGCATCGGCACAGGCCACGAAGGCATTGAGCGATTCCAGCCGATGCGCCAGCCCGCGCTCCACCAGCTTGTCCAGCGCCCGATATACCTGCAACGGCGCGCGCAATCCGTCGCCGCGCAAACGGTCGAGAATGTCATAGGCCGAGAGCGGGGCAGGGGAGCCGCTCAGCGCGCCCAATACCAGTTCCTGATTGCGCGTTAGGTCGGCCGGTGCGGCATGGGTGTGGTCATGCGCCATTATGTTCTCTCCTGCCAAACAGCCTCGTCGTGGGTACGGCCAGCGAGACCAGAAACAGCGCCAGCGCCATCACCACGATGGACGGCCCCGAAGCGGTATCCCAGCTGCGCGACCCGAACAAGCCGCCCACCACGGCCACGGCCCCCAATATCGCGGCGACAACGGCCATCATTTCCGGCGTCGCGCTCAACCGCCGCGCCGTGGCGGCGGGAATGATCAATAGCGAGGTGATGAGCAGCACGCCCACCAGCTTCATGGCGATGGCGATGACCGAGGCCATCAGCAGCATGAGAATGATCCGGCTGACTTCGGGTTTGAGCCCCTCCGCCTCGGCCAGTTCCGGGCTCACCGTCGCCGCCAGCAGCGGCCGCCAATTGAGCAGGAGAATGGCAAGAATGGCGATGCCCCCGCCATAGATCACTGCGATATCCTCCACCGAAACGGCGAGAATATCGCCGAAGAGGAAGCCCATGAGATCGATGCGCACCTGGGTGAGAAAACCGACAATGACAAGGCCGACGGCCAGGCTCGAATGG
>VFQU01002012.1_pt1 | contig 10497 bp, 14 predicted proteins | sample 3512311 | NCBI WGS metagenome assembly VFQU01 (sample SAMN10412377, study PRJNA504923) | tailings metagenome | isolation source: Relicate 3 Philex TSF3 active mining site | place: Philippines: Tuba, Benguet | collected 2017-08-29 | reverse complement strand
CACGGCCGGCGGCACTAATTCAGTCCGATCTGGCAGGACGACAACCGTAAGATCCACCGCATGGAGCCCATTGAATTCATCGGACGCTAAATGCGGGGGTTCTTCGACTACGGCATCGCCGACGAAGTCCACGAACTCAAGGGCGAGACGGCGCAGGGCAATGCACTTGGCACCCTCGCCTCAGCCTGCGGCCATACCGTCATTCTTACGGGGACCCTGCTTGGCGGGTACGCCGACGAACTATTCAACATCCTCTACCGGCTGGACGCGCGCGCCATGCGCGAAGACGGCTTCGACCATGGCGAAAGCGGGTTGCGTCAGTTCGCCGAGGCCTATGGGGTTTTGGAAAAGGTGACGACAATCGAAGCCTCGGAAAACTCCTGCTCCAAGGCGCGGGTCAGCACCACCGTAAAGCGCCGACCTGGCGCTTCGCCGCTCCTATTCGGCAAATACCTCATGAACATGGCAGCGTTCGTGTCGCTCGAGGACATTTCTGGCGCACTGCCCAGCTATCTGGAAGAGGTGATTTCGGTTGAGATGGACCCGACTCTGCAGAAGGCGTATTCCGATCTCGAATCCGACATCCAGAGCGCCCTTCGCGATCACCACGGCAATGCCTCCGTGATCAGTACGGCAATGAACGCGCTGCTACTTTACCCGGACAGACCCTTCGGGCTTGGAGCGCTTTATGGCCATAGCGTCAATCCGGAATCGGGGGAGCGTGAACGCTTCCTGATCGCAGAGCCACCGGACCTCGATGAGAGCATCGCATATGCCAAAGAGCGGCGTCTGCTCGCAGAGGTAAAGAGCGAATTGGCGCAGGGCCGCAAGGTGCAAATCTATGCCGTCTACACCCAGAAGCGGGATGTCACGCGGCGGCTGCAACGCATATTGCGGGAAGGCGGCGTACGGGCCGAAGTGCTAACAGCGGACACACCGCCAGAACAGCGCGAGGCCTGGTACGAGCGCCAACTCAAGAATGGCATGCAAGTCTGCATCTGCCACCCGAAGCTCGTGCAGACCGGCCTCGACCTGCTGGAATTCCCGACGATCCTCTTCTATGAGACCGGCTACTCCACCTACGTACTGCGTCAAGCAAGCCGGCGCAGTTGGCGGATCGGGCAGAAGCATCCCGTCCGGGTCGGCTTCCTGACCTACGCCGGCACAGCTCAGGAAAGTTGTCTCCGCCTGATGGGCAAGAAACTCCTCGTCTCGCTTGCCATGGAAGGCAAGCTGCAAGCCGAAGGGCTGCAGAACATGGACGAGGACGACGATGTCCTCACGGCCATGGCCCGCGAACTGGTCACCCGCCAGGGCGTCGGAGAGCAGGCCGCCGAAGTGTGGCGCTCCCTGCAAACACAGGCACCGCAGCAGCAGGCACCCAAATCACCGGCCATCGTAGTCGATGTCATGCCGGAACCAGAACTGCCAATCGCGGTAATGGGTCCGGCCGTTCAGCTTTCACTCTTCTGATTTCCCAAGGAGCCCAACATGCTTCAGCACGCCGCACCACGCGACCCCCGGTCGCTGTTCGAGATCGACGAACACCTCGTTGAACTAATGGACAGGGCAGAGGAGGTAGCCGGGGAAGGGCAGGAACTCTCCGCCGAACTGGTGGAAGAACTGAACGAGTACATCGCTGCCTTCCACGCCAAGGTGGATCGCATCGCCGGCTACCTTCGCTGGCAAGAGTCGATTGCTCTGATTTGTGGCAACGAAGCCGATCGTCTGTCCGCGCGGAAGAAGGCAGCGGAGGGACGCGTCACCCGGCTCAAAGGTATGCTGCAGCACTTCATGCTCTCCCGCGACCTGAAGCGCCTTGAAGGCGAAAGGGCCTCCATCGGGCTGCAACAGAATTCGGCCGCCTCTCTGGTAGTCGATGACCCGCTCAAGATCGGCGAATGCTACTTCGAGCGGAGCATCGGCTTCACCAAGACCGAGTTGCAGGAGCTGGTTTACCAGTTGCCGGACGGCGATCTGCGCAAGGGCCTCGAAGCGCAACTCAAAGCCGAGGGTTGGCAGGTGAATGGGAGCGCGGTCCGCGCAGCCATCGTGAATGGCGTTCCCATAGAGGGTGCCCGGCTGGTGAAAGGCCATCACATTCGGTTGCGGTAGAGAAACTCGTTCGGCGATTGCACACATCTGCCTGACAATTCTCCGCAGTGGACTTTCCGGAAACCGTGACCGCAGTCGCATGCACTCTGGGCTTGCTCTGGCTCATGTGGAGCCTGCAAGGCAAGCTCACGACCCATGGCTTAGAGTTCCTCAACTGGCATCCAGTCAGCCGCTCGTCGATCCTCATTGCATTCTTCGCCGGGATGACCGCCGGACTCGTCGCAGCTTATGCGTTCCACGGCTACGGCCGCGGTGCCAGTCCGTCATTTACGGAAGTCTGGCTGGCCATCACGATTGGCCCGCTCTTTGAGGAACTGGTCTTTCGCGGCTACCTGTTTTGGGCAGTCGGCACACTGCTTCAGCGTCTCGCCCCTTCCCTCAGTCCACTGACCACGATATGGGTCGCCGCGCTCTTCTCCCTCGCGCATGCCCCGAAGCCAGGCATTACCGATACCCAGTTGGCTGCCATCTTTGGCACGGGCCTGCTTTACGGATTGCTGAGGCAACGCTCAGGCTCCACCCTCCCACCAGTCATCGCCCACATGGTCTTCAACGCGGTCATCTATCTGGCCGCTGTCTTTTTCTAAACCAGTTCTCCAGGAGCATTTCCATGTCTCGTTCCACCGAGGAGTTTCGTTGTGTGTTCAAAGCCGCCCGCCGGGCAGCCACCCCGCTGCTCGCCGTGCGCACCGCCGATCCGGCCAGCGCTATGGCGCAGGTCACCGCCTGCCTAAATGGCAAAAGCGAGGTCCCCATCGTGGCTTGGGACATTCTCAATGGCCTTACGGGCCGGAATGAATCGGGCAAAGCGGCTGTGGCGAAGTTAGTTGGAGAGAACGCAGGACAGATCGGCCCCGCCGACGCCCTCGCCGCGGCGCAGAAGATCGCCAAGGACACCATCCTATTCTTCTTGAATCCGCAGCGAGTGTGGGAACAGGTGGATGTCCTGCAAGGCATCTGGAATCTCCGCGATGTCTTCAAGACAACCGGGCAGATGCTGGTCCTCGTCACTACTCCCGGCGCGGCACTCCCCACGGAGTTGCAAAGCGACGTGATGGTTCTCGATGAGCCATTGCCCTCAGCGGAAGAACTCGCCGTACTCGTCAGGGAGACGTTTGAAGCTGCTGAACTCCCCGAACCATCGGACGAGACGATCACCCGGGCAGTAGATGCACTTATAGGCCTTGCGGCCTTTCCAGCCGAACAGGTCCTCGCAATGTCGCTCTCAAAAGATGGGCTCGATTTCGAGCGCCTTTGGGATCGCAAGCGGCAAGCCGTGGAACAAACGCCCGGACTTACAATCTGGCGGGGCGGTGAAACCTTCGATCAGATCGGCGGCTGCGAAAACATCAAGCGCTTCCTCGATGCCGTAATCCACGGCGAGGAAGCACCCCGCGTCGTCGTTTTCGTCGACGAGATTGAGAAGGCCTTCGCCGGCAGTGGGACCGACACTTCGGGTGTGAAGACCGAGATGACCGGCACGATGCTGAGTTGGATGCAGGATCGGAACGCCGACGGCGTCATCTTTACCGGTCCGCCCGGCGCGGCGAAGTCGGCCGTGGCCAAGGCCGCAGGGGCAACCGCGGGGATTCCAACTGTAGCCTTCGATCTCGGTGCTATGCAGAGCTCGCTTGTCGGCGGTTCTGGCGAAAGACTGCGGTCAGCACTCCAAGTGGTCGATGCCATCTCGCAGGGCAGGAGTCTCTGGATCGCTACTTGCAATTCCATCACGAGCCTGCCACCCGAGTTGCGGCGCCGCTTCACATTAGGGACCTTCTTCTTCGACCTCCCAACCGCCGAAGAGCGCGACGTAATCTGGAGCATCTACGAGCAGCGGTGGAACGTATCTGGCGAACGGCCCAACGATGACGGTTGGACCGGCGCGGAAATCAAGGAATGCTGCCGGAAGGCATGGCGGCTAAAGCTGTCCTTGCACGCTTCGGCAAGCTATAGCGTCCCGGTGTCGCGCTCGGCTTCGGACCAGATCGAAGCACTGCGGCGACAGGCTTCGGGGCGATTTCTGAGTGCTTCAAATCAAAGCGTTTATGACAGTTCAGTAGATTTGCCGGTAGTGGGATCAATGCGACGGTTGGTGCGCGCAGAAGGTGAGTAAGGCCATCTAAGTGCAGGGTTTCTTGCCCGCCTTCGATCAGATGACTCGTCCCAAAGCTATACAGCACTGCCTTGCTGATGCAGTCAGATCCAAGTCCTTACGCTGCGACTATTAAGGCTTATAGCGCTTGCCGTTGGGGCGTCGGGGAAGTCACGTGTCGGCAACCTACTTGGATGCTCACGGATGTTGATCGAGTCCGTACGTAGCGACGTTGAGATTTGGCCCGGAACTCGAAAACACACTACATTCCGGGCCACCTCATTCGGTTCGAAGGGAAATGAGATACAGGTCTGCTCCATTTGAACGAGCTATGACGTGCGTATTCAGAAGCGCAACCAACTTGTTAGACCACCGAATCACTTCTTGGTAGGCAGCTTCATCGAGTGGGCCTTCGGCCTCAAGAGAGCGGGTGGTTCCTCTGTGGAGTACTTCACCGCATTTGTTGTAAAGGACTTTGAAATCCCCGAATGTTATTGCCTCAGGATTCGAATTGGCGGTAATCTCCCAATCCTTGTCTCCTTTCGACAGTACAGCGCTTTGGGGAAACGCATGCGGGTGTGCTCTATGCAGCAGCTTCATGATCTTCTCGGCATGCCACTCTCTTTTGGCGTCTTTGGAGCGGGCTACGTCGAGGTTCCCATGCAATTGTAGGCATCCCAATGCGACAAGTTCGCAAATACCCCGAAACTGCAGATAAGAATATTCTCGTGCAAATGGCGGTGACAAAGCCAGGTTACCGTTGTAAGCGTGCGCCACTAAGTCGATTCGCGTAGCGAGCTCTGCCATTAGAAGAAGATAACTTCTCACAGCAGCACTCTCGGAAAATAAGTCTGTTTTTGCTTGAGGCATTGTCGCGTACCGAAAGCTCCCTAATTTTATCGAAGGCTATTACCTGACGGTCACGCCTTCCACACCACCTATGTCCTAACGTCAATTGTCGCTGCGCTGGTCAACTTGTGAGGCCGGTGTCGCTACACAACGAACGCCCTTCTTACGAAGATGAGCGATGAGGTGAATCAAGTGAGCAAATATGAAGAATTGCGAACAATTCTGTCTGACGAGTGCCATCTCCTGGAGGCGCTTAAAGAGCTAGGCTTCAATCCGGAGACGTCTCCCGACGGCCTGGGCCTCTATGGCTACCTCGGCGACGAGCGGCCGGAAAAGGCGAACATCGTCATTCGCCGCCGACAACTAAAATCGGCAAGCAACGACATCGGCTTCGTCCGCGACGCGAGCGGCGTGTACCGAGCGCTCATCAGCGAATACGACCGCGGCATCGGTTTCGATGACGCCTGGCTTGGCCGCGTCGCCCAAACCTACAAGGAGCGCCAGACGATGGCTGTCGCGAAGTCAAAAGGCTATCGGTTCCTCGGTCGGCAGGTTGTGGAGACCCAGGCCGGCAAGAAGGTGCAATTGCGTTTCGCGGTTCGCTGAGGAGGTTGAACATGGGTGAGAAAATCGTCACCATCGAAATTGACGACCAGGGCAATAGCTCGTTGGATCTCAAAGGATTCCAAGGCAAGGGTTGCGGCGATGTAGCCGAGGCATTCCGGGGCGAAGACTCGCTTGTTTTGGACCGGAAGAAGCGCGAGTACAACGTACTCGCAACCGAAGGCCGCCAGGCTCTCAACTCAAGGCAAGGTTGACCCCGCATGACTCTCCGTCTTCATTCATCGATGGAGCGCAGCGCAGTGAACGGTCCGGGCCAACGAGCGGTGATTTGGGTACAAGGGTGCTCGCTTCGATGTCCGGAATGCTGGAATCCGCAAACGCACAACTCGCGGGAAGGGTTCCAGTGTGAAGTCCCCGAAGTCGTCGAATGGCTCTCAAAGCTAGGGCGCGAAAACAGCATCGAGGGGCTGACAATCAGCGGCGGCGAACCCATGGAGCAAGCGCCGGCCGTTTTGGAGTTGCTCCACCAACTGAAAGCCGCCACCCCTGCTCTAACTGTCGGGCTGTTCTCCGGCTACTCCGAACGGGAACTGCTCAGCACCGACTGGCTGGCAATTCGGAGCCACCTCGACTTCGCCGTCCTCGGTCGCTACAACCCCAGGCGTCCTGGCACAAACGCCATGGTCTCCTCCACGAACCAAACGCTTCACCTCTACACCTCACGCTATTCGACGGTCGACTTCGCGGAGCAGTCTGTCGAGATCCAAATCGACGACACCGGACTGACCCAAATCACCGGCTTCCCCATTCTCGGCTCACCCGTTCTCGACTGATTCATTCCAACCCAACATTCTGGAGGCCATTTATGGCTATACAAAGCAGTCTCTTTTCGTCTGCCGCGACGGCGCTCGCCATCCCGATTCCGCTTATCCCCGGAGGCAACTGCGAGGGCGGCGTCCCACCGACTCCGCCGCCGCTGATTCCCATCCATGACCCCGGTCTTGATCTCGCGCGGAAGACCGTCTGCATCAAAGTTCGTCTTTCCACGATGGGCAACACCCGCAAGGTGTCCACCTCGCAGATTGAGGCCGACGCCGATAAGGATCTTCTCCGCGTTTCCAAGCACCTGCTCGACTCCGCCGAACTCAAGGCCATCGGCCGCTTCGACGGCGAGGTCCGCCGCTTCCTCTACAACATCTGCCTCCCCTTCGAAGTGGGAATTCATCTGCTGCCGGTTGCGGCGATCGAAGTGGTGGAAGAGAAGCTCCGCCACTTTGCCACCCAGCGGCAGGAACTGGTGAAAGCCTTCCTTGCCGCTTACCCGGCCCTCTGCCACGAAGCGGCGAAGCGTTTGCGTGGCCTCTACAACCCGGCGGACTATCCGCCGGCCAACGACGTTGAACGCGAGTTCGGCTTCGCGTGGCAATACGTCAGCTTCGGTGTACCAGACCAACTGAAGGGCATCTCTCAGGAGGTATGGCAGCAGGAGCGGGAGAAGGCGGCCCAACGCATGGCCGAAGCGTCATCGGAGATCCAGCAGGTTCTGCGTGAAACCATGGCCAAGCTGGTGCAGCACATGGCGGAGCGCTTGAAGGTCGGCGAGGACGGCAAGCCGGTCCGCTTCAAGGAAACTACCGTATCCAACCTGGTCGAGTTCCTCGCCAACTTCGAATTCCGCAACGTCACCGATGATGCGGAACTCCAAGGGCTCGTGAACCAGGCCCGCACGCTCCTTCAAGGAGTGGAGGCGGATGACCTGCGATCGACGGGAGAACTCCGCGCCCGTGTCCAATCGGGCATGGAAGGACTTGCATCGCAACTCGACACCATGCTCACGAAGACCGGCGGCCGGAAGTTCCGGTTCGACGAGGAGTAGGCAACCATCCTTACGCTGGCGAAACAGCCGCCCGCGTTTTTCAAGACATCCCCAAGCCGGGCTCGCCCGGCCATTTTAATTTCAGGAGCAACAAAACAATGAGCGGAATCAATCAGATCACGATTGTCGGCAACGTCGGCGCGGCCCCGGAACTCAGCTACGGCCAGAACAACCAACCGTACTGCCGGTTCTCGGTCGCCGTCAACGAGCAATGGAAGAGCAACGGTGAAAAACGCGAGCGCGTAACGTGGTTCCCCGTGGTGGCCTTCAATGGCCTTTCGGAAAACTGCGCCGCCTACATCGAGCGCGGCCGCACAGTCGCCGTCGTCGGGCGCGTGCAAACGCGCGAGTACGAGGACAAGGAAGGAACCCAGCACCACATCATGCAGGTCATCGCCGAGAAGGTTACCTTCCTTGGCTCTGCCCGCAAAGAAGAGTCGACCTCGCCTGCCCGTCCCGGTAAGCCTGCCCAGCAGCCCGAAACCGATGACGATGACCTGCCCTTCTGAGGCATCCCATGACAGACCACACCCCTACCCCAGGACTGTTCTCGCAACTCTTGCCCCTATTGGCGCAACGCGCGATTCTCATCACCGTTTCCAAACTGGAAGAAGGCGACCAGTTACAAGTCAACATCTGCCCGCGGCTACTCAAGGAAGGTGAAAACCAGGCCCTGACCACGCCGCTTTCGGTCAGTGGCAACGCTGCTGAGCTCGATGTCGAACTCGTGCCCCAGGTTGCCAACTTCGTTGCTGCCCAGGTCCGGCTGCATTCCAATCTTTCTGCAATTCAGAAGGAATTGGCCGCAGCCGAGCGGGCCGCCCGCGATGAGGCAAGCAAGAAGCACAAGATCGTCGGTAACGGCGGCAAGAAGCCCGAGCCGCAACCGCTGAACCTGTTCGACACGCCAGCCGAGGAGGGAGCTTAAACCATCATGCCCCTCACCATCACCAAAATGACCCGGCTTTTCACCTTCAACGGAATTCGACTGCCGGATCCCAACCCGAACATGAGCGTCGAGGAAGTCAAGGCGCTTTACTCGGCTCAGTATCCCGAACTGGCCACCGCTGTCGTCAACGGGCCAGAAGCCGTTGGCGACAAGATGCGCTATTCCTTCGAGCGTGCCATCGGCAGCAAAGGGTGACCCATGCGCCGCCAAAGTCGCAAGCTCAAGGCTGAGGTCATCCGCGAATTAAAACAACTCGCGGAGGGCAGGCCAACTGAGCAGCAATCACTGCTGGAGAGGTACCTGGAATGTCCCGATTGGCAACTCGCATCAAAGATCATCCTGGACGCCGTCCAAGCATCGCTACGAGGACGCGGAAGAACCCGACTCGCCCCGCCACCCGGCTGGATCCAGCCGCTCTGATGCCGAAGGGGGGCGGGTGGGCCATCCCGCGCCTTGTCCTTCCCGACGGCAGCCCGGTGCCCACGGAGTTTCGGTTGGTTGAGGGTGAGCGCGCCGCCGCGAAGCTCGCCCTCAACTTCCTGGAAGCCGGCATCGGCTACGCCGACGAATGGGCAGCTTCCGACGGAAGCGCCACTGCCTTCATCCAGCGATCCCTCAACCGCTGGCTCGACGACCACGGTCGCGTGAAGATCCAGGAGCACTTCTTCCTCGACGTGGTCCTCTCCACCAGCTTGGACCGCTACTGCTACAGTCAGCCAGCGGCGTCCGGCGACATCTCACGAATGTTCTTAACGATCGAGCCTGAATCCGCTGGCTACGTCGTACTCGGCCCAACCCTGCGGCTCCTGGAGGCGGCTCATCCAAGACTCCCCGCAACGTTTCTAAACCTGTTCCTCGGCGGCCTCAATCGCTGGATCCGCGTGTACAACTACCGGGACGCTCTGGATCGCCTTGACCGTCTACGCAACTGGTACGAGGACGATCCTGAAGACGGCCAGATCGAACTACCAAACATCGAAGCCTCAATCCCCGAATGTGTTCGCCGAAAGCCGCTCAGCCCGCGAGGACTCGCCCGAGTAATGAACACCCTCAAGGACGACCGCGCGCGACAGCTCATGGAACAGGCGGCCAAACTGGCCCTTGTGTCCAACTCAGTTGCCCCTCCAACGGTTGATGACGAGACGCGCGATCTTTTGAGCGACTGCGGCGAACCCGTTCCTGCTCTGGTCGTGGTCTTCGAGGAGCACGACACCATCGAGGGCTCCTTCGACGAAGAATCACAAGGAATGCTCGAAGTCACTCCGGAACCCAACCTGATTCTTGCGTTTGAAGGCACCGATCCGCGAAGTATTTCGGCTGCCTTTGCCCAATTGGGATCCCTCTGCCGCACCTTGCTGCTTGCCGCAAGGCTACTAGACAAGGCTTCAACAACAAGTCGCCTTGCAACCTGAGCTGAGATCCCTTCAATTCAAGGGCTTCCTAAAAACTCCACGAGTTGCCACGGCGACAGCACCATCAGCCAGCTTCCGGGTGTCCGACGATACATTCGAAGGGGCCTTGAGGCTGCCGATGTTTACGCGCATGTCTATTATGAAGAGACGAATGCCATACGCTCTTGGAACCGATCCCCAACCTTTTCGGCGAGCAAATCAAGCTGCTTGGCGGTTCATCGCAAAGGCAACTGATGATTATCTGCTTGCCCGCATTGGGATGTTTCCGTCGCTGACGAGCGCGTTTGGATTAGCAACGCAAGCCGTCGAAAAGTACCTGAAGGGGTATCTATTGTTCCAGGATGAGAAGCTTGCCGGTTCTCCCGACAACGTGCGACTAGCGGTCACCCAAAAGGCCAAAGCAATGGGCCGGAACCAGGAACGGGGACATGACATTGAAGCTGCTTTCGCCTTGGCCACCGAGTTTGGGTTTTCGTGTTCTCAAGCTTTGCATGAGAGAATCCAACGCTTGAACCAATTCTTTGCAATGCGCTATCCCTACGGCGGGCCAACGTCATACGGTGGGAATGATGTTCACGAGTTCGATGCCGCCGTATTCGATATCTGGGAAGCATTCAAGAGCATAGACGCAAATTACTAC
>VFQU01002011.1_pt1 | contig 10500 bp, 8 predicted proteins | sample 3512311 | NCBI WGS metagenome assembly VFQU01 (sample SAMN10412377, study PRJNA504923) | tailings metagenome | isolation source: Relicate 3 Philex TSF3 active mining site | place: Philippines: Tuba, Benguet | collected 2017-08-29 | reverse complement strand
CCGCCAGCAGGCGGTGGACGCGGGGCAGGTTCCAGCAGGGCACATGCATGAACATGTGATGCTCGCAGTGATAGTTCACGTAGTAGGGCGCGAGCAGCAGGCGGGCGATCGGTCCGGCGCGCGTGGTGCGGGCATGGCGCAGGGGGTCGGGTTCGTCCTTTCCGACGCAGGCGTGCTCGGCGATGTTCCGCAGGCGGGTGATGAGCGGATACCAGGTCGCCATCGGGACGAGCCAGAGCAGCGGCCAGGTCCACCAGTAGCCGATCAGCGTCAGTCCGCCCCACAGGAAGGCGTGGAAGACCAGGAAGGGCTTCCAGAAGGCCAGCACGGCGCGCGCGGTCTTGCCGAACGGCACGCCCTTTCGCCGGCCGGTGACGAAGGCGTCGATGCTGGGCGCGATCCGCTGCTTGTAGAAGGTCTGGCCCGTCAGGTCGCGGACCACCTTGCGCCACAGGGATTCGCGGGTGATCGGGAAGGGGGCTGACAGGCCAAGGTCCGGGTCCTCCGCCTGCTGTGCGAACTTGTGATGCTGCAGGTGATAGTCGCGGTAGCGTTGCAGTTCGGCGTTGGTCGGGGCGCCGGCCAGCCAGTGGCCGACCCAGTCGTTGACCTTCTGGTCCGGGTGCAGGCAGCCGTGGGCGCCGTCGTGCATCAGGATGGCCAGGCCCAGTTGGCGGCCGCCGATGATCATCACCGCCAGGACGTAGGTCAGCGGGTGGGGGAACACCACGAACAGCGCGCCGGCCGCGAAGATGACGATCCAGGCGTGGGCGATCAGCCACAGCCCCATCCAGCGCGAGCGCGCGGCCAGCGGCGCCCATTCCTGGGGCGTGAAGAAGTCACCGGGTTTGACGCGGGCGGCAACGGCCATGTCGTGATTGTCCCACAGACCGTAGCGGATGGGTAGATTGCCCGGGCGGCGCTGCGCTAGGCTGACCCGGCAACGACAAGGAAACGTCCATGCTGCACCCCCGGATTTTCGCGCGTCTGGCCCTGGCCGCCGCCATCGGCCTGACGGCGACGACCGCCCTGTCCAGTGACGCCAGCCCCATCGGCGTCTGGACCACGCCCGAGGATGGCGGACAGGTGCGGATCCTAGCCTGCGGGGCCAATCTCTGCGGGCGGGTGGTGACGTCCAAACAGCTTCGGGCCGACCCGACGCTGAAGGACGCGCGGAACAAGGACCCGGCTTTGCGGGGTCGATCGCTCAAGGACCTGCAGCTGATGAGCGGCTTTTCCGGCGGGCCCAAGGTCTGGAAGAACGGCCGCATCTATCGCCCGCAGGATGGCGGCACCTACAGCGGGCGGATGGAACTGGTCGACGCCGACAGGCTGAAGGTTACCGGCTGCGTGGCGCCGGGCTTGTGCCAGTCGCAGATGTGGACGCGGGTTCGCTGACGGCCTAGCGGTAGTCGAACTCGGGGCCGTCCAGGTCGATGAGCGGCAGTTCGTCCTTCTCGGCCCAGTAGTCCTGGGTGTGGCGCCATTCGGGGCTGTCGCCGGCCTTGGGCAGCAGGTGCATGCCGCGCATCAGGTAGCCGGGATTGAAGTTCTCCGGGTCCAGCCAGGGGCCGAGCGTCATGTCCTTGTCCTGCGGGCGCAGGCGCGGGGTGACAGACGCGGCGCCGCGCGCCTTCATGTGGTTCAGCAGACGGCAGACGAAGTCGCCCAGCAGGTCGGCCCGCAGGGTCCAGCTGGCGCGGAAGTAGCCCATGACCCAGACCATGTTCGGCACGCCGGTGAACATCATGCCGCGATAGGTGACGGTGTCGGCGAAGTCGACCGGCCGGCCGTCGACGCTGAAGGCTATGTCGCCCATGACGTTCAGGTTGAAGCCGGTGGCGGTGACGATGACGTCGGCGGCGAGCGTCTTGCCCGACTTCAGTTGGATGCCCTCGGGCGTGAACCGGTCGATGTGGTCGGTGACCACGCTGGCCTTGCCGTCGGTCACGGCGCGGAAGATGTCGCCGTCGGGGACGAAGGCGATCCGCTGGCGCCAGGGGCGGTAGCTGGGCGTGAAGTGCTCGGCGACCAGATGTTCGGGCAGAAACATCTTCACCCCGGCCAGCAGCTCTTCCTTGACCACGTCCGGCTCCTCGACGGCGCGGCGGGTGAAGGCGTCCTGGTCGAACAGGATCTTGCGGCGAACGATCTCGTGGACCCATTCCTCGGGCGTCTGGATCTGGCGCAGAGTCTCGGCCAGTTCGTTGATGTTGCGGCCGGGGATGAAGTAGGTCGGCGACCGCTGCAGCAGGGTCACGTGGGCGCAGTCGTCGGCGATGTTGGGCACCAGGGTGGCGGCCGTGGCGCCCGACCCGATCACCACCACCTGCTTGCCGGTCAGGTCGAGATCGTCCGGCCAGGTCTGGGGGTGGACGATGCGGCCCTTGAAGTCGGCCATGCCGGGCCATTCGGGCGTGTAGCCTTCCGAATGGCGATAGTAGCCCTGGCACATGAACAGCAGGCCGGCGGTCAGGCGGACCGGCTCGCCGGTGTCGGTGCGCACGGCCTGGATTGTCCAGCGCTGGTCCTGGCTTGACCACTCGGCGCGTTCGATGCGGTGGCGATAGCGGATGTGGCGGCCAAGGTCGTTCTCGGCGATCACCTCGCCCATGTAGGCCAGGATTTCGTCGGCGGTGGCGATCGGCGGGCCGACCCAGGGCTTGAAGCGGTAGCCGAAGGTGTGGAGGTCGCTGTCCGAGCGGATGCCGGGATACCTGTGCGTCAGCCAGGTGCCGCCGAAGCTCTCCAGCGAGTCGAGGACGACGAAGCTGCGGTCGGGGCATTGCTGGCGCAGGTGATAGGCGGCGCCGACGCCGGAGATGCCGGCGCCGACGATCAGCACGTCGAAGTGCTCGATGCCGTCCTGGCCCTGCGCGGCCGGGCGTTCCAGCGTGGCGGCGTCACTCATCGGTCCACTCCCTGATCTTGTTCTTGGACCCAGTCTCGAAGCTGTCGAGCCGCGCCGCCTTGATCTTGATCAAGTCAGGTTATCAGCGTTCAGGAATTTTGCACCAGGCCGGTCAGCGGGGCGCGGCGGCGGGCGGGCCGGTGTCGATCTGGAAGCTCGACAGGGCCGTGGCCGGCTGCCAGGCGCCGGCGATGAGCGCCGCCACCAGGATCGCCCCGGCCCAGACATTGGATTTGAACAGGGCCAGAGCGGCGGCCGGGTCGTCCAGGGTCAGCCGAGCGGCCTGGCGCGACAGGTGCAGGGCGAAGACGGCTGCCAGCGGCAGGAACAGCGGGCCCAGGCCGCCGATCCAGGCGGCCAGGATCACCAGCAGGAAACAGGCGCCGTAGAAGGCCAGCACGCCGCGCCGGGTCCCTTCGCCGAGCCGGCGGGCGGAGGACTTCACCCCGGCAAGGGCGTCGTCCTCGAGGTCCTGGACCGCGTAGATGGTGTCGTAGCCTAGGGTCCAGAAGACCAGGCCCGCGTAGAGCAGCAGGGCGGGCCAGAGGTCGAGCGGGGCGGTTGGCGGGGCCGGGGCGAGGCCAAGCAGGCTCAACAGGGTCGGGCCGCCCAGCGCGGCGGCGAAGCCCAGCGGCGCGCCCCAGTTGAAGGTCAGGCCCAGCCAGGCCTGGGGCCACCAGGTGATCCGCTTCATGAAGGGGTAGGCGGCGACCAGCCCCAGCGAGGCGACGCCCAGCGCCACGGCCGTCAGGGGCATGGTCAGCAGGATCAGGAAGCTGACCAGCGAGCAGGCGACGAGGAAGGCCCAGGCCTGGGGCACGGTGATCTGGCCGGACGGGATCGGGCGCTGGGCCGTGCGGGCGACCTGGGCGTCGAAGTCGCGGTCGACGATGTCGTTGAAGGCGCAGCCGGCGGCGCGCATCAGGGCGGCGCCCAGCGCGATGCGGGCCAGCAGGCTCAGGTCCGGCCAGGCGCCGGCCATGGCGCCGGCGAGGGCCACGCCCATCCAGCCGGGCAGCATCAGCAGCCAGATGCCCGCCGGGCGGTCGAAGCGGCCGAGCTTGAGCCAGGGCCGGAGGGCCGGCGGGGCGTGGCGGTCGACCCAGTTGGTCGGGGCGGCGTCGGGCAGGATGGCGGTCACGGCGCTAGCAGCCACTATTGGCCGGGGAGGTCAATGGGGGTCCCCCACGGGCGAAAAATCTCCGGCCCTGGCGGACAAGGGTTCGGCCCGGCCGGGCGTGGGGATTGTGGCTATACAGGGCGGGGGCGAGGGGGTCGCGAAGTGGGGGAAACGTAGGTTGTAATAATACAGGTGCGGGCCGATGTGGGGGCGCCCGGCCCCACGTCGTTGTTGCGGATGTAACAACTCAGCGTGTCGCGCGCAGGCCGTCCATGAAGATGTCGATCAGGCGCCGGGCGGCGGCCTCCCAGCCGGGCGCGGTAGAGCCGTAGGCGAATCCCAGCAGGGCGCGGAAGACGTCCTGGGGATCGGTGTCGGCGCGGATCTCGCCGGCGGCGACGGCGGCCTCGATCAGGCGGGTCATGGCCTCGGTGATGCGGACGCCCGAGGCGGCGTAGAGGTCGGGCGAGCCGCTGGCGACGGCGCTGAGCGCCGGGCCGATCAGCCGCTTGGCGGCGATGTAGTCGACGAACATCAGCATCCAGCGATGCAGGGCCTCGCCCGGCCGCTCGGTCGCCAGCAGGCGGGCGGCGGCCTCGGCGATCTGCTCGACCTCGCGACGGTAGACGGCCTCGACCATCGCCTCGCGGCTGGGGAAGTGGCGGTAGAGGGTGCCGATGCCGACGCCGGCCCGGCGGGCGATCTCCTCCAGCGTGACCTCCTGGCCGACGGCGGCGAAGCCCGCCTTGGCGGCCTCGATCAGGCGTTCGCGATTGCGCAGGCTGTCGGCCCGCGGCTTGCGCGAGAGCGGCTTGCGGCCTTCAGCCCGATCAGTCACGGCGACTCCTTCCACGACGCCCCTTGATAAGCGGAGGCGGCCTCCGTATATTAACCGGAGACTTCCTCCGTTTAGCTGCTCAGCGAGCGCGGCGCAACGCCGCGACCGTGCGACGGCGGCCGTCCAACAGTCACGACAAGATCATGAGGGACAAGATGACCAAGACATACGGCGCGGAATCCACCACCGAGGACGTCCTGGACGGCGTCGACCTGACCGGCAAGCGCGCGCTGGTCACCGGCGTCTCGGCGGGGCTGGGCGTGGAAACCGCCCGCGCCCTGATCGCCCATGGCGCCGAAGTGGTCGGCACGGCCCGCGACCTGGACAAGGCCCGCCGGGCCACGGCCGCCGCCGGCGTCGACGCCCGCCGGCTGACCCTGGTGGAGATGGACCTGGCCTCGCTGGCCAGCATCCGCGCCGCCGCCGACAAGCTGGTCGCCGACGGCAGGGGCTTCGACATCGTTATCGCCAACGCCGGGGTGATGGCTTGCCCGTTCAGCAAGACTGTGGACGGGTTCGAGACCCAGTTCGGCACCAACCACCTGGGCCACTTCGTGTTCGTCAACCGCATCGCCGGCCTGATGAAGCCGGGCGCGCGGCTGGTCAGCCTGGCCTCGGCCGGCCACCGGTTCTCGGACGTGGACCTGGACGACCCGAACTTCGAGACCACGCCCTATACCGAGTTCGGCGCCTATGGCCGCTCGAAGACGGCCAACATCCTGTTCGCGGTCGAGTTCGACCGTCGGCACAAGGATCGCGGCGTGCGGGCGGTGGCGGTGCACCCGGGCGGCATCCAGACCGAGCTTGGCCGCCACATGACGCCGGAGGTGACCCAGGCGATGATCGATTCCATCGCCGCCTCGCAGCCGGCCGGCGCCAGCTTCAGCTGGAAGACCATCCCGCAGGGCGCGGCGACCTCGGTCTGGGCCGCGGTCAAGGCCGACATCGACGAGGTGGGCGGTCTCTACTGCGAGGACTGTCACCTGGCGGAACTGCAGAACGAGCCCGGCCTGCGCGGCGGGGTGCGCGCCTACGCCATCGACGGCGAACGCGCCAAGGCCCTGTGGGCGCTGAGCGAACGGATGGTCGGCGAGACCTTCTAGAAGCGGTCGCGGTCGTCCCTCGGGCTTGCGGCCCGAGGGACGACGAGCGCCGGCTTCAGAAATCGACCCGCTGGGTCACCGCGCCGTCGCAGATCAGGTTTGCGCCGGTGATGTAGCTGGCGCGAGGGCTGGCCAGGAAGACGGCGGCGTTGGCGATCTCGTCGGGGGCGCCGAGGCGGCCCAGCGGGCTGCGCTCGAGGGTGGCCTTGAAGCGCTCGGGCATATGCTGCTCGACCATGTCCCAGACCCCGCCCTTGAAGTAGATCGGGCCCGGCGCGACGATGTTGGCGCGAATGTTCCGGGGGCCAAGATCGCGGGCGAGGTTCTTCACGTAAGGGATCAGGGCTGCCTTGACCGAGCTGTAGGGCCGGCGGGGGCCGGGCACCTCGATGGCCGAGATGGTGCCGATGACGACGATGGCGCCGCCCTCCGACAGCTTGCCGACGGCCGCCTCGCACCCTTCGACCGTGCGCAGGATGTCGACCTCGACGGCCTGCTTCCAGGCGGCCGGATCATTGCCCAGCCCCATGGCGCCGCTTACGTTGGACACGAAGACATCGAGCCCGCCCAGGGCCTCGGCCGCCCGCTCGACCAGCCCCGCGAGCGCTCCCTCTGCGGCGACGTCGAGGGTCTCGCCCCAGGAATTGACGCCCCGGGCCTTCAGGGCTGCGACGGCCTCGGCCACCTGTTCGGGGTTGCGCGCGCAGATGGCGACATCGCAGCCTTCCTCGGCGAGCTGATCGGCGATCGCCCGTCCGATGCCGCGCGTGCCGCCAGTGACGAGGGCGCGCTTGCCCTTGAGGCCGAGATCCATGTGCTTCCTCCGATGGAGCGGCCTGCGCTCCGTTGCTCTTCAACTGGTTGAGCCGACTGGACCTCATCGCGGCGCGTGGCGCAACCGCCGGAAGGGACCTGTCGCCCATCGGCCTCAGGCGACGAAAAGCCGCCGCCCGCTCTCCCATCGACCGGCGTTCGCCCCTATGTGGGCGGCGAGGGAGCCATGACGGACCACTACGAAGACGAGGAGGAGACCCGGGGGCGGGTGCTCTCCAACGGCCAGGTGCTGGCCTTCATCGCCCGGCTGTGGCTGCGGCGGCGCTGGCTGCTGAGCGCGGCCGGCGGGCTGATGCTGGTGGCGGTGGTTTTCGACCTGATGCTGCCCTGGGCGGCCAAGCAGCTGATCGACGCGGTGGCCAGCCCGGCGCGCGAGGCCGAGCCGGCCTGGCGGGCCTGGGCGCTGTTCGTCGGGGTCTATGTGGCCTTTGTCATCACGCGGAACATCGCCTTCCGGTTCTGGAACCCGCTGGCGGCGCGCAACATGCGCGACCTGACCGACGAGGCGTTTCGCAAGGTGCAGAGCTTTTCGGCCGACTGGCACGCCGACAGCTTCGCCGGCTCGACGGTGCGCAAGATCAGCCGGGCCATGTGGGGATACGACGCCGTATCCGACGCCCTGATCCTGTGGCTCGGTCCGGCGATGCTGGTGCTGTTCGGGCTGTGCATCCAGATGGCGCTGAAGTGGCCGATGGTCGGGCTGCTGGCGTTCGTGGTGGTCTGCGGATTTCTCTGGGCCAATCTCTGGCTGGTGAACGCCTATGTGCGGCCGGCCAACCTGAGGTCCAATGCGCTCGACAGCCGTATCGGCGGGGCGCTGGCCGATGCCATCACCTCCAACCCGACGGTCAAGGCGTTCGGCGCCGAGCAGCGGGAAGAGCAGCGATTCGGCGGCGTCACCGAGGCCTGGCGCCAGGCGGTGAAGATCACCTGGGGCCGGTTCATGGACGTCTGGGTGATCCAGAACATCCTGACCGTGGCGCTGCAGGCGGGCACGACGGGCATCCTGCTGCACATGTGGATGCAGGGCCAGGCGACGCCGGGCGACCTGGCCTACGCCATCACCGCCTTTATGCTGATGAGCGGCTATCTGCGGAATCTCGGCGAGAACGTGCGGATGCTGCAGAAGGGGCTGGACGACACCGAGGACGTCGCCGCCTTCGCCCGGATGGAGCCGCAGGTGGCCGATGCGCCGGACGCCGCGCCGTTCCGGGGCGAGGCCGGCGAGATCGTCTTCGACCGGGTCCGGTTCGCCTACAAGAACGCCGATGCGCCGCTGTACAACGACTTCTCGCTGCGGATCGCGCCGGGCGAGAAGGTGGCGCTGGTCGGGGCGACGGGGGCCGGCAAGTCGACCTTCGTCAAGCTGGTCCAGCGGCTCTACGACCTGCAGGGCGGCCGCATCGTCATCGACGGCCAGGATATCGCGGGCCTGGCGCAACGCTCGCTGCGCGCGGCCATCGCCGTGGTGCCGCAGGACCCGGCCCTGTTCCACCGCACCATCGCCGAGAACATCGGCTATGCCCGCCCCGGCGCGACGATGGACGACATCCGGCTGGCGGCGAAGCGGGCCCGGGCCCGTGACTTCATCGAGCGCCTGCCCAAGGGCTACGACACCCTGGTCGGCGAGCGGGGCGTGAAGCTGTCGGGCGGCGAGCGCCAGCGCGTGGCCATCGCCCGCGCCTTCCTGGCCGACGCGCCGATCCTGGTCTTCGACGAGGCGACCTCCAGCCTGGACGTGGAGACCGAGCGGCTGGTGCAGGCGGCGATGGAAGAGCTGATGGCCGGCCGCACGACCATCGTCATCGCCCACCGCCTGTCGACCATCCGCGACGCCGACCGCATCCTGGTGTTCGAGGGCGGCCGGGTGGTGGAGGAGGGGACCCACGCGGGTCTCAAGGCCAGGGCCGGGGTCTATGCGCGGCTGGCGGCGGTGGCCGAGGGGACGGCGTAGGTCTTCCGCTCACCCCGGCGAAGGCCGGGGTCCGGCCGCCAGAGCTTTGGCGGGTCCGGTCGGGGCGCTTGCGACCGTCCTCTGTTGGCGAAATCCTCAACAGCGAGATCACGCGGCTGGACCCCGGCCTTCGCCGGGGTGAGCGGAGGGGGGAGTCAGAGCGCTTCTGACAACGCCTCGGCCAGGTCGCCCTTGCCGACGACCTGGACCCGGTCGAGGCCCAGCCAAGGGGCCATCAGCTTGAGTTCGGCGGCGAGGGCGGAGGGGGTCTCGGCGTTGGCGTCCGGCTCGCGCCAGGCGGCCTGGACCAGCAGGGCGCCGGCCTTGCGGTCGCTCTTGAGGTCGACGCGGGCGGTGATGGCCTCGTCCTGCAGGAAGGGCAGGACGTAGTAGCCGTGCTCGCGCTTGTGGGCCGGGGTGTAGATCTCGAGGCGGACCCTGACGCCGAACAGGCGCTCGGTGCGCTCGCGGAACCAGATCAGGTTGTCGAAGGGCGACAGCAGGGCCCGGGCGGCGATGGCGCGCGGCCGGCGGGCGGCGGGGTCTAGGTAGGCGGGCTTGTCCCAGCCGCGCACGGAGACGGGGATCAGCTCGCCCGCCTCGACCAGTTCGGCGATGCGGGCGCGGCTGTCGGTCAGGCCGAGACGGAAATAGTCGCGCAGGTCGGCGGCGGTGGCGACGCCCATGGCGCGGGCCGAGCGCCGGACCAGTTCGCGCTGGGCGTCGGCCTCGGACGGCGTCGGCGCATTGACGACGGCGGCCGGCAGGGCCCGCTCGGTGAGGTCGTAGACCCGCTCGAAGCCGCGCCGGGTCAGGGTGGTGATGCGGCCGGTCCAGAACAGCCATTCCAGCGCGCGCTTGCCCTCGGACCAGGACCACCAGCCCGGCGCGCCGCGCGGGCCGGTGGAAAAGTCGCCGCCGGTGACCGGGCCGCGCTTCTCGATCTCGGCCAGGATGCCCTCGATGTAGTCGCCGCGCTCGCGGGCGAAACGGGCGATGCCCTTCCATATGCCGTCGCCGGCCTCGGCGCGGCTCATCCGCCAGCGGAACAGGGGCTGGGCGTCGAGCGGCAGCAGGGAGGCCTCATGGCCCCAGTATTCGAACAGGCTGCGCTTGCGGCCCCAGGCCTCGGCTTCGAGGAGGTCGCGCGGATAGGCGCCCAGGCGCGAGAACTTGGGCAGGTAGTGGGTGCGGGTGACGACATTGACGCTGTCGATCTGGATGACGCCCAGGCGATCGGCGGTCCTGCGGAAGTGGCGGCGTCCGGCGGCGTCGGGACGGGCCTCGCCGAATCCCTGGGCGGCCAGGGCGATGCGCCGCGCCTGGGCGGCGGTGAGGGAGACGCCGGTGTTCATGAAACGTTTCGTGGCATGATTCTCTGAGAGGGTGGGAAGGGGGTTGGTTTGCTTCTTCCCCTCGGGGGGCGGCTGGCCCTGCGGAGCGGGGTCGGTTGAGGGCGCGCGCCGGCCATCGACGACGCGTGTGGTGACCGCATCTACGCGGCTTCGAGAGTCTTCAACCCCTCATCCGGCGCTTCGCGCCACCTTCTCCCGCAGGGGGAGAAGGGACAGCTCGCGGCGGCTGAAGGTCCGTTGGACCGTGGCGCCGCCCGGTTGGGGGTGGGAGCCGTGCGTGCTTCGACACGCGATCCGTTCGGATCGCTACTCAGCATGACGAAGAGGGTGGGCGCGCTCCAATGTTCGTCATCCTGAGCAGCGCGCAGCGCGTGTCGAAGGACGC
>VFQU01002010.1_pt1 | contig 10510 bp, 17 predicted proteins | sample 3512311 | NCBI WGS metagenome assembly VFQU01 (sample SAMN10412377, study PRJNA504923) | tailings metagenome | isolation source: Relicate 3 Philex TSF3 active mining site | place: Philippines: Tuba, Benguet | collected 2017-08-29 | reverse complement strand
GCACACTGACGAAGCTCGACCTGGAAGAGGTGAGTATGGTGACCAGCCCCGCGAATGACGAGGCCCGCGTCGATGCCGTGAAGCTCAAACTTGCCCATGGCACCATTCCGACCATTCCCGAATTCGAGCGACTCCTGCGGGATGCAGGATTCTCTCGCTCCCAAGCCGCGACGATCGCCAGTCACGGTTTCAAGCATCTCCTGAGTGATTCAGGCGCCCCGGCGAAGACTACGGCCCGCGACCTCGTTGAGGCGCTCAAGGGCTTTTCCCTGACCAAATAAAGGAAGACACCATGTCTTTTCATGATCGCGACTTCGGTCGCAAGAACGCTGGCGCGCGCGTTGATGATGCCGTCGAATTGACCGAAGTGATGGACGCCCTCAAGGCCCGTGATGCCGAGATCAAGTCGTTTGCCGAGAAGGCAGAGGCCGAGATCAAGGCAACTGGCAAGATGGCCACCGAAACGAAGTCGGCCCTCGAAAAGCTGTCTGAGAATGGTTCGGCTCTGGCCGACCGTTTGCAGGCCGTCGAGCAGAAAATGAGCAAGCGCAGCTTCGGCAACCAGGCCGAGGTGAAGAGCGCCGGCCAGCGCTTCATCGAGTCGGCTGAGTTCAAGAGCTTTGCTGATCGTCCGCAGGGCTCCGTTCGCCTCGAAGTCAAGGCCAATGAGCTGACCTCTGCAACGACCGACGCAAACGGTTCGGTGGGTGATGCCGTCCAGCCTCAGCGCCTTCCGGGCGTCCTGATGCCGGCGGAACGCCTGCCGACCATCCGTGACTTGCTCCTGCCTGGCCGCACCTCCTCAAACGCCATCGAGTACATCGAGGAAACCGGCTTCACCAATGCCGCCGCCACCCGGGCGGAAATGGGCGCTATCGCACAGTCTACCCTCAAGTTCGACGTGGTGACCACCGCTGTCAAAAACATCGGCCATCACATCGTCGCATCGCGCAACATCCTGGCCGATCTGCCGATGCTCCAATCGTACGTCGATACCCGCCTGCGCTACGGTCTGAAGGACGTGGAGGAAGCTCAGCTTCTCGCTGGTGACGGTCTGGGCAACAATGTGAAGGGCCTGCTCGAATTCGCCTCGCCCTTTGCCGAGAGCACCTACAGCGTTGCGACGGACACCTACATCGACACCATCCGCCGCGCCGTGCTGCAGGTCCGCGTTGCCGAGCTTCGCCCGACCTTCGTTGTGCTGAATCCCGTCGATTGGGCCGCCATCGAACTGACCAAGGACGATACGGGCCGTTACATCGAAGTCAGCATCCGCGATGGCTCCGGTGCTATGCGTCTCTGGCGCTTGTCCGTGGTCGAAACCACTGCCATGCCGGTGGGTGAGTTCCTGGTCGGCGCTACGATGGGCGCCCAGATTTTCGACCGCGAAGACGCCTTTGTGGAGGTGGCAACGCAGCACGCCGACTTCCGTCTCAACGGCAAGGTGGCGATCATCGGCGAAGAGCGTCTTGCGCTCGCGGTCTACCGTCCCGAGGCCTTTGTTTACGGCCAATTCGACCTTGACCAGTCCCCCACGATCAACGGCTAAAAAGCTCAATTTAGCCATGGGCCTCGCGCACGCGCGGGGCCTTTTTTGTTTTCACGAGAGACCCGACATGACAGACCGTTTTTCGACCTATCGCGGTGGCCTCACCGCTCCCGCCGAACATGCCTTTGCCATCACGCCGCACGAATCCAATGCCCTCGAAGAAGTCACCCGAGGCATTTGGGTGGGTACGGGCGGGAACGTGGTTTGCCGCCTGGTATCGTCGGGCGCCGATGTGAGCTTCGCCAATGTCCCGGATGGGACGATGCTCCCGGTTCGCGCCTCGCATGTTCGAGCCACTTCGACCGCGAGCGGGCTGGTGGGTCTTGTCTGATGTACTTGGCCCCGAAGACACCGCCGGCCTCGATGGCCGAAATGATGCTGCAGGATGTTTGCGACCACCTTCGGCGCGTTGCCGCGCTCGTTGAGTCCCCCCAGATCGCCCCGCCTGATCTGGCACACATTGAGCGTTTCACCGCTTCGGCGGTGGCCATGCTCGACGGGCCGGACAGCAGGACCCGGCGCGCTCTGCTGACTCAGACCTGGACCATGACATTCGAGCAGTTTGCGCCGGAACTGCCGCTGAGACTCCCGCCGATCCAGTCCATTGTCTCGATCAAGTACCGCGACAAAGACGGCTATCTCCAGACGCTGGGAAGCTCGAAATACAAGCTGCATGGGGCCGCCTCGTGGGATCCATACGCGGCGCCGGCACCGGGTGAGACATGGCCCGAAACGATGCCCTGCGCAAACGCTGTGCAGGTCGAATTTATTGCGGGATATGGTGACACCTTGGCCGATGTTCCCGCGCCGCTGCTGCAGGCAATTAGGCAGATTGTTGCCGAGTGGTACGAGACGAGAGAGGGCCTTGCCTGGTCCACGCCCGTCGAGCTTCCGCATGGTGTCAAAAGCCTAGTGCAGCCGTTCCGGATCTATCGATGAGCGGGTCCAAGATAACCGGCGCCGACGCCCTGGCGCGGGCCCTGGCGTCCCTCGAAGGCAGTGTGACGGCCCCGATCAACGCAGCCGCCCGCAAGGCCCTGCAGCCCATGCTCCGGGCCGCCAAGGCAGCGGCGCCACGAGATGATGGCGACTTGCAAAAAAGCCTGACGATCAAGCGGACGAAATCCCCCAAGTCCAAGCCCAAGCATGTCGTCGGTCCCGCCGCGAACTATGTCGGCAAAGACGGGGCAAAGCCCGTTCGATACGCGCACCTCACCGAATTCGGTTCCGCCGATGGCACGAAGGCCGGCACGCGCTGGATGACAGGCGCATTCGAGGAAACCGCAAACCAGGTCATTGACGAGTTGGGCAAGGCACTTGGCCCCGAGATCGAAAAGGCCGCCGCCCGCCGCGCCAAGCGCATCGCGAAGAGGTCGAAATGAGCGCCACCGCAATTGCCGTTCGGCTTCTGCTGGCCGACGAGGATCTGAATTTAGCGGTATCGGGCCGCGTTTATCCTGTCACAGCACCACAAGCCAAGACACTCCCCTATGTCGTCGCCAGCCTTGTCTACGAGGCTCAGGACCGCGTTCTGCAGGGGCAGCGCGACGGCTATTCCTCTCGCGTATCGGTGCATTGCGTGGCCGATAAGCCCGAGGCCGCCGACCGGCTGGGCGAATTGGTCAAGCAGGCCCTGTCCTGCGTCATCCACCAGACTGTCAGCGATGGCGCCAGCCAGCCCATGGCCGTTGCCACGGTGCTCAAAGACGGCACCGACCTTCTCGATTTCAACGACGACCGAACGGTGTTCCGGCGCCTGCTCGACTATTCAATTCGATGGACTCCAGCACCATGAAAAGCGGCCCCCTAAATCGACTGGTGAAGGTTTGGCGCGAAGTCCAGATCGGCACCGACCCGCTCTATAACACCCCGATTTTCGAGGATTCCGTGGTCACGGAATTCTGGGCTGCACTCGTGCCGAAGTCCGAAGAAGAGCGGTTCGCCGCCTCTCAGATTTATGCATCTCAGGTTGTGGTGTTCCGAACCCATTTTATCGAGCTGCAGGAGACAGATCGGCTGGAGTGCGACGGCAAAAATTACGACATCGCGGGCTTGCGCGAGATCGGCTATCGGGCCGGAACGGAGATCACCGCCAAGTGGGTGGCGTGAATGGTTGTCCAGCGCAAACGCCCCACCGGCCCGAGCCCCAAATATGGCCGAAGCGCCTTCACTGGGTATACCGCTTATCGCTACGGCACCGACTACCAGACCAGCCGCGACTTGGCAGTCCCAATTCGCGACTTCAATGAGTCGCAGGCATACTGGGACCCACGCAAAGCCCACAAAGCCAAACTGCCGAAACCAGCCCGCGACAGCATCGTGGCGATGCTCATGGAAATGTTGCGGGAGTGGGAGAACTCCCCCTGGGAAGACGAGGCCGAAACGCTTTACGCCCTCCGGGCCGTTTTTCTTCAGATGGGCTGGGCTTGGTCCCTGTCCGACGCTGAAGCGGCTGACCTGTTGCGGCTTGCCTATTCCCGACTTGGCCAAGGCATTGAGCGCCGGCCAAAATGGGAAGAAGGGCAGGCATATGTCACCACCTCCCACACCCTTTGCAACTGGTGCGCCGGTCCACTGGACCCGTTCGCCATAGAAATCGGCAATCGATTCTGCTGCAAAGACCATGCCGAGAAAGCCGCAAAGCTACGCGATTACGAGCATCGATTTCGCGAAACTGAGATCGGAAAGAATGCGGACGCCATGTTGCGCCGCGTCGATCTGCCTATCCGGCAAGAGTGCGCTCGCCCTGGTTGCCATGAGCATTTCCGCCCGAAGCATGGCTATGACAAATTTTGCAGCGAGGCTTGCAATCATGCGGTGAAAGAAGCCCGCAAGAAGGCAGGCCGCTACGAAGCCATTGCAGAACAGCCCGAGCGGATATGCGAGAACGAGAAGTGCGGCAAGCCATTCCGACCCCAACGCATTGCCCGCCCTGGCCACGATCGGTTCTGCTGCGAGAAATGCCGACGCGCTGAGGAGTATCAGAGGCTTAAAACGGCAGGCTCGATCAAGCCAAGGCCCAAGCTGGACCTGCCAGAGATCCATTGCCAATTTGAGGGGTGCGGCGCGCTATTCAAGCCGACTACCACGCGGGCACGCTTCTGCTGTCGAGAACACAAACAAAAGCAATTTGACCTAGAGCGAAAGCTGTGACTGCCGCCAAGGCAAAGAGGCGAAATGGGTACGTCTCGACCTGACGACGACCTGTTTCCATTTTGTTCCAATTGGCCATAGAGTGAGGATCAGTTGATTCTTACGAGGGCCAAAATGTCCAACGAGTATCTTCGAATGCCGCCAATCCACCGCTCGCCATCGATGGCCGAAGTTTTGCGGGATTCAAATAAGCAGCGAGACAATCCCGCCGGTTATACCTTTGCTTCCCTAAAAAGGGAGGTTGAGCGCTTCCAGCGGGGCCTGGACGAAGAACACGAGATGGGAATGCTGATGGCTGGAGGCATTGGCGCTATTCACTTGCGGAGCATAAAGCCCGTCGACCCCGATTTGTTTGTCTTCGATGGCCTAGACGAGTCGCAGCGAGACGTGCGGGTGATTCAACATTACTCGCAGGTTAGCTTGGTACTCGTTGCACTGCCGAAGCTTGAAGAACAAGCCCACCGCATCGGTTTCCCGATCCCGAGCAAAGAACAATAAGGCCAGACAAATGACACCCGCCGAGATGGACGCATTGCAGAAATCAATGACCGAGGGAGAGTCGGCCCTTTTGATTGCTGCAGGAATGGCGATGTTTTCCGCTATTGAAGCCGGCGCGCCACAGCGCACATTGCTTGAAAGGCTTGCGACCCACGAGAAGAACTACAAGCAGATAGGACAGCCCAAGGCTGCCGCCATGATGGCGATGATGATTGCCATGGTTCAAAGCACCCAAAAACGCTAGAACCGCCATCTGAGGTTAAGAGGCCCGCCCCCATCCGTGGGCGGGCCTCTTGCTTTTTCGGGCGATATATGCCATAGAAACCGCGTCGATTGTGACAAGCCAAAGGAACCTCAACCTTGCTTGTCGCGCGTCACCGAGGTGCGGCAGGTCCGCTTTAAACCTTGGAGACCTAGAAATGACGATCGACAACACCACCACCGACACCCCCGATATTGACCGCGCTGTTATCCTGATGCAGGCGCTCGAAGAACTGCTGCACAACCTGCCGGAAAGCCCGCAGGCGACTTCTATGCAGGTGCTTGCGGCTAGCGTGACGACTGCGCTTGCCCGTGTGCAGTTCCGTGCCGAGGGGGAGCCGGCCTGATGTTCGAACCTGATCTTGCAGATGACGCTTGGACTGCTCCTTGGGATACACCCGAGGAAAGAGCAAAAGCTGCCGAGGAATCCCGCCGCGACAAAGTTAAGGCAGAACTTATCGCAACTATTGCCGTTTGGGCTCGTGACATGGGTTATACCACATGGGGGCACCGTCACATTATCCAGCGCCAATTCCCGAAGGTGCCTCCTGTTTTCATTCTTCGCGCCATTGGGGAAATCGGGCGGGAGGATCAGAACGCATTCCTTGACGAGCTCGCCAGCACCATCGAAGGCGAGATCATCCGCCGCGCTATCGGCGGGGGCACTGATTGAGGCACACTGCCGCCATCGATGGCGTGTCCGCCGCCGATATCGAGCGCGCCCTCGATCGGCTGGCACTGGCAATCAAGGCACAGAAGGAGGGGCGAAGGCTCCTCCCTCTGTATCAGCGCCTCGAGGACGAATTGGCCGCTATCCGTTCCGCCGATGATGTTTGGGCCAAAGTGATGACCAGACTTGAGAGCCGGGGCTAGATCCCCGGCTTCGCCCGGACCTGTGCAGCCCTGACAAGGTTCGCATTGAACGGCAGGGCCATAGAAAGCAGCGCGTCTTGCTTGAGCTTTAGCGACCCCCCTTCCCCGTATTTTGGCCGGTCAATGGTGTGCCCCATCAACGCCCGCCTGATTTCTTCGTCTACCTTTGCCTCTTTCGCCCGATCCTCGAATGTGTGCCGGATCGAATAGGCGGAATGGCCCGGCGACGGCGCCGGCTTGGGCAATAGCCCGTTGACGTCTAGAGCCTTGTTGAGTGTGTTTGAGAGCGTCCGCTCTTTGTTCCAATATTTTGGGAATCCAGTGGGGAACGCCTTGGCCACCTCAAGCGCCACGCCGACCAATGGCACCTGCCGAACCGACGACGAGTTTTTGATTTCCCGCGGATCGTCAGGGTCTTGCCGCGGCGCAATCTCGATATAGGGCACAGGCGCCTTCAGATGAATCGTGGACGCCGAAAGGTTGGCTAGTTCCGAGGGCCGCGCCCCGGTCTCGATCATCATGAGCACGATTCCCCGCGCCTCGCGGTTGAGCCCAAGCAGCTTCTCGCTGCCGAGGAATTCTTTGCGCAGCCATTCCACTGGGAAAGGCGGACGGCTCTTCTTCATCTTTTCGGCAAAGGCCAGCCCATCGAACGGGTTTTGTCGATCGCCCTGCCCTATGTGCTGGTGGTAGAGGCGGAAGAGTTGGCGCATGTTCCCGATATCGCGGTTGCCGGACGAAGCCGAATGCGTTGGCCTGCCCTTCTCCGGCGCTACGCGGCCAAGCCAAAACTGGTAGAACTTTCGGGCCTGCTCTCGTGTGATTTCCGAGATTGGCACGTCCCCGACCACCTTGACGAAGTTGTTGACGGCGCGACGCTTGACCTTTTCCCAATCCACCTTCTGGTGTTCGGACTTGCCGACCAGTTCCGCCGGCATGACCTCCTTTAGGTAGATCGTGAACGCCTGATTCACTGACACCTTCGGCTCGTCCACGAGACCAAGGACAGCCGCCTCAACGTCTCCACCCACGGGGTGCTTTTCCAAGGCGTGAAGGCGCTCAACAATCTCCGATACGCTGGTGCCATTGGCTACGAGACCCGAGACGGTTCGGTAGGTGAAACCCATTGCCTCTACACGCCGCAGCGCGGCCCTATGGCGGGCAGTGATGCTGTCTGGGCTGGCACCGCCCAAGAGCTGCGCCCAATCCGCGTCATGCTCGCGCTCCAGTTCATCGCGCTTCATCCGCGCCAGCGCACGGTCATCGGTCTTGAGGGATATTCGAATCTTGGGCCAGCGCGGATCTAGGTCACCGACCACAGCCGGCACCTTTCGGTGATACTGCCAATGCCCGCCACGCTCGACCAGGTAACGATCTGCGTCTGTCCGCTTTTTGCCCATGCCGCACCCAAAGGTCACAAATCAGGACGCACATGGGGGCACAAATTCTGGCAAAAAACAACGGGCTCCGAAACTCAATCCGGTTAGCCCGTTGATTTTAAACGAAGAAATCTTTCCGTGAGGATAGATTTCTGGTGCGGTCGAGAAGACTCGAACTTCCACGCCTCGCGGCACAGCGACCTCAACGCTGCGCGTCTACCAATTCCGCCACGACCGCACATTTCATGGTAGAAGCCCCTGCGCCAAGGCGCCGAAGCGAGGTGGGGTGTAGCAAAGCCCGCTCACAACCTCAAGCGCCTAAATCGGAATTTGTTGGAAACTGTGGAGAGTTCACCCGGCAATGGCCGCGAACCCTCAAATCGGGCACCGAGCAATGGGGCCTCACGCTGTCATCCCGGCGCAGGCCGGGGTCCATCTCCAGATATCTCAGGATAAGCGCAAGCCTTCACCGGGTTAACAACCGGGTCCGCCGGCGATTCCGCTCAAAAGCGAAACGATCTAGAGCCTGTCCAAAGACAATCCGCCCGGAGTAAGCGCCTCGAATGCCGCCATGTCGGGATGGGCATCTTCCGAAATGTAGATCGCGAAGACACTCCCGCCATAGCGGAAGGAAACGTCGCTATAGGCGTGTCCCTCATAGTGCTTTGTTTCGACCCGCCAGTCGGTAATATCCCGCTTCGGAATGCGGAGTTTTTTCCCGGCGTCGAGAAAATGCACGCGCCGCACCAAAAGATCCGGCCCATCCTCGGCAATCCAGCTCACTTGCCGCCGGCCGGCGAAATGTCCCGCCAGCGCACAAATGGCCGCAACGGAGGGAACCGAGATCAGCCCGACAACGATCCCGGCCTGCCTGTCATCGGCGCCCCAAGCCATGATTATGGCGATGATCGCCATGATAGCGACCAGCATGATGGTCAAAACGCGGTAGCGCCGATGAAAGATGACCTTGATTCTGGTCTCGGCCATCGCCCCGCTCTACCCTAGCCGCAACACCTTTTCGGTCACGAACACGCGCAAATGCCCCTCTTCCACATTGACCTCGCCTTTGGCGATCAGGGTGTTGTTGGCATAGATTTTCAGCGGGTCGTGCTCGGTGGCGTCAAGCTCGATCACAGCCCCGCGTCCCATGCGCAGCAGATGATGCACGGGCATGGTAGTGGCGCCGAGTTCAACCGTGATATCGACTTCAATATTGTCGAGAGTGTTCATAGATAGGGACGATACGCCTTGCGCCGATGCGCGGGATGGATTGTGGCGAGAATGGATCGAGCATGGTTATTGAAGCGTTAACGGCAGACGCGGAGGCGTGCCAAATCCGGTCGAAATTGCGCCGTGACGACCAGCGCGCCGTTGAGTGGACCATATTCGACGCGCCTCTGGCTTACGAGGAGGCGCTGGCCATGATGGATGCGCGTGTCGCCGCCATCGCTGCCGGCACCGCCCCCGAAGCCGTCTGGCTGCTCGAACATCCCCCGCTCTACACCGCAGGCACCTCCGCCCGCCCCGAAGACCTGCTCGATGCCCGCTTTCCGGTCTATCCGGCCGGGCGCGGTGGACAATATACCTATCACGGTCCCGGCCAGCGCGTGGCCTATGTCATGCTCGACCTCACACGCCGCGGCCGCGACATTCGCTGCCTGGTTCAGGGACTGGAACAATGGGTCATCGACACCATGGCCGCCCACAATGTCACCGCCGCGCGGCGCGAAGGCCGGGTTGGCGTCTGGGTGCGCCGGCCGGAAAAAGGCATCGACCGCGAAGACAAGATCGCCGCCATTGGTGTGCGGATGCGCAAGTGGATCACTTTCCACGGCATCGCCCTCAATATCGCGCCCGATCTCACCCATTACGCGGGCATAGTGCCCTGCGGCATTTCCGATCAGGGCATCACCTCATTCGAAGATCTGGGCCTGCTGGTTTCCATGTCCGAGGTCGATTCGGTGCTGCGCCGCCGCTTCGAGGCCATTTTCGGGCCGACCGAACGGGCGCGCCTGCCCATAGCAATCCCCGCATGAGCGGGCCGGTTCACGAAAAACGCGTTTCCCGCATGCGAACAGGTTTGCGGGCGGCGCATGCAGCAATACAATGGCGTCATTCCGACTGAAGGAGCCTGTCATGACCCTGGACGATCTCAAACGACTGCTGACGCGCCAGACCCTGTTCCGGCTCGATGCGATTCTGTCGCCCATGCTGGTGCCCATCTTCTATGCGCTGGGCCTGGCCGGCATCCTTCTCTGGGCCATCAGCCACTTCTTCTTCCGCTTCTCCACCGGGCTGGGCGATGGCCTCTGGGGCCTCCTGGAAATCGCCGTCTTCGGCCTTCTGGCCTTTGTAGGCCTGCGCATCGGCTGCGAGGCCCTGCTGGTCTGGTTCAAGAATCACGAAGCCACAGGCGAAACCGTGCAGCGGTCGCGCTATTCGGCATCCCTGCTCGATGAAGTGCGCGACGCCATTCGCGACCTGGCCGAACAGGGCGAAGAAACCGACTATGCCGAGGCGGACGAATATATCACCCCAGCCACCGAGCCCCTGCCACCCACAAATCAGGCAGAAGAAACCACCGGCCCTGCCCGCGCGCCCTCGACCAAACCCGGCGAAACCCACAAGCCCCGCCGCACGGCAAGACGAACCCCGCCCAAATCCATCACCTGAAAACAAAAAGGCCGCCCAAAAAGGCGGCCTTTTTCTTCTTTCTTTTTTCTTCCTTCACCTCCCCCTTGCGGGGGACTGTTCACTTGAGACTCTCGATGCGCTTTCTTTCGAGGAAGATGTCGAG
>VFQU01002009.1_pt1 | contig 10516 bp, 7 predicted proteins | sample 3512311 | NCBI WGS metagenome assembly VFQU01 (sample SAMN10412377, study PRJNA504923) | tailings metagenome | isolation source: Relicate 3 Philex TSF3 active mining site | place: Philippines: Tuba, Benguet | collected 2017-08-29 | reverse complement strand
TTTTTGCAGACGTTCCCAAGCTAGATGACTCAGTGTAACTGACTAACGATTAGTCTGCACTTCTTTTATCTCAACATCATCCGCACTTGGACGTGGCTGATCCGCAACCAACTTCTGCGGAGTCGAAAAACTCGAAGCCGACTCCTGCGCCAAAGCCGTCCATTCCGTGTGGAATACACCTTCTTTGTCCGTCCGCAGATAAGTATGCGCCCCAAAATAATCGCGTTGTGCCTGCGTTAAATTTTGTGGCAAGCGATCGCGACGATAACTATCGAAATAATCCAGCGACGCACTAAACGCCGGAACCGCAATTCCATGCCGTGCCGCCGCCATAATCACCTCACGCCAAGCCGATTGACGATCGAGAATCGTCTGTCTAAATTCCGGAGCCAACAGCAAATTCGGCAGCGTCGGATTTTCGATAAATGCGTGCTGAATCTTACCCAGGAAGCCCGCCCGAATAATACAGCCGCCCTTCCAAATCCGCGCACATTCCGCCAAATTCAACTCATAGCCATAGTTTTGTGACGCAACATTCAGCAACGCCATCCCTTGCGCGTAAGAACAAATCTTCGAGCAATACAGCGCATCTCGCACTGCATCAATAAACGTTTTGCGATCGCCCTCAAACTTCGGACTCTCATAGCTCAACTGCTGCGAAGCTTCCATCCGCTCCGTCTTATAAGACGACATAATCCGCGCATTCACCGCAGCAATAATCGTCGGAATCGCAACCCCCAATTCCAACGCATCCGTCACCGTCCAGCGACCCGTTCCCTTCTGCCCCGCAGCATCCAGAATCAACTCAACCAAAGGCTTCTGAGTATCGGGATCAAAGACTTTGAAAATATCTGCGGTAATTTCAATCAGATACGAATTCAACTCAGGAGTCTCATTCCACTCCATGAACACCTGATGCAACTCGTCCTGAGTCAATCCGCCCACATTTTTCAGCAAATCATAGGCTTCTGCAATCAACTGCATATCGCCATACTCAATGCCGTTGTGCACCATTTTGACGTAGTGACCCGCGCCACCTGGCCCGATGTAAGTCACACAAGCCCCATCATCCACCTGAGCCGCAATCTTCGTCAAAATCGGCTCTAGATATTCATAAGCCGTTCTCGTTCCCCCCGGCATCAAGCTTGGCCCATTTAACGCGCCTTCTTCACCGCCGCTCACGCCCATGCCAATGAACGTAAACTTAGCCGCTTCGAGTTCGCGTGCCCGCCGCGCTGTATCGGTAAATAAAGAATTACCGCCATCAATGAGAATATCTCCTTCATCCAATAGCGGTTTCAACTGCTCGATCATCGCATCCACAGGCGCACCCGCTTTCACCATGATCAAAATCTTGCGCGGACGTTCTAATGAAGCGACAAATTCTTCGATCGTATAAGTCGCCTGAACATTCTTGCCGCCTGCCCGCTGTGCCATGAAGGCATCGGTTTTTTCGCGGCTGCGATTATAGACCGAAACTGGGAATCCGTTCCGCTCAACGTTGAGCGCGAGGTTCTCGCCCATCACGGCAAGACCAATTACACCAAAACTTTGTGCCATAAAAATTCTCTGCTAACTCTGTAACAGCCAGAAGCAATCGTTCCTTCAACGGTAACTCGATCGCACTTAGAGTAGCCTGGAAGATTACATTAAGACTCTGGCTCAAGAATGATTGAGTGCGATCTCAACATTGCTTGAGCAAAGCATCTCAATCAAAAATGGCACTGTATGCAATTGTTGCAATTGTCAACAGCCTCACATAAATTGCGAACACAAAATTATTTTAAGTTCCGCAGAGCAACTTCCTGGTTTTTACGGTAAGCCTGAGTTCGATTTTTAGCGACATCCGCACGAGCATGATTGTTCGGAACTTCAGACATCAACCGTGAAGCCGTTCCCCACATATCCGCTACTTCTTGCCACTGAGCCGGGGTTTTGGCATCTTTACTCGCTTTGGCTGCTCGTTCTGCAACTCGGACTGCGGTTGCAAAGGAGTCACCATCTTGCTTAATACTGCTTTTCCAGGTTGCTTGAGGAGAATCTGCTGCTTGTGGAGGCTGCCCCGGCAGAATCTTGCCGCCGGTCATGGCATAAACCCCGAGTCCCGCCAACATCAAGCCTGCCGTCAACACCACTCCACCCAAAATCCCGCGATTGAATTGCCGTTTCTCGCGTACAGCTTGGGGAGAAAGCGTTCGGGGCAGATCATCGCGCTCACTGAACGTCTCTCGTAAATCTTGAAACATCCCTTTAATTGGGTTCGGTCGTCGCAGCGCAATCTCTTGTGCCCAAAGCAACTGCCCATCGGGATCGCGATTGATTTCCTCAAACCAAAGCAACTGCTGCTCGCGCACAATTCGACAATTGATATTGACTCGTCGCACATTGCGCGGCGAAATCGACTCGAGAATCTTGCGAATGCGCTCGGTAAGGGCGGCTCGATCGAGCTGTTCCGCAGTCGCCGCTTCACAGAGCAGTTGCAAAACCCCGTTTGCGAAAATCGCACGAGTTCTGACGCCTGAATCTGAAAGCTTATCATTCAGAACTTGAATGATCGCTGCAACGCTCCCTTGATGAGCTTGCCTGTAGATATCGTTGACCGGACTTACAATCATGAGGATTTATTAGTAAGTAAACGAATAACCCTGACTCGGAAGGCTCTACGATAATATATCTCGTGTTTTGGTAATTAGAGCAAGCATAACTTTCAAAAAGGACATTTTTTTGTCTAAAAAACGCAATTCTGACCGATATCTTACGTCAGTATTTCTAATGTAAATGACGCGAATCATTAAACCGACGAATTTGCCATAAGTCTGTATTGAAGCGATTCTGATTTTGCAGTTCCCATCGCGATCGATCAATCCAAAACTCAAACAGGGCAGTATTGTGTGCCCGTAATCGCCAAGATCTATCGCTTCCTAGTAATTGAGCGATTAAGTGTTGCAAAATCCAGCTATGGCTAACAATCCAAAGTTGATCCCCGTCGCGATGACGCTGCATAATTCGATCGAGAAATCGTTTCGCGCGATCGCGGGCATCGTATAGCGTTTCTGCTTCTGGAATCGGAATCCAATCCGGCGAACTTTCTAGTTTTCGACACAAATCCGGATAGCGAGTCTGTGCTTCTGCCCAAGTTAAGCCTTGAAAAATTCCGTTCTGAAATTCTTTTAATTCTTCTGCGTGTTCGACTGGAATTGTTTTTGGACTCGGCTCGTCTGCTTCGATTGGGGTTTCGCTATCTGGATCGATCAAATCGCTCACCGCTGCGGGTAGATGCGGCACTTGAAAATAGGAGAGTAAAATTTCCGTCGTTTGCACTGCCCGTTTGAGCGGACTGGTATAAACGTGCGAAGGTCGCCACGATTCAGTCCGAAGAGTCTTGGCAAGGCTCTCTGACTGTTGCCGACCCAGCGGAGAGAGTTCGTAATCGCCGTGACCTTGCATCCGTTTTTCGATGTTCCCGATCGATTGAGCGTGGCGGATAAATAGGAGTTTGAGGACTTTCGACATGAGAAATCAATTCTTAGGGGCGAGGAAGATCGATGGACAGATTTGAGGCGATGAAGATTTTTCGCAGGAAGTGCATTTACAATGCTTAAAGCAGGTTATACGAATCTTAGGTCAGCCTATGTTACTCAAATCCACAACTCGCCACATTCATATTTTTACGGCAGAAGTGCAAAATAATGAGCTAGTTGAGAGCGATAAGGTTCTGACACTAGACGTTGATCCCGACAATGAGCTGCTGTGGAATCAAGATGCACTGCAAAAGATCTACAGCAAGTTTGATGAACTGGTTGAATCTTACAGCGGCGAATCGCTAACCGACTACAATTTGCGCCGAATTGGGTCAGATTTAGAGCATTTAGTGCGATCGCTGCTTCAAAAAGGCGAAATCTCCTACAACCTAGAAAGCCGCGTATTGAACTACAGCATGGGTCTTCCTCAGGTAAAACCGGAAGAATAAGCAGATTGCATCGGCTGCCACACTCAATCTGATAGGGAGATAGGGCACAATCTGAGTCTGGTTCTCCCTACTCCCCACTCCCCAAAATTCATAGAGTTGACGACTACGGTGTCGCCGCTGGATTCGGCACAGGATTCTGAATCGCATTCGGCGCAGGTGCATCCGGCTGACTTGGAGGAATCTTGTCCGCTGTAATTAACGCCTCCATCACCGCTTTCACAATCGGGGCTGCCACTGTCGAACCAAATGCATCTTCTCCTTTTGGCTCATCAATGACTGCTGCTACTACATAACGCGGCGCATCGATCGGAAAAATACTCACAAAACTTGTAATCTTCGCGCCTTCAATATATCCACCATTCGGACCTGCCTTCTGTGCGGTTCCCGTCTTCCCACCAATCCGATAATTCGGAATTTGCGCGGCTTTCCCGGTTCCGTTTTGCACAACCGATTCCATCATTCGCAGTACGGTTTGCGTGGTCTGCGGCGAAAAGACTTGTTTCGGCTCAGGCAAGGTTGCCCGCCAGTAAGGTTGTCCATTCTCATCAAATAACCCTTGCACCACATGCGGCGTTAACAACTTGCCGCCGCTGGCAAGAATGGCTTGTTGTTGCACAAGCTGCATAGCGGTGAGCGAAAATCCTTGACCAAAAGAACTGGTTGCCGCATCAACCGCAGATTCAGAGAAAGTTTTCTGATCTTTGAGTTGTCCTGCTGTTTCAAATGGCAAATCAATTCCGGTCGGTTTTCCTAAACCAATTTTTTCCAACCAAGCGTAATAGGTGGGGCGAGGCATTTGCTGCACAATTCTCACCATGCCAACATTGCTCGAATGCTCCAAAATCTGAGTAATCGTGCTGGGTCCGCGTGCCCCTGCGCTGGAGTAGTCAAAATTCTGAATCGGCCATCCGTCAATTTGGGTTGCCCCTTCATCGTTGATCACTTGATTCGGCTGGATCGCACCTGCTTCTAGCGCGATCGCAACATTCAACGGCTTAAACGTTGATCCTGGCTCATACAAATCCGTCAATGCCCAGTTCTTAAACTGCTCAACTTTTGCTTTGTAGAATTCATTCGGGTCATAAGACGGATCAGACACTAACGCCCGAATCCCTCCATCTCTGGCATCCATCACAATCACGACCCCACGCTTTGCCTTGAATTTCTTCAACTGCGGTTGCAGGGCTACAAGCGCAGCGCGTTGAATTCGGCTATCAATCGTTAATTGCAAATGCAAATTATCTGACTGTAAAAATCCGCCCGGGATCCGATCTGGCATCATCACACCAGCCCCTGTCCGGCTCAATCGCACCGATTTTACCGATCGCTCTAAAAGATTACTGTGCGTATATTCAACGCCCGCCTGCCCAATGCGATCGATGTCCAAATACCCAACGACATCGGCTGTGAGATTTTGCTGTGGATAAAGGCGCTGCTGCTGTTGAGCAAGTTCTAATCCGTCGATTTGCATCCCTTGAATGCGATCGGCTGCCGCTTCAGAAATCGCATATTCGACGCGAACCCCACTCTCTGCTGAATTAAACCGTTGCAATAATTCGCCCGGGGTCGTTCCGAGAACACTAGAGAGTTGGGTGGCAATTTCCGTTTTCGGAGCTTTAAAGGCGATCGGGTGTGCGTAGAGGGTATAAACCGGACGATCGATCGCTAACGTATTGCCATTGCGATCGCTAATCGGGCGACGGGGGACAAAGGGGCGTAAAAACGTCGTTTGTTGCGATCGCGCTTGCTCCAACAAATCAGGAGCCTGAAACACCTGGAGTCGAACGAGATTTAAGGCTAATAGTCCTGTTGCACCGACGAGAATTGCCCAGACGATAAAGAGGCGACGTGCGCTGGGTTTTGCTTGAGCCGTCCGGAATCGTTCTACCCAATGATCCGCAAATCGCCCGAATGCTTGTGCGGTTGCAGAAGAGTCAAAAACACGTTCATAGGCTTGTTCCACCATCAACGGCAGTTTCGATCTCCGTGGGTTGGGCGTTGGGGGACGATGAGGTGAGGAGGTGGGCTTTCCTCGTTTTGACATGACTAATATCCTATGGGAGCAACGGGCGAAGCTTGCGAAGAGGGAGCAACAGCATTATCGGGGCGCATCGGAGCCGTTTTGAGAAAAATCATATTTTCCGGTTTAGAAGGCACCAGACCCGCACCGGGACGAGCCGACTGATCAGCAATCTGATTTTTAAGAACTTCTCCACTTTCAGTGATTTGGCGTTCACTGCGGCGTAATTGTTCTAGTTTGCTGTATTCTCTACCCCAGAGTTGCTGAGAATACACTGTCCAGCCATAAACAGCAAGTACTGAACCTGCCAAAACAAATGTGGCAATCACTGAAGCTTGTTGAGCTAGAAGCAGCGATCGCAACCATTGAGGGGGTTTTTCCTGATTCGGTAATTGCCGCAGAGATGAATGGGACACCGAACCTAATTTTTTTGATCGTCTAGAATTCAGTGCCGTAGCCATACCACCCTCACAAGTCAAAAGTCTTTTAGGTCGAACTCAATTCAAACCTTACAGCGAACATTGTATCGGGAGTTTTAGTTTGTGAAGACTAAAGTCTATGAAATTCCGTAATCCTACCCGATTGATAGTACTAATCGACTCATAATGCGCCCATCTTCCAATTTGTAAAGGTTGAATTCCGATCCCATTTGCTGCATCAAAGATTGGCAAATGGCTAGATGCAATCCAGGGACTTTATCTAAAGTCGAAGGAGCAAGTAAGTCTACAGCCCGTCCAGCTTCTAGATCTTCGACGAGACGCGGCTCGACCGTGCCATCATCGGTAATTGCAATCTCTAACCACTGTGCGTCAATCGGCCGACACCAGATGTCAATCCGTCCTCCTAGATTGGCTCGCTGGCAGGCAATTAGGAGCAATTCATACAAGACCAATTCAATCTTAGTAATGTCTCCAAAGACCATCGGATTAATTTCATGATGAACTTGTGACCAGAGTTGACGTTGTTTGATCAGATGATCGACGCGATCGAGGGCGCGTCTAACTAATCCAATCATTTGAACGGTTTCGTTTCTCACGGTTAATTGCCACTGTTCATCCCGGATGACTTGGCGTGCAGGTTCGATCGCGTCCTCGATTTGACGCACAAGTTGGGTATGGCGTGGAGTTGTTTCTGGGAGTTCGCTTAGCTTGGACGCGCTAAATTTCACCGTGCGATACATGTCTTCTAAACGCCGATGCTTATACCAGCTCAGACGTTCTAGCCGTTCGCGATCGCGCTTTAAACTTTCCGAGATCATCAAATGGCGACGTGACCAAGCGAGCTGTGCGACCAGCGTATTCAGTACTTGATGTTCTCGATCAATCCACTGCCGCCCCAAACTATCCGCCACCAGTAAAATTCCGGTCGGCTCATGCTCTGGCGCAGTGCGGAGTGTAATGGCGAGGAGCTGACCGATTCCGGGAGCATTTAACCATTGGCGAGTTTCAATGGGAATTTCATCGATCGAGACTGGTAGAACTCCCTCATGAGCGAGGACGCGGTGAAGAAAGGTATCCGTCTCGAGCGAGACTTTCATCACCGGATCAAGATTGAATTTGCGCTCCTGATTCGATTGCACAATTCGTCCAACCCGTCGCCCTGCTGACCAAGCCACCAAAATCGCTAATGGCGCTTCTAACGTCTGACCAATGTATTGCAAAGCTGACTTTTCCAGCAAATCCAGATGCTGGGTTTGCTGAATCGTGGTCAATCCCCATTGAATGGTTTGATAAATTTTCTGCTGTTGTTCATTTTGCTGCTGCAACTTCCACTGTCTCAGGACAATCCCAATCTGCTGAGCAACAATCTTGGTTAATTCGCTTTCTACTTGGCTCCAGACTCTGGGAGCTTCATGTGCCAAAATCACGAGTCCTTGGATAGATTGACCGGGTGCTGTATTACAAACTAACAGCGATCGTACTCCCATTTCGAGGAGGGGCGTTCTCCAAGCTGCAAATCGCAAATCATCTTCTAAATTCTCAATCGCGATCGCATCGGTCGATTTCTCTAACATTTGCCAATCAATCGGACTTAATGATGCGAACCAAGTGGGTAATGTTTTCTTATACTTCGGCTGGATCTGATAGTGAACTTCAAATGCATCGTGATCAGCGCTATAGCTCAAAGCCAGCACCCGATCAATTTTCAAGCGTTGAATCAGTAGAGCCGCAGCATTTTGTAGAGCCGTTTTTCCATCGCTGATGCTGTAAATTGCTTGAGCAACTTTTGCGGTCAACGCCTGATCGAGTTTGATTTGCTCGATCGTAGCTTCCATTTCTTCGAGTGGAGAGACCAGCGCGATCAGTTGTGCGGCTGCTCGAATCAACTGTTTTTCTGCATCCTGCCACACTCTCGGTTCATCACTTTCTGCGGCAAGAAATCCTAAGAGTTCATCTTGGTACAAAATCGGCGCAGCAATTAGCGATCGTGCTCGAATATATTCCATGACACGCATGGTAAGGTGAGCTTTGACCATTCCCATCGATTCACCGATCGCAATCACCTGATCTGCTTTGAGTGCCTGATAAAAGCTGCTCATTTCTTGGACTGTTAACCCTGCGGTTTGATCGCTCAAACGTGTCCCTTTTTGACTCGTTGCTCTGCGCCAAAAACACCGATGAGTTCTTTCAAACCAATACACACTCGTTCGCGCAGGCTGAATGAATTGCTGCGTCTGATCGATCACCCGATCCAATCGCTGGTCAAAGTTTTTAAGAAGTCGCAGTTCTTCTAGCATTGCCAGAACTGGGCGATCAATGGGTTTAATTTGCTGCTTTTTGAGTTCTACTTCTGCGGTTTCTAGCGTTGCAGCAAACTCACCTAATGCGATCGAAATCAGCGATCGCTCGTCAGCTTTTGGAAAATTTCCCCATAGCCGCGAGCCTAAAATGGCAACTCCATGACACCGATCTTTAAACGTAATTGGAAAAATGATCGTGCCTTGAATATTTGCTTTTTCAGCAAATCTACGCCATTCATTTGCTCGCTGCTCTTCTCTGAGATCTGGAAGGGTCAGAGGTTTTTGCTGGATCACTGCCTGTTCAAGAATATCGCCTGCTGTCAGTGAAAATCGCTGTTTGAGCAGCGGCGAATCTGAAATTGGGCTTTTTCCCCCTTTACCAATTAAACGATGTTCGGTACGATCGTAAAGTCCGATCCAAACGAGATCGAACATGAAACAAGTATTGAGATAGAGATAAATCGTTTCGATCGCGACAGTCTTACCCTCACGTAATTGTTGCAATACACGGCTAAGGGCAAGTAATTGATGTTGGGATTGTGTTGTCTCTTTCGAGTAACCCATGAGCGATCTGTCGGGGGATAACACGGACAGGCACAGTTGCCTACTCGCTCTTTAGAGTGCCCGGAGCGAATTGGTTTTGCACGATATTCCACGCTCAAAATGCGCTACTGTAGCCTTGCTCTCTTGTAAGAACTGATTTTTTTACCGTGTCAGATTTTTATCGATCGATGCTGCGTCCGGTGCTGTTTTCTGGGTTGAAAGCTGATCCGGAATTTCTTCATTCTCAGGCAATGCGATCGCTCTCGTGGCTCAGTTCACCGGAGCAAAGCTGGTTGCGATCGTATTTAGAACGCCTGTATGGATATACCTCGCCTCAGCTATCTCAAACGCTTTGGGGGTTGAATTTTCCAAATCCGATCGGACTTGCGGCAGGCTTTGATAAAGATGGCGTTGCAACCAATGTTTTACCTAGCTTTGGCTTCGGGTTTGTAGAAGTGGGAACCGTCACCTTTCACGCTCAACCGGGAAATCCGCAGCCGCGATTGTTCAGATTAGTCGAAGATTTGGCGGTTCTCAATCGCATGGGCTTTAACAATCAAGGAGCCGCAGCGTTACAAGAACGGTTGCAAGATCGAGTGTCTAACATCCCGATCGGAGTCAATTTGGGTAAGTCGAAAATTACTCCACTAGAATCCGCAGCAGAAGATTATCTGAGTAGTTTTCGCTTACTCAAAAGTCTAGGTGATTACTTTGTCGTGAATGTGAGTTCTCCGAACACACCAGGCTTACGATCGCTGCAATCGACCGACCAGTTAGAGCCAATTCTGTCGGCGCTGCAAACTGAGAATCAATCGGAAAAACCTTTGCTGGTCAAGATTGCACCAGATTTAGCAACAGAAGATATTGCTGCGATCGTTGAACTCGCTCAGCGATATCAATTAGCTGGCATTATCGCAACGAATACCACGATCCGACGAGACGGTCTGAAGACTCAAACGATTCGAGGCAATGCGATTCAAGATGAAGCAGGCGGAATTAGCGGCGCACCTGTGAAAGCGCGATCGACGGAAGTGATTCGCTTGATCTGGGAACAAACGCAGGGCAGCTTACCGATTATTGGAGTCGGTGGTGTGTTCTCAGCAGAAGACGCTTGGGAGAAAATCACGGCTGGAGCAAGTTTGATTCAAGTCTATACAGGCTGGATTTATGAAGGTCCAACCATGGTAAAGCGGATCTTGCAGGGATTAGAAGAAAAACTTCAGCGATCGGGATTTGCAGATTT
>VFQU01002008.1_pt1 | contig 10517 bp, 10 predicted proteins | sample 3512311 | NCBI WGS metagenome assembly VFQU01 (sample SAMN10412377, study PRJNA504923) | tailings metagenome | isolation source: Relicate 3 Philex TSF3 active mining site | place: Philippines: Tuba, Benguet | collected 2017-08-29 | reverse complement strand
CGGTTGCGGTTGTCGGACAGCGCCTCGACGATGACGGCGACGCCGCCGGGGCCATAACCCTCATAGCGGATCTCCTCGTAGTTCTCGGCGTCACCCGCCGAGGCCTTCTTGATGGCGCGTTCGATCGTGTCCTTGGTCATGTTCTCGGCGCGGGCAGCGAGGATCGCGGCGCGCAGGCGCGGATTGAAGGCCGGATCCGGCTGGCCCATCTTGGCGGCGACCGTGATCTCGCGCGACAGCTTGCCGAAGAGCTTGGACCGCATGGCGTCCTGGCGGCCCTTGCGGTGCATGATGTTCTTGAACTGTGAATGCCCGGCCATATGCCCCTCTCGGCGGTAGTCTGCCGGTGTCGGGGGCGCAGGGAAGCGCGCGCCGCGCTGAGCGCCGGCTACAGGTCGGCGCGACTTATAGGCGGGAGAGGCGGCGAAATCCAGCGCCGCCCGGCAACATCAGCGGCGGGCGCCGAAGGCATTGGCCAGAAGGTCGATCTGGTTGGAAATGGCGTTGACCGGCACCTCGGGCAGAGTGCGGTCGATACCGAACAGCAGGCGGTCCATGTGGACGATCCGCTCCTGCAGGCGCATCGCCTTGCCGATGAGTCCCGACAGGGCCTCAGGCAGCTCTTCGAGCGTCGCCTGGGGCGTGGCAGCACCCACCGACGACAGACGCACCTTGGACTTCTCCTGCGCCGCCTGTTCCTGGGTGAGCTCGCCCTCGTTCACGGCGCGCTGCAGCAGCAGCCAGGAGGCGAGCTGCATCAGGCGCGTGGTCAGGCGCATGCTCTCGGTGGCGTAGGCGAGCGCCGGACCGCGTTCCAGTTCCCGGCTCTCGGCGCGGCCGGGACCGTCGAGATAGGCGGCAGTCTCTTCCACCAGGCCCATGCCGTCGCGGAACAGCTCCTTGAAAGCGGGGGAATTGGCCAGTCGGGCACCGAAAGCGACGGTGGGCTCGACGACGGACGGAACGCTCTCATGCGACATCACGCAACAACTCCCTCAGGACCCGTGTGTGCCGCCGTTCCCGCACCCCTGTAAAGCGTTTGCTTAAGGGAAGGTAAACGGCGGCCGGAACGACTTCTCGGGTCTGATGCAGCAAGGCGGATGCCAGCCCGATCCGTCCCGAAACGGGACCTGCGGAGACTGGCGAAACCCATGAGACGACGAAAAGAAGGCCTTGCCAAGGCCGAAGATTCACATGCCCCCAGCGGCCCGAAAGCGAGGCGATCCAAGGCAAAAAAAGGCCGCCCGCAGGCGGCCTTGAAGTGGAATACAGGGAGGCGTCAAACAGAGTGGACAGGAGCCACTCGCGTCCAGCGAACTGAACGATTTCCTTGATAGTGCGGAAAGGTTAACCCCCAGTTAACCCCGGTCGTTGCAGCCACCGATTCTTCGCGTTGCAACGACGACTGAATTGCCGCCTCTGCGAGCCCGGCCGGTCCGCGAAGGGGGGCCACGCCCGGCCCTTGACGACCACCCAAAAATGCGGTGCCACAGGAGGCCCGGCACGGGCGCCGTCGTTGCCGACTTCCAGGGACTGCCGTCATGCTCGATATCGACCTCGCCATCCGCGGTGGCACCGTCGTCACCGCCTCGGACACCATCCGCTGCGACGTCGGCATCAAGGACGGCAAGATCGCCCTGCTCGCCGAGACCATCACGGAGGCGGCCCGCACCATCGACGCCTCGGGCCTGATCGTCATGCCCGGCGGCATCGACAGCCATGTCCACCTCGACCAGCCGTCAGGACCGGACGTCACCATGGCCGATGGTTTCGAGAGCGGCACGCGCTCGGCGGCGGCCGGCGGCAACACCACCATCATTCCCTTCGCCATGCAGGTGAAGGGGGAGTCCCTGCGCGCCTGCGTCAGCGACTATCACCGGAAGGCCGAGGGCAAGGCCTATATCGACTACGGCTTCCACCTCGTCGTCTCGGACCCGACGCCGACAGTGCTGAACCAGGAACTCCCCGCCCTGTTCGCCGACGGCTGCACCTCGTTCAAGGTCTTCATGACCTATGACGACCTTGTCCTGTCAGACCGCCAGTTGCTCGAGGTCTTCGACGTCGCCCGCCGCGAGCAGGCGCTCGTCATGGTCCACGCCGAGGGCTACGACAACATCAAGTTCCTGACCGAGCGGCTCGAGGCAGCCGGCAAGACGGCGCCCTACTATCACGGCCCGTCGCGACCGCAGATCATCGAGCGCGAGGCGACCCACCGCGCCATCAGCCACGCCGAACTGCTGGACGTTCCCATCATGATCGTCCACGTCTCGGGGCGGGAAGCGATGGAACAGATCCGCTGGGCGAGGCAGCGCGGCCTCAAGGTCTATGCCGAGACCTGCCCGCAATACATCACCCTCACCGAGGACGACATGAAGGGCCTGAACATGGACATGTCGGGCGCCAAATACGTCTGCTCGCCGCCGCCGCGCGACACCGACAGCCAGCAGGCGATCTGGGAGGGGCTGAAGCAAGGGGTGTTCCAGACCTTCTCCTCCGACCACTGCCCGTTCTTCTACGACAGCCCCCGCGGCAAGCTGAACGACAAGGGCCGCACCTCCTTCAAATGGGTGCCGAACGGTCTGCCGGGCGTCGAGACACGCATGCCGGTGCTCTGGTCGGAGGGCGTCGCCAAGGGCCGCATCTCGATGAACGAGTTCGTGGCGCTGACCTCGACCAACCACGCCAAGCTCTACGGCCTCTACCCGAAGAAGGGCACCATCGCGGTCGGCACCGACGCCGACATCGTGCTGTGGGATCCGAACCGCAAGGAGACGATCCGGCAGGAGATCCTGCATCACGGCTCGGACTACACGCCCTGGGAGGGCTTCGCCGTCACCGGCTGGCCGGTCATGACGATCGCAAAAGGCAAGACCGTCGTGGAGGAGGGCAAGGTGGTCGGCGCCATGGGCGCTGGCGCCTTCATCGCCCGCGACAAGAGCCCCTACGCCCTGCCGGCGGGGGCGTGAGAACCCGCCTCACACCGTCAGCACGATCTTGCCGATGTGGGTGCTGCCTTCCATGCGGGCGTGGGCCTTCGAGGCCTCGGCCAGCGGAAAGGTGGAATCCATCACCACCTTCACCTGGCCGCTTTCCAGCAGCGGCCAGACCTTCTCCCTCAGCGCATCGGCCAGCGCCGCCTTGAAGGCGATGTCGCGGATGCGCAGCGTCGAGCCGGTGAAGGTGATGCGCTTCAGCATGAGCCAGCGCAGGTCAACCTTCACCTCCGAGCCGTGAAGGAAGGCGATCTGCACGATGCGGCCGTCAGCGGCGACGCAGGCGAGGTTCTTCGCGACATAGTCGCCGCCCACCATGTCGAGGATCAGATGGGCGCCGCGCTTGCCGGTGATCTCGTTCACGGCCTGCACGAAATCGGTGGTGCGGTAGTTGATGGCGTGGTCGGCGCCGAGCGCCTTCGCCGCAGCGCACTTGTCTTCCGAGCCGGCGGTGGTGATGACCGTCGCACCGAAGGCCTTGGCGAGCTGGATCGCGGTGACGCCGATGCCCGAAGTCCCGCCGTGGATCAGGATGGTCTCGCCGGCCTTCAGGCCCCCGCGATCGAAGACGTTGGACCAGACAGTGAAGAAGGTCTCCGGGATGCCGGCCGCCTCGACCATGGCGAGGCCCTTCGGCACCGGCAGGGCATTGGTCTCGTGGACCACGGCATACTCGGCATAACCGCCGCCGGAGACCAGCGCGCAGACCTTGTCGCCCGCCTTGAAACGCGTGACGCCATCCCCGCAAGCCACGACCTCGCCGGAAAACTCGAGGCCCGGGATGTCGGAAGCGCCCTTCGGCGGCGGATAGCCGCCGGCCCGCTGCAGCACGTCGGGCCGGTTGACGCCCGCCGCGGCAATCCTGACCAGAACCTCGCCCGTCCCCGGCGACGGCACGGGGCGCGTCTCGGGAATCAGTGCCTCGGGGCCGCCCGGAACGGGAATGGCGATGGCGGTCATGGTCGGGGGAACGGCGGTCATCGGAACATCCGGTTTCGACAGATCGGGGTGAGACGGTGTAGCCTCGTCGCGACACCATTGCCAGTCCGCGAGGAGGATGCCCCCGATGTTCGAGGACGACCTGAAGCCGCGCCCCAAGCCGGCCGCCCATGTGGTGGGACAGGACCTGTCGGCCCTGTCCGTCCACGAACTCGCCGAACGCATCGCGCTGCTGAAGATCGAGATCGCGCGGCTGGAGATGGACATGGCCGCCAAGGAGGCGAGCAAATCGGCCGCCGCCAGTGTCTTCAAATTCTGATCAGGGGCGCTCCGCCCGCAGAAGACCGTCATCGCCCAACGACACCCGCACGCGGTCGCCGATGGCGAGCCCAGGCTCCGCCCGGCACATGATCCGCGGCCCTTCGTCGAGCGTCACCAGCGCGATGCCGTAGCCACCGGGAACGTCGAGTTCGGGCAGCGGCGCGCGCAGGACCGTGGTCACCGACCAGATGGTACCCTTTCCTCCGGCCGTGACCTCAGTGACGGACAGGGAGGCACAGGCCGGACAGGCGGCCCGCCGGAACTGCCAGCTACGGCGGCAGGTACCGCAGGACTGGAGCACGGGACGTGTCATGCCGTGCGCTCCAGCACGAAGCCGGCATGGCTGGAGAAGACACCGCCATCGGCATGGCAATAGGCGAGCGGCGGCGGCCCCTTTACCTGCCGGTTCCCGGCCTCCCCGCGCATCTGGCGCACCACCTCCACCACATGGGCGAGGAAGCCGGCAACGCCGGGATGGCCATAGGACATCAGGCCACCGTGGAGGTTCAGCGGGAACCGGCCGTCACGTCCGAAAAGACCGTCGCGCGCCGACGGCCCTGCCCTGCCGGCGGCTGCGAAACCGAGCGCCTCCAGGAAGATGGCGAGTGTCGGCGTGAAGCTGTCGTAGAGCCCGAGAAGGCGCATGTCGCCCGCCTCGCGGCCTGCCATGTCGAAGGCCTGTGCTGCCGCGATCTTCGCGCCGAGCCCGAGGTCATCGGGCATTTCCGAAACGTGCTGATGCGTATGCGCCTCGCCCCAACCCGCCAGGCGGATGGTAGCTGTCGCCGGGGGCTCTGCCGACACGATAACCGCCGCAGCACCATCCGAAATCGGGCAGCAGTCGAGGAATTTCAGCGGCGTGGCGATGGGTTTCGAGGCCAGCACGTCGTCCACCGTGATCGGCTTCCTCAGTTGCGCGCCGGGATGCTCGGCCGCGTGGCGGCGCATCAGCACGGCGAGTTCGGCGAGATCCGCCTCGATGGCACCGGTCTCGTGGAGATGGCGCGCCGCCACCAGCGCGTAATAGGCGGGGATTGAGGCGCCCAGCGGCACCTCGTGGACGGGATGACCGACGCCGGCGAGCGTCTTCACCGCGTCGTCGCGGCTCTGGCCGGTGAGGCGGTTCTCGCCCCCCAGAACCAGCACGTGGCGGCAGGCGCCGGCAGCGATGAGATGGCGGGCGAGGATGATTCCGACCGCGCCCGTCGCGCCGCCGACCTGGGCCTGATGGGCATGGCAGGGCCGGATCGCCAGCCGCTCGGCCATGACCGTGCCCATCATCAGGTGCGGATAGGTGGTGGCATAGCCGGAGATGAGGCCGTCCACCGCCTCGCGCGGCAGGCCGGCATCGGCGAGCGCAGCCAGCGCTGCCTCTTCCATGAGGTCGACCGGCCCGCGACCGGGATGCTTGCCGAAGGGCGTGACGGCGACGCCGGTGAGATAGGCCATCGCCGTCGCCGCGGTCAGGCCGGCTCGGCTTCCAGCACGATGCGGCCGGCGACCTTGCCGGCCTCAAGATCGTGCAGCGCCTCGTTGACCTGGCTCATCGGCCGCTTCTCGATCGGGATCGGCGCGAGCTTCACCTTGCGGACGAGGGCGACGAATTCCTTCAGCTCCTTCAGCGATCCCACATAGGAGCCGCGGATGGAGATGGCGCGCATCGGGATGAAGGGCAGCGGATAGCGCAACTCGCCGCCGAACAGGCCGACGATGACGAGCTGGCCGCCCTTGCGCAGCCCATTGATGGCGAGGGTCGTGGTGTCCTCGGCCCCGACGAAGTCCAGCGCAGCGGCGAGCCTGCCACCCGCGAAGGCGGAGAGCTGCTTGGCAGCGTCCGGCGCGGTGGGATCGAGGGTCGCGGCGACGCCGATCTGCTCGGCGATGCGGCGCTTCTCGGGCGAGGGATCGACGGCGATCACCGGCCCCATGCCCAGCGCCTTGAGCAGTTGCAGGGCCGTCTGGCCGAGGCCGCCGATGCCGAAGACGGCGATCTTCTCGCCCTCGCGGTGCGGACGGATCTTGTTGACGGCGCTGAACACCGTCACGCCGGAGCAGGCATAGGTGGCGGCGAGCGCGGGATCGAGCCCCTCGACATCGACGAGGAACTCCTCGTCCCGCACCAGCACATGCTCGGCGAAGCCACCGCGGGCCTGAACGCCGAGGAACTGCGGCGCGGCGCAGAGGTTCTCGTCACCCGATTTGCAGAGCGGGCATTCGCCGCAACCGATCCAGGTATGGAGAAGGCGCCGGTCGCCCGGCTTCACGCTCGTCACATCGGGGCCGACCGCCTCGACCGTGCCAAGGATCTCGTGGCCGAGGGTGAGCGGCAGCTTGAGGCCGCGATCCGACAGGTTCAGCGACCGGCCACCACCGATGTTGTACTTGCCCTCGCGGATGTGGAGGTCGGAGTGGCAGACGCCGCAATGGCTGACCTTCATCAGCACCTCGCGCCCCTTCGGCACGGGCCGCGGCTCCTCCGTCAGAACCAGCGGCTCGCAGGAGACGTTGAGGCGCCAGGAATGGGTGGTGCGGGCCGGCGAGAAGGAGTCCATGGCGTGTCCTCGGATGAAGGGGAGCGCCGGTTGGCCCGGGCGCCGATTGGGATGGCGCGAACGCTAGCACGGGAGGGCCGTCTGTAAATGTGCCGAAGGGCCGAGACGCCCTGCCTTCCGGGCGCCATGCCTGCCGAGGCCCGGAAAGGGTCGGAGGCCTGTCAGCCTCAGCCCGTCTGGACGGAGACGTGGGTCGCCGGGCCGGCTGCCGCCAAGATCGCGGCGACCGCGCAAAGGGTGACCAATACGGTGACGATGAGCAGGATACGCGGCATGGGACGCTCCTCGTGGTGAGGGGTCAACGCGCTGGAGGCGCCCGGGGGGCCGAACTGCCCCGGATTTTCCGACAATCGTCGCGATCGTGGTGAACGAATCCTTGCTCGGATCGGCGCGCGGCGTCAGCCGCCGCGATAAAGCAGCCTTGCGCGGATCGTGCCGGGCAACTCGCGGATCTGCTCCAGCACCGCCTCGGCCTCGGCCACCGAGCCGTCGGCATCGAGCACCACGTAGCCGATCTCGCCGTCGGTCTGGTAGTACTGCGCCGCGATGTTGATGCCCCTGTCGGCGAAGACGTCGTTGAGGCGCCGGAGCTCGCCGGGCAGGTTGCGCTGCACCTGGATGAAACGCGTGCCTGCCGGGCGCACCGGCAGCTGCACCTGCGGGAAGTTCACGGCGCCCCAGGTCGAGCCGATATCAGAATAGTCGATGAACTTGCGCGCCACCTCGGCGCCGATGCGCTCCTGCGCCTCTTCCGTCGAACCGCCGACATGCGGCGTCAGGATGACGTTGTCGAGCCCCTGCAGCGGGCTGACGAACGGTTCGGCGTTTGAGGACGGTTCGATGGGGAAGACGTCGACCGCCGCGCCTCTGAGATGACCGGACCTGAGAGCCGCCGCCAGCGCATCGAGATCGAGAATGGTGCCGCGGGCATTGTTGATGAGGTAGGCGCCCTTCTTCATCGCGGCGATCTCGCGGGCGCCGATCATGCCCTGCGTGGCCGGCGTTTCGGGCAGGTGAAGCGACACCACGTCGGCGCGGCCGAGGAGGTCATGGAGATCGTCGGCAGGCTCGACGTTGCCGTGCCTGAGCTTGTCGGTGTGATCGAAATAGATGACCCGCATGCCCATGGCCTCGGCGAGGACGGCGAGCTGCGAGCCGATATTTCCGTAGCCGACGATGCCGAGGATCTTGCCGCGCGCCTCGCTGCTGTCGATGGCGGACTTGTCCCAGGCACCCGCATGGGCCTTCACCGACTTCGGGAAGATTCGGCGGAAAAGCATGACGATCTCGGCGATCGTCAGTTCGGCCACCGAGCGTGTATTGGAGAAGGGCGCGTTGAAGACCGGCACGCCCGCCCGATTCGCGGCGACGAGATCGACCTGGTTGGTGCCCACCGAGAAGCAGCCGACGGCGATCAGGCGGTCGGCCGCTTCGAGGACCTCCGGGGTGATCTGGGTGCGGGAGCGAATGCCGAGGAGATGGACGCCCCGGAGAACCTTGGCCAGCGCGGCCCCGTCGAGCGCCTTGGGCAGGCGCTGGATGGCCGTGTAACCGGCCTGTTCGAGCACGGCGACCGCGGTGTCCGAGATGCCTTCGAGCAGCAGGACCTTGATGCGGTCCTTCGACAGCGACAGCGCCGCCTTGCGGGCGCCCAGGCGAACGGCTTTCGATGTGGTCGTCATGAAGGGGTTCCGCGCGGCTGCCGAAAGGCCACCGCATGGCAGGAACATGCGCCCCCGGCAAGTCCGCCACCGACAGATCGCGCCGTTGACGGCGCTGGCGATGCCGCGGACAAGCGGGGAGCCGGACGTCCGGCCCCCGCGGCGAGCCTCAGCGGCTGCGGTCGATCATCTGCGTCAGCGTGTCGTGGGTGCGCTTGAGCTCGACGATCGCTTCCTCGATCTCGCGCTTCTGCTGCTCGAGATGGGCGATCTGCTCCATGCACTTCTCGCGCGACAGCTTCAGCTGCTGGTCCGGACCGGCATCGTTGCGCTCGTGCGCCTCGACCATTTCCGAGATCTCGGCCAGCGTGAAGCCGAGGCGCTTGCCCTTGAGGATGAGCTGCAGGCGCACGCGGTCCGCGGCGCTGTAGAGACGGGCGAGCCCCTCGCGTCGCGGCGAGAGGAGGCCCTTGTCCTCGTAGAAGCGCAGGGCGCGCAGGGTGACGTCGAACTCGCGCGCGAGGTCTCCGATCGTGTAGACGGCCGGGCCTGCCTTGGCAGCCTCGGCGTCATCCTCGATCCAGAAGACGTCGTCGTCATTGTTGCGAGTCATGAATGCCTTCCGTTCTATATTCTGCTCCATCCTCGCTCGCGAGGAAACCTCATTCGTGGATGGTACCCCTGTTACCCGACAATGCGCGTTCGGGGGAGATATACGGGTCATTCCGATACGTTACTTACCGTTAGGGCAGGGCAGCGCGCGCCATCCAGCAACGCCCACAATCACTTACCAGCAGTTTAACGGTTAAACCCGCCGTTGCTGTTTGAACAAAAAAACGCGGCGTTAACCCTCCATTTACCATGAGCGCCAAGATTGCGGTGCGGGAGTGTTCATAGGGCGCATCATGGATTCGCGCCTCAGAATGCCTCGACCGCGGCCAGCCGTCCAGAGACGGACGGTTGCGGTACGTCCAACCGTCAAGTGTGTGGACCCGGTATGCGACACACCGTGCCCTGGAGCGTGAAGGGCGTCGATCACGACGCCAGGGAGGCCGCCAAGGAGGCGGCCCGTCGCGCCGGCATGTCCCTCGGTGAGTGGCTCAACGCAGCCATCAGCGACCAGGCTGCCGATGCCGCGCCGGCAGAGCCGGACACCGGCCTCGCCACCGTGACGAGGCGGCTCGAATCGATCTCCAAGCGGCTGGACGCGGTCACCCGCCGCGAGACCGGAACCGCAATCCCCCACATGTCCCTCGGCCGCAGCGATCACGGCGACATCGTGCGGGCACTCGATGCGGTCGCAAGGCTGGCCGAGATCTCGGAGCGCCGCTCCGCCGCCGCCATCGAGGCGGTCGAGCGCATCGGGGCGCCACGTGCAGGTGCCACGATCCTCGCGCAGGCCGTCGCACAGCCGGCTGTCCGCGCGGCGCTGCCCCCCGGACAGTCCGATCACACCGCCGAACTCGACGCCATCGCCCGGTCGATCCGCGAGCTCGACATGGCAGCCACGCCGGCCGCGGGAGGCGAGCGCCCGGCCGCGGCGCCGCGGCGGGCCTTCCGCCAGGACATCGACCAGACCGTCGCGGAGATCGCCGCCCGCCAGAAGGCTCTCGCCGGACACCGCTCCGAGCCCGCGCCGCAGGCAGCGCCGCCCGGCGTCGCCGCGTCTCCGCCCTTCGCGCCCGACATGGCGCCGATCGCCGACAAGCTCGACGCCCTCTCCCGCCAGATCGAGGCCGTCCTCGCCCAGGCCCGGCCGCCAGTCGCGCGCCAGGGGGAACCCTCAGGCATCGCCGGCGAGATCGGCCGCCTGTCGCAGCGCATCGACGCCCTCGCTTCCCCTCAGGGCGACGGCCTCGAGCGTGAGATCCGCGGCCTGTCCGGCCGCATCGAGCAGATGCGGCGCGAAATCGCCGAGCGCGAGAGCGGCCAGCAGGACCATGCCGTCGCCGAGCTGCGGGCCGACATCGCAGCCATGGCGGAACAGTTGACCGACCTGGCGCCGCGCAAGGCAGTCGAGTCGCTGGAATCGGAAGGCCACGCGCTTGCCG
>VFQU01002006.1_pt1 | contig 10524 bp, 11 predicted proteins | sample 3512311 | NCBI WGS metagenome assembly VFQU01 (sample SAMN10412377, study PRJNA504923) | tailings metagenome | isolation source: Relicate 3 Philex TSF3 active mining site | place: Philippines: Tuba, Benguet | collected 2017-08-29 | reverse complement strand
TGATGTCCCCATGTCGTCCTCTGGCTTGTCCCATTTCAACTAACACCCCACGATCAAGCTCGTAGAGGGCATCGGTGCCATCTTCATAAGCAAGCCATTCCTCAAATGTAAACAGTTTTGATAAGGTTGCAGTCATTGCGATCGCGCCTTTGAGAGAAGGGAAGAATCTGGTTTCAACCATCTTGCTCTTAATCATAGCCCTAGCGTTAGGTCTTGAGGGAAGAGGATCTAGACCAAGGGGCGCATTCTATCAAAAACAGAGTGAACACGTATTGAATCATGCCTCTTTCCAAGAATACGGTATTCAATTCTGTATAAGCTGGCTAAGATAGCTGACTGTAAGCCTTTAGGCAGGAGACTTCTTATGCTGGAAGAATTGCGACAGCGACTTGCCGTAGCAGAAGCTCAGGCAGACAGCGGAAAATTTTCCAACGCATCTGCAAAAGACATCATTCGGAAAGGGAAAGAACGGCTTGAACCCCTCCACCCGCCGAAGCGAGGCAGATTCTGGCTAGGAGTTGGAATCAGCTTCTAAGCTTCCGCTTTACCTGGCTGACTGTTCCTAGCTTTGTTGCCATCCTCTCTGCCGGAGACTGACGCTGCGGACTTTTGGACTCGCCTACTCGTTTCGAGGATTCATACACTTGCCATGCGGCAACCAGGATCGGTTCCGACCCTGCGTAGCTTTCTCTCGCTACTGGCATGTCAAGTCTGTTGTCAGTGACAAATCGACTCAGATACGCTGAGAACAAATCGCGATGCATCACTACCCCGGTTTGATCGTGATGTACCCGCTCTGATAGAGACTTCTTGATTCGGTCTCCGTTGAGATGCGTTTGCGATAGTGCCGTCGTTTGAGTCGAAAACATAACGAATGAACCGCCAGCACTTTCAGCCTTGCGCTTCAATTCAGACTGGAAAAATCCGGGAGACTTTACAGCGATCGCTTTGCCATATCGCTTCTGCCATCCCTTCACCGAAACCTTTTCGGTTTTGATATCCTTGCCATGCCGCAAAATTTCATTCACCAAGCTGCGATTTTGGGATTTGGTGTAAGCAGCTTTACGCTGTTGTAGATTGCGCTTTTTCTTAGCAAGCTTCTGGTAGGTCTTTGACTGCTCCCAGTTTCGTGCTCCCTTTCTCACCTTGCCTTTCTTCTTCACTATCTTGCGACCGCGACGAACCTCAAAGTCAGGCTCATAGTTGTTAGGATTAGCAACTCGCTGAGAGCGCTGCATTTGGCGTTGGATCTCGGCAATCTCCTGCTCGAAGGTGGGAACATTTTTTGCAAAGGGTAGTAGTCCTGCTTGTGCATCTGCCACAAATGCCACGTTACTCACGTTGAGATCCAAACCGATGATGCCCTCACTGATAGAATTAGAGGGTTTCTGGAACGGATGCCCTTCTAGAATAAGTTGAACGAACCAACGACGTTTACCGTTGAGTTGGCGCTTAAGGATGCGGCAGTACTTCACTTTGCTCGACAACCCATGTTGGTGAACTGGATTTTTCCAGTCGATGATTGGCTCTAACTCAAAGCCCTTGCCCCAATGTAATCGATTGTTTTTCCACTTCAGAGGGTGAGTGTTCCCCTTCCCTTCAATGGAGTTGAACCGATTTGGGACTTTGAATCGCACCTTCTTTGCCTTGCCAAATAACACTCGTTCCGCCGCTCTAAAGGCGCGAGTCGCTAACGTTTGAACAGAGTTACTATCAATCTTTTGGGCGATCCAAACAGCGCGATTCCCCATTACGGTAGCAAATGCCTGCATCTCATAATCGGTGAAGCGATATTGTTTGCGAGCACTGCTAAACGCTTCTGAGCGCTGCTTTGACTTGAGGGGAAGTTGTTTTGCAGCTTGATACTCAACTGAATTGCGAAGCTCCTCCATGCGTTTGATTGCTTCAGTCAAGCAACCGTTGTAAAGTTGCCGTCCAGCCTGGAAGCGACGCAACAATTCAGCATCCGCCTGCGAATCAACCACTAACGGCAGTTCCAAGATAAATGATGGTGTCTTGCTTCTAGCCATAGCAAAAATTCGCCCTTGAGTCGAGAAGTGAATAATTCAACTGTACCATTTATCTTAGTGTGCATTGTCAGCATAATCAGATAGTGCTGCGGCTAAAGCCGCCTGTTGCGTTTTCCACCCCGGTCTCAAGACACGGGGCTGTCAACACTATCTTTTACTGACTCATGCGAAACGACAGCCACAGTAAGTTTAGGCTGATGTTTCAAGCTGAAAATATTCGATCGACATGTATGAATACGGCGTAGTAGCAGCTTCCAGCACATAACCTTCGTTTAGTTTTTAGAAAGTGCGTCTCTAAATCTTATAACTGCTTCTAACCAGCCCGTTTCACCTGCTAAAACGCATTGCGTTAGTAATTCAAAGTCAAGCTCTGCTAATTCAGGAATTTGGCTTTTATAGATCCGAATGTAGCCGTTCTCTCCCAACCGATACAGGGTGAACAGCCCATCTTGTTCCCAAAACCACACTTCCGGGACACCTAATGCCTGATACCGTTTCAACTTCGTCGCGGAGCCGCTAGTGAAAATTACCTCGATCGACAAGTCAGGAATCGGTTTCACACTACCGAAGCAGTAAGACTCATCGGCTTGAGCAGAGGCAACCCCTTCCTGCTCCTGAGTCACAAATCCAGTTGGAATGACTCTAATTCTCCAGTGCAAAAAGAACGCCTCAAGCAGAGAACCGATGATCGTCTTGAAAATTTCGTGCGGTTGTCCAGGCATGAAGATCTCAACCACTCCTTCGAGAAATGCCAGTCTCACACCCGGAGACCCTTCTAGTCCTTTCTGAATATGTTTAAACTGTTCCCAAGAGCGATCGTGGTAGACCGTGATCTTGTCTTCTGACGCTCTGAATTTCTCAAGTGCCTGAATCATACCAGTCGCTCTGTCATACTCTTGAACTCAATCTATCATTGTAACTTGTTCTCAAATCTTCGCCCGTCTTGAGTGAAGCCTTCTTCTCGTAACATCATCACACCGTTAGGAATGTTGCTATCCGCAGCGCAAGCCGACTGCGTTTGCACAATGTTCTGGCTGACATCAACACACGATCGCTGTCCGCAAGAGGCTACTTTGGAGGAAATCACGCTCGTAAAATTGCGTGCTCATAGAATTGTTGAGAACTGGTGGAGACTTCAAGCTTCGGCCCCATTGATCCAGTTATTTAATGTTGCACTGTTGCAATCGGATTGGCATTTCTCGAATCCACCAGCCGCCGAACGCATTCTTGATTCCCGTCTTACCTGCGGGTCGAAAGGGAAAATACCTAACTGGGACAGTGCTAGGATCATTAATCAGCGTTGGTTGATCAGAGTTCCAACCAACCTGCTGCTCAAATCGTAGGGAATCCTCGTAGCTGGCTCCCTTGAGGTTTCGCCAAACAGTTGCTTGAGTACTTAATCCAAAACGCCCATTGCTGGTACTTTTCCAAAGGCGATCAACAATCTGTAAATCTGAACAAGCTAAGCTCCGGATGTCTGTGGCTCTCAAGTAGCCTTGTTGCTCCTGACGGGCAGCTTTCAGGACGAGAATCGAAGTCAATTGATTTGCTTCTTGCCATTTTCTATCCTGTAGAAGCTGCTGAAGCGGTGCGTAGTCAATCCCTTGCTGCGATCGCAAGGTGTTTGAAGCGACTGACGGTTGCTTTGACAGTTTTGGCACCCCTGCGGAAACAGAGGAAGCAAGCAGACGTGGAGCAAATAAGCCGCCTAATCCCACTAAGCTGAGTCCAGCAATTAACCAATACTGGCTGGAAATTTTATTGAGCATTGCATTCACCCGGTCGATCTATGGAGCTTTTGGTGAAGACTACAGTAGGAATTTGAGAGTTTTCGAGAACGAACCAATCAATTTTTTTATGTTGTCCAAGCAACGCCCTCAGATGCTTCGATTCCGTTAGTTTCTCCAATCCCCAACGCTACCTCTAGGTCGATCTCAACTCCAAGCATGGAGGCTTCTTCTCCAACCGACCCAGCACAATCTTCATCGCGCTGCTCAAATCAACGATCGCGAATCTCCTGGAGAGGAGTGATTTGGTTACACTTGGCAACACTTCAACTTCTACGCCGAATGATTCTGAACCTAAGAGTCTTCACTTGCTCTAAACTAGCTAGCAGATAACTGATCAAGCTGCATCAACAGCGACTGTAATTGCAGCGATTTCTCATACTGTGTCGAAGCAGAGCGCGGCTTTAACACTTACCCCAATGCTCCGTTTGGGCTGAATCGGGATCAGGATGGTATCCCCTGTGACAAACTTCGCTGATTGGGGAATTCCTGGAATGAGTGGCGTTTTGGATTGATGAATGAAGAAGGTATTGATTTCGACGATCGCACTTCTGCTGATGATGGGTCTACCCGCAATGAGCGCAGAGCGGAACTCCAGAGAAACCGCTCAGGTTCGTTCACCTGGCAAAGTGGTCTCAGTGGGTGATGGTGATACGATGCGAGTGCAGCAAGGTCATCGCATATCAACCGTCAGATTAGCCTGTGTGGACGCTCCAGAAATAAAGCAGGCTCCTTATGGGCGGCAGGCAGCGAATCGCCTCAAGCAGTTGCTGCCTCCAGGAAAAGCGGTGCAGTTACGCCCAGTGACCACCGATCGCTACGGACGCATGGTAGCTGAGGTTTATGTAGATGGAAAATCGATTAACCTGGCACTCGTTCAAGAAGGACAAGCCGTTGTTTACCGCGAGTATTTGAACGGCTGCTCGGAGACCCAATCTCAGTATCTCCAGGCCGAAAATGCTGCTCGGCAAAATAAGCGAGGGTTCTGGAATCAGCCAAATCCCGTGATGCCTGCTGATTTTCGTGCAGGTCGATCTCAGCCTGCTCAGTCGTCTTCAAAACCAGTTCAACAGCCGACTTCACTACCAGCTTGCGTCAATTCAGACTGTGATTGTGGGGACTTCTCCAGTTGGGAAGAGGCTCAACGGGTACTTCAGGCTTTTCCAAATGATCCGTTTAGGCTGGATCGCGATCGCGATGGTGTTGCTTGCGAATCATTGCGTCGATGAGACTGCTGGGTTCAGCCTTTATCCAAATCGACTCAAATTTCGAGTTTCCGCAACTTGTTCAATGAAATCAGCGACTGCATGAGCTAAGGATGCAGCAAAAAGGTCTTGTTGTAGCTGCGAGAACCGGATTTCTGCGTCCTCCCGAAGCACATCGGACAAGGATTCTGAAGCGCTGTATTGACTGTATGCCAGTTCAAAATAGGGCTGCGCTTGCTGGAGCCGTTCAATGGTGGGTAAGCGATCGCGTTTGACATGGGAATTGAATTTTGGATCGGCAGGAACGAGATTCCACAGCTCGTTGATCGGGTAAATGGAAACAGGCATCAGATGGTCTAGATCATAGGCAACACCTGGAGTAATTTCGCGGTGTGTCCAGGGGCAAATAAAGGTATGACCTTCGAGGATCAGTAAGTCAATTTTGTTGCGCTCCCAGGTCAGCGGACGACGGTTATCAGGGCGATCCGTGAGCAGCGAATAAATGTGTCCTCGTTCTGCCTGCTCATCGACCGTTTCGCTAAACAAACACCACTCATGGATACACAGTGCTTCGACCCACAAAGACATCGATTGAAACGTCTGCCATAACTCGGCTGAGACAACCACACAGCGCTCATGGGGTCGGCTACTTGGGACAGCAACAACGGTTGCCTCTAAGCGATCAAGGCGAGTAGGACGATCAAACACACTCCATTCGCCCGCTCCAGCGTACCGGATCGGTTGCTCGATCGTTCTGCGGATAGCGGAGATTGCAATATCGTAAGCCTCTAGCAATGAGACCGGATACGTTTGTCGCTTTCTGGGAACGCGCAGTTCGTTGACGATAAAGAAACCATCGCTGGGTTTGCCCAATCCTCGATTCAAGTGCTCCCATTGTTCTCGGAGTATGGTCAGCGAGGCGCGAAATGATAGATCATTGCGAAGTACACCATCTCGAAACGAGCGCGGTCCTTGCCAGATTGGGCAATCTCGCTGCACAAACGGCCAGTAATAAGCAACCCAGCGTTCCGCCAACATTCGCAGTGGAATGGCAACCGCTTGATTGGAATTGCGAAGATCGGGGAACATCAGCACGATGTCATTAATCGCTCGCAGCAGGGCAATCTTGTAACTTGTCTGCTTCGAGTCATGCTTCAGAATCGTACTGATAACGCTGCCTGCTGGAATCAAGCTCATGAGGAAGAGTGTATGAGAAGAGCTTCATTAATGATGGACTGCTAAGACAAAATAAACGCATCTAGCTTATCTAGAGTATGAATGATCTGTGATTGTTCTACTTGATATGCTTGGGCTAATTTAATGCTGGCAACCAATACCCTGTATTTTTGGATGAAGTGAGTTCCTTGATGTGGTTGATAAGGCGAAAGTCTTGGTTTTTTGAAAAAGCTGGGAATTTGAAGACCTCGGCATTCATCCCAAGATTTAGCAACGCCGAAAGCTTTTACAATTTGCTCAGCTTTCATGTTACTGCTTGTTTTCACAATTAAGCTCAAGTTTCTGTATTGAAACCTGGGCTTTCCATTCTTCTAGGGCTACAATCATCACATCCTCTAATGATTGTAAGGAGCAATATTGTCCAGCTAACTGCTGATACACCTTTGAATATTCGTCTAGACTGAGTGAGTAGCTATGATGGCTGCGACCTTTACCGAAGTAGAACAAGAGCTGAATGTCAGTTGTTTTATCCCACTCGCGGCGATGTCTAACTTCAACCCAAGTTAATCCTTTGACGAATTTCTGTGAATTACCGCTGCTGACTCGACTGAATTTGCGTTTGAGATAAGGTAATTGCAATCGCAGCCGAGGACGCATCACTCCCAAAGCAACGGGAATTATCTCAGCACAGAGCTTCGTTTGGTAAATATCCTTCTTGTTTTTGCGTAACCCATAAATCGTGCGAGTTGTTTTTCCCACTTCCATCATCGCAGGATCAAATTCCAGCAATTGCTCACGAATCGACAAGACATACGCTTGTTGTTCTTGTGTCAGAGCGTTGAGTAGGTTCGCCAGGGACTTAGGTGGCGCAAGTGTAATCGTCGGTTGCGCTGTGTTGCGCTGCTCAACGCCATCAATGAGAGGGTGAAACGGTTCTGGGATCTCTAATCTGATGAGCTGTTCTGCACCTGAATCTCGTAATTCAAAGTATAACTTGCCATGATTACAGCTTGAAATGGCGAAGGTGTACAACTCAAAGGAAAGCTGATGGTAGGCTTGATCGATTAAATTGTGAGCATGAAAAGAGGGCGCGATCGCAATCAGGCGAACTGGCTGTTGGTAATCAATGTGATCGAGAAACGGTCTTTGGCTTACTACTGCATTGAAGTAGCGAGTTAACTGTTGAATGATGTACCGATCAATTGAATTTTTCAATTCAATAATCGTTATTTGACCAGATTGGTCAATCGCTAGAATGTCACAGACTTGATGATGAAGCGAGTACTGACGCGCTAAACCCTTCAAATTAAACAGCACGCTCAAATTATTCCAAACGAAGTCTTCCAAGTGCGCCTCACTTTGAAATCTCCAATGAGGATTGAGATTGGAATTTATGCTAACCATCGAAAGTGGATCGGATGAGACTGTTGAGCCGTTCTGTCTATGCCTTTCTATAGTATCGCCAACTGAATCGAAAAGAGTCAAAATCAAGCACGGTAATTCCTCAATCGTTCACTGTTCCCTCGCAAGAGATCAGCAAAGCGCTATTTTATCGAGGTTGGGTGAAGTCGAGATTGGCGGAGCATCGATCAAGTTTCATATCTTTGTACCAAAGCGATCGCGGATTGATAATGGCGCGCTTGTAAAGACGCAGGAGCTAGGATTTCTGCTGCCCCCATAAACCGATTTACCCAGTGCAGAAATTCACTCAGCGATCGCTCTGGTAATGTCACATGATAATCTACATAGCTTCCGTGTTTGCCGCGCCGCACTTTCTGAGTCGGATGCCGCCGTTCTCCTTCGAGAATGAAGTCAACGACCGGCGGAAAAAATCGCACAAGAACTGCAATGGGTTCGAGTTGTCCCAGCCGTTCTTGTTGTTGGGCTTCGACGCTTCCTAGATATAATCCCCATCCGGTGGTGAGGAGTTGATGGGCGATCTGCAAGCTTTGAAATTGTTGCTCAAGTCCTCGACCTTGAGAATTGAGAATTTGAAAATGGTCGCTGAGCCGATCAAGGCGCACGATCGAGAGATGCTCGTTGTCTAAGTGTTCGCATAGCAAGTACCAAGCAATATCTGCATACACAAGCTGTAGCCCATAGACTCGCAGGCGTTGTCCTGTTTCTTCGGGGACATAAGGGTTGCTGCGTTGACATAGCTCGATCGGGAGTCCTTGAAGAATTGCGGACTGCAATCGCTCAATATGATCAAATAAGGTCTGACGATAGTGCCCCTGCTGCATCATTTCTACGGGATCGTTATAGATAATCGATCGCTGAAGCTGAGTTCGCACGGGATAAAGCAACTGACCTTCGAGTTCGAGATTTAAGCCGCGCAGTCGGCGTTCTAACGTTTCATAGGTTTGCTTTAAAGCAGCGTCTCCTTGGGCTTGAGCGGCTAACGCCTGAAGTGCGATCGACAATTCTGATTGAGTCAAGGCTCCCGTGCCCAAGTAATAGCCCCAGCGATACATGCGCTGATCTAAAATTCCGTACTGTCGCAGTGTCTTGAGATCTTTTCGCAGGGTATGAACTGAATAGTCAGGTAGCGCAAAACCAAGCGTATGAGCAACGTGTTGCATCTGAGCCAACACAAGCTGCATGGCATCATGAGTCCCGTTTGCTTCGATTGCAGGTGTAGCGCCTACACCAGGATGGTGTACGAATGTTGCAATCAATAACATTAGCCGAATAAATGTATCAATTTCGCTGTAGGGATGTAGCTTCATGTAGCTCAATTTAACTTATCTATACGGATAGTTTTCGCTGTCAATCTAAAGAAAGTATTCTATATCAAATATATTTAGTTGTTGGATTCCTCTATTTTTCTAGGTTTCAGCCAGTTTGATGAAGTTAGTATAAATATTAGCTATTTGTGGAACGGCCTTGAGAATCTTTGTTAAAGTTACAGGACTATGCCTGTAATATCACGGAGAATTGCTTCAGCACTGTCATGCCGATTTACACTGCAATTAGCTTCGCTCCCGTTCAAGGGTTTATCGAAAAGTCCCGGAAACTGCGAGATTTGTTTGGAGCTTCGTTGATTTTGTCTTATCTCAGCCAAAGTCTGACAAATGCGGCTGATCAAACACCAGAACTAAAAGTCATTTCACCTGCATTAATCCACGTTCAGGAAGGAATGCCGAATCGAATTTTGATTCAGGGACTGTTTCCGCGCAACGAGGTTGAAAAGGTCTTAATTCAAGCCTGGGACAAGGTATTACAGCCGTGTCGGGAATGGATCGAGACGAATGTTCCCGTGCACGATCGTTATCATTGGGACGCAGAATGGTTGCGCTGGAAACAGTACACTTGGGAGATTTTTTGGGGAAAGGGAGATGATCCCAGCGCAGCAATGAATGACTTGGAACGGCGCAAGCTCAAGCGAGATTGGGTCGGCATCAATTGGACAGGAGAAAGTTCAAGCTTGACGGGAACAGATGCGATCGCGTGGCATCGCTTAGGAGAAGTTCGTGATCCAAAGCATCTACTTAGTGAAGCCGAGAAGCGGGAACTCAAAGAATTTTATCGGCAATTAGCTTGGGTACTTGATGATCCCCATCAACGGTGTGGCACGATTGTTGATGCAGGTGTAGAACCAGAAGGAAAATTCATTGCTGCAAACGAGAGACTAAGCCTACCTGAGTTAATCAAGCGGTTAGTAACCTTACCTAAACTTGCTAAGAAAATTGGACTCGAGGATTTAGCAGAGGGATTCAAAGACATCTACCGCGAACCAGGATATTGGACAGGCTGGTTTATGGGAGATGGCGATCAAATTGGGAACAAGCTGAAAGACATTGTTCAACGCTACGGAGATGAAAAACTTGAAGTATTTAGCCATAAGATGCGGAGTTGGGGGCAAACTTTTCAAGACGATTCAACTCAATTTCCTCAAGGCAAAGGTCGGGTAATTTATGCTGGGGGCGATGATTTTCTAGGTGTCATTTATAGCGAACAAAATCAATCGGGTGAACCAGCACCAGAACAGGTAAAGCCGATTGATGCGCTAAATTGGCTAATGCAGCTGCCAGACCAATGGCAAACCCTGAAAACTGAATTGTGGCATGACTTAGAGATTGAGCACACTTACAGTGTTGGATTCGTTTGGGCAGGACATAGTGTGCCACAACGGGACATCTTGCAGCACTGTCGAGAAGCTGAGAAGCAAGCGAAGAGCTTAGGGCGCGATCGAGTTACGATTCGCATTGTTTTCAACAACGGTCAATTTATCCAGTGGACTTGTCCTTGGAGTTACTTATCGATTTTAACGAAGTACCAAGATCGCGAAGGTCGAACTTGGGGAGATGCAAAGCTCAACTGGAC
>VFQU01002005.1_pt1 | contig 10527 bp, 11 predicted proteins | sample 3512311 | NCBI WGS metagenome assembly VFQU01 (sample SAMN10412377, study PRJNA504923) | tailings metagenome | isolation source: Relicate 3 Philex TSF3 active mining site | place: Philippines: Tuba, Benguet | collected 2017-08-29 | reverse complement strand
CGGTTTTTGAATGACGTTTACAAGTACGTTGAGTCTTCCTCTATGCGCCATACCGATGACAAGAGCATCCATTTTATGGCTTCCCGCTTCTTCGACAAGAGTGTCTAGCATAGGGATCATGGATTCTCCCCCTTCTAGGGAGAATCTTTTTTTACCTACGAATTTTTTTGCCAGGAAGTTCTCGAAAGTATCCGCTTGGTAGAGTTTCTCAAACAAACGTAATGCGGTTTTTTTAGAGATAGGTTCGTGGTTGGCGATAGGTTCCATTCTGTTTTGGAGCCATTCTCTTTCTTCGTCATTCACCAAATAGTAGTGTTCGCATCCGATCGATCCACAGTATGTTTTTTCGAACCAATCGATTACGTTTTTCAATTTGGTTTTTCCCAAATTGGCAACACCTGAATCTACTTCCGTTTCCAAGTCCGTTGCTTTGAGGGCTTGGATTTTTAGATCGATAAATTCTCTGTTCGGCTTGTTGATCCCTAACGGATCTAAGTTGGCCGCCAAGTGCCCTTGTCTTCTGTAGGCATTGAGGAGGTTGATGATTCCGAAATCGCTGAGTGAGGAGTCTTTTCTGTGTTCGGAAGAGGAATAATTGACGTATCCGTTTCCGTTGAATCCGTTCCCGTTGGAGGTGGAACTTCTTTCCAAATCTTGGAAGAAGTGAACCCAGTCCGCAGAAAGAGAAGAGGGGTCTTGTTTGAATTGTTCGTATAATTCCTCTAATACGACAACGTTATCACCGTATAAACTAGTCATCTGTTCTCTAGTCATTTCTTTGTCTCCTTAGGAATGGATGGACCATTTCGCATCCGCATCCATAGCGGCTTCTCTTAAAATTTCGGAAAGGGTCGGATGGGCATGAGTGGATCGAGCGATGTCTTCCGCACTGGCGCCGAATTCGAATGCAACTGCTACTTCCGCGATCATGTCGGAAGCGCGAGGACCTACGATGTAGACTCCTAAAAGTTTATCTGTTTTTTTATCGGATAAAACTTTCACTTGTCCGTCCGGTTCGTTCATCGCTTTCGCACGCGCATTCGCTTTGAATAAGGACTTGCCTACTTTGTAATCGATTCCTTGGCTCTTAAGTTCCTCTTCACCTAGTCCCACCCAAGCCACTTCCGGCCAAGTGTAGACGATGGAAGGAATGGCTCTGTAGTTGACATGGCCGGATTTACCTGCGATGAGTTCTGCCACTGCGATTCCTTCGTCTTCCGCTTTGTGGGCCAGCATAGGTCCGTCGATGACGTCACCGATCGCATAAATATTAGGAACGTTTGTTTGGAAATGATTCGGTTTGACTTTGACTCTTCCTCTTTCGGTGAATTCGATTCCTATTTCTTTGGCACCGAGTCCGTCCGTGTTCGGGCGTCTTCCGATGGATACCAGAACCTTGTCTCCTTCCAGAACGGATTTTTTCCCTTCCTTATCTTCGATTTCCACTTCCACTTTTTTCCCTTTGGTTTTGGCTCCGTGGACTTTGGTTTCGAATAGGAAGTTGATTCCTTGTTTTTCCAGAATTCTTTGCGTAAGAGAAGCTGTAGCTCCGTCTGCATTTCCGAAAAGGCGAGGCATCAGTTCTACTACGGTTACCTTTGCACCTAAACGGCCCCAAACAGAACCTAACTCCAGTCCAATGACTCCTGCACCTACAATGATTAGGTGTTCAGGAACCGATTCTAGAGAGATTGCATGGTCGGATGTGATGATGTTTTTAGCGTCTACAGGAAGAGGAGGGATTTCGATCGGAACGGAACCTGTCGCAATGATGATGTTCGTTCCTGAAATGGTTTCCGATTTTCCGTCTTCCGAAGTGATTTGGATTTGATTTTTGGAAACGAATTTACCCAAACCCAGGTAACGGGTGATTTTGTTTTTTTTCATCAGGTAGTCGACGCCGGAAGTGACTTCGTTCACTACCTTTTCTTTTCTTTCCATCATCTTCTTGATGTCGATTTTGACGGAAGAAATCGTGATTCCATGATCACCTAGTTTATGTTTTGCTTTATCGTATTCTTCGGAAGAATCCAAAAGTGCTTTGGATGGAATGCAACCTACATTTAAGCAGGTTCCTCCTAGAGTTTTTCTTTTTTCGATGATTGCTACTTTTTTGCCCAATTGAGCGGCACGGATGGCGGCCACATAACCGCCTGGACCCGCACCGATTACGACTACATCATAATTTTCCATAAACTGCCTTTATACTTCGAAGAGAAGACGTGTAGGATCTTCTACAGATTCTTTGATTTTCACTAGGAACTGCACCGCTTCTTTTCCATCTACGATTCTGTGGTCGTAAGAAAGAGCCAGATACATCATTGGTCGGATCACGATTTCATCGTTCACAACAACCGGACGTTTGACGATGTTGTGCATTCCCAAAATGGCAGATTGAGGAGGATTGAGGATCGGAGTGGACATCATGGAACCGTAAACTCCTCCGTTGGAAATGGAGAAAGTTCCTCCTTCCATATCTTCCAAAGCGAGTTTTCCGTCTTTGACCTTTCCTGCAAGTCTAGCGATTTCAGCTTCCACTTGTGCGAAACTGAGAAGGTCTGCATCCCGAACGATCGGAACTACCAAACCTTTCGGACCGCCGACTGCGACTCCGATGTCGTAGAAGTTTTTATAAACGATGTCTGTTCCTCGGATCTCTGCGTTGATGGCAGGGAAAGCTTTGAGAGCAGCGACTGCCGCTTTCGTAAATAAGGACATGAAGCCAAGACCTACATTATGAACTTCTTTGAACTTTTCTTTGTACTTATTGCGAAGGTCCATGATTCCGCTCATGTCCACTTCGTTGAAAGTGGTAAGGATGGCTGCCGTTTGCTGTGCCTGAACTAATCGGCTAGCGATTGTTTGACGAAGTTTCGTCATCGGAACAACAGATTCACGAGGCCCTGCATTTCTTGCTGCGGCAGGAACTTGTGTTGCGATTTCAGGAGTTTGCACCGCTTTGGATGAAGTTCCGTTGGAAGAACCGGCCGATTTTTGAGAATCGATAAAAGCGAGAACGTCTTCTTTAGTGATTTGACCGTTTCGTCCGCTTCCTTTGATTTTAGAAGCATCTAACTTATTTTCGTCGATCAACTTACGGGCTGCAGGTGGGAGTTCTTCGTTTGTCGCTCCGGGACCGGCAGGAGAAGAACTTGCCGCAGGGGTAGGAGCGGATGCTGCAGGAGCGGCCGCTACCGCACCTTCTTCGATGGCACCTAAGATGTCTCTTACATGAACTACATCGCCTACTTTTTTACTGATGTTTTTCAGAACACCGGAAACGGGAGCAGGAATCTCTAACGAGACTTTGTCGGTTTCGAGGATGGCGAGCACTTCGTCTACTTTTACTGAGTCGCCTTCTTTTTTGGTCCAAGCACTGATTGTTGCTTCGGTTACGGATTCCCCCATCTCGGGGACTTTGATTTCTATAGCCATGAAGATTTCCTAAGAAAAGGTTTTTGAGAAAAATTGCGTTGTGGAGATTGGGATTCCATGGAATCTAAGACTACGATAGCTCGCACAAAGCTAAAAACGCAAGCTAAAATCCGAAAAGGCTTGAGATTGTCATGAGTAGGGGAGTTCTAAACGTATGATTTATACTTTTCAAGGCAAAACGCCTATCATTTCCCCATCCGCCTGGGTCGCCCCCACTGCCGACGTCATGGGAGATGTCACGATCGGTGAGGAATCTTCCATCTGGTTTCAATGTGTGCTTCGAGGAGATGTCAATTTCATCAAAATTGGCAATCATGTGAATATTCAGGATATGACTCTCGTTCATGTCGCCAGGGATCTCTATCCGGTTCATATTGGAAATTATGTATCCATAGGCCATCATGCCACCATTCATGGCTGCACTCTCAAAGATCATTCTTTTGTGGGGATGGGAGCTATGATTATGGATGATGTTGAAATCGGGGAATGGTCGTTTGTGGGAGCCGGTTCCCTCATCCCTCCCGGAAAAAAAATTCCACCGGGGGTTCTTGTGATGGGAAGCCCTGCTAAAATCGTCAGGGATATCACGGAAAAAGACAGAGAGATCATCACTCGCACTTCTGCCAATTATGCTCGCTATAAGGAGAATTATCGCAAAGAAGGAATCATCGCTCAATTGCAATCGAACGGTTAAAAGGTTCGATGGATACTTGCCCTTTTTTGCAGGATCTCCTGTCCTGATGAACGAGCTTCGGTCATCCTTGGCCGAAGCCACCGCTAAGAACAAAACCAACCCGTGGTTCCCCAAAAAAGTCTCCGACTCTTTCGGAATCTCTGTGTAGATTTATTTACAGTTAATTATGGTTAGTTTTTTTGAGCGATAGATAGTGTTTTCTTAATTTTTCTTCCAAACGTTCTATGGAATAACGTAAAGTGACTCTGGGCATGACGGATGCATGTTGGTCCAAAAATTGAAGCAGTCGTTTTCGATCCACTTTCCCTGCTTCTCTCAAAGCCCATCCCACCGCTTTGTTTGCCAAATCTTCTTTCTCTTTCGATAAAATTTCTGCGATTCGAAAACAATCCTCGGTTTCCTTTTTCATGATGAAGTGAAGCGTGCTTACGATGGAAGTTCTTCTTTCCCATAGGTTCGAAGAATGAGCCAATTCGTATAAAATTTCTCTGGGTTTTTCGAATTCGAATAGATAACCGCCTACAACCTTATATGCGGCCAGGTCGACTAAATCCCAATCGTTGATTCTATCATGCCTCTTCAAGTAAAGATCGTATAACTCTTTTTTACGAGTTTCCGTAGTTCGAGGAGCTTTGTATTGTTTCCCCATGATGCTGCATCCTCCCGCTCTCACTTCGTGGATTCTGCTTTCCAATAATTTTTCGATTTCGGAAGGTTCCATGGAAATAAATTCTTTCGCAAGCTCGAAAACCGTTCCCATTCTCACCCCGATAAATGCATCTCCCGTTTTGGATTTTTCGTCGAACCGGAAATAACGATGATATTTTTTTAACTCTTCCGCGGAGCGAAAAGTGTTCAATTTCTCTATGAACTGTTTGGCGGTAGGATTCGTTTTTTTTACGACTTCTCCGGAAGAGGAGGATTTCTTTTTCGCTTTAGCTCGGGTTGTTTTTATTGCCATGTTTTATATTTATGGATGTCTGTTTTTGCAGCATCTTACTTATATTTTTACTTTGTAAGATGCCGTCTTTATTTTCTAAAAAACGAAACTCAAACGGAGGAGAGTATGTCCGCCAAACGATCGTAACTGGCGATGAGTCCCGACTCCATATTGGACTGAATCACTACATCTCTTGCTTCTTTAGAAGCAAATAACATAGTTACAACGAGTTCCGTTTTTTCCTCTTTATCGATTAGATCCGAGGTGATCACCGCTTCTCCCGGATACCAGGATTGGTCGAATACTTCCGTATGTACTAGTTTTTCGGGCTTTTGGATGTTTTGAAACACTCCTCCCATTCCCATTTCTCCTTTGACTGCATGACTCCATACATATCGATAGGCTCCTCCCACTTTGAGATCCACATCACATACAATCATAGACCAACCGTCCGGTCCAAGTAACCATCTTCGGATGAGCTCCGGTTTTGTAAGTGCGTCGAAAACAAATTCTCTGGGCGCATTGAATTTTCTAACCCATGTTAGTTCTTTGTCCGAAGGTGTTTTGATGATTAATTTTTCGTTTGTCATCATGGTGGTATCCTCTTTACATTCCTGTTTTTTTTGCGTCCGCTTTCATTTCTTCCAGTAAAACATCCAATTCTTCGTATCTGTTTTCCCATAGGTCACGAAACGGCTCCAACCAAAGATCCAATTCTTTGAAAGGTTTTGTCTCTAGTTGGTAAATACGCAGCTGAGCCTTGGGCATCACTCCTACTAATCCTGCTTCATTTAGCACTTTCAGGTGTTTGGATACCTGAGGTTGGCGTAAAAAAAGTCTCTCTGCGATTTCTCCCACGGAAAGGGGGTCTTTGCGGAGCAGTTCTATGATGCGGAGTCGATTGGGTTCAGCCAAAGCGCTCAAAGTCATTGTATTCACATAGAGGAATATAAAATATATTTTATATTCTCGTCAAGGAATATTTGTGTCAATCTGCTTGGGACTTGGATCGAAAGGAGGGAAGTTTTTGCAGGTGGGGGAATCTATAGATTCGCCTCCAGAGGACAAGCATCCATGGTGATCGGGGAAGGGCTTGTTTCTTTCCCTTTTGGGAATCGGAACCTATTATCTTCAAAGAGCCATCAAAAGAGAGGAGGCGCACGAAAAGATCCGCCTTTTGAAGGTAAAAACAACAACGATTCCGAGAAGGTGGTGATCTATGCATCACGGAAAGAATTTGATTTTCGGACGGGAAATATTATACGATTTATCTGAATGCGGATGCAATGGGAAAATCCCTGTAAGGAGCGGCAGGATTATTGGGCTCTACCGTTCATTCCGTACTGTTAAGCGAAAACGGGGCGTTCCTGAACCGATTCTCCTGAAGAATGGCTGAGGGGAATTTATAAGGGGCTTCGCAATTTTTTCTCAGCTTCGAAGGAGCTATGCTTGTGTCCGCCATTTTAGGGATTATAGAAGAGGATACCGGGAAATGTCATTTTTGGAACGCAGAACACCCGTTCCAGATTCTCTACAGAGACGGAAAAACAAATTACATGGAAAATTCGGTTTCTATGAATAAAATCGGATTTGTAGGAGAAGCGGACTTATTCATTCTGCGGGAGAGCCAACGGACGATCTCTCCCTGATTCGAATCGAATACAAAGGTTAGTTGGTTTGATCGGACTCCATCGCTTCTTACAAAGATGCGAATACTGAAATGAAACTTTATTTGTAGGAAGTGCTGGGATTTGGTTTTTCCGAATGAGGACTTGTAATTTTTCGCTTTTGTAGTCGAAACTTGTGGTCGTATCGATTGCAATTTCTTTCATTGGAAGTCTCCAAACCCCAAAGTCAGGGCTAAGCAGAATGGAGTTAAATTCTATCATTCGGCATTCGATTTGATGCGATCGTTTCCTGAAATCGTAAAAGGGCAGTAGATCGGGAGGGGTTATCAAAAACCCTCCCTAAACAAGAAATTTCCTTATTCTACTGAATTACAAACAACCGTTACATCTACTCTGCCCATTCCTTCTGTAATTGTTATGGAAGGAATGGAGGTTGTACAGCTTACTCCTTCCATTGGAGTTAGCGGTAAGGTGAATTGCATATGTTCCGCTTGGAAGTTGATGGTTTGACCGGGAAAAACCATCAAAGCACCGGTTCCTTCTACAACTCCAACTAATTTTGGACCGGCAGGCCAATTCAGAAAATCTGACACGAATCCTATTTTTACGGTCGGCTGACTTGCATCAAAGACGTTCAATCCTAACCTTCCTCCTTTGCCGGTGTTGTTTTGAAAGGTGGCATAGATGTAAGTCGGTTCAATTACCTTAACAAATCGAACAGCGGTTTTGGTTCCTACCGAAGCCACAATCTTTCCTTCAGCGGATTCTCCCGGAGCAACTGGTCCTGCAGTGAACTTACCAACATTCGGTCCTGTACCGAATGAACCGAAGCTTCCATCGACAATAAATTCAGGATATACGATTACGAAGTTATTGTATGCGTCGAAGCCTTGTACATCGAACTGTTTGACTTCTCCCTGTTTCATTACAATTAGTTCATTAGGAACGAAGACTCCGTTCTCATCCAACCATTTGATTGTGCTGAGTGTCCCTGGAAATATATTGATATTTTGAGAAACTGATAGGGTTCCATAAGTTGCATCAAAAGAAGAGATACCTATCTTTTTTGCCGTATAACGAATGGAAGTTAAACTTGCTTTGGACACGGAACCACTGGCAGTTGATGTTCCTGGAAAACCGAATGAGCTAGGAATGACAGGAAAGTAAGTGGGAGAGGATGCTCCTTTCACTTGAATCGTCAAATCTCTGGAAAAACCCGCTGCCATATTACCAATTGTAGCATTGAATCGAATCGGAGAAACTGGATCGGGTGAATCCGTAGTCTTCGTAGAGAAGGTAATCGGAGCATTCGCCGGTAAGGTTGAACTTTTATTCAAGCTGTCATAGGCTTTAATATAATATTCTAATCCTGCTGAGGTGATTGCATAATCAGGAAGAGATACCCCGTAAAAATTGCCGGATGCATCTTCCGTTTCAGGAAGCATTTCTATCGCTTGGAATGCTGCCGAACTGCCCGCAGTTCTGAAGTAAAAAAGAACTCCTGCTATGGAGCCTCCATTGTCGAAGTCGGTGATATTAGAACGAACATAAGTCGGTAAACCTGCAATAGGTGTGGAAGGAAAAAAAGTTGCACCTCCGATCAAAGGAGGGTTATCTCCTACACTTGTGATTTGTGCCGTAAGTAAATAGCTGGAAAAATGATAGATGGAGGATCTTACGCAATGGGCAGCCGTATCTACAAGTCCCCCCATACTGATATATTCTTGTGTTTTTGTATCCCAATAATGGATTTGAACCGTTTTTTCATCGAAACCTTTTTGATGTAAATCGGAATGATCGTAACAAACTTCCAATATCGCTGGTTCATTGAATTGTAAACCGTGAGGAGCAAACTCGTAACCTACTTGTACGGGAACTACTTGGTTTTTCTCGGAAGGAAGGTTTGTGATTTTGCGATAACTGATTGTTTCGTTTTCTTGCAGTGCATTTGCAGGAATGATCAATCGAACACTATGGTTGAGAATTGCAATTCCTCCCGAGCTTGCATCAATCGCCGTGGAATTGGATGAATCGTTTGTTAGTCTGCTTAATCCTAAGGCTAAAATTAAGTCTTCGTTTCCCTTGGAACGTCCGTTACATTCGAAAAGGCTCAGAATGAGCATACAAACAGATATTATTTTAACATACTTCATGTTTTTCTCCTGTTTCTAGGAAGATAAATATATGATCGTAAAGCAAACATTATTTGCCAATTTTTGTTTGGTTGGTTGATGCATTTTTTTTCGTTTTTTTTGTAAAAAAATATAAAACATGCAATAAATCTATATTTGTCATTTATGAAAATCGAATGTTGTATCTGCGTTTCGGGGGTCTTGCTCTGAAATTGCGTTGTAAAACCATTTGCCTTTTCTTTCGAATGGCTGCTTGTATTTTAAGATTTAATAGTTCCATAAACTACCTCCTCGGATAGTTTTGACATGGTAACCATGAAACTTCTTCACTCCAAAAAAAACTGGATCTTTGACATGGACGGGACTTTAACTTTGGCCATGCACGATTTCTCGTCCATTAAACAAGAATTAGGCCTTCCCGGTCATTTGGATATACTGACGGGAATCGGACTTCTTCCTAAGGAAGAAGCGGAGGAAAAACACAAAAAACTAAATGCGATCGAGTTGAAGATCGCAAAACAAGCGCAAGCATCCCCCGGAACGCATGACCTTCTTCGCAAAATTAGAGAAGGAGCCAATCAATTGGGAATTCTCACCAGAAATTGTTTTGAAAATGCAGTGGAAACTTTGCACGCTGCGGATCTAATTCGTTACTTCTCTGAAGAGACCATTCTTTGCAGAGAACATGCGGAACCCAAACCCAGCCCGGAAGGAATTTTTAAACTGCTTCGGATTTGGAATGCGGATCCGAAAGAAACCTTAATGATCGGAGATTATATTTATGATTTGGATGCTGGGAAGTCCGCAGGAGTGGAAACCGTTTATATCGATCCGACAGGAAACTTCCCTTTTAAAGAGCACGCTACATATTCTGTGAAGAGATTGGATGAGATCCTTTCTTTATAACTAAAAAAAATCCCAAACAATCCACCTAATTTTAATTTACGTTATGTGGGCGCCTCGCCGCCTTTCTGCGGCGACCGGGCCGTTCGCTTCTATCTTCCCCTAACTGTTTCTAGTCAGTTCATCCTTTTGAGAAAGGGGAAGGATATCCGCTACCGTCCCTGGCGCTTGTTTTTCAAGATTCAAAACTCTGTGAGTGTATTCTCTTGTCTTAGAACATAAATGAGGGTTTTGGATCAGGTTTTCACCGAAGCTGGGGATCATTTCTTTCAGTTTGGAAACCCAAACATCCGATTTAATCTCTTTCGGAAAACAATCAGCTAATACCTCTAACATGATTGCCACGGAAGTGGAAGCTCCCGGAGAAGCCCCCAAAAGAGCTGCTAAACTTCCGTCTTTTGCCGCTACTACTTCAGTTCCGAATTCAAGCACTCCACCTTCATCTTCGTCCGCTTTGATGACCTGAACTCTTTGTCCAGCCACTTCCAATTCCCAATCTTCCGCCTTTACATTCGGAAGGTATTCTTTGAGAGCTTCGATTCTGTCTTCGTGGGATTGCAATGCCTGGTGGATCAGATATTTAGTCAAAGGGAGGTTGTGCATCCCTGCGGACAACATAGGAAATATATTATCGAACTCTAGAGATTTCACCAAATCAAGGTAAGATCCTTTTTTTAAGAACTTGGTCGTGAAACCTGCGTAAGGTCCGAATAACAGTTCTTTTTTCCCGTTGATCATTCTTGTGTCTAAATGAGGAACAGACATAGGAGGAGAGCCTACGGAAGCTTTACCGTA
>VFQU01002004.1_pt1 | contig 10530 bp, 11 predicted proteins | sample 3512311 | NCBI WGS metagenome assembly VFQU01 (sample SAMN10412377, study PRJNA504923) | tailings metagenome | isolation source: Relicate 3 Philex TSF3 active mining site | place: Philippines: Tuba, Benguet | collected 2017-08-29 | reverse complement strand
AGGCGCTTTTTCTCGAATCGATGATAAACATAGAAAGTGTGGTGATCCCGGAACTGTTCACGAATTGGAGTTCGCGAAAGTCCATAGTGAGAAGAACACCTTGGCATTGTTTCGCAACATCACGTAAAAAGTTCTTAATCGGCTCGTAAGCAGGTAAATTCTGCAAACGTATCGAGCCTACGAATTTAACCGTTCTCGAGGCCTCGTCATATTGTATGTGGTAGTCTAAATCTTTGATTTCCATGAACCTTTGCCTAATTATATCTCTTCTACGTTGATGATGGCGCGCACCGTGATTTCATGAGTATCGGCATCTATTTCATTGAAACTGTAGCCGAAACGAACCGGATAATCCTTCAACATCATAAGAAGTCCCAGACCCGATTTCGTGTCCCCGTCTTCTTTTGACTCAAGTGTGGAAAAATAGAGTTCTTCCACGTTCTCCGCTTGGAGTCTTGAAACAAAGGATTCGAAACTTTCTCTTAAATTTTTAGATGTAACATTTGTTACGTCTATCTTTAAAAGATTGCCGTAATGTTTGAGTTCGATATTGATACGGCCTTCTCTAGCTTTAGAGAACTTAGATGCATTTTCCAATAATTCGTTGATGATGGTAGATAAAGAATTCGCCTTCGAATCGCTAGCTTCGTAGCAATAAGAATAGAAACCGGCCACAAAATTTGCAGTCAGTCCGCAACGACGCCAGTATGTTGTCATGTCAATCGGTTGAAATACTAACTTAAGTTGCCCGTCGGCAGGTAAGTTGTCCGGTATCGTTTGAAATTCACCGATAATCTTCGGTACTTTCTGATTCAAAATTGCCTCCGTTACTTTCGATACAAATGTGTTTCGATTTTCAGGGTAAAACGCACCCGATTGGACATATACTCTGATTGGCAACGAGAGTATACATCCGCCATACCTTCCGGATGTCCCATAAAAGACATCATCGACCAGCCCGTCATCATTCCCAAATGGATGGTTGGGTAAACCAATTGAGGTTTATCATCGTTACCTTCGTTGGTTGCGATGAAATCGGTGCGGGCATCCAGAGTAAAACCGAGATCTTTCATCAAGCTAGGAACTCTTTCCATCACGTATCTATCCGCAGGATGGATTTGCGCATGTTTGGCGACCATCTCTTGCAGAACAGGAGGTCCTGTGAAAGTTTTATCATTCGGACAAGTGATTAGGATTTTTCCTCCAGGTTTTAAAACTCTGTAGAATTCCTTCAGCGCTTTTTCCGGATCCTTGATGTGGATGAGGACCATAGAATTGAAGATGAAATCAAATGTATTGTCCGGATAGTCCAACGCACGAACATCAGAAACTTTCCAATCGATTTTAGGATAAGAAAGTTTACAATACTGAACCATCTCTTCCGAGATGTCGCAAGCAGACCAGTGCAAGTTGGGGTTTTTCTTGAGAAGAAAACTAGCAAGTATGCCTGGACCAGCGCCTGCGTCTAAAGCTTTTCCCTTTTCTTCGGAAAAATGAACCGAGTCTAAAAAGGGATCTAACAACAAACGAAATAAATTCGCCTGTGCAGAGAGCCTAGGCATCTCGTCATGAATCGATATCTTTTGTGTATATAAGTTTTCGCTCAAGGTTTGTATCTCGAATGTACTTCAGGACTGATGCTAGAAAAAGAATCTTTTTTTTTTGATTTGGTCAACTGAATTCTCAAACTTTTTGTCTAATTTGCTACAAATATTCAGAGAGATGTTTTTTCTATTCTTGGAAGCAGGACATCCTTTCCCTCTCATGCTTTCATCAGACATAAGATTGAAAAAGCGGAAGCAGCTTTTTACTGAATTGTGCAACCAGCGATGATTGTAGTAAAAAACTCTACCTAATCCGCCTTTTACGAAGTTTATAATAAAGCAATGCCTTCTCCTTTCTGCGGAAATGAGAAGGCATCTTTTCTAATCTGACGGGAAAAAAGGATCAGAAGAAAAATACGATACAAATCCCCGCAACTAATCCTACTACTAGCCCGATGGGAACAGTCAGCATGGGAACCATAGAGAGAGCTGTTCCCCATTTTGGTTCGATCAAAGAAATTACAAAGGGGATAATGAAACCAAGAGCCCCGCAAACGATAATCGATGTCGCAATGATCAGCAAGGATTTTAAAAAGACCATAGTTTCCTCCGTCTGGAAATCAATGCATGTTCGGACTGGGGGAGATGCCGGCAAGGTAATTTTAAGAAAGAAGGAGAGATTCTAATCTTTTCTTAACTTTCTAAGGAACGGAGGTGCTTTCTGTTCGCCGGTAAATTAGTACATACACCAAACAATTAATTTTTGAGGAAATCTCTCTTCTCACAAAATAAATTGTTGCTCTCTATTTGGCATTAGCCATGTTTAGCAACCATTTACCATTACCAGGAGAGGTATTGAAATGAATATTAGCAAAGCAGTTGATAAAGCATACGAAGGAAAATCTTTTAAGGAGATCGCAGACGCTCCCGTAGACGCACTACAAGGTGTGAGCGAAGGCGATGCAAAACACTTAAAAGAAGCTTTTAATGTAAAAACAGTGAAAGATCTAGCGAACCTAAAATATGTAAAATGGGCACAAGCCATCGTTACTTTAGCGGAAACAGAAAAATAAACGTAAGCTGAAATGACAATTCCAGCAAGTGATTTGCTGGAATTGTGAAGCAGATGGATCGCAATAGAGTCTATCTGCTTGCGACCCATTTTTGTTCTTGGTTTGTAGATTACTTTTTCTTTTTCTTATCTTCCTCTAAAGCATCCAACACAGTACCAATTACTCCTTTCACAATATCTTTCATTGTGTTAGGCTCTTCTTCCTCATCGCTGTCTTCTTCATCTTCATCGTCACTATCATCATCGTCATCATCATCATCATCTTCTTCTTCTTCCTCTTCCTCTTCCTCTTCTTCCTCGTCTTCCTCGTCTTCGACTTGCCACACGGTAGTCAGGTTGTTTACGAATTCTTCTTCATCATCGGTCAAATCGTCCACACCTACGATATCGCGAATGTCATTGAGAATTTTGGAAAGAAGAGCGTTGGATAGATACTCTCCCAATAGATCTACGGACTCTGTAAAAAGATCCTTTTTGTCTCCCTCTTCGATGGTTTTGTAACAGTTCTTCAGGATTTTTTTGGCAGATTGGCTCACTCCTAATTTTTCAAGAGTGTCTTGCATGTATGTGGAGATTTCATCGTATTCTTCTTCGGAAATTTCTCCGTCCGCGCCAGCCGCGTAACATAAAATAAGCCCGAGCCTGAATTCAAGAGGATAGTCTCCCATCGCATCGAGCATTTCCTCGTAATCTTCTTCGCTCATATCGGCTAGTTCCGAATCGTAGTCACCTGTGATCGAAGTATCGTCTCCCCATGTAGTTTCATCTAACTCAAAATTGGTGAGTTGTTTGATGATCCAACTGTCTCCCATATTGTATTTGGAATTCATCATATAGTCGTAAGGAATGTAACAATACCCTTCGTCTCCCCAGTCTTCTCCCCAAGAATTTCTGACGATGAAGACCTCATCCGGATCGGAATAACCTACGCATAACATCGCATGGCCGGAATGTTCGTCTCTAGCGACTTCTTTTTTTGTGGGGTTAGGAACAAGTCCCGGTTGTTTTTGGGAATCGAAAGAATTGAATAACGATAATCCGAAAATGATAGGATGACCTTCCGCAAGGGCTTCTTTCCAAGCTTTGAGGTTCACATCGACTGCTTGCGTGTCTTCTACGATGAAACTGGCTGCCTCTTCGTAGGCTTCTTCGGGAGGCTCTTCCGCAAATTGATCGATTTCATAAGGCCAGGTTTCTTCCGAACAAGCACCGGATTCTTGTAAGCCTTGGATGGCGGAAGCGATATAACATCCTTCATCGCTGTCAATGGCATCTTCCAATTCTCTCGCAGAATAATAAATAAAGAGCCGACTGACATCATAGTTATCTATTTTTTTGTGCCTTTTGACTAGGTATTCGTAGGCACCCGCTACCGCGTTTGACGTACAACTTTTCAGTGACTCTTGGTCTTCCACAGGAGTCATATATTTTCTTAAATCCACTTTAGGAGGAAGTTTGCTTACTTTTTCCGCAGCAAATCTTTTGGTTCCTGGTTTCGGACTGGAAGGACGATATCCTTTCGCAACTCTTACGGAGCCGTCTGCTCGTTTGAAAATATGCTCACTCATTCGCAAATCCTAATACAAAATAAAATTTGTAATTAAATACAATCAGGGAAAACAAAAATCAAGTGAATTATTTGAAATTTATTTTTCTGCGGAAAAATGAAAAATATGTCAGATTGTGGTCCTGCATCGGGGATTCTACTAAGTGAATTTAGATTTAAGAAGAAGGTTTTGGGCGCTTCGCATAGCATCTATTTGATGGACGAATCGTAGCCGCGACCGCGCTCTTCGCTCCAATCAAAAAAAAGAAACATAATTCACGCTCTCGGTCGCGGAACATCCTGTTCCGACTCCCGAGCTTCGGCCCTCCTTGCCTACGCCACCGCGAGAACTATGTTTCGTTGGCGGAAGAGAGATCAGGTTTCGTTTTGATTTTTGCTGCGATCGCTAGCGCAGGGAAGTTTTTTTGTTCTTTATTTTTAAGTGTGAGCTGGAATTTTATAATTTTCTCGATAGATGAAATATATCTTGTGTTATATGAAGAGAGATTCTTTTTTGAGCCCATTGGAATGATATGATTTTCATAAGCGGTAAGAAGTGTTTTGGGAAACAGGAAAAGAACATTCTTCTTATTGTGTATTCGTTTATGATATTTGGACAACGAGAGTTTTTATAATCTTAGATAGGGCGAGGTACCATGACTACAAATACTAAATTTTTTACAGATGAAGAAGTGGAAAGTTATAGGGAAAATATAAAATTGGAAGCTGATCAAAAGTCGAATCGCTTTTTGATTCTTTTGTTTGTGTTGTTGTCTATCGGCGGTTTTTATCTTTCCGGAGTTTTTTCTTCCTCTCCTTTGGATGTGATCATCTTAATGGGGATCATATTCTTTCATGAAATGGGCCATCTCGTTGCGATGAAAGCGGTCGGTTTTACCGATTTGAAAGTTTTTTTCATTCCGTTTATGGGCGCTGTGGCAATGGGAAAACAAAACGCAACCTCGCAGTTGAAGAAAGTATTTATTTCCTTTATGGGACCTATGCCTGGAATTTTATTGAGTATGTTGCTTTTTGAGTTTGCTCCTAAAGACAATCCGCATCTGGTTCAGGCAATGTATGTATTGCTCATTCTAAATTTTTTTAATCTACTGCCTGTTTTTCCGTTAGACGGAGGGAGAATCATCGACGATTTATTTTCAAAGAATTTGTATATTAGAATCGCCTTCAGTTTGATCAGCGGTGTCGCAATGTTAATCATTGCTTATTTTTTTGCAGAATGGATTTTTGCATTCCTCACTCTTTTGACATGGATCGGTTTGTATTCTACCATTCAATACGATAAAACTTCCCGTTTGGAAGGGTTAAACGGGGAAAATATATCCGATTTGAATTCTATTCTGCAATTGCCTTCGGAAAAATTGAATTATCTTTTGACTTCTCTCAGACAGGGGTTTTCTGCAGTTTACGATTCTAAACGTCGTTACAGCATAACTTATCAACATCTCCGAAACTTGGCAGATTATAACAATCATATCGCTTCTCCTCTTTCTCTTAGAGTGTTGGTGTTTCTTCTTTATTGTATTACATTGGTTTCCGCTTCCGTTTATATTCTGGAGATTCTTCCTGCTTTGATGATTTGAGAAAAAGGAAGATACTTCGGATATACTCCTTAACAGAAAGTGTCGATTCGGATTTGTCTTTTTCCATAAAAGGCAAATCTTGGCTGCATTTGTAGACGTTATAGTGACAAACGTAAATTTATAGTTATGCGTTATGTCTAACACATTCTTTGGAATCATGAGTTAGAAATAATGATTTTAAATTTCTTGACTTGTCGATTAAATGCACTATAGAATTCGTAGAATGAAACAACAAATCGAAATTAGCTCTTTAGTATCGACAAATGTAAAGAAAGTTTGGGATTATTATACAAATCCGAAACATATTACCTCTTGGAATTTCGCTGATCCTTCCTGGCATTGCCCATCTGCAACTGTGAATCTTACGAAAGGAGGAGTCTACAGTGCTAGAATGGAAGCCAAAGATGGAAGTTTCGGATTTGATTTCGAAGCTATCTTTGATGAAGTCATTGAAAATAGCAGCATCGCATACACCTTAGGTGATCAGAGAAAAGTGTTAATCAAATTTCTTGAGAAAGATCAAAAGACGGAAGTGATGATTGCATTTGATCCTGAAAATGAAAACCCAGTCGAGATGCAGAAAGATGGCTGGCAATCTATACTGGATAATTTCAAAAAATACGTAGAAAGTAATTGATGCTCACTCCACCTGTTTAGCGACGACTCCGTCAATGTCCGGGCCATTGTCATAGCTGTGAGGATAGACATACGGAGCGGATGTTGCCGGATTATTGACTGCCGAGGCGGAAGTCATTTTGAGATATAAAAAACCATTCGTTTGAATGTTGGTCACGAGCGTGCCATTGCATGTGCCGCTTGTAGTAGGAGTGCTTGCGTTTAAATTCGCCAAGTCGAAACCGTCTCCTCCCCCTGTGAGAAATCCATCCCCGGTAGAAGTAAATAACTGTTCCAATGTGAATATTTTTGTCGCCATATTGTAGAGAACCGGACGCAAACCCCCGAACCCCTGCCAAGAAGAGATTTTATTTAAAGTAGAGCTGGTATTATCATGCGTTAGGGTGAAGCCGCAATAATTTACATTGTCTCTCGATACTTCCGCAATCATGGGATCAAACGCATAACGATCGCTTGTTTCGCTGATTCTAAAAGGATTCTCATAAACTACAAAATCCACTCCTGTAACCGGTTTTACAGTTTTTCCTCCCCAAGAAACAACCATAGAAGCACCTGCTCCCGTTAGGTTGAGTGCATATACGTCGAGTGAGCCGGAGAATTCCCCCCCGCCGCAGACTCCATTGATCGCTTTTTGGGAATCATTGAACCCGCTGACTGTGGAGCTTGCAGAAACGACTGTGTTAGCAACTGGAATATCGCTGGGTAAAGAAGTAGGAGGACAAGGGCCGACGGAGCTTGCAGAACTTTGTGTAATGAGCAGTAAGGGAAGAAGGGCTGCCGAATTATTTCCTCCTTTGTCTTCATTGCAGTAGAAGGAAATAAGAACTGGTAAAATTAAACATAATAAGTGTTTTGTTTGCGATCTATTAATCATATTTTTTACCCTTCCTGGTAAGAGCCTTGTAAATAATTACAAGGCTCTGATTTTATTTTTAAGATTGTTTTCTATAAATATTGAAAGCAAATGTCGGGCCGTTGCAACCGCCTGATTTAGGGTTAGATGTAGAAACAGTACCTGCTGCTTTTTTGGAAGCTAGATCTGTCTTTGCTTCTGCTAGGCTATCTTTTCCAGAAAATAAATCACAGGCCAAAACGTCTGTACCTTGAGTTATCCAAACGATGCTAGAATACTTGTTAGAGCTTCTGTTGCGATAGTAAAGGACTTTGTCAGTGTTACTATATTCAACAATTGAATAGTTGGCAGGATAAAAATCAGCAAACTGAGATCCATTTGCAGTTGTACATCCTCCACCAGTCCAGCAAGTCGGTGGGTTTTCTTGGTAGAAAAATCCTGTACTAGCACCTAGATCAGAATCAATATATACTTTTGCTGAAACAGTCGTTCCACAATTTCCAGAAGAACAGCTTGATTGTGCCCAAGCACCTCTAATCTCAATTTGTGCATCAATCTGAGATTGTAAGTTAGAAGCGCTGTTTGCTTGCGCCAAAGCCAACAACAGGTTGGTGTCCGCAACGGATTTGTCTACTTTATCGCCGTTTTCGCAAGCAGCGAAAAAAGCCAAAGCTACTAAGACGATTGTTAGTTTTGTTGTAAGTTTCATTTAGATTCTCCTAAATCTTGTATTGAATTTAGGGTCGCGCGATCAAAAAAACAAAGCTCCGCCTTCATTGCATTAGTGCATACTAAGGAATATGAAAGAGAGAGGTCTAAATTTTCCATTCGGGTGCCCCGGTTTACCTTCGGGGCCCCTTTACCATGGATAAGGATGGTAAGTGTGCAAAGAACCTATACCACGAGGGAATCTTTGCGGGGAAGATCTGGCTTGCCGCCGATACATCGTTAAACGAAGATCGAACGGTATTACAGTTGCGGGTCAGCACAGGACTTTCACCTGTTTCCTCCCTAAAGGTAATGTCAGAATCTTAATGTGACCCTAATCGGTCAAGCGGTAAAAATTCGATCTTCGCCTTAAATGCCTAAATGAAAGAAATTAATTTTCCCTATTTTTGTCGGAAAGAGATTTTAGAAAGGAAATCATCTCGGTGATCTCGGAAGCACTTATCTCTCTGGGAGCTTCATAATGATTCATTCTGGCAATGGCTGCCTCCAAATTCCTCACACTCCCATCGTGGAAGTAGGGAGCGGTAAGAGTTACGTTTCTTAAGGATGGAACTCTGAAGAATTTTTTATCTTCGTCCTTTCCCGTGAATTCATATCTTCCTTGATCGTTTGGATTATAAGAATAAACCGTATCCAGTTTTTTGAATTGAGAACCACCTAATATATATCCTTCGTGGCAGTTGGTGCAGCCCAGATTTAAAAAAGTTCTGAGTCCTCTTTTTTCATAATAATTGAGAGCATTGATATTTCCGTTGGCAAAATCATCGAACCGGGAAGGAGTGATTAAGGTTCTCTGGAATGCGGAAAGAGCGATTCTTAAAGAAGCGATGCTGACGGAAGGAGATCCCGGAAAGGCCGCTTTGAATAAATCCGCATATTGGGAATCCGCATTCAGACGATTCAAAAGTTCCGCTTCGGAAGGAAGCGCCATTTCTAAAGGATCCAAAAAGGGAACCACTGCCTGTTCTTCCAAAGAAGACTTTCTTCCGTCCCAAAAAAGAACTTTCAAATAACCTACGTTAAGGATACTAGGGGCGTTTCTTCTGCCTATCTGGCCGAAGGTTCCTCTGGAGACGGATTGTCCGTCCGTGCCTGCCTGTCTTCCATCTAATATATGACAGGTGGTGCAGGATTGAATTTGATTTAGGGATAAATTTCTATCCGAGAAGATTTTTCTGCCCAGGTTGACCATCGCTTCCGTGTCGGATTCGGAACCGGGGGATCTTGCGGGCAGCGCTCCGATTTTGGATTTTGTTTCTTCCAAAACATCCCATCCGTCCGCCAGTAAAAAAGCTCCCAGAGTTTTTTGAAGGCTTTGTTCCTTGTTTTGCGAGGAGGAAAAATCGGGGGCACAGAAAAGGAAAGAGAATATAAAAGAACAGAAGAAAACGCAGGAATAGATTGAACGAAGGAACATCGATTTCAAACGAGGAAGTTTGCCGATTTTGGTCAAGCAAACTTTCTCTGAACTATTTTGCAATCCGTACGGGAATGACATTTCAATTTCATTTGAAGCCGATTTGTAACGAAGTTTTTTGCAACCGCTCGGCTCTCCTTGGGATCGAACTTAAGCAATAGGAAAGGTAAAATTGTGTATTATCTAGGAAGAACAATCGGATTCGTTTTTATGTGGTGCCTCATCAAACCGATGCGCCTGATCTACGGAAACAAAAAATGTACATACGAAAATGAGCATATTCTAAAAGAATTCAAAGGTAAATCTGCGATCATCGTTTCGAACCATATCAAACCTAGAAATAAGTTTCTTAGGCTGATTTCCATGCCTTACGATGCGTTTATGATCCGGCATTTATTGAAGAAAAACGGAATTTATTCCACCGCTATGACTAGTTACGATTCCGGAAAAAGAAATAAATCCGCAAACAAACTCAGACCCGGTCAAGTCAGGAAAGAACAACTCATCAAAGGTATCGTGAAGTCCATGGATTTGATTCCTTTGAATCGAAATGAGAGTGATCCTGCAACCATTAAGGAAATCAAAAAAAGAATCGATTTGGGAAATTTAGGTTTGGGCATCTTTCCGGAAGGCACTTGGTTCAGAGGTTTTAGAAAGTCCCGTCGTATGCACGGTGGAATGGCGGTCCTCAGCAAAAGATACAATCTTCCGATTCTCCCCGTTTATATAGAGGCGTACAATTTGAACCAACCTCTTCGCATTGCAGTCGGGAATCCTATTTGGGAGCCGATGGAAGCTTCTCAGGTGACCGAATATATCTCGAAAGAGCTTCTGCGTTTGAAAGAAAGAAGACCGGTGGATGTAGGCCCGAACCAACTCCAAGGTCCCACCGAGTCTGTAACAGCGGCGACTGCCGTTTAGTCCGGGTTAGGTCCTCTTTGCAATAAGGTTTGGAAGTAGGAAATCCCTTCTTCGATGGGGTTTTCACTTGCTTTCCTTTTGCGGAGCATCCCAGTCATATCCAAAACGAGCAGTCCATACATCCAACTCCACATCAATCTTGCGATTGCAGTGTATTCATTTTTAGGATAATTGATTTCTCCCGATTCAAAGCCTTTTCTCAGGGTGTCTA
>VFQU01002003.1_pt1 | contig 10530 bp, 11 predicted proteins | sample 3512311 | NCBI WGS metagenome assembly VFQU01 (sample SAMN10412377, study PRJNA504923) | tailings metagenome | isolation source: Relicate 3 Philex TSF3 active mining site | place: Philippines: Tuba, Benguet | collected 2017-08-29 | reverse complement strand
CGCCGGCATCGGAGGTGGTCGACCATTCGCCGTTGCCAAGATAGGTGCCGGAATTGACGGCGGACAGGCCGAGGGCCTGCAGCAGCTGGGAGCTCATGCGGAGTACCTGCGAGGGAAGCGAGATGGTGCCTGCGGCCCGAAAGGGCGAGGCTGGCCGCGAAGTTTACTACAGCCCCGTCAGCCCTCCGGCGCACCTCCCAAGGCCGGACCGTGGCAGAATCCGCGCCGCTAGCCCCCGTAGCTCAGCTGGATAGAGCGTCCCCCTCCTAAGGGGAAGGTCGTGCGTTCGAATCGCGCCGGGGGCGCCAGAGTTCCAGCACGTCTCCGCGCTGCAGTGCTCGCTCCGAGCGGGCAAAAAAAAGCCACCGCGAACGGTGGCTTTTTGGAACGTTGGTGGAGCGGAGGAGGATCGAACTCCCGACCTCTGCATTGCGAACGCAGCGCTCTCCCAGCTGAGCTACCGCCCCACGAGCGACGCATGATAGCCAGCGGCATGCGCGCTGCCAAGAGGGTGAAGACTGCGGAGCGGGAGATCCGCTGTGCAAGCCAGCATCAGGTCCGGGCACGTCGGGCCTGCGCCGGCGGCAGAAGCGGCACCAGCCGGGCCTCGAGAATCTCGCGACGCCAACCGGAGAGATGACTCGACCAGCGCCCCTCGCGCAGCAGCGTCTCCAGGTGGCGGCGCGAGGCAAGCACCGCATCCGCGATCTGGAGTTCCGCTGCCGCTGCCGCGACTGCTTGCTGCAGCTTGCGCAGGAAATCGCGCTCGCTCGCGTCTGCAAGCTCGGCCAGCGGGATATCGAGTTCCTCGGCGGATGGCTCCGCATTCGCCAAGTCGAAGAGTTCGCCGCGACGGCGGCGGGGGGCCTTGGGATTGCGATCGAGCATCTGTTCGAAAGCGCCGCGCTCCATGGGCGCACGCTGGGCGATGTCGAGGGCAAGCGCCGTATCGAGCATCCAACTGCGCGGACGGTTGCTGGCGCGAGCCTGTTCGTCGCGCCAGAGGAGAAGGCGCCGGAGCCTTGCCTGAACCGTCCGCGGCAGCCCCTGCGCCGGACGGACCGACAGGTGCGGCTGCGGGTCATCCGTTTCCACGGCTTGGCGCAGGGCTCGTTCGCAATCCTCGCGCAGCCAGCCCATCCGCCCCATGGCCTCGAGTCTTTGCGACAGCTCCTCGTAGGGCTGCAGCAGGTATCGAACATCATCGGCCGCGTAGCTCAACTGCGCTTCGCTGAGCGGGCGGCGCAGCCAATCGCTACGGGTTTCTCCCTTTTCGAGCACGACTCCACACAGCTCGGCGACCAGCTTCTGATAGCTGAGTGATGGATCCAAACCCGCGAGCCCTGCGGCGATCTGTGTGTCAAACAAGGGCATGGGCAAGCAGGCGTATGCATGCTGCAGGGCCTGCAGATCCTCGCTAGCGCTGTGCATGACCTTGAGCGCGGGCGATTCCAGCAGCGCGCAGATCGGCTGCAGTCGACCCAGCTTTGGCGCATCCAGCAGCAGCACCTCGCCCGGCCGCCCCAACTGCACCAGCGCCAGTTCGGGGTAGAAGGTCTTTTCGCGCATGAACTCGGTGTCCATGGCGATCGGCCCCGCTTCGCCTTTCCAACGGGTTAGGCGAGAGGCATCTTCCGGCGAATCGATCCACTGCATGCGCGGTTTCCACGGTGGGAGAGGTGCCACGATAGCCTTTTGCCCTGATCCTTTGAACTGCATCACGCTCCGTCAGCGCGGCGCCCCTTCAAGATCGAGGGTCGACCACATCACGGTGGCGTGAAACCGGAGCCGTCGGGCATGCGCCCTCGGCGCCGTGGCATCAACGATCCCGCACAGGGGCGGGGAGGAGGCAGGGTGGCAAAGCGTTTCTTCGGTGCAGGCAGCGGTCTGGCTGCGATTCTGATCGTGCTGTCGGGATGCGGTGGGACGGAACGTCCGGCAGGTGAGTCGACCGCGTCCGCACCCGCTGCCGACGCTGCTCCGGCCGACACGGTGGAAGCGGGCATCGCCCAGGAATCCGACGGCAACGCGGGCATGCGGCGTCGACTCATGGATGCGACCGTCGCCCAAGAGTGGACCCCTGAATATGCTCCACTGCCGAACTTCAATGTCGAAGAGGCCTTGGAGAATGCCGAGCGCGCCCTGCAGGCGGGCCGACTTGAGGGTGAGGAGGACAGTGCGCTCGCCCTGTACACGGCGGTGCTCCAGAACGCGCCGGACAACGCGCCAGCGCGCGCCGGCATCGATCGAACCGTGAGTGCTCTGCTGGAGCGCGGCGAGCAGGCCTTCGCCGAAGCGCGATTCAACGAAGCCACCCGTATCGTGGGGGTTGTGGCTGTGTTGCGCCCTGATGCCCCTGCCTTGGCCTCGCTGCGAGCCAAGCTCGACTCCGATCGCGAGGTTGCGGGGCTTCTTGCAGAGGCGCTGCGCTTGGAACGGGCGGGTCAACTCGTGGAGCCGAGCGGCGAAAACGCCTCCGAGATCTATCGTCAGATCCTTCGGAGCGACCCCGAGAATCCGGGCGCCAGGGACGGTCTGGCTCGCGTCGAGCGTCTGCTCGTCGAGCGGGCGGCGAGCGCCGCGGAGTCCGGCAATTTCGGCGATTCCGAGCGGATTCTTGCCGAGGCCGGTCGAGTCGCTCCAGGCTCCGAGGCCGTGCAGGACGCCAGTGCACGCGTCAATGAGCTTCGCGAGCAGCGCGTCGGGGCTCTGATTGAGGAGGGCAACGCGGCCTTGGCCGCGGGAAATGTGGAGGAAGCGCAGCGTCTGCTGGCGCAGCTGGAGACCGAGTCGGCGAATGCGGACGGCATCGAGCAATTGAAGGCGGCCATCGAGAATGCGCGGAGCTACGCCTCCCTGCGTCCGGGCCAGAGCCTGAGCGATGCGCTGCGCACCGGCGGGACGGCGCCGGAGCTGGTGGTCGTTCCGCTCGGCAGCTTCCAGATGGGTTCGCCAGAGAACGAGCCGGATCGCAAAGGCAACGAAGGCCCCAGATTCGCGGTTCGTATCGAGCGTGGCTTTGCGCTCGCCCGCTCGGAAACCACCGTCGGACAGTTCCGCGCTTTCATCGAGGCGACGGGATACACGCCAAGTTCGGCCCAGAACGGCAGCTCCACCATCTATGACGAGCGCAGCGGCAGCATGACCGCCCGCAGCGGTGTGTCTTGGGAGAGCGATCACAACGGCCGTCCCGCTGCCGCTGATCTGCCGGTGATCCATGTCTCCTGGGTCGATGCCAAGGCCTATGCCGATTGGCTGTCGCAGGAGACGGGCAAGCGTTATCGGCTTCCATCAGAAGCCGAGTTCGAGTACGTGCTGCGCGCTGGCACGCAAACCCGATATCCCTGGGGCGAAGGCAATCCAACGCGTCTGGTCGGCAACCTCACCGGCGACGGCGATCGCAGCGACACGCGACGCAATTGGGTGAACGCCTTCCCCGACTATGAAGACGGCTACTGGGGCCCCGCGCCGGTGCGCAGCTACGAGGCCAACCGCTTCGGCATCCACGACGTCAACGGCAACGTTTCGGAATGGGTGGAGGACTGCTGGCACGACAACTACCAGCGCGCGCCCGCCGATGGATCGGCGTGGGTGAACCCGGGCTGCAATCGGCGCGTCATCCGCGGTGGCTCCTGGGCCAGTTCGCCGGACCAGGCGCGCTCGGCCTTCCGCCTGACCGCCTCGCCCACGACGACCAACGCACGTCTCGGCTTCCGCGTCGCCCGCGAACTCTGATCGCAGGGCATCACCGCAACGCGAAGGGCCGCCCTCGGGCGGCCCTTTGCTTTGGGTGGGTGAAATCCTGGAGGGTCGAGCAAGACGCCGGCAGCAGACCTCAGTGCTTGCCGAGCTGCTGCACCATCAATTCGCGCAGCGCCTCATCCGAATCCGCCCGCGGCGGCTGCACGGCCTCCAGCGAGAACCCCAGCCCTTCGGCATCCTCCGCATCCAGCCCGTCATAGGCCCGGAACTCCGCATCCAGCAGGGCCGCTCGGGCGGAGTCCTCGCTGTCGTAGGCCACCTGCCGGCCGTCGCAGTCGAACACCCGGGCCGTGCCTTCGGACAACAGGTCCAGACGGGCCCAGATCAGGGTCTTGCCGAGGCTTGCAACCCACCACTGGGTGGAGATCACGCTTTCCACGTCGCTCATGGCGCTGCTCCCGTTGGATTCTGGCTCAGAGGGCAAGCAGCAGGATTGCGCCGACCGCACCGAAGATTGCGCACCACAGCAGCACCTGGGCTGGGGTCGCCAAGCCGTTCAAATTCCGATCCTGCAGCGCGCGGAAGCGCCCCTGCAGCAGGAAGCCGAGATAGGCCGGCGAGAACGCGTGTCCGCCCACGGTGGCCTTGCGGTCCTGCAGATGCCGATAGGCCAGCGGCCCGAAGATCAGGTAACCGGTGGCGCCGGACAAACCAATGCCGGTCACCAGCAGCAGCAGGAACATGCTGAGGATGTCCATCGCAGATCCTCAGTACTCGGCCTGGCCCGGTGCGCGCGGGTAGGGGATGGCATCGCGGATGTTCGACAGGCCGCAGGTGTAGACGACGAGTCGCTCGAAGCCGAGCCCGAAGCCCGCATGCGGCACCGTGCCGTAGCGGCGGAAATCGCGATACCACTGGTAGTGGGCGGGGTCGAGGCCGAACTGGGCCATACGCTTGTCGAGCAGATCGAGGCGCTCCTCGCGCTGGCTGCCACCGATGATCTCGCCGATGCCCGGCGCCAGCACGTCCATGGCGGCGACCGTCCGGCCATCGTCGTTCAGGCGCATGTAGAAGGCCTTGATGTGCTCGGGGTAGTTCATCACCACCACCGGGCGACCGACGTGTTCCTCGGTCAGCCAGCGTTCGTGCTCCGTCTGCAGGTCGAGGCCCCACTCGACCGGGAAGTCGAACTTGCGGCCGGACTTCTGCAGCAGCGTGATCGCCTCGCTGTAGTCGATGCGCTCGAAGGGCGAGTCGATGAAGTTCTGCAGACGGCTGATCGCGGTCTTCTCGATCCGCTCGGCGATGAAGGCCATGTCGTCGCCACGCTCCTCGAGCACCGCACGGAACAGGTACTTGAGGAAGGCTTCGGCGAGGTTGGCATCGTCGTTCAGGTCGGCGAAGGCGATTTCCGGCTCGATCATCCAGAACTCCGCCAGATGGCGGGTGGTGTTCGAGTTCTCGGCGCGGAAGGTCGGCCCGAAGGTGTAGACCTTGCTGAGCGCGAGGCAGTAGGCCTCGACGTTGAGCTGGCCCGACACCGTCAGGAAGGCTTCCTTGCCGAAGAAATCGCGGCTGAAATCGATGGCACCCTTGTCGGTGCGCGGCAGGTTGGCGAGATCCAGCGTGGACACACGGAACATCTGCCCTGCGCCTTCGGCATCCGACGTGGTGATGATCGGGGTGTTGATCCAAAAGAAGCCGTTCTCGTGGAAGAAACGGTGCACCGCCTGCGCCAGGCAGTGGCGGATGCGGGTGACCGCGCCGAACAGGTTGGTGCGCGGACGCAGGTGCGCCACTTCGCGCAGGAACTCCAGCGAATGCGGCTTGGGCTGGATCGGATAGGTCTCGGGATCCTCAACCCAGCCGACGACCTCCACGCGCTCGGCCTTCAGCTCGAAGCGCTGGCCCTGGCCCGCGGATGGCACCAGCTCGCCGGTGGCGATCACCGCGCAGCCGGCGGTGAGATGCTTCACCTCCGATTCGTAGTTGGAAAGCTCCGCCGGCGCCACCACCTGGATCGGGTCGAAGCAGCTGCCGTCCGAGATATTGACGAAGCTCAGACCAGCCTTGGAATCGCGCCGGGTGCGCACCCAGCCGCGCACGCTGACGGTCTGGCCGACATATTCATCGCCCTGCAGGGCGTCCACCACGCTGAGCACCGTCATGACTTCCTCTTGAACACCGCTAGTGAAAGGATTTGCAGGTTTGCAGACAGCCCGCAATCATAGCGGAAGCCCCTGCGCCCGAAGCGCCACACCAGACCGCAGCCTCAGAAAGGAATCAGACCATGGGTATCCACCTGACCCCCGCCGCCGTCGAGCGCGTCCGCCAGTTCATCGCGCGTGAGCCCGGCAGCCTGGGCCTGCGCTTCGGCGTCAAGCGGACTGGCTGTTCCGGCTGGGGCTATACAGTGGACGTGGCGCGCGAGGTCAAGGCCGGCGACACCGTGGTCGAGCAGGACGGCGTCAAGGTGCTGGTCGATGACCAGAGCCTGCCGCTGGTGGACGGCACCGAGATCGACTTCGTGCGCCAAGGGCTCAACCAGCAGTTCGCTTTCCGCAATCCGCAGGCCGCTGCCGCCTGCGGCTGTGGCGAGAGCTTCACCACCGCCGGCTGAGCCCGGCGGGCCGATTCCCCACAGCCTGCGCACGCCCAGAAGGGCGCAGCCTTGCCAGTCCTGCGGGCTTGCGCTATCGTGCGCGGCTTGCCTGCGTCCTGCGTGGGCAACCTTGCCTTACCGCCGCCGGCGGAAGGCTTTCGCGCCGGCTGTCGCCGGAGCGTCATCCACAAGGAGTCATCCATGCGTCACTACGAAATCGTGTTCATGGTCCATCCGGACCAGAGTGAACAGGTCCCGGCGATGGTCGAGCGTTACAAGACGCTGATCGAGAACGACGGCGGCAAGATCCACCGCCTCGAAGACTGGGGCCGTCGCCAGCTGGCCTACCCGATCGAGAACCTGGTCAAGGCCCACTACGTGCTGATGAACATCGAAGTCTCGCAGGCCGTGCTCGACGAGCTGGTCGCGGGCTTCCGCTTCAACGACGCCGTGCTGCGCCACCTGGTGATCAGCCGCGAAGGCCCGGTGACCGAGGCCTCGCTGATCCTGAAGAGCAAGGACGAGAAGCCGGAGCGTCGTCGCCGCGACGACGATTCTGAAGGTGAGTCCGTCGGCGCCGAACGCGCCAGCGAAGAAGCCGTCTAAGCCCCGGAGCGCATCGAAATGTCCAAGTTCTTCCGTCGCCGCAAGTTCTGCAAGTTCACTGCCGAGGGCATCACCGAGATCGACTACATGGATCTCAACACCCTGCGCCAGTACATCACCGAGACCGGCAAGATCGTGCCCTCGCGCATCACCGGTACCAAGGCCAAGTACCAGCGCCAGCTGGCCGCGGCCATCAAGCGCGCCCGCTTCCTGGCGCTGCTGCCGTACTGCGACAACCACTAAGCGAGTCGCGCGCGGCCCTTGGGCCGCGCGCCTCTTTCCGTCCATCGGACAGCCCCAGCGGCTGCGGCGGCGCGAGTGCCGGCGCTAACGATCAGGAGTACCTCATGAAGCTTGTTCTGCTGCAGAAAGTCACCAATCTCGGCAACCTGGGCGACCAGGTCAACGTGAAGCCGGGTTACGGCCGCAACTACCTTGTCCCGCAGGGCAAGGCCGTGCCGGCCACCGCTGCCAACGTCGCCGAGTTCGAAGCGCGTCGCGCCGAGTACGAAGCCCGCGCCCGCGAACTGGCGGCCGGTGCCGAAGCCCGCCGTGAGCGTCTGGAAGGCGCCAGCGTCACCATCGCCGCCAACGCCTCCACCGAAGGCAAGCTGTACGGCTCGGTCGGCCCGCGCGACATCGCCGAGGCCTTCACCGCCGCTGGCCTGCCGCTGGAGAAGAGCGAAGTGGTGATGGGCGAAGGCCCGATCCGTCGCGTCGGCGAGTTCGACCTGGTGGTGCACCTGCACGCCGACGTCGAAGCCACGGTCAAGGTCATCGTGGTGCCCGAAGCCTGATACGGCGACGCGCCATCGAATGAGCACGAACGGGCGCCGAAAGGCGCCCGTTTTCGTTGTGGCATGCCGAAGCCAGACGCCCCGCAGTCTCAGCCGGTGAGATGTGCGCAGCTTATCCACAGGCTTATGCGCAACGGCGCAGGCGATGCCGCCCGTATGATCCCCGGTCCGCGCGCTGCGCCACCGCGCGCCGCTCGCCGCTCGCCGCAGAGAATCCACAGCCCATGGCCGCAGTCTTTCCGGGTCGCAAGCCCGATCGCAATTTCCAGTCGCACGACGAGCGTGCCGACGGCCTGCGCGTGCCGCCGCATTCGATCGAGGCGGAACAGGCGGTCCTCGGCGGCCTGATGCTGTCGGGCGAGGCTTGGGACAAGGTGGCCGACAAGCTCACCGAGGAAGACTTTTATCGGCGCGACCACCAGCTCATCTTCCGCGCCATCGGCCAGCTGGCCGAACAGGGCCAGCCCTGCGACGCGGTCACTCTGGGTGAGTGGTTCGACAGCCAGGGCGAGAGCGAACTGATTGGCGGTGGCGCGTATATCGTCGAACTGGCCAGCACCACGCCGAGCGCCGCGAACATCGCGGCCTACGCGGACATCGTGCGCGAGAAGTCGGTGCTGCGGCAGCTCATCGACATCGGCACCAATATCGCCAACGATGGTTACCAGCCCGCCGGCCGCCCGGCGCGCGAGCTGCTGGAAGTCGCCGAGCAGCAGGTGTTCCGCATTGCCGAAGCAGGCAGCCGCGGCCGGCAGGGTTTCCAGAGCATGCGCGCGGCAGTCAAGGACGCCTTCCGCGTCCTGCAGGAGCGCTACCAGAACCAGGGCAAGATCACTGGCCTGCCGAGCGGCTTCATCGATTTCGACGAGCACACGGCCGGCCTGCAGCCGTCCGACCTGATCATCCTTGCCGCGCGTCCGGCGATGGGCAAGACCTCGTTCGCGCTCAACGTCGCCGAGTACGCGGCGCTGAAGACCAAGAAGCCGGCTGCGGTGTTTTCGATGGAAATGTCGGCCTCGCAGCTGGCCTTCCGTCTGATCTCCTCGCTGGGCCGGGTCAACCAGCAGGCGCTGCGCACTGGCCAGCTCGAGGACGAGGATTGGAGCCGGGTGACGCACGCGATCACGATGCTGTCCGAGGCCAAGATCGATGACACCCCGGCGTTGTCGCCGACCGAGCTGCGGGCGCGCTGCCGGCGCCTGGCCCGTGAGCATGGCCTCGGCCTCATCGTCATCGACTACCTGCAGCTGATGCAGGTGCCGGGCAATCGCGAGAACCGCGCCACCGAAATTTCAGAAATCTCGCGCAGCCTGAAAGCTCTCGCCAAGGAGCTGAACGTGCCCGTGATCGCGCTCTCGCAGTTGAACCGCTCGCTGGAAAGCCGCACCGACAAGCGCCCTGTGATGGCCGACCTGCGCGAGTCGGGCGCCATCGAGCAGGACGCCGACATGATCGTCTTCATCTACCGCGACGAGTACTACCACCCCGAGTCGGGCGAGAAGGGCGTGGCCGAGATCATCATCGGCAAGCATCGCCACGGCCCCACCGGCACTGTGAAGCTGGCCTTCCACGGCAAATACACCCGATTCGACAACCTGGCCTCCGGAGGCTTTGCGGGGAGCTTCGAGTGAGCCGCGCCACTTCGGCCACCGTCCACACCGACGCGCTACGCCACAACCTGCAGTTGATCCGGCGCCGTGCGCCCGGCAGCAAGGTCATGGCCGTGGTCAAGGCGGATGGCTACGGGCACGGCCTGGAGCGCGTCGCGCGCGCCCTGCAGGGCGCGGATGCCTTCGGCGTGGCGGCACTCTCCGACGCCGAGCGCCTGCGCGCAGCGGGCTTGTCGCAGCGCATCGTGCTGCTGTCAGGTCCTGACGAGCCGGACGATCTCGCCCTGCTGCGCCGCCTGCAGGTCGACGCCGTCATTCACCACGACAGCCAGTTCGAGCTGCTTCGCAGCGACGCCGGCGGCGCGCCGCTGCGGGTCTGGCTGAAGCTCGACACCGGCATGCATCGCCTCGGTTTTCCTGCCGAGGATGCCGCCGAGATCCACGCCACCCTGCGCGCAATGCCCACGATCGATCCCGACATCGTGCTCATGACCCACTTCGCGCGCTCGGACGAGTTCGAGTGTCCGGCCACGCGCGAACAGATCGCACGCTTCGACGCGGCGACCGCAGGCCTGCCGGGCGAGCACTCGCTCGCCAATTCCGCGGGCGTGCTGGGCTGGCCGGATGCGCATCGGCACTGGGTGCGCCCGGGCGGTGCGCTGTACGGACTATCGGCAGTCGAGGGCCAGCGCGGCGAGGATCTTGGCCTGCGCCCGGCCATGACCCTGTCGACGCGCCTCATCTCGGTGAAGGAGATACCTGCGGGCGCGGCGATCGGCTACGGCGGCGCCTTCATCGCAACCGCGCCCATGCGCATCGGCATCGCCGCGATCGGCTACGGTGACGGCTATCCCCGCCACGCTGCCTCTGGCAGTCCGGTCCTGGTCGAAGGCGTGCAGGTGCCCACCGTGGGGCGAGTCTCCATGGACCTCATCGCGGTCGACATCAGCGCACTGCCGCAGGCCAAGGTCGGTTCGCCCGTCGAAGCCTGGGGCAGGGGACTCGCCATCGAAACCGTGGCCAGTAGTGCCGCCACCCTGGGCTATGAGCTCGCCTGCGGCATCACGCGGCGCGTGCGCTTCATCGAGGAGTAGCGAACTCCTCGCTGACTTCTGGCCGGTCGGCGAGACGGGCTTGCGCTCGATCAAAGCGCCCAGCCTTGGGCCAAATAGACTCCCCCGCATTCGCATCCGGAGTCTGCACATGGCCGTTG
>VFQU01002002.1_pt1 | contig 10532 bp, 10 predicted proteins | sample 3512311 | NCBI WGS metagenome assembly VFQU01 (sample SAMN10412377, study PRJNA504923) | tailings metagenome | isolation source: Relicate 3 Philex TSF3 active mining site | place: Philippines: Tuba, Benguet | collected 2017-08-29 | reverse complement strand
GGTATTCCACCCGCTCGGTGGGGCAGCCCAGGGCCGCGTGCAGGTGCCGCTGCAACTGCCCGTTGCTTTGCGCCCAGGCATACGGGAGTTCGGCGTAGAAGCCGACGCGCGCGCCGCAGCCCGCCAGGGCATGCCAGAAATGGTTGCGAGTCTGCACGTGGTCGCCATGCGGCAGGGCCCCGGCCGGGCGCCGCCGCGCCCGCCGCACCAGGCGCCATGGCAGCGAACCTGGCGGCCCGCCCGCCCCTGCCGGCAGCAGCACCAGCGTGCGGCCAAGGCCGCGCCGACTCTCCTGGCCGAGCGCACGGACCACCTGCCGGGCCTGCGCCTCGATCGCGTCACCAGACGACAGGCCTTCGTGCCGATAGCGACAGCCCAGGCGGCCCATGGCGGCCACGTCTTCCTGGCGGCGGGCGGTGAATTCGGCCTCGTTGTCGGCAAAACCCGTTGCGCGGGCCCAGTCGGATGTCGGCCCCGGCTGTGCCGCGGTGATCAGGGTGATGACCTCGGTGCGCTCGCTGGCCGCACCGAGGAAACCGGCCACCGAGTACACCGCGTCGTCCAGGTGGGGCGAGACCAGAACCACGCGCTCCATGCCGCACCGGTCCAGCCACGCCACCCAGGCCTGCGCGTCGCTCAGCGCCGTCATGCCGGGGCGTCCTGCAGGTTGCCGAGCTGTTTGAGGTGGTTGATGCGCAGGGAGAACTCGGCGTCGAAAACGTGTTGCGTGGCGAAGGCCAGCGCGCGCTCGGCCAGCTGCCTCAGCGCAGCGACGTCACCCGCCAGCGCCCCGATCTCTCGCGCCATCGCCTCCGGCCGCGCCGAGGCGCACAGACGACCGGCCGACGACAGGCGGTGCAGGCCCCGCCAGGCTTCGTTGGGGTAGCCGACGATAGGGACCCCGGCGCACAAGGTTTCGAGGTAGGTGCAGGAAGGATCGCCCTGCAGGTGGGGGCAGACAAACAGATCGATCTCCTCGCGCAGCATGGGCTGGATGTCGCGCTCGAAATCCAGTGTGCCGAGCAGGCGCACCTGCTCCTGCAGGCCCTGCTCGGCGATCCGGGCCTGCAGCGACGCCCGCAGCGGGCCGTCACCGGCGATCCACAGCTCGAACGGCATGCCTTGCGCACGCAACAGGGTGGCCAGGGGTATCAGGCTTTGAACGCCCTTGATGGGATGCAGCCGCCCGGAGAAGAACAGACGCATCCGCCCGCGCCGGGACAAGGCCTCGAAGCGCGCATCGAGATCGGCGGTGCTGGCACAGCCTTCCCGCGTGGTGCGGTTGTCGAAGTAGAGCAAGGGCGACGGGTTGTGGCGTGCAAAGGCGTCAAACGTGGGCGTGCCATTGCATTGCAGGCCCTTGGCCGTTTTGATCTCCTGCACCGCGCGCCGGTGGTTGAGGAGCAGCCAGACCTGGCTCTTGAGGGATTTCAGCCCCCACCCGTGGGTGGAGCGGGCGATCTGCAGCTGGGTTGTCAGCGACAGTTCGGTATTGGCCACGAGGATGGCGCCTTGCTCCTGGCAACGCCGGCCCAGGCCATACAGCAGGTGATTGAGCGTGACCAGCACGATCGCGCCGTCCAGCAGGGGGCTGCCCCGGTCGGCCAGCGCGGGAAAGTCGACGGTGTGAAGCTCGAAGGGCAAATCGCCGGGCGCCCAGAACCGGTTGTCGAGATCACCTGTCGGGTGGCTTCCTGCTTGCAGGCCCACCACCACAGGGCCGGGCCAGCGCTCGACATACGCCTTCACGCCACTGACGAACTTGGCCGGCAACAACCAATGCCCTTCGGCGTTGCGCAGTGCGGGCAAGGAGGCCAGGATCACCAGCCGCCGTGCGGCCTGGGGTAAGGGGACTGCGGACATGGCGAGGCCGGGGATCTGGAGCGCTCCCGGTTGCACTGCATGCATTCGCAGCCCCTTCTCGTTCGGTGTGATTGGCGAGGATAAGTCGGCCGGGCCGCCCGCGGCGGGTTTCCATCGCGGTGCGGGCAAACTATGCGCTTCGAGAGTGAAGCACGCCACAGGATCGCCATGGACAACGCCACCCTGCAATCGGCCCTGCCCGAGTATTTCGCCCCGTGGGTGCAGGCCCTCGGGCTCACCGTCGAAACCAGTGCCGAGAGCGCCGTCACGCTGCGCCTGCCGCAGTCGGATCAGCTCAGCCGCGTGGGCGGCATGCTGTGCGGCCAGGCCATGATGGCCGCGGCCGACACGGCCATGGTGCTGGCGCTGATCCGCCACTTCGGCGAATTCCGCCCCTGCACCACGGTGCAGATGAACACCAGCTTCCTCAAACCGTTGTCGGGGCAGGACGCTCTGATCGAGGCGCGCGTGATCCGCGCTGGCAAGAGCCTGGCCTTCGGTGAAATCGACATCCGCGGTGCCAATGACGGCAAGAGCGCCTGCCGCGCCACGACCACCTACGCATTGCTGTGAGCCGCGGCCCGCGCCGCTTGCCCTAAAATCGCCGCTTTTCGACGTCACCGCACCGGAGCATCCATGGCCCACCACGAGCACCACACCCCCGAGCAGACCGAAGACGTGGTCGAGTCCATCGTCCCGTTGATGCCCATCGTGCTGCCCGTGGCCGGCGGCGTGCTGATGTTCCTGCTGGCCTTCATTGCCGTCTTCATGGCCTGATTCCAGCGGTAACTCGCGCTCAAGCCGAAGGCCCCATAGGGGCCTTCGGCTTTTTTCTTGTGGCCTTTTTTCTACTTGTCAGACAAGTTCAGGGCGTTGATTGCATCACGCCATGCGGGTTTTGCATGTAACCACGGTGTAACCCGGAAGGCCGAATCCTAAAATCCGCCATCGCGTTTCGCGCCGCGCTTGCGGGCGCCGACCGACCCGAATTCGCCGCACCAGACACCCCCGAGACAGCCGCTTCAGCGGCTGTCGGCGTCTGGAGCCGCCGCTGGTTTTCAACCTCTGGAGTCTGTCCGATGAACTCACCCGTGATGCAGGGCCTCACCCTCAACACACCCGCCCACGTGAAGCACGCGCGCCTGATTGCCTGGGTGGCCGATATGGCCGCGCTGTGCAAGCCCGATCACATCGTGTGGTGCGATGGCAGCGACGCCGAGTACGACCGGCTGTGCCAGCAGCTGGTGGACGCCGGCACCTTCAAACGCCTGAACCCCGCCAAGCGCGCCAACAGCTACCTCGCCTGCTCCGACCCGTCGGACGTGGCGCGCGTGGAAGACCGCACCTTCATCTGCAGCGAGCGCCCCGAAGACGCCGGCCCGACCAACAACTGGAAAGCCCCGGCCGAGATGCGCGCCACACTGCAACCGTTGTTCGACGGCTGCATGCGCGGGCGCACCATGTACGTGGTGCCCTTCAGCATGGGCCCGCTGGGCAGCCCGATCGCCCACATCGGCGTGGAGCTCTCCGACAGCGCCTACGTGGCGGTGAACATGAAGCTCATGACGCGCATGGGCAAGGCCGTGTTCGACGTGCTCGGCACCGACGGCGACTTCGTGCCCTGCGTGCACACCGTGGGCGCGCCGCTGCAGGTCGGCGAGACCGACAAGACGCCCTGGCCCTGCAACCCCACGCTCAAGTACATCGTCCACTACCCCGAAACGCGCGAGATCTGGAGCTACGGCTCGGGTTACGGCGGCAATGCGCTGCTGGGCAAAAAGTGCTTCGCGCTGCGCATCGCGAGCAACATGGGCCGCGACCAGGGCTGGCTGGCCGAGCACATGCTGATCCTCGGCGTGACCAACCCCGAGGGCAAGAAGTACCACGTGGCCGCGGCCTTCCCCAGCGCCTGCGGCAAGACCAACTTCGCCATGCTGATTCCGCCCAAGGGCTTCGAGGGCTGGAAGGTCACCACCATCGGCGACGACATCGCCTGGATCAAACCCGCTGCCGATGGCCGTCTCTACGCCATCAACCCCGAGGCGGGCTACTTCGGCGTGGCCCCGGGCACCAACACGGCCACCAACCCCAACTGCATGGCCAGCCTCAACCGCGACGTGATCTTCACGAACGTGGCGTTCACCGACGATGGCGACGTGTGGTGGGAGGGCATGGGCGAGGCGCCTGCGCACGCCATCGACTGGCAAGGCAAGGACTGGACGCCGCAAATCGCCAAGGAAACCGGCGCCAAGGCCGCCCACCCGAACGCGCGCTTCACCGTGGCCGCCACCAACAACCCCGCGCTGGATGCCGCCTGGGACGACCCGAAGGGCGTGGCGATCGACGCCTTCATCTTCGGCGGCCGCCGCAGCACCACGGTGCCGCTGGTGACCGAAGCGCGCGACTGGACCGAAGGCGTCTACATGGCCGCCACCATGGGTTCTGAGACCACCGCCGCGGCCTTCGGCGCACAAGGTGTGGTACGCCGCGACCCGTTCGCCATGCTGCCCTTCACCGGCTACAACATGAGCGACTACTTCCAGCACTGGCTGAACCTGGGCGCGAAGCTGCAGGCCAAAGGCGCGAAGCTGCCCGGCATCTTCTGCGTCAACTGGTTCCGCAAGGACGAGAACGGCAAGTTCGTCTGGCCCGGCTTCGGCGAGAACATGCGCGTGCTCAAGTGGATGATCGACCGCCTTGAAGGCCGCGGCCAGGGCGTGGAACACGCCTTCGGCACCAGCCCGCGTTACGACGACATCCACTGGAGCGGGCTCGATTTCTCGCGCGAGCAGTACGCCACCGTCACCGCGATCGACAAAGGCGCCTGGGTGCAGGAGCTGCAGCTGCACGCCGAGCTGTTCCAGCAACTGGCCTACCACCTGCCGCGCGAGCTGACGGACACCAAGGCCCGCATCGAGCAGCGCCTGGCCGCCTGAGCCACAGGCCGTTCGCCCATGAAAAAAGCCACCCCGCGGGGTGGCTTTTTGCTGGGCGCTACGGCTCAGATGAAGTGCACTCGGGCATAGCGGGCGCGGCTGGCGGCCAGGCGCTCCCAGTAGCTACCGGTGTCGGGCTTGGCGGCTTCGGGCAGGCCGATCGGGGCCAGCGCTTCGCTGAAGTCCTGGGCAGACGCGGTAGCGGTCTCGACCTCGGCGCGGTTGCGCGCGGCCACCAGCTCGCCCATCAGGCGCGGGTCCTGGCGGGCCATTTCCCACAGGCGCATTTCGGCGCGGGCTTCGGCCAGCGAACGCGACCAGTCGTCGAGTGCGGCCACCACGCGGCGCACCACGCGGCGGGCGCTGTCGGCGAACAGGGCGAGGCCGGCAAACACCAGCGCCCACAGGCTGACCCAGGCCAGCATCAGGTGGCCGTCGGCCCAGGTGTCGATCACCTGGTCAGCGATCACGACCAGCGTGGCCAGCACGGCGGCCAACAGCAGGGCGCTCAGGCGGCGGGCGCCTTCGGGGGTGGGGGCCACGGCCTTGGCAGCAGCGGGGGAAACGGCAACAGACGACAGCGGGGCAGACAGGGTGGTGGTGCTCATGGCAACTCCTTGGAGAAACACCCGGTGGGGTGGATGGCGCAAATATAGGGATAACCCTCATATCTCGCCACTTTATTTTGATGATGGCTACCATTCACATCGATGATGAATTCACCCAACTTCCGCACGCTTGATCTGAATCTGCTGCGCGTGTTCGACGAGGTGATGGCCGAGCGCAGCCTGACGCGGGCGGCCCACAACCTGGCCATGACCCAGCCCGCGGTGAGCAACGCCTTGCGCCGCCTGCGGGAGCTGCTGGGCGACGAGCTGGTGCGCCGCGCGGGTTTTGGCGTCGAGCCCACGCCCGCGGCCGAGGCCTTGTGGCCCGCGGTGCGCGAGGCGCTGGGGCTGCTGCGAGGGGCGCTGTCGCCGGGCGAGTTCGAGCCTGGAACCGCGAGCAACACCTTTCACCTCGCCATGGCCGACGCCACCGGCGCCAAGCTGGTGCCCAGCCTCATCAACATCTGCGAGGCCGAGGCGCCCGGGGTGAACCTGCGCGTGCTGCCGCTCACGACCCGCGACCCGCGCACGCTGTTGGAGAACGGCACGGTGGACGTGGCCATTGGTCACTTCCCGGCGGTGATTGCCGAGCTGGGCGCCGCGCAGCAGCAGGACGAAGTGCCGCGATTCGCCTTCCAGCGGTTGTACGACGGCCACTACGTGGTGGTGATGCGCCGCGGCCACCCGCTGGCGGGCCGCCCGCTGAGCCTGGACGAGTACTGCGCCGCGCGCCACCTGCTCGTGAGCTTCTCGGGCCGGCCCTTCGGCTTCGTCGACGAGGCCCTGACCGCGCGCTCGCGCATCCGCCGCGTGGTGCTGACCGTCAACCAGTTCTTCACCGCCGGCCGCGTGGTGACCACCACCGACCTGCTGACCGTGCTGCCGCGCCACTTCCTCTCGGCCACCGGCATGGAGGACGAGCTGGCCACCACCGAGCTGCCGCTGGCCGTGCCCGAGGTGCACGTGGACAACCTGTGGCACCGCCAACGCCAGCACGACGAGGCCCACCGCTGGCTGCGCGAGGCCATTGCGCGCGCGGCGCGCAGCGCACTGGGCGAGGCCGCCGCCGTCGGCGCCTGACGGGCGGCGCACGACAATCGCTCCATGAAGATCCAGCTGCTGAGCGACCTGCACATCGAGGCCAACCGCGACTTCGTTCCCCGGCCCGCACCCGGGGCCGACCTGCTGGTGCTCGCGGGCGACGTGGGCTCCTATCAGCGCCGTCGCGACGGCAGCGCCATGCCCGAGCCCGACTGGGCACTGCGCCGTTTTGCCGACTGGCCGGTGCCGGTGGTCTTCGTGCCCGGCAACCACGAGTACGACGCGCTCGACGTGGACGAGGCGCACGCCAGCCTGCGCGACACGTGCGAGCGGCTCGGGCTGCGTTGGCTGGAGCGTGAGACCTGGGTCTGGCGCGGCGTGCGCTTCGTGGGCACCACCTTGTGGAGCGACTACGACGCGATCCGCCCGCCCGGCACCGACCCGCTGCTGCAGCGCGAGAAAGCCTATCGCGCCGCCAACCACTACCTGCGCAGCATGGGCAGCACGCGCCACGGCGCGCTGTTCGACGCCGCCGCCATGCGCGAACTCGGCCTGCAGTGCCAGGCCTGGCTGCGCGACGCGCTCGCGCCAGCCTTCGACGGCCCCACGGTCGTGATCACGCACTTCGCGCCCACGCTGCACAGTGCCGACCCGCGCTACGGACTCACCCCCGGCACCGCTGGCTTCTGCAACGCGCTCGACGACCTGCTGCCGCAGGCCGACCTCTGGCTGCACGGCCACCTGCACTGCCCCACCGACCTGCGCGTGGGCCGCTGCCGCATCAAGGCCAACCCGCTGGGCTACCACGACAAGAAGGAACAGTTTGCTTTCGACCCCTTGTGCACGGTCGACGTGACGCCGACTTGAGCGGGATCAAACCGGCGCGGCACATCGACCCGTACACTGGCCGCACCGTTTCGCCCCAAGGAGAACCCGATGAAGATCCTGCTGGCTGTCGATGGCAGCACCTACACCAAGAAAATGCTCGCCTACCTGACCACGCACGACGAACTGTTCGGCGCGGGCAACCAGTACACGGCCATCACCGTGCAGTCGCCCTTGCCCCCGCGGGCGCGGGCCGCCGTGGGCGCCGAGGTGGCCAACAAGTACTACGAGGACGAGGCGGGCAAGATCACCGGGCCGGTGAGCAAATTCCTGCAGCGCCATGGCATCGATCCGAAGGTGCTGCACAAGGTGGGCCCGGCGGGCGAGACGATCGCCAAGGCGGCCAACGCCGGCAAGTTCGACCTCGTGATCATGGGCTCGCACGGCCACGGCGCACTGGGCAACCTGGTGCTCGGCTCGGTGGCCACCCGGGTGCTCGCACAGAGCAAGTCGCCGGTGCTGATCGTGCGCTGATCGCGCCACTGCCCGCAACGCAGGCCGCCTCCGGGCGGCTTTGTTTCGGGCGCCTCAGGGCCGCGTGCGCAGGCCGTCGAAGCAGGTGCTGAGCACCATCTCGACGATCTGTTCGCGCGAGTAGAGCTCGGCGCCCTTCAGAAAGCCCAGCACCGGATCGCAGGCGCGCGCGTACATGGTGTAGAGCACCGCGATCGGCGGCAAGGCCGCGCTCAGGCTGCCGTCGGCCTGCGCGGCGGTGATCCACGCGCCCAGGCGCTCGCTCACATCCATGAGGCCGTCCATGTAGGCCTTGTTGTTGATGAGCGTGGCGCGCAGCGAGGAGTTTTCGCTGGGCAGTGAGGGCATCTCGCCATCGAGCTGCACCTCCATCGTCCAGCGCGCGGTGGCCTTGAGCTGATCGATCGGCCGCGCCGCGGTGTCGGCCTGCAACTGGTCGAGAAAAGCGCGGGCGCGCTCCATCACGCGCACCATGGCTGCAGCGGCCAGGTCTTCCTTGCTGGGAAAGTGCTTGTAGAGGCTCGCCTTGGCGATGCCCACCTCGGCCGCCACCTCGTCCACCGTCATGGCGTCGAAGCCCTTTTCCGCAAGCAGGCGGTTCACCGCGGAAACGATGGCGTCTTCGCGGGCGATGTGCATGCGCTCGCGAAAGCTGCGCTTGGGGGCGGGAGAGGCGATGCTGGACATGGCCCGATTCTGCCGCAGGCAGACAGCAGCGTCGACAAAGCAACCTGCCGGTTGCCCGCAAAACCGATGGGTTTCAGCCCGGCGCGCGCAGGTTGTGCGCCGCGGCCGCGCGCAACGCCGCGCTCAGGGCGTCGAGCACATCGGAAGCCAGGTTCCAGCAATGCCAGTGCAGCGCCACGCCCAGGCGCTGGCGCGGTGCCAGGTCGACCAGGTCGCCGCGCTCGATCAGCGCACGCACCAGCAGGTGCGGCACCACGCTCACGCCCCAGCCCGCCAGCACCGCGCGCACCTGGCCTTCGCTGGAGGGCACGAAGCGCTGCTTGAGCACCACGCGCGTGAGCCCGAAGGCCTGTTCCACGAAGGCATGCTGCAGGTGGTCCTTGCGGTTGAAAGCGATGAAAGGCAAGCGGTGGAAGTTCTGCGTGTTCAGCCCGCGCGGGCAGTGTTCGCGCGCAAAGCCGGGCTGCGCGACCAGCACGTAGTCCATCACGCCCAGCGGCTCCATGCGGCAGCCGCGCAGGGCTTGCCCGAGCGAGGTGACACAGCCCAGCACCTGGCCCTCGCGCAGCCACTCGTGCGTGAACTCCTGGTCGTCCGCGATGATTTCCACCGGCAGGCCGGCGCGCGCGAGTTCGTCGAGCGCGGGCAGCGCCCAGGTGGCGATGCTGTCGGCGTTGATGGCGACCGAGATGCGCTCCTCGCCCCGGCCGGTGGCGGTGCTGCTGGGCGCGAGCTCCTTCAGGTCGTTCTCGAGGTCGGCGCGCAGCAACCGCATCATCTTGGCGTGCTTGAGCATGAGCTGCCCGGCCGGCGTGGGCTTGAGCGGGCGGCTGCGCACGATGAGCACCGTGCCCACCTGCGCTTCCAGCGCGCGCAGACGCTGCGACACGGCCGACTGCGTGATCGACAGGCGCTGCGCGGCGCGCTCGAAGCCGCCCTCCTCCACGATGGCGGCCAGGCACTCCAGGGCGTCGGGGTCAAAGGTGGACATGGCGGGCGCTCCATCAGAAAAACTGATGAACCGGATTTTGCTTGAATCCCGCTTCACCTTACCCGGTGATTTCCCGACACTGACGGCATCGCCGCGCACCGCGGTGGGAGACCGACATGAAAGTCACCGTTCTGGGCGCCGGCATCATCGGCGTGAGCACCGCCTGGCACCTGCTGCAACGCGGCCACGAGGTCACCCTCGTGGAGCGCCAGCGCGACGCCGCACTGGAAACCAGCTTCGCCAACGCGGCGCAGATCTCGGTGAGCTACTGCGAGCCGTGGGCCAACCGCGAGGCGCCGCTGAAGGCGCTGAAGTGGATGTTCTCGCCCACATCCCCGCTGCTGTTCCGCCCGCAGATGGACCCGGCGCAGTGGCGCTGGGGCCTGCAGTTCCTGGCGCAGTGCAACGACGCGGCCTTCGAGCGCAACGTGGCGCAACTGGTGGCGCTCGGCTCCTACAGCCACGCCGCGCTGAAAGACGTGGTGCGCGAGACCGGCATCGAATACCAGCGGCTGGAGCGCGGCATCGCGCATTACTACGTCGACCAGCAATCTTTCGAAGGCGCGGCCGGTGCGGCCGAGCTGATGGCGCGCTTCGGCGTGAAGCGCCGCGTGATCTCGCGCGACGAGCTGCTGCGCATCGAGCCCGCGCTGTCGGCGTTCGCCGACCGCATCGTGGGCGGCACCTTCACCGAAAGCGATGAGTCGGGCGATGCGCGCGTGTTCACGCAGCAGCTGGCCGCGTTGTGCGCCGCGCGCGGTGCGCAGATGCTGTTCGGCCACGACATCGAGGGCATCGACGTGGCGGGCGGCGCCGTGAGTGCGGTGCGCGTGCGCAACCGCGACACGGGCATCCTCAGCGCGCTCAAGGCCGATGCCACCGTGGTGGCCTGCGGCTCCTACACCACGCCGCTGCTCGCGAAAATCGGCGTGCGCGTGCCGATCTACCCCGGCAAGGGCTACAGCGCCACGCTGCCGCTGCGCCAACCCGAACGCGCGCCGTTCGTGAGCATGATCGACGACAGCCGCAAGATCGCGATCTCGCGCC
>VFQU01002000.1_pt1 | contig 10554 bp, 11 predicted proteins | sample 3512311 | NCBI WGS metagenome assembly VFQU01 (sample SAMN10412377, study PRJNA504923) | tailings metagenome | isolation source: Relicate 3 Philex TSF3 active mining site | place: Philippines: Tuba, Benguet | collected 2017-08-29 | reverse complement strand
CGGTGGCCCGCTCTCGGTCACCGCAGGCGGCGTCGTCACGGTCGGTGGCGTCACCGGCAAAGCCACGCATTGGCAATGGATGGAAACTCCGACCGGCGAAGTCATCCTGATGTCGCTGGCCACCAATCGTTTCCTGCGCATCCACCCCGATGGCATGGTCCGCGCCGACAGCCCTGGCCCCATGCCCGATGGCAAGGACGGCACGAGGTTCCGCTGGGTCTCAGCGTGATCTCAATTCTTCAGCTTTAAGCTGAAACAACCCCAAAAACGGTGTCATCCCGGCCTCGAGCCGGGATCCATCTTGAGATTTCGGGATAAGCCCCGGCCCAAGGCCGGGGTGACCAAGTGTGAAGGCCGTAAGCCACCGACGTCAAACGGCCTTCATCGCGGGACGAGCCGCAGAGCCTCAGACCAGCAAAACTACTAGACCCCTAAACAGTCCCGCGCGCCTTGCGCACGGCCAGCACCCGATCAACATCGGCCGCCGAATGGCGTTCGGCGAGTTGTTCATCCTCGGGACCCCAGCCGGCATTGACGCAGCGCCCGCGCTTTACGCCTTCGCGTGCATCGACCTGTGTGGCCCAGCGCAAAATGTTCTTATATTCCTGCACCTGCAGGAACTCGGCGGCATTGTAGGACCGCCCCAACACCATCCCGCCATACCACGGGAAAATCGCCATATCCGCGATCGTGTACTCGCTGCCCGACACGAATTCATGCTCGGCCAATTGCCGGTCCAGAACGTCAAGCTGGCGCTTGGTTTCCATCGCATAGCGGTCGATGGCATATTCGATTTTGATCGGCGCATAGGTATAGAAATGCCCGAAACCGCCGCCGACAAAGGGGGCGCTACCCATCTGCCAGAAGAGCCAGTTCATCGTCTCCGCCCGCTTGGCCACATCCTTGCTGAGAAACGCGTCGAACTTGTCCGCCAGATAGACCATGATCGACCCGCTCTCGAACAGGCGGATCGGCTCAGCCGGACCGTAATCGATCATGGCCGGGATTTTCGAATTGGGATTGATCGCGACAAAGCCGGAGCCGAACTGGTCGCCTTTGCCTATATTGACCAGATATGCGTCGTATTCGGCGTCATGCCCAGCAGCCAGCAGTTCCTCGAGCATGATCGTCACCTTCTGGCCATTTGGTGTGGCCAGCGAATGCAACTGCAAGGGATGCTCCCCGCGCGACAAAACCGCGTCATGCGTCGCCCCGGCAATGGGCCGGTTGGTGCTGAAACCGCCTGATTTGTCCTTGTCCCAGGTCCAGATTTTCGGCGGCACATATTCGGTCATTGCAAACGCTCTCTGTTGGCTTCGGCATTTGGCGCATATTCATCGCCTTGTGCCGATATAAGCACAATCGGACCGCCGCGTAACCCCGCTCTTGTCACCACTTACGCCCCCCGCTAAGCCACGGGCATGAGTGCTGCACAATTCGAAATTTTCCTTGTTGCCACGCCCGGCCTTGAGGCTGCTCTGGCCGAGGAAGCCCGCAATGCCGGCTTTTCCGGCGCAAAAGTCACCGATGGCGGCGTCACATTCTCCGGCACCTGGCCCGATGTCTGGCGCGCCAATCTGGTGCTGCGTGGCCCGACGCGCATTCTGGCGCGCGTCGCCTCCTTCCGCGCCATGCATCTAGCCCAACTCGATAAACGTGCCCACAAACTCGATTGGGCTGCGATGCTGCGCCCCGACATTCCCGTCCATGTCGAAGCCAGTTGCAAACGCTCGCGCATCTATCACGCCGGCGCCGCCGCCCAGCGCATTGCAACAGCGATCACCGAAACCATCGGCGCGCCAATCGCCGAAAATGCCGACCTGCGCGTCATGGTCCGCATTGAAGATGATCTCGTCACCATCAGCATCGACACAACAGGAGAGTCTCTCCACAAGCGCGGCTTCAAGGAAGCCGTCAGTAAGGCGCCCATGCGCGAAACCATGGCTTCCCTGTTTCTGCGCCAATGTGGTTATTCGGGCACCGAACCGGTGCTCGACCCCATGTGCGGCTCAGGCACATTCCCCATCGAGGCCGCTGAAATCTCCCTTGGTCTCCATCCAGGCCGCACCCGAAGCTTCGCCTTTGAACAGCTCCCCGGCTTCGACAACGCGGCATGGCAACTGCTCCGCAAGCCCGCCACGACTAACCCCCCGAACCTCATTTTCCATGGCTCCGACCGCGACCCCGGCGCCATCCGCATGGCCCATGAAAATGCCGACCGCGCCGGTGTAGCCGCAATCACCCGGTTCGAGCAAAAATCCCTCGAGGACCTGACCCCGCCCGAAGGCCCGCCCGGCCTCGTCATCGTCAACCCGCCCTATGGCACCCGCATCGGCAGCAAGGGACCGCTGATCAGCGTCCACCGCACATTGGGCACAGTCCTCAAAACCCGCTTCAAAGGCTGGCGCGTCGGCATCATCACCGCCGATAAGCAGCTAGCCCAGGCCACCGGTCTCCCCTTCGAACCCATGCTGCCGCCCGTCTTGCATGGCGGCATCCGCGTTGCTCTCTACCGCACCGGCACGCTGTAGAGGCACGACCGAGGCTCACCCCTCGTAGTCGAAAGCTCGGCTGGCGCGGATAGGAACAATTTGAACCAAATCCTAACCATAATGGCAGCTATGCAGGCATGCGGCGCAACGATTGCCACACTTCGCGCGTAGTCCGGTCGTGACAGAAGGGGTAAGCGAAAATGACAGACATGCCGCGCGTCGTCATCGTAGACGACGAAATCATTCTGCTGCTTGATTTGACGGACCGGCTGACCGATGCGGGCTATCGGGCCCTGCCCGTCACCACCGCGCGCGGCGCCCTCAGCCTTCTCGATGACACGATTGAGGCGCTGGTCACCGATATAGACCTGCCTGGCAACTATTCCGGTCTCAAGCTGGCCAACCTCGCGGCCCGCCTGCATCCCGGCCTGCCAATCGTCGTCGTGTCAGGCGGCGCAAAGCCCGCCCCTTCCGAACTGCCCCCCGGCGCAATTTTCTTTCCGAAGCCCTATCGCGTCGAAGCCGTCATTGCCGCGCTCGCCAGCCAGCGGCAGCGTCGCGCCGCCTGAAAAGTGGGAACGCTCTACGCCTTCACACGTTTTCTCCTCACAGACTTATTCGAGGAGATTGAAAATGGACTGGAACCGCATCGAAGGCAGCTGGAAGCAGTTCTCGGGCAAGGTCAAAGAACAGTGGGGCAAACTCACCGATGACGATATCGCCCAGATCAACGGCAACCGCGAACAGCTCGAAGGCAAAATCCAGGAACGTTATGGCCGGGCCAAGGACGAAGTCCGCAAGGATATCGACGACTGGTCGCGCCGCCTGCACTAAACCTTGATTTGAAAAGGCCCGGTCAATCGATCGGGCCTCTGTCGTATACGCTCACTTCATCTGGACAATCTGAATCAGGTTGCCGCAGGTGTCATCGAACACCGCAATCATCACCATCCCCGCATCCATCGGCGGGACGGTAAAGGTCACACCCAGCCCGACCAGCCGGTCATGCTCGGCCGCGATATCGTCCACCATGAACGACGTCGCCGGAATACCATCACCCACCAGCGCCGCCTTGTAAGGACCCACAGCGGGATGCTCGCTTGGCTCCAGCAACAGTTCGGTCCCCTCAGGATTTTCTGGCGACACCATGGTCAGCCAGCGCGAGCCCCCGCCAAGGTCAATATCGTGCTTCACCGCAAAGCCCAGCTTGTCCCGGTAAAACTCCAGTGCCCTCGCCTGATCGTCGACGAAAACGCTCGTCACATAGATTTTCATAGGTCTGATCCTTCTGAGAAAAGTCTGTTTAGCCAACTCGTTCGGGCCTCGAGCAATGGCGTCAGGTCCAGCGAATGCAGTTTCGTGCGTCCAGCCCAGTTGACGGTCACCAGTCCAGCCTTTTCCAGCATGTCGAGATGCTGGCTGACTGCCTGCCGTGACAAAACCGGCTCCCCCTCCGCGACCGTTGCGGCGCAAAGCTCGAACAGGGATTGGCTCGATCTTTCCTTCAGCCGGTCGACAATCCGCCTCCGGGTGGGATCGGCCAGTGCCCGGAACACGCGGTCCAGATGCTCAGGATCCATGCGTCAGGTCATATGCAAGCGTTTCATTGCCTTTTAATATGCAATAATTTTATTGCATGTCAACGACGCAGAGCGTCGGCCAGGCCTAACCCATCCCATAAAAGAAATAGATCGCCGCGCAGGTCGCCAGTCCGACCACCACATTCATCGGAATGCCCACTTTCACGAAGTCGGTGAACCGGTAATTGGCCGCGCCATAGACCAGCGTATTGGTCTGATAGCCGATGGGTGTGGCAAAGCTAGCGCTCGCCGCAAACATCACCGCTACGACAAGCGGTCGCGGATCGACACCCAGTTCTGTGCTAAGCGCGATGACAATGGGCGTCATCACCACGGCGACGGCATTGTTGGTGATGAGTTCGGTCAGAAGCGAGGTGAGCATATAGACGGTCACCAGCAGGAGCAGCGGCGACAGGTCCATCAGATAGGGCGCAATCGCCCCGACAATCAGGTCCACCGATCCCGCATTCTGCAAGCCAAGCCCCACGATGAGCATGGCAAAGATCAGCACCAATATGCCCCCGTCGATGGCGCCCCACGCCTCCTCGCTGTCAATGCAGCGCAGCGCCAGGATCGCGACCACGGCCAGCATGGCCAGGATGCCGATATCCATGACCCCGAAAGCTGCCAGCGCGACCACACCTGCCAGCGCCGCCAGGGCGATAGGTGCCTTGGACTGCCGAAATGCTCGCCCGCTGGTGCGCGTCACCGAAACCAGCACACCGCGCTGACTCAATGCGTCCAGCCCCGATGTCGGCCCCTCAATCAAGAGCCGATCCGCCGCCCGCAATTGCGCGCTGCGCAGGTCCTGCCCGGCAATATGGTTATGCCGGTTGACGCCTAGCACCCGCACACCGAACTGATTGCTGAGCGCCAGTTGGTCGACACGCCGGCCAACAATGGACTGGTTCGGCCCCAACACCGCCTCAACCACGGCAAGCTCGCCCTTGGTCGGTCTTTGGCCACTGCCCGTGCCGATACGTATTCCCTCGATCCCGTGCAGCGTCAGCAGTTCCGAGGCCGCCGCCGAAATCACCAGCCGGTCGCCACGTTTCAGCTGGATCGATTTTATATCCTTGCGGATCACTGTGCCGCTCTGGTTCACCGCCCTGATGTCGAGATTGGGCATTTTGAGCGCGGCAATGTCGCCAACCAGATTCTCGGTGAATTCGCCCTCCTCGATAATGGTGATTTCGGAGAGGAATTGCGCATTGTCCCCGTCGAGATCACCGCCCTCTTCCTTGCGGTCGGGCAGCAGGAACCGGCCAAAAAGGCCCAGCAACAACAGCCCGGACGCCGCCGTCACCAGGCCCACTGGCGTGATCTCGAAGATCGAAAATGGCTCAAGCCCGCTCTCGCGCGCCACCCCATCGACTAGCAGATTGGTTGACGTCCCAATCAGCGTCAGCGTCCCGGCCAGAATGGTGAAATAGGAAATGGGAATGAGGATGCGCGTCGCCGCAAAACCGAACCGCTCCGCGATGCGCACGCCGATGGGAATGAGGATCAACACCAGCGGCGTATTGTTGATGAACCCACCCAGAAGCATGATCCCGGCCACCAGGCAGATCACCGCCCGCGCCGCATTGTCCCCCGCCACATCGAGGATCAGACCCACCACCCGCTCCAGCACGCCCGTGCGTACCAGCGCCCCCGTGAGCACGAACATGGCAGCGATGGTCAAAGGCGCCGGATTGGAAAACACACTGAAGGACTGTGCCGGGCTGACATATCCGAAGAGGACGAAGGCAGCCGCACCGATAGCCGCAGTCACTTCGGGCGGAAATTTCTCGAACATGAACCCGATAAAGGTCAGCGCCATGAGGCCAAGCGCGATATAGGCTTGGTAGGTAACGAGAAATTCCTGCAACACGCCCCCTATTGTCCCTTACCCGAGCATCGATCCTGACCGCATTCATATGCGTGATACGCTGATCCTCACAACGGCAGCGACGCCAATTGGCTCCCGGTCACCGCGCAAAAGCGTTACCAGCGCCTTGATCCCGCCCGCCATCTGCGCTTGTCTCCGACTTGCAAGAGGCTGGCAACGACCAGGAAAGCGCGGCGGGAGGAAACGGCAATGCAGGGCATCGAATTATCCCGGCGCTTTTACGAAGAGATCGTCCGCTCCTGGCTTTCCCGAGTGGCGCCAAACCTCCGCCACGCCGCTGCCCTCACCGGCTATGGTTCCGAACTCCTCGGCTTCGACGATGAAATGTCGCGCGATCACAATTGGGGCCCCCGCGTCCATATCGTGGTCTCGGAAACCGATTTCGCCAACCATGCCCGGTCTCTGATTGCGGCATTTTCCGCCGAAGCGCCCACACAGTTTCTCGGTGAGCCAATCGGCTGGCGCTCCCGACCCCATCCTGCGGCCGATGGCCCCGGCGCCTTGGGCACATTCGATCATGGCCTCGAAATCCACACGCTCGAAGGCAAGCTCGAAAGCACGCTCGCCATCGCCACCACCGACAATCTCACTCCGTTCGACTGGCTCGGCTTTCCCGAACAGCGCCTACTGGCCTTCACGGCCGGTGCTGTCTTCCACGACGACGACCAAAGGCTGACCCGCGCCCGCGCCGCCCTCGCATGGTTTCCAGACGATGTCTGGCTCTACAAGATCGCCTGCCAGTGGCGGCGCATTGCCGAGGAACAGGCCTTTGTCGGCCGCACCGGCATGGTCGGCGACGAACTCGGCTCGCGCGTCATCGCCGCGCGGCTGGTGCGCGACATCATGCGCATGGCCTTTCTTTTGGAGCGCCGCTATGCGCCATATCCCAAATGGTTCGGCAGCGCCTTCCAACGCCTGCCTCTGGCCAAAGCACTCACCCCTCTGCTCGACCACGCCCTGGCCGCACCGGACTGGCAGAGCCGCGGCGAGTCTATCGCTTCGGCCTCCCTCGTGCTTGCTCGATACCAGCTAGACAAAGGCATTGGCCTACCCTTCGAGCCGGTCATCGGCCCTTACTACACCCGTCCCTTCGCCACCATAAACACCGACGACATCGGCGCCGCCGCCGGTGCCGCTATCACCGATCCGGCCATAAGAGCCCTGCCCATTATCGGCTGCATCGATCAGGTCAGCGACCTTACGCCCCTCCTCGAAGACCCTGCCGCCAGTCGGCGCGTGGTCGCAACGCTGCTGGAGCCCGCACCATGAACACCAATCACCGCATCTACGCCATGAGCGTCGCCAGCGTTTATGTCCATTATGTCAATAAGGTAGAGCGCAAGGGCCGCAACACCGCCGAACTGGATGAAGTCATCCGTTGGCTCACCGGCTATGATCAATCCGCGCTTGAAGCCGCGCTGGCCGACAAGACCAATTTTGAGGATTTTTTCGCCCGCGCGCCCGGCCTCAACCCCAACCGCGCGCTCATTAAGGGCACCATATGCGGCGTTCGCATCGAGGAAATCGAAGAGCCGCTCATGCGCGAAATCCGCTACATGGATAAGCTCGTCGACGAACTCGCCAAGGGCCGCCCGATGGAAAAAATCCTGCGCGCCTGATCACCCTTTGCGCGTGAACATCATATGCACAACGCCACTGGCCGAAGGCGTGAGTTCGACATCATAGTCCTTCTCGAGTCCCTCGAGCCCGTCCCACAGCCTTTGCCCGCGCCCGAGCACTATGGGCACCTGAACCAGATGCATGTGATCCACAAGCCCGTCCTTGAGAAATGCCCGCAAGGTGCGCACGCCGCCGCCGATCCGCACATCGCGCCCGCTCGCAGCCTCTTTCGCCATGGCCAGAACCTCTGCCGGCGGGGCATTGGTAAAATGAAACACATTACCGCCCTCCAGCTCCAGCACCGGCCGCTTGTGTTGCGTCATGACGAAAACCGGCGTGTGAAATGGTGGATTAGGCCCCCACCAGCCGGTCCAGCCCTTGTCCTCGTGCCAGCCGGGATAGCCGAATTTGTTGGACCCCATGATTTCCGCGCCGATCCCCACATCGAACGTGCGAAGGATCGCGTCATCCACCCCGCGCGTGCCCCCTTCGCGACCGAACATGGTCTTGCCGAAACGCGTGGCAAACATCCATTGATGCAGCCGCTGCCCAGCATGCCCGAACGGCGCCTCAAGGCTCAGCCCCTCCCCGGTGCCAAAACCATCCAGCGAAATCGAAAAATGCTGCACCCGCGTCTGCGACATGGCGACCTCCTCATTCCGCCTCCATTATCGCGCGCCGCCAGCCAAGGCGGAAGCCCGGATGATGCGCGCATCCGGCCCAGTTCCTCTCTCCTCGGAGAGAAGGTGGCGCGCAGCGCCGGATGAGGGGATGGCCCCGCGAAAACGGGCATGTAAACAAGACCCCCGCCCCCAAGCTAGATCGCTGGACGTCAGATTTGCATCTGTCCTCCACATAGCCATATTGGCCATCCTGGGCGCATCGGCGACATGCCCACCTTCCCCAACTCTGTCCCGACGAGGTTTTTTGAGTGAGCGTTGCTTTTACCAAGGAAGATAGCGCCGAGACAGCAGCCGAAACCATGCTGCCGGAAAAGCCCGTTCCAGAGGGTCCGAACCTTGTCACCGCAGAGGGACTGGCAAAGCTTGAACAGCAACTGGCTGAAGCAAAATCAGCGTATGAAGCCGCGCTCACCGTCGAAGACATCAACGAGCGCCGCCGCCAGGCCGCCAACCCCCACCGCGACCTGCGGTACCTGAGCGAGCGCGTCCGCACCGCTCAGGTCGTGCCGCCGCCCGAAACCCGCAACATCGTCGCCTTCGGCTCGCGCATCACGTTTCAACGCGACGACGGCCGCACCCAGACCTACACCATCGTCGGGGAAGATGAGGCCGATCCCAAAGCCGGCACTATCTCCTTTGCATCCCCACTGGCCCGCGCTCTGATGGGGAAGGGCGTGGGGGATGCCGCGGGGTTGGGTGAAGCCGAGGTGGAGATTGTTGGGATCGGTTGAGCCAACACTTCGACATGCGGCGGGTTAGTGAGGAAACGCTTCTGGCGTGCGTGCTTGAATAATCGGGCCATATGTCGCCTATGCCGCCAACTCTATAGGGAGGAAGACATGGACACGCTTTACGACGATGCCGAACTGTACGACCTCGTCGCCCCGCGCGATGCCGATATGGAACGCTTCTATGTCGAAACCGCCGGCGGGCCCGACAAAAGCGTTCTTGAAGTGGCCTGCGGCTCCGGCCGCTTTACCCTGCCCCTGGCTTCCAGCGGCGCCAGCGTCACCGGCATGGACATTGCCCCGAAAATGCTGGACCGCGCCCGGACTGCGCTTGCCGCACAAAATCTTGAGGCACGCTTCATTGCTGGCGACATGCGCGACTTCAAACTCAAAGAAACGTTCGACGCAGTGGTGATCGCCGCCAATTCGCTGATGCACCTGCACACGGTGGACGACTTTACCCGCGCCTTTTCCTCAATCCGCGAACACCTCGCGCCGAACGGCCTTCTCGCTTTCGACATTTTCGTGCCCAGTGCCCGCCTGCTGAGCCTGCCGCCCGATGAGCGCCAGTTGATCGGCACCTTTGCCCATCCGCGCCTCGGCGACGTCACCGTCGCCGAAACTATCGCTTACGACCCCATCACCCAGATCAGCCGCGCCGACTGGTACTGGTCCACACCGATACAGCAGGATTTCCGACAGACGCGCCTCGATCTTCGCCAGATCTACCCACAGGAGCTTCCCCTGCTGCTCGCCCAAGGCGGCTTGAAGCTGGCCCATCGCTTCGGCGACTTTGGCCGCGCATCGCTGACCCAGCGGAGCTTCCGGCAGGTCTGCGTCGCCGTTCCGGCATAACGCCGAGGGCATGAATGCACAGGGGAGCAATCGGCCCCTTCCCTTCCCACGCCCTTTCCGCTAAACCGCCCGCTTAACCACCATGTTCGGTCTTTTCCCCTGCGCCGCTGTGCTCAACAGCCACGCGGGTTTCGCGCGGACAGGTGTGTTCGGGCGATTCTCCCCCTCGCCCGCGATTTCGTAGAGATAGCCAGAGCGAGCCCCGAATGCCGAAGCGTACCGACATTAAATCGATCCTCATCATCGGCGCTGGCCCCATCATTATCGGGCAGGCTTGCGAATTCGACTATTCCGGCACTCAGGCCTGTAAGGCGCTCAAGGAAGAGGGCTACCGGATCATTCTGGTGAACTCCAATCCGGCGACGATCATGACCGACCCGGACCTGGCCGACGCCACCTATATGGAGCCGATCACCCCCGAAGTGGTCGCCAGGATCATCGAGAAGGAGCGCCCGGACGCGCTGCTGCCGACCATGGGCGGCCAGACCGCGCTGAACTGCGCGCTCTCGCTCAACAAGAAGTCGATCGTCCAGCCCGATGGCAGCAAGATCAGCGTGCTCGAGAAATTCGGCGTCGAGATGATCGGCGCCACCGCCGAGGCCATCGACAAGGCCGAGGACCGCGAGCTCTTCCGCGAGGCGATGACCAAGATCGGCCTGGACACCCCGCGCTCGCACCACATCAAGACGCTCGGCCAGGCGCTCG
>VFQU01001999.1_pt1 | contig 10559 bp, 9 predicted proteins | sample 3512311 | NCBI WGS metagenome assembly VFQU01 (sample SAMN10412377, study PRJNA504923) | tailings metagenome | isolation source: Relicate 3 Philex TSF3 active mining site | place: Philippines: Tuba, Benguet | collected 2017-08-29 | reverse complement strand
CGGCACGACGCTGCGCGCCACGCTGCACGACGGCCACGCCGAGAGCACGCGCGAGCATACCTGGCCGGCCGGTGCGCTCCTACCCGAAGGGCTGCGCCTGGCCGGGCTGAAGGCCGGCCTCGCACCCGGCACGCGCTATACGACGCGCGCATTCCAGGACATGACGCTCGACGCGGTCGACATCGTGACCGTCGTCGGCGCGCGCGAGTCGGTCGATCTGCCGGACGGTCCGCGCGATCTGGTCCGCCTCGACCAGACCCTGGACTTTCCGGGCGCCCCGATCACGACCCAAGCCTGGGTCGACGAGGACCTGATCGCGTGGAAGCTGGTGATGCCGGTGTTCGGCACCGAGCTGACCCTGCTCGCCTGCGACCGTGCCTGCGCGAATGCGCCGAACCAGGGCAGCGACGTCTTCGCGCGACTGCTGATGCGCTCGCCGCGCCCGCTCGCGTCCGCCGAACTGGCCGGCGCGCTGCGCTACACGCTCAAGCCGCGCAGCGGCGCCGCCGATGCGCTGCTGCTGCCGCCGACGACCGAACAGCAGGTCACGCTGCGCGGCGCAGGCGTGGAGGTCGTCGTCGACCGGCATGCGCACCGCTCGACCGGCGACCGCCCGACCGCGGCCGACACCGCCGCGACCGACTGGCTGCAGAGCACGGCGCCCGACATCGTCGCGCTGGCGCGTCGCGGCGCCGGCGATGCGACAGACGCGGCCGTGCGCATGCAAGCGCTGGAAACGTTCGTGCGCGGCTACATCGCGACCAAGAACCTCGACGTCGGCTACGCCTCGGCGCTCGACGTCGCGCGCGATCCGCGCGGCGACTGCACCGAGCACGCGGTGCTGCTGGCGGCGCTGGCGCGTGCGCTGGACATTCCCGCGCGCGTCGTGACCGGCCTGGCCTATGCACCGGGCTTCGCCGGCAGTCGCGACGCGTTCGTGCCGCACGCCTGGGTGCAGGCCTGGACCGGCGATCGCTGGCGCAGCTACGACGCGGCCCTCGGCGGCTTCGACGCCGGGCACCTCGCGCTGTCGATCGGCGACGGCGATCCATGGCGGTTCTACGCCGGCATCGGCACGCTCGGCAATCTGCTGCTCGAGCGCATCGAGCCGGTCGACACGCGCTGAGTCCGCTCGCCATCTGACACGTGCAGGGCGTCTCGTGCGATACGCGGTGCCCGGCCGGCGTGCGCGGCGCGTGCCGGTGCGATCGCGCCGGTGAGACGCGCTGCTCGGCCCCGCCCACCAGCCTCGAGTCGGCATCGTGCGCTGCGCGCGCGCGTGCAAGCGCGCCCTGCAGCGCACGAAAGCGCCCCGATCCGCCCCCTTTGCGGATTGATATCATTTTGATATCTTACATCGACCCAACCGGAGCCCCGCCATGAACGAACGCAACGCCGTCTCCCTACCCGGAATCCCGCTCCTGCTGATCCTGCTCGCGGCGATGGGCGCCACGGCGGTGTGGATCAAGTACACGACGACGGCGACCTCGCAGCCGGTCGCGCTGGTCGCGCCGGTCCTGGTCATGACGGTGCTGGCGTTCCTGACCAAGGGCTTCTTCCAGGTGCAGCCCAACCTCGGCGTCGTCATGCAGCTGTTCGGGCGCTACGCCGGCACCGCGCGCACCGCGGGTCTGCGCTGGACCAATCCGTTCTACTCGCGCCACAGCGTCTCGCTGCGCGTGCGCAACTTCGAGTCGGGCAAGCTCAAGGTCAACGACAACGACGGCAACCCGATCGAAATCGGCGCCATCGTGGTCTGGCAGGTCGTCGACACCGCCGAGGCGGTCTTCATGGTCGACAACTACGAGAACTTCGTGCAGATCCAGGCCGAGGCGGCGCTGCGCCAGATGGCGTCGAGCTATCCGTACGACGCGCACGACGACAAGACGATCTCGCTGCGCGGCGACGGCAGCAAGGTCAACGTGCATCTGCGCGAGGAGATCCAGGAGCGCCTCGCCCAGGCCGGCGTCAGCGTCATCGAGGCACGCATCAGCCATCTGGCCTATGCGCAGGAGATCGCGCAGGCGATGCTGCAGCGCCAGCAGGCCGGTGCGATCGTCGCCGCGCGCGAGCGCATCGTCGAAGGCGCGGTCAGCATGGTCGAGATGGCGCTCGAGCAGCTCAGCCAGCGCGGCGTCGTCGAGCTCGACAACGAGCGCAAGGCCAGCATGGTCAGCAATCTGCTCGTCGTGCTGTGCGGCGACCGGTCGACCCAGCCCGTCGTCAACGCCGGCTCGCTGTACGGCTGAGCCGGCTGCCCGTCGTGACCGAGAAGAAGGCCTATCCGCTGCGCATCAACGCGGTCGTGCTGGAGGCGATGCAGCGCTGGTCCGACGACGAGCTGCGCAGCCTCAACGCACAGATCGAGTACGTGCTGCGCGAGGCCTTGCGCAAGTCGGGGCGGCTCAAGGCCGCCGAACGTCCCAAGCCGGTCGTCGATCGTTCCGACGACACCTGATCGAGAGATTCGACCGATGAGCACGATCCATTCCTTCGAACACAAGGTCGTCGAGGTCAAGGCCAAGCTGTTTCGCAACAGCTTCCTCGCCGACCTCGGCGAAGTCCTGCGCCGCGAGGGCCAGGGCGGCTGGGAACTCGTCAACGCCGTGCAGAATTCGCCGGCGACACCGCTGCTGTTGTTCTTCAAGCGCCGTCGCTGAGCGACGGCGCGGAGGCTCACAGATGATGATGATGAGACGATCGCGGCTGCTGATCATGCTGCTCGCTGCCGCGCTCCTCGTCGGCGGCGGCATCGCGCTGGTCCGCCACCTGCTGCCGCCGGCGGCGACGCCGGCCGCGGCCGATCCGGTGCAGGCGCAGCGCGCCGAGGCCTTCCTCGACCTGCTCGACGCCGGCCGCTACGACGAGGCCCTGGCGATGGGCTCGCCGCGGCTGCGCGAGGCGCTGGCCGGCGGCAAGCTGCAGAAGGTCTGGGAGACGCTGCCTCGGCAGCTCGGCGCGCGCCAGGCGCGTGGACCGGTCCGCGGCGAGGCGATCGACGGCCATCCGATCCTGACCGCGAGCCTTCGCTTCGGCCTGACCGCGCTCGACGCGCGCATCGCGTTCGGCGCAGACGGTCTGATCGAGGGCTTCCTTCTGGTGCCCGCGCAATCGCCCACGACGCCGGCCAAGCCGGTGCGCACCGAGCGCTATGCCGAGACCGCGCTGGCGATCGGCGGTCCCGCCGGCGACCTGCCCGGCCTGCTGACACTGCCCGCCGGCGACCGCCGCGTGCCGGGCGTCGTGCTCGTGCATGGCTCCGGGCCGCACGATCGCGACGAGACGATCGGTCCGAACAAGCCGTTCCGCGATCTGGCGCACGGCCTGGCCGAGCGCGGCATCGCCGTGCTGCGCTACGACAAGCGCACCCAGGTCGCGCCGCAGCATTTCGCCGGCGGCGATTTCACCGTCGAGGATGAGGTCGTCGCCGACGCACTGGCCGCGGTCGCGCTGCTGCGCGCGCGGCCCGAAATCGATCCGGCCCGTGTCTTCGTCATCGGCCACAGTCTCGGCGCGATGCTGGCGCCGCGCATCGCCGAGCGCGACCGGCAGATCGCCGGGCTGGTGCTGCTGGCCGCGCCGGCGACGCGCCTGGAAGACGCCGTGCTGCGCCAGAGCCGCTACCTGGCGCAGCTCGACGGTACGCCGGACGCCGCAACCGAGGCCGCGCTGGCGAACCTCGAGCACCAGCGCGACCGGATCCGCCGCCTGGCCGACGAGCCCGACGACGGCGCGCCGCTGCTGCTCAACCTGCCGCGCCGCTACTGGCTCGATCTCGCCGGCTACGATGCGATCGCGACCGCGCGGCGGATCGACCGGCCGCTGCTGATCGTTCAGGGCGAAGCCGACTATCAGGTCACGCCCGAGGACGACTTCGCACGCTGGCGCGAGGCCTTCGGCGACAACCCGCGCGTCAAGCTGATCGGCTATCCGGGACTGAGTCATCTGCTGATGCCGGCAGGCGAGCGGCCGGGGCCGGCCGACTATGCGCAGGCCGGTCATGTCGCCGACGCGGTGATCGTCGACGTCGCCGACTGGATCGCGCAGACGCCCGTCTCTCCATGATGCCTGCGCGATGGCCGGGGTCTTTGCATTTCCCTTGCAATCGCGCCGCTCCCGCTGACGAAGCTTCCCGGCACACTGCACGCCGTCGCGTCGCCATGTCCCGCTCATGCCCAGAACACCCTCGCGCCTGATCCGCTATGCCGTCGCCGCCGTCGTCCTGATCGCGGCCGGACTCCTCGTCAAGACCTGGCTGTTCCCGGCCGTGGCCACCACGCGCTACGTGACCGCCGCGGTCACGCGCGGCGACATCGAGCAGACCGTGATCGCGACCGGCACGCTCGAGGCGCGCAACCTGGTCAGCGTCGGCGCCCAGGTCTCCGGACGCGTGGTCTCGCTCAAGGTCGAGCTCGGCGACGCCGTCGAGCACGGCCAGCTGATCGCCGAGATCGACTCGCTGCCGCAGCAGAACGCGATGCGCAACGCCGAGGCCGGACTCGCGACGCTGCGCGCGCAGCGCAGCGCGCGCGTCGCCGCGCTCAAGCAGGCCGAGCTCAACTTCAAGCGCCAGCAGGAGATGATGAGCGCCGATGCGACCTCGCGCGCCGAATACGAGGCGGCCGAGGCGAGCCTGGCCTCGACGCGCGCCGACATCAGCGCGCTCGATGCGCAGATCGAGCAGGGCTCGATCCAGGTCGACACCGCCAGGCTCAATCTGGGCTACACGAAGATCCTCGCGCCGATCGACGGCACCGTGGTGGCGGTCGTGACCAAGGAAGGCCAGACCGTCAACGCCAACCAGTCGGCGCCGACGATCGTCAAACTGGCGGAGCTGTCGACGCTGACGATCAAGGCGCAGATCTCCGAGGCCGACGTCGTCAAGGTCGAGCCGAAGCAGAAGGTCTGGTTCACGATCCTCGGCGAGCCCGACCGGCGTTACTACGCGCTGCTGCGCGCGGTGGAGCCGGCGCCCGAGTCGATCGCCAGCGAGACGACGGCGAACAACGCGAGCAGCTCGTCCTCGACCGCGATCTACTACAACGGCCTGTTCGACGTGCCCAATCCCGACGGCAAGCTGCGCATCTCGATGACCGCGACCGTCAACATCGTGCTCGGCGAGGCACGTGACGCCCTGCTGGTGCCGTCCTCGGCAATCGTCGCCGGCGGCGGTCCGCCGCGGCGTTCGTCGGGCGCGGGCGCGAACACCGGCGCATCGACTGCCGCGCCGGCTGCGCGCGGCGCCGAGGCGGGCGGCGAACGGCCGCGGCGGCGCCGCGAGGCCGGTGCAGACGGCGCTGAGCGCGCCGCAGCGCCGCGTTTCGTGCGCGTGCTCGACGAAGCCGGCGAGGTCGTCGAGAAGCCGGTCCGGGTCGGCCTCAACAACAACATCCAGGCCGAGATCCTCGAAGGCCTCTCCGAAGGCGATCAGGTCGTGCTCGGCCAGTCCGGCAACGCCGCGGCGGTCAGTACCAGCCGCCGCAACATGGGCATGCGCCCGCCGCCGGGATTCTGAGCATGGCGTGCGCGCTGCTCGAACTGCGCCAGGTCCGTCGCGAGTACCCGGCCGGCGACCAGACGCTCGTCGTCCTGCGCGACGTCGACCTGACGATCGAGGCCGGCGAATTCGTCGCGATCGTCGGCGAGTCCGGATCGGGCAAGTCGACGCTGATGAACATCCTCGGCTGCCTCGACCGTCCGAGCGCAGGCAGCTACCGCGTGGCCGGCCGCGAAACCGGCCGGCTCGCGCCCGACGAGCTGGCCGAACTGCGCCGCGAGCACTTCGGCTTCGTGTTCCAGCGCTACCACCTGCTGGCCGATCTGACCGCGCTCGGCAACGTCGAGACGCCGGCGATCTATGCCGGCAAGGACCCGGCCGCCCGGCGCGCGCGCGCCGCCGACCTGCTCGGCCGGCTCGGACTGTCCGAACGCCTGGACCACAAGCCCGGCCAGCTTTCGGGCGGCCAGCAGCAGCGCGTCTCGATCGCGCGCGCGCTGATGAACGGCGGCGAGGTGATCCTGGCCGACGAGCCGACCGGCGCGCTCGACAGCCGCAGCGGCGAGGAGATGCTGAGGCTGCTGCAGGCGCTGCACGCCGAAGGCCACACGATCGTCCTGGTCACCCACGACATGCACGTGGCCGAGCACGCCTCGCGCGTGATCGAGATCAGCGACGGCCGCATCGTCGCCGACCGCCGTCGTGGCGATGCGCCGGCGGCGGCGCCGATCGCGCACGGGCCGACGCGCGAATCGTGGCGCGCGCGCCTGGACCGTTCGCGCGAGGCACTGCGCATGGCCTTGCTGGCGATGAACGCGCACCGCCTGCGCACGTTCCTGACGATGCTCGGCATCATCATCGGCATCGCCTCGGTGGTGTCGGTGGTCGCGCTCGGCGCCGGCTCGCAGAAGCAGATCCTCGACAACATCAGCGCGATCGGCACCAACGTGATCGACATCTATCCGGGCAGCGGCTTCGGCGACATGCGCTCCGGGCGCGTGCGCACGCTGGTGCCGGCCGACGCCGACGCGCTGGCGCAGCAGGACTACGTCGACAGCGTGACGCCGGCCGTGCAGAGCAGCGCGACGCTGCGCTACCGCAACGTCTCGGTCAACGCCTCGATCAACGGCGTCGGCGACCAGTACTTCCGCGTGCGCGGCTTCGAGATCGCCGAAGGCGTCGCGTTCGACCAGGACAGCGTGCGCCGGCAGTCGCAGGACGTGGTGATCGACGACAACACCTACCGCAAGCTGTTCGGCGAAGGCGCCGAGGCGGCCGGCACCGATCCGATCGGCCAGGTGATCCTGCTCAACAACATGCCCGGCCGCATCATCGGCGTGACCGCGCGGAAGGACTCGGCGTTCGGCAGCAACGAGAATCTCAACGTGTTCGTGCCGTACACCACCGCGATGCACCGCCTGCTCGGCCAGAACCACCTGCGCAGCATCACCGTGCGCGTCGACGACGCGGTCGCGATGGACGCCGCCGAGGCCGGCATCACCCTTCTGCTGACGCAGCGTCACGGCAGCCAGGACTTCTACGTGTCGAACATCGATTCGGTCCGCCAGACGATCGAGCAGACCACGCAGACGATGACCCTGCTGGTCTCCTCGATCGCGCTGATCTCGCTGATCGTCGGCGGCATCGGCGTCATGAACATCATGCTGGTGTCGGTGACCGAGCGGACCCGCGAGATCGGCGTGCGCATGGCGGTCGGCGCGCGCCAGGGCGACATCCTGCAGCAGTTCCTGATCGAGGCGGTGCTGGTCTGCCTGCTCGGCGGCCTGCTCGGCGTGCTGACCGCGATCGGCATCGGCGCGTTGTTCGCGCAGGTCGGCGGCAGCTTCCGCATGGTCTATTCGCCGGCGTCGATGGTCATCGCGTTCGCGTGCTCGACCCTGATCGGCGTCGTGTTCGGTTTCCTGCCGGCGCGCAATGCCGCCCGACTGGATCCGGTCGATGCGCTGGCGCGCGACTGAAGGAGAACCCGCATGCCCGCGATCCGCACTTCACGCTGGACCGGAGCGGCCGCATGCCACGCGCTGCTGGCGCTGGCGATCGGCGTGCTGGGTGCGTGCGGCCCGGCCGGACGTACACCGTATGTCCGCCCCGACGTCGCACTGCCGGCGGCCTGGCAGGCGACTACGCCGGACGCCACGACCGCGGTCGACGCGTGGTGGCGCCGTTTCGACGATGCGGCGCTCGACGCGGCGATCGACGCGGTGCTCGCCCGCAACAACGACCTGGCCGCGGCGACGATCCGCGTGCGCCGCGCGCAGTTGCGGGCCGATCTGGCACGCAACCAGCTCGTGCCGGCGGTCAGCGCCGGCGTCAACAGCGGCATCAGCCGCAGTCTCGACCACGGCGGGCCGTCGTCGCGCTCGCACTCCGCGTCGCTGTCGGTCAGCTACGAGGTCGACCTGTGGGGCCGGCTCGGCAGCGAGCGCGATGCCGCGGCCTGGGAGGCGCTCGCGACCGCGCAGGATCGCGAGGCGACCGCCATCGCGCTGGTCGGCACGACGGCACGCCTGTACTGGGAGCTGGCCTATCTGAACCAGCGTCTCGCGGCCAGCCGCATGAGCATCGAGGTCGCGCGCCGTACGCTGGATTTCGTGCGCGCGCAGTACCGCGCCGGCGCGGTGTCGGCGCTGGAGGTCAGCGATGCCGAGCAGAGCCTCGCCAGTCAGGAGGCCAGCCACGCCAGCCTGCGGCAGCAGCGCACCGAGACGCGCAATGCCTGGGCGATCCTGTTCGATCGCCCGCCCGGCGAGATCGACGTCGATCCGCAGAATCTGCCCGACGGCGAACTGCCGACGATCGACGCCGGCCTGCCGGCCGACCTGCTGGCGCGCCGGCCCGATCTGCGCGCCGCGGAGCTGCGTCTGCGCGCAAGCCTGGCCAACGCCGACGCGACGCGTGCGAGCTACTACCCGCGCCTGACGCTGACCGGCAGCGCCGGCGGATCGAGCGTGTCGCTCGGCGACGTGCTCGCCGATCCGATCGGCTCGCTCGGCGCCGGCCTGGCGCTGCCGTTCCTGCAGTTCAACCAGATGCGTCTCGCCACCCAGGTGTCCGAATCGCAGTACGCCGAGGCCGTGGTCGGCTTCCGCCAGACGCTGTACCAGGCGCTGGCCGATGTCGACGATGCGCTGTCCGCGCGGCTGACGCAGGCCGAGCGTGCGCGTCTGCTCGAGACCTCGCTGGTCGCCGCGCTGAAATCCGAGCGGCTCTACGAGGTGCGCTACAAGGCCGGCGCGGTCGCGCTGCGCGCCTGGCTCGACGCGCAGGAGCGCCGCCGCGCGGCCGAAATCGCGCTGGCCGAGAACCGACTGGCGCGGCTCGACAACCAGGTGTCGATCTACCAGGCGCTCGGCGGCGATGCGACGATCACCGAGCGACTGGTGGGCGGCGGCTGACCCGGCCGCTGCGACGCCTGCCCGCAACGCCGGCGAATCGCCAGAGCCGCGCGGAGCTCGTCTCGTCGCGCGGGCCGGGTCCGGTGCGCCGGTGCCGCATCCGCAGCGCGGCGTGATCCGGCGGATCGGCCTGACCGACGCGATCGGTCGCCGCTCCCGCGCTGCGGCCGGCCCGATGCGATCGGCACCGCCGGCGCGTCGGCGATCCCTGTGCTGCCGTCACCGCCACCGGCGGCTGCTAAGCTCGCGCGATGAGCGATGCCCTGCCCGTTCCGCCGCCCCGCTGCGATACCGCCGCACGGCGCGCGATCGTGCGCGAGGCGCGTCGCCTCGGCGTGCCGGACGACTACGGGCGGCAGCGCGCGCTGCGCATCGTCCGCGAGCCGGACGCGCTCGCGTACATCGGCAGCGACGTGCACGAGCGTCCGCAATGGCTGGCGCCGCCGGCCGCGCGCGCGTGGCGGCGCATGGCCGCAGCGGCCGCGGCCGACGGCATCGTCCTGCAGGTGGTCTCGGCGTTCCGCTCGGCCGAGTACCAGCTCGGCATCCTGCGCCGCAAGCTCGAACGCGGCCAGACGATCGAGCGGATTCTCGAGGTCAGCGCGGCGCCCGGTTACAGCGAGCATCACTCCGGCCGCGTACTGGATCTGACCACGCCCGGCTACGTCGCGCTCGAGGAGCAGTTCGAGTACTCACCGGCGTTCGCTTGGCTGCAGCACCACGCGGCGCGCTACGGTTTCCGGCTGTCGTATCCGCGCGGCAATCGGCACGGCATCGCCTACGAACCCTGGCACTGGTGCTGGCACCGTTCAGCGCCGCGCTGAGGGCGCCGCCAGTTCGAGCGCGGCGACCGTGCGCATCAGGCGCGGCCCCAGATAGCAATGCGAGCCGCAGGCCATCAGCCCGGCGTCGGCGAACACGCGACGGTACCAGTCCGGCCGCCGCGCGATGAAGCCTTCGGTGTCGCCCTCCGGATCGTCGGCGGCCGTGAACACCTCGACGAAGGCCAGGCCCTCGAGCAGGTCGGCGAAACCCGAGAGGCCGCGCCTGAGCTCGGCCGACGGCACGTAGTGCAGCACGTCCGAGCAGACGATCAGATCGAAGCGACGGTCGAAGCGCAGTTGCTCGAGCTGGCCGAAGCGCGCCAGCCGCAGATTGCGCGCGCGTCCGTAGCGGGCGACCGCGTACTCGCTCGGATCGAGTCCGAGGTAGTCCAGGTCCGGCCGCAGCCGCCGCAGCGGCGCGCGCCACGCGCCCTCGCCGCAGCCGACGTCGAGCACGTTGCGCAGCCGATGGCCGAGGTAGTACTCGGCCGTCGCGACGACCATCGCGACGGTGCGCGCGACGCTGGCCGGCGCGCGCACGCGCCGGGCCGGATCGCGATACCAGCGGTCGAAGTAGGTCTGGTCGTAGCGCTTGTCGCTCATTCGTTTCCCGTCACGGCTTGGTTAAGAAATCGCAGGACCGGCCCCGACGATGGTCGAAGCCGCCCTTTCGGATCGGTTTTGCTGCAATGCGATAACATCGTCGCGTTCATAGCGGAGGCTCGGCCCATGCTGTACCAGATCCACGAACTGCAGCGCTCGCTGCTGCGCCCGCTGGTGGCGATGTCCGACGCCAACGCGCGCATGCTCTCCGGGCAGGAC
>VFQU01001998.1_pt1 | contig 10561 bp, 11 predicted proteins | sample 3512311 | NCBI WGS metagenome assembly VFQU01 (sample SAMN10412377, study PRJNA504923) | tailings metagenome | isolation source: Relicate 3 Philex TSF3 active mining site | place: Philippines: Tuba, Benguet | collected 2017-08-29 | reverse complement strand
GAATCTGCACGGGAACATAAATTCATCATTACCGACGATCTTTACTTCGAAGGTCGCATCTCAGACTACTCCAAAAAAATCAGGGCCAAGGTTCTGTCTCTTTCCGACTTGGATAAGATAGAAGAAGATTCCCAACATAACATTGCAAAGGTTTTGTTTTATATTTCCAGAGGTGAACTGGAGTCCCGCCATGAGGAAATTCACAATTTTTTAAAACTCCATCCTTCCGTGATGAGTTCCTTTATCATAAAGGCACCCATTGACTACACAGGTTTTCAGGCACTCTCCATAGAAGAGGAATTGTTTTTTACCAATGTTCCGGAAGAGGCTCCTGTCATCTTTTTAGTGAAGGCAGTGGTCAATGCATTCACTAGCCTGCAGATGGTGGTGGATAAATTCGAACTTCAAAAACGAATCAATGTATCCACAAATGAAATTTCAAAACTCACCCGCATCGGAATCAGTCTTGCGAATGAAAAAGATTTCACGAAACTTCTGAGAGACATTCTAAACTCCGCCAGGGAAATTTCCAATTCGGATTCAGGTTCTTTGTATCTTGTTGAAAAAGACGAAAAAGGAAATCCTCGAAATCTCCGATTTAAGATCTCCGCATTGGATTTGAACTCCGACGAGTTCATTCTACCTATCAACAAAAAAAGTATCGCCGGTTATGTTGCCTATACGGGAAAACAACTGAACATTCCCAATGTCTACGAACTATCGGGAAAAGAGGAATACAAATTCAACAGCGACTTCGATCGGATGAGCAACTACTACTCCAAATCTATGTTAGTTGTTCCTATGAAAGACCATCATGATGAAGTAGTGGGAGTCATCCAGCTCATCAATAGAAAGAAAAACTTTCATCTGAAGCTCACTTTGGATCAGTTAAAAAGCAATCATACCTTGGAATACGATAAATATTCCGAAGAACTGGTGATGTCCGTAGCAGGACAAGCCGCAGTCGCCATCCAAAATAATAATTTGGTTCATGAGATCGAAACCCTATTCGAAGGTTTTGTCACTGCGAGCGTATCCGCCATCGAATCCAGGGATCCAACCACTTCCGGTCACTCTTTCCGAGTGGCACAATATACTGTAGGTTTGGCGGAGGCAGTGAGTTCCATCGGAGTGGGAAGATTCAAGGATTTGAATTTTAATCCCGCCCAAATTAAGGAAATCAGATACGCTTCTCTTCTTCACGACTTCGGAAAAGTAGGGGTTCGGGAAAAGGTTCTAGTCAAAGCTAAAAAATTGGAAGAATACGAATTGGATCTCATCCGATGGCGCTTTCATTTTATCGTAAAAGACGTAGAAGCGAAGCTGGCACAGAAAAAAATAGACTACTTGAAAAAGCACGGTAACTCCGGTTATTCGGAGTTCGAACAGTCCATCCAATTGGAATATGAAATGGAAAGGCAGAAAATGGAAGAAATGGTTCGTGTGATCGCACAATCCAACGAACCTTCCATTCTGGAAGAAAGTAATTCCAACTTTTTGGAAGAAATTTCCAAACTCAGTTACCAAACAACGGATGGAAATCAAATCTCTTTATTGCAGCCTAGGGAATTCGGCTTTTTATCCATTCGTAAAGGTTCTCTCGACTTCGATGAAAGAAGAGAGATCGAATCTCACGTAGAACATACATTCCAATTTTTAAGTAAAATTCCTTGGACCAAGGAATTGAAAATGGTTCCTGCCATCGCTCATGGTCATCATGAAAAATTGAACGGAGGAGGTTACCCCAGAGGACTCAGTGCTGTGGAGATCCCCGTGCAGGCGAAGATGATGGCCATCGCGGATATTTTCGATGCGCTTACGGACAAAGACCGTCCTTATAAAAAAGCGGTACCTTTGGAAAGAGCATTCGATATCTTAAAGATGGAAGTGAGAGACCAGCATATCGACGGAGATCTTTTGGATATCTTTATCGAAAGCAAAGTTTACGAAAAAACCCTTCATAAACGTTTGGAAGGGTGATGCATTTACGCATCCCTTTGCCTGGTCATTTTATTTCTTTGTTAGTATTTTGAGCTTGTAAGCTAATAAAGAGAGATGCGACATTGTCCGCAAGGAACCTCAATGGCTGCCAAATTTCCGGCTCAAATTTCGAATCTATTTCGTTCGTCGATCTTTAAAACCGTTTCGACTTTACTTTTTATTTCGTTGTTAGGTTTTCCTCTGTTCTCTCAATCCTACACAGTCATAAAAAACACAAATCCTTCCCGGCCTGTTCCCGGAACTTTATTCGATCCCGGTCACGATCCTAAACCTTTCTCTTTCCGATCGGAAATTACAGATCAAACCGATTACCCTCCCATTACGAACACTCTCACTATTTTTACCGGTTACGATAAGTTACGTGCCTTGTTCGGAGACGGTTCGAATGAAGTCTTAAAGATCGTGGGAGAAGTCGTTCTTTACCGGGAAGTGCAAGGGAACGTAGCGGTCATACTCACCAATAAAAAATTACATGCGATCGATTCTTCGAATCGCAGATGGGTTTCCGAAAGTCTTTACGGAGACGAGAGAATGCAATTCAAATTGGGAAACAACGGGATTACCGCAAAATCTGACCGTCGAACTTATGTTTATTTATCAGGCTGGGACAGTTGGAAGAAAAATGCTTTGGAAGGAGAGATTGTAAGCGGAATGTCTTCTTTGGGGAATTTGGCCACAGTCATCACAAACAAAAGAGTGATCGTTTACTCGGCAGCAAATCCCGAGCCGATTGAGGAAGACATACTTATGTATAAAATCGGTGCGTATCAAATATTGTCTGACTCTATCGTTTATACCTCAGGGGTTAAGTATTATCATTATACGGATCTATTGCAAAAGATCAGTTTGCAGGAATACCGAGACTAGCCTGTTGCTGCATTAGCAGAAACTGGGCTAGTTTAGTGATCTTTAAGATTCTGCGAACGATCGGTTTTACGTTCCAAAGATAAACTTCACATCCGCCTTTTCTCATCTCCATTTTTTTCTTCAGTAAAATTCCCAGAATGGCGGAAGAGATTTCTTCCACTTCCGCAAAATCCAGAAGGATGACTTTTTCCCGGGGAGAAAGATGAGAATTGAGTTCCATCTCGAAATTTCCCATAGATTCCAAATCCAATTTAGTGAGATTCACTTTATAACATCCTGGGTATTCCGTTGCCTGAATCATCGTTTTTTCCTCTCAAACAAACAAACGGTATTTAGAGGAAAAAGATTATAGATTGGTTCGAAAAAAAGAAGAAGGAGCTGAAAATAAGAAAGAATTTTTTGAGTAGAACTACTAGTAAAAATGCAAGGGTAAAAGTTTCTCTCTTTAAGAGAGAAACAACTCCTTCACACATCTTTCGAAATCTTCTCCTCGTTCCGTAAAGTTTTTATAAAGATCGAAACTAGCACAAGCGGGAGAAAATAATAAAGTTCGATTTTGAGATGTTAGTTTGTCTTTCGTTTCGGAGATAAGAATCGTTTTGATTTGACGCAGAGCTTCTTCCACACGAGGAACTAAGTGAAAACGATCGTTCCCATTCGTTTGAAAATTTTGTTTCCAAACCTCTGCCGCCTTTCCGTAAACCCAAACTTCACAATCTATCTCTTTCCATCTGGCAAAAAAAGGATCGAGGCTTTCTTCTTTCGGTTCCCCGCCTAATATTAAATAAACTTTATCCTGGTGGGAAAATCCAGAAAGTCCGGAAAGCATACTGTGAAGGTTTGTGGACTTAGAATCGTTTATCACTGTGAGTTTAGGGAAAAGAGGATGTTCCGATGTTTTCAGCTTTTTGAAGCGATGAGGTAATCCTTCGAAGTCGGAAAATCGGGAAATGATTTTTTCCTTAGGAACATGCAATACTTCTGCGATCCCTATGGCCACTGCCAAATTTTGGAGATTATGATTTCCTGGCAGAGGGAATGAATTCGTTTCGTAGGTATCTTTCGAAGTCGAAATAAGTCGTTTCACCGGATCGATTCGAATCCCATCGTCTAAGTTTTCTCCGAAAAATATCACCTTACCTGGATAAGTTGATTTTTTTTCTTCGATTCGATTCCAAATCTTTCTTTGCGTGAGAAAACAATGGTTCGGATTTTCCAAGTCGGCCACCTTCCATTTGGCGGCTAAATAATTTTCCATCGTTTTGTGTCGTTCCAAATGATCCGGTGCTAAATTTGTGATCGCTGATACAGTTAAATTTAAGTTAGGTGAATCTTCCAGTTGGTAACTGGAGAGTTCCAAAACGACAAGATCCGCATTTTGGTCGCAAAAATCAGTAAACGGTCTTCCTAAATTTCCTCCTACCACCGCATTCGGATATTCGGAAGAAAGGATATGATGGGTGAGCGCGGTTGTAGTTGATTTACCGTCAGTCCCTGTGATTCCTACTAGTTTTCCTTGATAGAAGATTCTTCCCAAAGCGATCTCGGATAGTATGGGAATTTTTTTACTCTTGGCAGATGCTAAAATGGGATGTGTCGGCGAAATCCCGGGGCTTTTGATGACACATTGTATGTTGGCAGTGGCTTCTTGTATGTTTTCATCCGAGAAAACAAGAGAATAGGGGGAGTCGGGAGGATTCGTTTGTTTTCGATCCGCAAGATAAACAGTTTTATTATATTTTTTAAGAAGACGTGCGGCGGAGTCGCCGGAGATACCACCTCCTAAAATGAGAAAAAAGTCGTATCGGAGCAGTTCGGAACGGTCGGAAATCTCTTGAGAAAACATTGATTGACAGTCAGTGAAAAAGCGATGATTTTGTAAAATCATATCAGGTTCGGGTGAAAGAGTGCTAAAACACGAGATCAAAGATGGAAAACTAGTTGTTTACCTGGAAGGTCGATTGGACGTTTCCGTAGCAAACGAAGTAGAAGAAGGTCTAATGGACCTGATTGACAATGGGGGCCATAGAAAAGTCCTCTTGAACATGAAAGAAGTGGAATATATGTCTTCTTCCGGCTTTAGAGCTTGCATTTCCACTCTCCGTAAACTCAATTCGAAAGAAGGTTCTCTTAAAATTTCCAATATCAAACCCGCAGTGAAGCGGATCTTTGATGTCATTGAACTTACTTCTCTATTCGATATTTACGATTCCGAAGAAGCTGCCCTCAAATCCTTTTAGTTTTCAGGTAAGTTTCTACGAATCCCATCCTTCATAAAATCGTAGATACCAAAAAAGAGGAAATTTCCCGCATTTCAATCTCTTCCCTTCCGAAAAGGGAAGTTCCTCTGTATCCGTTCGCATCTTCCCTCAAAGCTTCTTCTCTTACGATGATCGCTGAATGTAAAAAAGGAAGTCCCAGTGCGGGGATTTTGCGTTCCGATTACTCTGCGGTTTCCATCGCAAAGGAATACGAAACCTGCGGTGCCAGTGCCATTTCCGTTTTAACCGATAGAGATTATTTTTACGGCTCTCTTGAGGACCTAAACCAAGTCAGTCGTTCCGTTTCCATTCCAGTCATTAGAAAAGATTTCATCATTCATGAGTCCCAAATTCAGGAAGCTTATTCTTATGGAGCATCCGCAATTTTACTCATCGTTCGCATCTTGGAAAAAAGCAGACTGCAAGAATTGTTTCAATATGCCAAATCTTTAGGATTGGGCGTTCTTGTAGAGACACATAATAGAGAAGAGGTGGAACTTTCTTTGGAACTTGGGATGGATGTGATCGGAATCAACACGAGAGATTTGGATACTTTCGCCATTCATCCTAATTTAGTGAAAGAGATTGCACCTTTGATTCCGAATCATTTGGTTCGAGTGGCTGAATCGGGAATTCATTCTTCCAAAGATTGGGATGACTGTAAAGGAATCGTAGATTCCGTACTCATCGGCACCTATTTTATGAAAGAAGAAAATATAACAACCGCTTATCGTAAATTGACTACTGGCATCTCTTAACCTTCAAAACAAACCTGGTAAAAATTCTTCTCCTTGGACTTTTTTTCTTTGGTATTCCAAAGGAATATGAAAAAGTTCCGTATTCAATTTTTTGTATGTTTTCATTTCTAAGTCCAATTGTTTGCGGATGAGTTGAAATCTGGCTCGCAATAGCTCCGCATAATTTCCTGTGCCAGTCATTCTCTGTCCGAAACCCGACTTATAGAGTTTGCCTTCTCTCGTATCTTTCAATAGACCCAGGATTTTATCTTTTTTCAAAGGGTAGTGTTCCGTAAGCCAATTGGAGAACAAATTTCCTAGCTCGTAGGGAAGTCGGACTAAAATCATAATGGCTTGAGAGATCCCTCTTTCTTTTCCCTCTCGGATGATGGATTCCATTTCATGATCGTTTAGGAAAGGGATGACTGGTGCGAACATCAAGATGACTGGAATGCCTGCACCGGTCAATGTTTCGATCGCTTCCATTCTTCTGGTAGGTGCTGGAGTTCTGGGTTCCAGTTTGGACCAAAGTTCTTTGTCCAGAGTCGTTACGGAAAAACAAACTCGAACCAAATTTTGTTTTGCCATTTCGCTTAAAATATCCAGATCTCTTAAGATGAGAGAAGATTTTGTGATGATTTCTACAGGCTGTTTGAACTTGAGAGCGGTTTCCAAAAGCCTTCTTGTGGTTTCCGTTTTTCTTTCGATTGGCTGATAACTGTCCGTTACGGATCCGAAAACGATCGGATCTCTATTTCCCGATTTGAATTTTCTTTTTAAGTCCTCTATAAACACTTCTTTAGTGTTTTGTTTGATGAAAATTTTGGATTCGAAGTCGATTCCCGGAGAAAGATCCACATAGGCATGATTCGGTCTCGCATAACAATAAATACAACCATGTTCGCAACCTCTGTAAGGATTCAAACTTAAATCATAAGGGATGTCGGGGGAATCGTTTCTGGAAAGAAGAGATTTGGGATATTCTTTTAGGTATTCCGTTTTGATGTTCTTCGGTTGTAGATCTTCTTCGCGGTCTTCCGTCCATTCCTCTCGGAATGTTTTCGCAAACCTTCCCTCGATATGAGAGCTGGTGCCTCGTTTGATTCTATTTTGCGGATTTGGAATCTGCACATATCTATTTAAATATATACTATTCAAATGTAAAGTATTTATTTCTTCTTTCTCGCTCCTATTTCCCTTTCTAATTTTAGTTTCCTGACTTAGGCAAAACAAAATAAACTGACTGCATACGGTTCCGAGGTGCAGTAGATGGATTCTAAAAAAGCTAAGGTGCAAACGATCGATGAATACATTTCAGGCTTCCCGAAAGACGTCCAAAAGATGTTACAACAATTGAGAGAAACAATCCGAAAGGCGGCTCCTAAAGCAGAGGAAAAAATCAGTTACGGAATGCCCGCCTTTGCTCTCAAAAGAAACTTGGTTTATTTTGCTGCAAATAAAAAACACATCGGGTTTTATCCTACTTCCGGCCCGATCACTCAATTTGAATCTTCACTGACTCGATACAAATATTCCAAAGGTACGATTCAATTTCCTTTCGGAGAACCGCTTCCTTTGGCTTTGATCACCAAGATGGTGAAATTTCGAGTGAAAGAGGATGCTTTGTGACCATGCCGTCATTAGATCTCCTTTACGAGTTCGTTCTTTGTGCGCCTCGAATTTGTTATATGATTGGACCTGGATTTTCCACCGACCGGGCTCTTCGCTTCAATCCCTGGCGCTATGAAAAACATATAAATAACAAAATTGTTGATTCGAATTTCTTTCTTATTTCGCGAAATTCTTATATAAGAATTCTTTAGTAATCGTTTTTTTGAATTCTCTTCCCATTCATCCCAACCGTTCCAATCGCTCAAGTCTTCGTCTTTGGAAGGTGCTTTCAGCTTCGGGTCTTCCGAGTAAAAATCGAACGGTTTGTCCAGTTGCAGTTCCTTCTTGTATTTTAAAATTCCTGTTACATCTACGATATGCCTACGTTGGTATTCGTGAGAAAAAATCAGTGCATCAAAAACAGTCCAAATTCTATCTATATAACCTAGGAGATGCGCAAATGTGTCGACATTCAGACGATCCAATTTTTTCAACTTAAGGAGATGGTAATAAGATTTCACCATCATAAAATCTCCCGTCAAAGATTCCAATTTGTCCAAACCATAGAATATCTGTAAATCTTTCGCATAAGGTCCGCTTTCTGTGCCTGGATAGCCTATATACAAGGAAGAGACATTTAGATATGTTTCCGCAACCTCCGCTTGTTTTTGGTGAGAAAACTCTTTCTATTGTGGTTCCTTAACGGGAAAACTACTGGTATATAAACTATCCCCTCCGCTAATAAATTCATAACATCTGTAACTATAGTTTTCATAATTTTCATCCAATAACTTTAGATAGGATTGAATATTGTAGTGGGGCGCCTCGGAAATAAACCTGAAATAGAAATTGATTTCAAGCACCGACCAGGCTCTCCCTCGACGGGACGCTCGGTCAGCAGGAACTGCGATCCTTGGCGCATGGGTTAAAAGATTATCTTTTTTGAATCTTCTGACTTTGGGTTTGACTTTGCGATTGAGTCTGTGTTTGGCTTTGTGACTGAGTTCTCTGTTGTGGCTCAGGTTCTTTTGTTTGTGATTGCATGTTCCTTTGTTTCTCTATTTCCTTTTCTAATCCAGGCATAGTGGATGATCCCGCTATAAAACATATTACAATGATCAGTATGTTAAGAGCCAATGGTATTTTGGAGCCTAATAACCTTTCTAAATAAGATTTAAAGGGAGGTATCAGCAAATAACTTATAATACCATAAGTAAAGAAACCTAATAAATGGAATTGTTCTGGAACCAAAGATGCGATTGCCAAAAGAAGAAAGAAAATTCCAGCAATCCAAGAAATGATGGATTTGAATGTCTCTCTCGTTGGATTGATTTGTTGGGCCACTCTATCGTTTTCACTCATTGAGAAAGTGCTTAATTCTTTTCCACACTGGTTGCAGAATTTAGAGTTGTAGTCGTTTGTATGTCCGCATTTTAAACATTTCATTGAATTGCTCCTTTTTATTTCGCAAAGTTTTTGTATAAAAAATCTTCAGCAATCAAATCTTTTAGATATTTATATAACTCATCATTATTTAATTCCAGCCCGGAAAGATCTTTATGTAGGATAGGGAAGGGTTTTGCCAGATCCAGTTTTTCTTTATATTTCAAAAGCCCTTCTACTTTAGCTTTAAAACCTTCCGTATGAATGCACATCAAAGCATCCAAAACGCTCCATATTCCTATGGCATAGCCGCTGGAATGTGCAAATATATCGAAACTGATTTCATTTAATTTCGGCAATTCCAAGAGTTTTGTATAAGATTCCACTTGCATAAAATCTCCTTGCAAAGATTCCAATTGATCCAAACCGACAAACATTTGTAAATCCTTCGTGGAAGGCCCGCTGTATGTCCCCGGATATCGTATACTCAAAGAAGAAACATTCAGCAATTCTTCGGCAAGTTCAGCCTGTTTTGCGACTGTAAGCCCCTTCCATTCCTCCTCGGAAAGGGGGGCGTGCGAACCGTAAAAAGAATCACCTCCATTTATGAATTCAAAATATCTATAAGCATAATATTCTCCCTCTTCGCCGGAAAGCAAATGAGTGCAGTTTTGAATGAATTCTTGGGATCTAGTTGTCATAAAATTTCCTTCGTTCTGTTCGATTTTTATTTCGCAAAGTTCTTGTACAAAAACTCTTTCGTGATTATTTTTTTTAGAGATTCGGTTGATGTATCCATTCCGGATTCGGTCTCTAAAACATATTGGAGAGAAAACGGTTTCGCCAGATCTAGTTCTTCCTTATATTTCAGAAGTCCGTCCAGTTTGCCTTGAAAACCTTCTGTATGAAGGAACAACAAAGCATCTAAGACACTCCAATGATTGTTCGTGTGACCTGCTGAATGTCCAAATATATCGAATCTGATTTGATCCAGTTTCGGTAGTTCCAAAAGTTTCGTATAAGATTCCACCATCATAAAATCTCCACTCAAAGATTCCAACTGATCCAAACCGATAAACATCTGCATATCTTTCGTTAAAGGTCCGCTGAATGTCCCTGGATATCGGATGCTTAAAGAAGGAACATTCAGCATTTTTTCCGCAAGCTCCGCTTGTTTTGTTACTGCGAGCCCCTTCCATTCCTCTTCGGAAATGGGGGCATTGGAACCGTACATACGATCCCCTCCGTTGATGAATTCATAATATCTATGGACATAATGTTCTCTATCTTCGCCGGAGATTAATTGAATGCAGTTTTGAATGAATAAGGCAGAAGGATTTTTATCTTTCATAATGAAGAACTCCTAACAAATAGTACAAAAAAGAATAAAGGGATGTTTTGAATCGTTTTCACGCAATCTAAATTTAAAACTGTCCGTTCTTGCTCGATTCCTTTTGAAATAAATAGTTTCCTTCATTCTTTAACTTCCCATATCATATTTCGTATTCAAAGAAAAGTTTAGACGAATTTCGCGAAGAAGGTTCACTTTAAATAATAAAAATATTAGATTTTTGGCTCATTGTCTTCGAATCACTGCAATTCATCACATATTTTCGTTAATCGGCGAACACCTTTGCTCCTCGAGGTGCCGTAGATTGGTCATTTAAGTTGAATTATGGAGTTAAGGAAAGGCGGAAGAAA
>VFQU01001996.1_pt1 | contig 10568 bp, 8 predicted proteins | sample 3512311 | NCBI WGS metagenome assembly VFQU01 (sample SAMN10412377, study PRJNA504923) | tailings metagenome | isolation source: Relicate 3 Philex TSF3 active mining site | place: Philippines: Tuba, Benguet | collected 2017-08-29 | reverse complement strand
GCGTACAGGCCGTGCCAGATGGTCAGGTCGAAGCCGCGCAGGCCCATTTCCTGCAGCGAGGGGTAGTCCTTCAGGGTGGGGTGCTTGGACAGCGGCTTGGCCGTGGTCACGGCGAAGGCCTTCACGCGGCCGCCTTCGATCTGCGCGGTGGTGTTGGTGGTCTGGTCACACATCACGTCGACCTGGCCGCCGATGAGGTCGTTCATGGCCGGGCCGGTGCCGCGGTAGGCGATGGTGGTCATCGACTTGTCGAGCTTCACGGCGTGCTGCCACATCAGGCCGCACAGGTGCGAAGCGGAACCCAGGCCGGCGTGCGCCAGGTTGAGCTTGCCGCCGTTGGCGCGGATGTAGGCCTCGAAATCGCGGTAGGTGTTGGCGTTGAGCTTGGTCGAGCCCAGCAGGGTCATGGGCACGTCGTTGATCATGCCCAGGTACTCGAAGTCTTCCAGCGGCTTGTAGGGCAGCTTGCGGTACAGGCCGGCGGTGGCCGCCATGCCGATGTGCCAGACCAGCAGCGTGTGGCCGTCGGCCGGGGAGCGGGCCACCTTGGCCGCGCCGATGGTGCCGCCCGCGCCGGTGGCGTTTTCGACCACGATGTTGGCGTTGGGGATGAACTTGCGCATGGTTTCCGCCAGCTGGCGGGCCACCAGGTCGGTCGGGCCGCCGGCGGCGAAGGGCACCACGAAGGTAATGGGCTTGGTGGGGAAGGCCTGCGCGAACGCGCCCACCGACATGGCCGCGCCGATGGCGAGGGTGACGAGCTTCTTCATGGTCATGTCTCCGTAGAAAAGGGAGGGGAAGGAAAACCCGCGCATCCTAGCCCCCGGGCCTGCCCCGGCCATCGCGGAAAGTACGTAGCGAGACCCCTGGGAAATCCCGGGTCGGCGCCTCCGGGGGGCTGCCGCAGCCGTCAGCGGTAGCTGCGCGCGTCCTCGATCACCTTGCCGTCGTTGGGCAGGCTGCCCGGCGCCACCAGCTCCACCTCGCTGCGCAGCTTGGTCACGTCGCGCACGGCGGCGGCGATGAGCTCGCGCAGGGATTCGTCGACGTCCGGGGTTTCCACGTGCAGGCACATCTGGTCGTTCGCCATCTCGCCGCTCACCACCAGCCGGGCGCGGCGGATCTGCGGGAAGCGGCGCGCGATGTCGGCCACCTGGCCGGGGTGCACGAACATGCCGCGCACCTTGGTGGTCTGGTCGGCGCGGCCCATCCAGCCCTTGATGCGCGGTGCGGTGCGCCCGCTGGGGCAGGCGCCCGCCAGCACGGCCGACAGGTCGCCGGTGCCGAAGCGGATCAGCGGGTAGGCCGGGTTGAGCGAGGTCACCACCAGCTCGCCCACCTCGCCGTCGGGCACGGGTTCACCGGTGCCGGGGCGCACGATCTCCACGATCACGCCCTCGTCGAGCACCAGGCCTTCGCGCGGGGCGGTTTCGTAGGCCACCAGGCCCAGGTCGGCGGTGGCGTAGGTCTGGTACACGGCCACGCCGTGCTCGGCAAACCAGGCCGTCAGGCTGGGCGGGCAGGCTTCGCCGCCCACGCTGGCTTTGCGGATGCAGGACACATCCACGCCGGCCTCGGCCGCCTTCTCGATCAGGATGCGCAGGAAGCTGGGCGTGCCGGTGTAGGCGTCGGGCCGCAGTTCGGCGATGGCCTGCAGCTGCTGCTCGGTCTGGCCGGTGCCGGCGGGGAACACGGTACAGCCCACCGCGTGCGCGCCCGATTCGAGGATGAAGGCGCCCGGCGTCATGTGGTAGCTGAAGGCGTTGTGCACCAGCTCGCCGGCCCGGAACCCGGCGGCGAACAGCGCACGCCCGGCGCGCCAGTAGTCGCGCGTGGCGCCCTCGGGTTCGTAGATCGGGCCTGGCGACGAAAAGATGCGCGTCATCTGCGGGCCGCGCACCAGGGTGGAGAAGCCGCCGAAGGCATCGCGGCCGACATGCGCGCGCTGGCGCTCGAACAGCGCGCTCTTGCGCGTGACGGGCAGTTGCGCCAGTGCCGCGCGGCTGGTGATGGCCGCGGCGTCCACGCCCTTCAGGATGTCGGCAAAGGCCGCGCTGTGCGCCTGCGCGTGCGCCACCTGCTTCGGCAGCGCCGCCATCTGTTCGGCTTCGCGCTGCGCGGGCGCGCGGGTTTCCAGCGCGTCGAAGAATTTGTTCATCACGCCAACCACCGCTTTCTGCGTTTGTAGCTTTTCACGTCCTTGAAGGACTTGCGCTCGCCCCCACCCACGCCCAGGTAGAACTCCTTGACGTCCTCGTTGTTTCGCAGGTCGGCCGCCGGCCCGTCCATCACGATGCGGCCGCTTTCCATGATGTAGCCGTAGTCGGCGTAGCGCAGCGCCATGTTGGTGTTCTGCTCGGCCAGCAGGAAGGTGACCTTCTCCTTGAGGTTCAGGTCCTTCACGATCTCGAACACCTCTTCCACGATCTGCGGCGCCAGGCCCATGGAGGGTTCGTCGAGCAGCACCACGCTCGGGTTGGCCATGAGCGCGCGGCCGATGGCGCACATCTGCTGCTCACCGCCGCTGGTGTAGGCCGCCTGGCTGGTGCGGCGCGTCTTCAGGCGCGGGAAGTAGGTGTAGACCTTCTCCAGGTTGCGCGCCACCTCGGCCTTGTCCTTGCGCGTGTAGCTGCCCGTCATCAGGTTTTCTTCGATGGTCAGGTGCGCGAAGCAGTGGCGCCCCTCCATCACCTGCACCACGCCGCGCTGCACCAGATCGGCCGGGCTCAGGTTCTCGATGCGCTCGCCGCGCAGTTCGATGCTGCCCTTGGTGACTTCGCCGCGCTCGCCGCGCAGCAGGTTGGACACCGCGCGAAGCGTGGTCGTCTTGCCCGCGCCGTTGCCGCCGAGGATGGCCGCGATCTGCCCCTGGTTGACCGTGAGCGAGACGCCCTTGAGCACCAGGATCACGTGGTTGTAGATGACCTCGATGCCGTTGACGTTGAGAACGGGTGTGGGTGTGCTCATGAAGCGTTTTCCGTCTGGACCATGGGCAAGGGCGGCACGCCGCCCTTGGCGATGGCACCGCGCCGAAGCGCGGTGGGGGTGGATCAGGACTGGCAGTCCTGCGGGGTGCGCGCGGTCAGCTTCTTCTCGGCCGCGTACTTCGATGCCGTGGCCTTGACCATCGGGCGGATGATCTGCTGGTCGGCCTCGAGCCAGTCGGTGCTGAACTCCCACTTGGTGCCGTCCCAGGTGTGGATACGCGCCGCGCCCGCACCCACGTGGTCGGCACACGAGGTGCTGATCGGGCCACGCAGCACGCCCTTGAAGCCCAGCGCATCGAGCTTGGCCTGCGTGAGGTTCAGGTTCTCCAGGCCCCAGCGCACCTGCTCACCCGTCATCACCTTGCCTTTGCCGAAGCGTTCCTGTGCGGCACGGATGCCTTCCACGCCCATGGCTGCGCTCACCACGCCGCGCAGGTACAGGGTCTCGCCGACTTCGTCGCGCGGGCCGGTGCCCTTGTTCTTGTCGTGCAGCTTGGCCAGGATCTCTTTCACGATCGGCGCGTTCTTGTCGGTGCCGTGTTGCAGCGTCACGGCGTTGTAGCCCTTGGCGCCCTGGCCCACGTCCTTCACGTCGGGTTCGGCACCCGACCACCACACGCCGTACATCTTCTCGCGCGGGTAGCCGGTGGCTTGCGCTTCCTTCAGCGCGGTGGAGTTCATCACGCCCCAGCCCCACAGCAGCACGTAGTCGGGGCGGTTCTGGCGCACCTGCAGCCAGGTGGCTTTCTGCTCCACGCCGGGTGCGGTCACCGGCAGCAGCGTGAGCTGGAAGCCGTTCATGGCGGCGCGTTCCTGCAGCAGCGGAATCGGTTCCTTGCCGAACGGGCTGTCGTGGTAGACGAGGGCGATCTTCTTGCCCTTGAGCTTGTCCATGCCGCCTTCGCGCTTGCCGATGGCCTGCACGATCGCGTCGGCCGCCACCCAGTAGGTGCCCAGCAGCGGGAAGTTCCACTTGAAGATGGTGCCGTCGGCGCTTTCGCTGCGGCCATAGCCGGTGGTGATCAGCGGGATCTTGTCGACCGGGGCCTTCTCGGTGAGGGCGAAGGTGGCGCCGGTGGACCACGGGTGGATCAGCGCGGCGCCGCCGTTCTTGCCCTTCAGGCGCTCGTAGCACTCCACCGAGCGCGCGGTGTCGTAGCCGGTTTCGCATTCCTCGACGAGGATCTTCACGCCGTTGATGCCGCCGCGCTCGTTGACCAGCTTGTAGTAGTCGACGATGCCGTTGGCGGTGGGGGTGCCGTTGGGGGCGTAGGCGCCGGTCCGGTAGGACAGCACCGGCAGGTACTGTTCCTTCGCCTGCGCCCAGGCTCCGGTCGACACGAGCGCGCCACTGCCCGCGATCAACGCGGCGGCGAGGACGATCTTGCTTGGCTTCATGACTTGTCTCCTATGGGGTTGGTTGAAGCAGGCACGGGGAAAACAGCGAAAGCGGCATTGCTTGTTCAATGCGGGAACGGCCACAGGCGAAGCTTCTGCTTGCCGATGGACCACAGCCGAGCCAGCCCGTGCGGCTCGACGATCAGGAACCACACGATCAGGCCGCCGAAGATCATCAGTTCGGCGTGCGAGACGGCGGTGGTGGAAATGGCGATGCCAAAGAGCCCGGCCAGCGCGGGCAGGATCTGGTTGAGCGCGATGGGCAGCACGACGATGAAGGCCGCGCCGAAGAAGCTGCCCATGATGGAACCCAGGCCGCCGATGATCACCATGAACAGCAGCCGGAACGAGTAGTCGACCGAGAAGGCCGAGGGCTCCCACGCGCCCAGGTAAACGAAGGCCCAGAGCGCGCCGGCCACGCCGATGATGAAGCTGCTGACCGCGAAGGCGCTGAGCTTGGCGTACATGGGGCGGATGCCGATCACCGCGGCGGCCACGTCCATGTCGCGGATGGCCATCCACTCGCGCCCGATGGCCGAGCGCACCAGGTTCTTGGCCAGCAGCGCGATCACCGCCAGCACCGCCAGGCAGAACAGGTACTTGCTGGCCGCACTTTCCAGCGGCAGGCCGAACACCTGCAGGTTGGACACCGCGACCGAGCCCGAGGGCGTGTCCAGCGTGAACCACTTGATGCGCAGGAACATCCAGTCGGCAAAGAACTGCGCCGCCAGCGTGGCCACCGCCAGGTACAGGCCGCGCACGCGCAGGCTGGGCAGGCCGAACAGGATGCCGAAGAAGGTGGCGCACAGGCCGCCCAGGATGAGCGCCGGAATCAGCGGCATGCCCGGCACGCGCACGAAGAAGTTGTAGGCGCCGTAGGCCCCCACGGCCATGAAGGCGCCCGAGCCCAGGCTGATCTGCCCGCAGTAGCCGACCAGGATGTTCACACCCACCGCGGCGAGCGAGAAGATCAGGAACGGGATCAGGATCGCGCGCATCAGGTAGTCGCTCGCGAGCATCGGCACCGCGATGAACGCGAAGGCGATGAGCGCGATGACGAACCAGCGGTCCTGCGCGATCGGGAAGATCTGCTGGTCGGCGCGGTAGGAGGTCTTGAACTGACCGTTTTCTCTGTAGAACATGGGTCAGTGCCTCACACGCGATCGATGATTTTTTCGCCGAACAGGCCCTGCGGCCGGAACAGCAGGAAGACAAGGGCCAGCACGTAGGCAAACCAGATCTCGATGCCGCCGCCCACGAAGGGGCCGAGGTAAACCTCGGAGAGCTTCTCGCCCACGCCGATGATCAGTCCGCCGATGATGGCGCCGGGCACCGAGGTGAGGCCACCCAGGATCACCACCGGCAGCGCGCGCAGCGCCACGGTGGTGAGCGAGAACTGCACGCCCAGCTTGGAGCCCCAGATCATTCCGGCCACCAGAGCCACCACGCCGGCCACGCACCACACGATCACCCAGATGCGGTTGAGCGGGATGCCGATGGACTGCGCGGCCTGGTGGTCGTCGGCCACCGCGCGCAGCGCGCGGCCGGTGGCCGTCTTCTGGAAGAACAGCGAGAGCACCACCACCAGTGCAGCGGCAATGCCCGCGGCGATGATGTCTTCCTGATTGAGCAGCAGGCCACCCTCGAACACCGTGTCGAGCACGAACACCGGGTCCTTGGGCATGCCGATGTCGATCTTGTAGATGTTGCTGCCGAAGATGGTCTGGCCCAGGCCGTCGATGAAGTAGGTGATGCCCAGCGTGGCCATCAGCAGCGTGGCGCCTTCCTGGTTCACCAGGTGGCGCAGCACCAGTCGCTCGATCAGCCAGGCCATGGCAAACATCAGCAGGCCGGCCAGCATGAAGGCCACCACGTTGGCCAGCACCTTGCTCTCGATGCCGATCCACTGCGGGACCCACTCCGAGAAACGCGCCATGGCCAGCGCCGCGAACAGCACCATGGCACCCTGCGCGAAGTTGAAGACGCCCGAGGCCTTGAAGATCAGCACGAAGCCCAGGGCCACGAGCGAATACAGCATGCCCACCATGAGGCCGCCGAACAGTGTTTCCAGAAAGAACGCCATGTCTCGCCTCGCTCAGTGGCTGGTGCCGAGGTAGGCGCTGATCACCTCCTCGTTGTTGCGCACCTCGTCGGGGGTGCCGTCGCCGATCTTCTTGCCGTAGTCGAGCACCACCACGCGGTCGGAGATGTCCATCACCACGCCCATGTCGTGCTCGATCAGCACGATGGTGGTGCCGAACTCGTCGTTCACGTCGAGGATGAAGCGGCTCATGTCCTGCTTCTCTTCGAGGTTCATGCCGGCCATGGGCTCGTCGAGCAGCAGCATCTGAGGCTCCATGGCGAGCGCGCGGCCCAGGTCCACGCGCTTCTGCAGGCCGTAGGGCAGGGTGCCCACGGGCGTTTTGCGGTAGGCCTGGATCTCGAGGAAGTCGATGATGTGTTCGACGAACTCGCGGTGCTGTTCTTCTTCCTTCTGCGCACCGCCGATGCCCCAGGGGTTGCGGAAGGCTTGCGCGAGCAGACCGCTTTTCACGCGCAGGTTGCGCCCGGTCATGATGTTGTCGATCACGCTCATGCCCTTGAACAGCGCCAGGTTCTGGAAGGTGCGCGCGATGCCCATCTCGGCCACCTGGCGGCTGTTCATGTGCTTGAACGTCTGGCCGCGAAAGCTGATGGTGCCTTCCTGCGGCTGGTACACGCCGTTGATGCAGTTGAGCATCGAGCTCTTGCCGGCGCCGTTGGGGCCGATGATGGCGCGGATCTCGTGCTCGCGCACGTTGAAGCTGATGTCGGTGAGCGCCTTGACGCCACCGAAGCGCAGGCTGATGTTGTGCACGTCGAGGATGACCTCGCCGATCTTCTTGGATGTCATGCGGCAGCCTTCACGGGGGCGAACGTCTTCGCGTCGCGGATCTGCAGCGTCGCGCTGACCGAGCCGGTGCGGCCGTCCTCGAACTTGACCTGCGTTTCGATGTACTGCTCGGACTTGCCGCCGTAGAGCGCGTCCACCAGCACCTGGTACTTCTCGCCGATGAAGCCGCGGCGCACCTTGTTCGTGCGCGTGAGCTCGCCGTCGTCGGCGTCGAGTTCCTTGTGCAGCACAAGAAAGCGGCTGATCTGGCTGCCCGCGAGCAGTTCGTCGCGCGCGAGGTCGGCGTTGACTTTCTCCACGCATTCCTGAATCAGCGCATACACCTCGGGCTTGGCCGCGAGATCGGTGTAGCCGGCGTAGGGCAGGTTGCGGCGCTCGGCCCAGTTGCCCACGGCGTCGAAGTCGATGTTGATCATCACGCAGACCTTCTCGCGCTTGTCGCCGAAGGCCACGACTTCCTTGATGTGCGAGAAGAACTTGAGCTTGTTCTCCACGTACTTGGGCGCGAACATGGCGCCATCGTGCGCGCCGCCCATGAGCCGGCCCACGTCCTTCACGCGGTCGATGATCTTCAGGTGGCCGCTGGCGTCGATGAAGCCGGCGTCGCTGGTGTGGTACCAGCCGTCGGCGCTCAGCACCTCGGCCGTGGCCTGCGGGTTCTTGTAGTAGCCCTTGAGCAGGCCGGGCGACTTCACCAGGATCTCGCCGCTCTCGCTGAGCTTGATCTCCACGCCTTCGCAGGGAATGCCCACCGTGTCCGCGCGCGCCTGGTTGTCGGGTTGCAGGCACACGAACACCGCGGTTTCGGTGGAGCCGTAGAGTTGCTTCAGGTTGATGCCGATGGAGCGGTAGAAACTGAACAGGTCGGGGCCGATCGCTTCGCCCGCGGTGTAGGCCACCCGCACGCGCGAAAAGCCCAGGCTGTTGCGCAGCGGGCCGTAGACCATCCAGTCACCCAGTCGGTAGGCGATGCGATCGAAGAAGCCCACCGGCTTGCTGTCCATCAGGTCGGGGCCCACGCGGCGCGCCACATCCATGAAGCGGTGGAACAGGCCGCGCTTGATCGCGCCCGCGTCTTCCATGCGGATCATCACGCTGGTGAGCAGGCCTTCGAAGATGCGCGGCGGCGCGAAGTAGTAGGTGGGGCCGACCTCCTTGAGATCGATGTTCACCGTGGCGCTGCTCTCGGGGCAGTTCACCACGTAACCCGTGACCAGCCACTGCGCATAGGAAAAGATGTTCTGCCCGATCCACGCGGGCGGCATGTAGGCCAGTACCTCGTCGTGCGGGCCGAGCTTGTCGAAGCGCGAGCCGGCGGCGGCGCGGTCGAGCAGGGTGCGGTGGCTGTGCACCACGCCTTTGGGGTTGCCCGTGGTGCCGCTGGTGAAGAACATCGCGGCCACGTCGTCGGGCTGGCCCTGGTCCACCTCGGCCTGGAAGGCGCCGGGGTGTGCCTTTGCGAACGCCTCGCCCGCGGCCAGCAGGCTGTCCAGGCTCTGCAGGCCGGGCTGGTCGTAGTTGCGCAGGCCGCGCGGGTCGTCGTAGCAGATGTGCGTGAGCGCGGGGCACTGCTCGCGCACCTCCAGCATCTTGTCGACCTGCTCCTGGTTTTCCACCACGCAGAAGCGCACTTCGGCGTTGGTGATGGGGAAGATGCATTCGGCGGCCACCGCGTCCTGGTAGAGCGGCACGGGAATGGCGCCCAGCGATTGCGCCGCCAGCATGGCCGCGTACAGGCGCGGGCGGTTGGCGCCCACCACCACCAGGTGCTCGCCGCGCTGCAGGCCCGCCTGGTGCAGGCCACACGCCAGCGATTGCACCAGCGCGGCCATGTCCGACCAGCTCGTCGTCTGCCAGATGCCGTATTCCTTCTCGCGCATGGCGGGCTCGCCGGGCCGCTGCCGCGCGTGCTCCAGCAAGAGCCGGGGGAAGGTGGTCTGCATGCCTTTGTCTCCTTCGATCGCCACGCTGTCCGGCACGGGACAACGGGTGTTTGATGGGGCGCATCGTAGGCCTGGGTTTGACGTTATGTTGTCGGTCCGACGACAATCTCGGGTCATCCCTCCTAGGACTTTCCCGATGTTTCCTGCCCGCCGAAGCGCGATCCGCGAACGCGCGCGCCGACCCACCGACGCGGAGCTCGCGGGCATTCCCTGGCTGTCCCATCTGGAAGGCGAAGCGCGCGAGCGCGCGCTGGACGCGCTGGAGGTGGGCGAGGCCGAGGTGGGCGACTACGTGTGCCGCTATGGCCGGCCGGTCACGTTCTGGTTCGGGCTGGTGGACGGCCTGCTCAAGATGAACAACGACGATGCGCAGGGCAACACCATCACCTTCACGGGTGTGGCGCCGGGCGGCTGGTTCGGCGAAGGCACGGTGCTCAAGCATGAGCAGTACCGCTACAACATCCTGGCGCTGCGCAAGAGCCTGATCGCCGGCCTGCCGGTGGCCACCTTCGACTGGCTGCTCGACCACTCGATCGGCTTCAACCGCTTCGTGATGCACCAGCTCAACGAGCGCCTGGGCCAGTTCATCGCGGCGCGCGAGATCGACCGCCTGACCAGCCCCGACCTGCGCGTGGCGCGCAACCTGGCCGCGCTGTTCCACCCGCTGCTCTCGCCGAACGTGGGCGGGGTGCTGCGCATCACGCAGCAGGAACTGGCCTACCTGGTGGGCCTGTCGCGCCAGCGCGTGAACGAGGCCCTGCGGGCACTGCAGGACAAGGGGTGGATACGCATCGAGTACGGGGGCTTGCGGGTGCTGGATCTGGCGGCGTTGCGGTCGGGGGTGCTGGACTGACTCTCCTCTGTGTGTGGCTCGCGCACGCTCGCGGCCGACGGGTACTCCGCTCCGCGGCTGTCCCCCGGACCGCTGCGCGGTCCTCCTCCTTTATGCCGCTTCGCGAAGCACCCATCACCCGCAAGCTGAGGTGGTGGTTGCACTTGTGCACGACGAGTGCAACGAGGTCGGCGACGACCGGAGCCGCCGGAGAAGCGGACAATCCATCCCATGTCACAAGACCCCCCCGGCCGTACCCTCAAGCTCAAACCCGCGGCCCCCAAGCCCCCCGTTGACCCGCGCGCCCCGCGCCGCGCGCCCGTGCGCCCACCCGGCCCCGCACGCGCCCGGCCACTGAGCGCCGCGCAACGCCCCGAACTGCCTGTTCAGCCCGCGGCCACCGCCCGGGCGCCACGCGAGGCCGATGCGCCCGCCCGCGCCCCGGCCCCGCGCCGCGACCCACGATCGGACAACCGCTCCGACGCCCGCCCCAACACCCGCTTTGACACGCGCTC
>VFQU01001995.1_pt1 | contig 10574 bp, 8 predicted proteins | sample 3512311 | NCBI WGS metagenome assembly VFQU01 (sample SAMN10412377, study PRJNA504923) | tailings metagenome | isolation source: Relicate 3 Philex TSF3 active mining site | place: Philippines: Tuba, Benguet | collected 2017-08-29 | reverse complement strand
ACCTCGATCGCATCATGGTCGCGATGACCGCCAACTCCAAGCCCGCTGCCAACCGGCTGCTGATCTTCGATGCGGCGGCCGAGGGCGACGTCGCACCGCTGCAGGTGATCGAGGGGCCGACGCTCGGACCCGGCACGCTCGGCACGCCGTTCGCGGTGCCCGACGTCCGCGAGCCCGACGACATCCTGCTGCGCGACGGTTTCGACGGCCCGTAGACGGCCGGCTGAGGCTCTTCGAGGCGAGACCTGACGCGGTCGGTGCTCGAAGGCGCCGAGCCGCTTCCGCGCGATTCGCTGCACGCGCCCGTGCGCAGCGAAAAAGGGCGGGAAAACCTCGCTCGACGACGGGCGGAGCGTCCCCCGGCTCAGTCGTCCGAACGCGGCCGACGCGGCGGGCCGTTGCGCTTGGGCGCTCCGGTCGACGGGCGGCGCGGCGGACGGCCGCCTATGTCGGCGCCGCCCTTGACGCGGCTGATGCGCAGCCGCTGGCCGGACACCCAGACCTTCTTCAGATGCGACAGCAGCTCGGACGGCATGCCCTCGGGCAGGTCGATCAGGCTGTGGTCGTGCTCGATCGCGATGCGTCCGATGTACTTGCTTTCCAGTCCCGCCTCGTTGGCGATCGCGCCGACCAGGTTGTTCGGCTTGACCCCGTGCACATGGCCGACCTCGACGCGGAAGGTTTCCATGCCCGGTTCGGACGCGCGTGCGGCGGCCGGTCGGCGCGGACGCTCGGCGCGTGTGTCCTCAGCCGATGCGGCTGCGAAGCCGTCGCCGGCAGCGGCCGGTACGAACGGCGGGGTCTCGCGCGGCGTCCGTTCGCGCGGCGTCCGCTCGTGCGCAGTGCGATCGCGCGTGGCGCCTTCGTGTCGCGGCGCTGCGCGCTCCGGGCGCGCGCCCGGCTCGCGGCGCTCGCGCCGCTCGGGACGCTCGCGCTCGCCGCCGGCGTTCGGCGCGAACGGCTTGCGCTCGACCCGCGCCGGCGGCTCGAGCAGCAACGGCTTGTCGCCCTGGACGATCCGCGCCAGCGCCGCGGCGATCTCGATCGCCGGCACGTTCTTCTCCTGCTGATAGCGCTCGACCATCGACTGGAACAGGTTCAGTTCGCTGGCGGCGAGCGTGTCGGTGATCTTCTGCAGGAAGCGGTCGATGCGCTTGTCGTTGACGGTATCGACCGTCGGCAGCTGCATCTCCTCGATCGGCTGGCGGGTCGCGCGCTCGATCGCCTGCAGCAGACGCTTCTCGCGCGGCGTCACGAACACGATCGCCTCGCCGCTGCGGCCGGCGCGGCCGGTGCGGCCGATCCGGTGCACGTAGGATTCGGTGTCGTGCGGGATGTCGTAGTTGAGCACGTGGCTGATCCGCTCCACGTCCAGGCCGCGCGCGGCCACGTCGGTCGCCACGAGGATGTCGAGCTTGCCGTCCTTGAGCTGCTGGATCGTGCGCTCGCGCTGCTGCTGCTGCATGTCGCCGTTGATCGCGGCGGCGGCCAGGCCGCGGGCCTGCAGACGCTCGGCCAGTTCCTCGGTGGCCTGCTTGGTGCGCGCGAACACGATCATCGCGTCGAAGGTCTCGGCTTCGAGGATGCGCGTCAGCGCGTCGAGCTTGTGCAGTCCGCTGACCCACCAGTAGCGCTGGCGGATGTTGGCGGCGGTCGTGGTGCGCGTCTTGATCGTGACCTCGGCCGGCTCGCGCAGATGGGTCTGGGCGATGCGCCGGATCGGCGCCGGCATCGTCGCCGAGAACAGCGCGACCTGACGCTGCGGCGGCGTCTTGGCGAGGATCCTCTCGACGTCGTCGATGAAGCCCATACGCAGCATCTCGTCGGCCTCGTCGAGCACCAGAGTGGTCAGCTGCGACAGATCGAGCGAGCCGCGCTCGAGATGGTCGATCACGCGTCCGGGCGTGCCGACGACCACGTGTGCGCCGCGCTTGAGCCCGGCCAGCTGCGGGCCGTAGCTCTGTCCGCCGTAGATCGGCAGCACATGGAAGGCCGGCAGATGCGCGGCATAGCGTTGGAACGCCTCGGCGACCTGGATCGCGAGTTCGCGCGTCGGCGCCAGCACCAGGGCCTGTGGCTTGAGCGCGTCGGTCTTCAGTCGCGCCAGGATCGGCAGCGCGAACGCGGCGGTCTTGCCGGTGCCGGTCTGGGCTTGGCCGAGCACGTCGCGGCCGGCCAGCAGATGCGGAATCGTCGCCGCCTGGATCGGCGAGGGCGCCTCGTAGCCGACGTCGGACAGCACCCGCTGCAGGGCTTCGCCGAGGGCGAGATCACGAAACGAGGAGGCTGCCGTGGCGTCGCCGGCGGTGGAATCGGACATGGTGTATCACCTGGAGGGCCGCCGGAACGGCAGCGCGGTGAGCGGAGAGGATCGCGCATTGTAGCGGCCCGCCCGGCGGTTTGCGCGCCGCGTGGGCCGGCACGCGAACGCGAAGGTGCGGGCGCGACCATCGCGGCAGCTTGCACCGGCCGCGCTGAGCGGCACCCCAATCGCGGCGACCGCTCAGATCCGGCTGTGCGTCCAGGACACCATACGGCCGTCGCGGTACGGCATGACGCCGTGGAACGCACGCGGATCGGCGTCGAACACCAGCGGCAGGAAATGGCGGTCGCCGTCCCACAGCGGCAGTTCGAATATCCGCTCGATCGCGACCCACTCCAGCGTTCCCTCCGGATTTTCGCCGAACGGCTCGCCCTCGTAGCGGTCGACCAGGAACACGAAGCCGAGCCAGTCCTCGCCGCGCTTGCCGAAACCGGGCCAGCTGATCGTGCCGCGCAGGCGCAGCCCGGTACATTCGATGCCGGCTTCCTCGCGGATCTCGCGGCGCATGCAGGCGACCACGTCCTCGTCCGGTTCCATCTTGCCGCCCAGTCCGTTGTACTTGCCCAGGTGCTGATCGTCCGGCCGCGCGTTGCGATGGACCAGCAGGACCTTCGAGCGATCCGGCGACAGGACGTAGCCGAGCGTGGCGACGATGGGCGTATAGGGCATGGGCAGGGCTCGAGAGAGAACGGCTTGCCGGCACCGGCGCGGCGACGCAAGATGCGCGCCGGCCGTTGGGGGCGTAGCGATGGGACGACGCGAAAGTGTAGCGACACCGGCGTCTCCGGCGCAGCGGGCGATGCGCAGCGGCGCGCTGAGCGGCCTGGCCGCGATCGTGCTGTGGTCCGCGCTGGCGGTGCTGACCACCGCGACCGAGGGGCTGCCTCCGTTCCAGGTGCTCGCCACGACGTTCGCGATCGCCGGGGTCGCCGGAAGCTCGTGGGCGCTCGCGCGCGGCCGTGCCGGCCTGGCCGGACTGCGCCAGCCGCCCGCCGCGCTGGCGCTGTCGACGGTGGCGTTGTTCGGCTACCACGCGCTGTATTTCGTCGCGCTCAAGCATGCGCCGGCGGTCGAGGCGAACCTGATCAACTATCTGTGGCCGCTGCTGATCGTGCTGTTCGCCGGTCTGCTGCCGGGCATGCGCGTGGGCTGGCAGCAGATCGCCGGCGCCGTGCTCGGCCTCTGCGGCGCCGTTCTGCTGGTCACGCGCGGCGAGCGGCTCGGACTCGATCCGGCCTATGCGCCCGGCTATCTGGCGGCCGCCGGTGCCGCCGTGACCTGGGCGGCCTACTCGGTGCTCAATCGCCGCTACGCCGGTGTACCGAGCAGCGCGCTGACCGGCAGCTGCGTGCTGGTGGCCGCGCTCGGTGCGATCGCGCACGGCCGGCTCGAACCGTCCGTGATGCCGACGCCGACGCAGTGGGCCGTGCTGCTGCTCATGGGCCTGGGTCCGGTCGGTGCGGCGTTCCTGCTGTGGGACCGCGGCACCAAACACGGCGACATCGCGCTGCTCGGAACGCTGTCGTACGCGGCGCCGCTGCTGTCGACGCTGCTGCTGCTGGTCTTCGGCGCGGCGCGCGCGCACTGGACACAGGCGGTGGCGGTGCTCGTGCTGCTGGCCGGCGCCTGGCTCGGCACGCGCGGCGGTCGATCGGCCGCTTCCTGATCGGCGCCGGCAGCCGGTCGCGCCGCGGCCGCTCGGCGCAAGGCCGGCGCGCTGAAGACGGCGAGCCGCCGGGCCGCAGCGGCGTCCATCAACGAGGGGGCGCGAGGTCGTGATCGGCCTGGCGCGGAAGGCGGCCGGGGCCGCGATCGAACCTGCCCGGAATGGCAGCCGGGGCCGCGATCGAACCTAATCGCAATGGCGGCCGAAGCCGCCATTGGCTATCGCTCAGAGCGCTTCGAAGATGCCGGCGGCGCCCATGCCGGTGCCGATGCACATCGTGACCATGCCGTACTTCTGCTTGCGGCGGCGCAGGCCGTGGATCAGCGTCGCGGCGCGGATCGCACCGGTGGCGCCGAGCGGATGGCCGAGCGCGATCGCGCCGCCGAGCGGATTGACCTTGGCCGGATCGAGGCCGACGTCGCGGATCACCGCCAGCGCCTGCGCCGCGAAAGCCTCGTTGAGCTCGATCCAGTCGAGCTGGTCGCGCGTCAGGCCGGCGAGCTTGAGCGCCTTGGGGATCGCCGCGATCGGGCCGATGCCCATGATCTCCGGCTTGACGCCGGCGACGTCGAACGAGACGAAGCGCGCCAGCGGCGTCAGGCCGTAGCGCTTGAGCGCGCGCTCGCTGGCCAGCAGCAGCGCGCCGGCGCCGTCGGACATCTGCGAGGCATTGCCGGCGGTCACGCTGCCGCCGTTGCGGAACACGGGACGCAGCCTGGCCAGCGTCTCGACGCTGGTGCCCGGGCGTGGCCCCTCGTCGACGTCGATCGTGCGGCCGTCGGTGACGATCGTGCGCCGGGCCAGATCCGGATAGTGGTCGTCCAGCGTGACCGGCAGGATTTCGTCGGCGAACTCGCCCGCAGCGATCGCGGCCAGCGCCTTGGCGTGGCTGGCCGCGGCGAACGCGTCCTGGTCCTCGCGGCTGATCTTCCACTGTTCGGCGACCTTCTCGGCGGTGATGCCCATGCCGTAGGCGATCGCGACGTTCTCGTCGGCGAACGCGGCCGGGTTCATCGCGATCTTGTTGCCCATCATCGGCACCATGCTCATCGACTCGATGCCGCCGGCGAGCATCAGGTCGGCGTCGCCGGTGCGGATGCGGTCGGCGGCCAGTGCGATCGCCTGCACGCCCGAGGAGCAGAAACGGTTGATCGTCTGCGCCGGCACCGTGTCGGGCAGGCCGGCCAGCAGCACGCCGATGCGCGCCACGTTCATGCCCTGCTCGGCCTCCGGCATCGCGCAGCCGATCACCGCGTCGCCGATTTCGGCGGGATCGGCGCCCGGCGCGGCAGCCAATGCGCCGCGCAGCACGTGCGCGAGCAGGTCGTCCGGCCGCGTGTGGCGGAACACGCCGCGCGGTGCCTTGCCGACCGGCGTGCGCACCGCCGAGACGATATAGGCATCCTGGATTTGCTTGGTCATCTGGAAGTCTCCGAAGAAGATCGGGAAGCGGTCCGGAGCGGCGCCGTGCGGCGGCCGCGCCGGTCCCCTCGTCAGTTGCGAAGCGGCTTGCCGGTGGCGAGCGTGTGCGCGATGCGTTCCTGCGTCCTGGCGGTCTGCGCCAGTTCGACGAAGTGCCTGCGCTCCAGGTCGAGCAGCCAGCGCTCGTCGACCTGCGAGCCGCGCTCGATCGCGCCGCCGCACAGCGTGTCGGCGATGCGGCCGGCGACGTCGAAGTCGTGCGCCGAGATGAATCGGCCTTCGAGCATGTTGACCAGCATCATCTTCAGCGTCGCGGTACCGACGTCGCCGGCGACCGTGATCGCGCGCGCCGGCAGCGGCGGGCGGTAGCCCTGGTCGGCCAGCGCCGCGGCGGTCACCGCGGCGACGTGCAGCAGCTCGTAGGCGTTGAACACGACCACGTCGTCGGCGCGCAGCAGGCCCAGTCGCTTGGCCTCGATCGCCGAGCCGGACACCTTGGCCGTCGCGACGGTCTCGAACATGCGCTTGATCGCGTCGAACGGATCGGCGCCGGGCACGCTCGCCGCGCGCACCGCGATCTCCTTGAGACCGCCGCCGGCCGGCAGCAGGCCCACGCCGGCCTCGACCAGGCCGATGTAGCTCTCGAGCGCGGCGACCGTGCGTGCGGCGTGCATCTGGAACTCGCAGCCGCCGCCGAACGCCATGCCGCGCACTGCGGCGACGACCGGCACCAGCGAGTACTTGATGCGCTGGCTGGTCGCCTGGAAGTTGCCGACCATCGCGTCGAACGCGTCGACCTGGCCGGCCTGGAGCAGGCCGAGCGCGCCCTTGAGGTCGGCGCCGGCCGAGAACGGCTCGCCGGTCTGCCAGAGCACGACCGCCTTGAACGTCTTCTCGGCCTCGTCGATCGCGCGCTGGAGGCCGTCGAGCACCGCGTCGTTGACGGTATTCATCTTGGTCTTGAATGAGACGATGCCGACCTCGTCACCGAGGTGCCACAGCCGTACGCCGTCGTTCTCCCAGGCGGTGACGCCGCTGTCGAAACGCTCGCCGAGCAGCGCGTCGGGATAGCGCTGGCGGCGATAGACCGCATGCGCCGAGCGCGGCAACGGCTTGCCGGCGCTGGCCGACCAGGAGCCGTCGGCGCCGTGGACGCCGTCGCGGCCGTCGGTGACCCAGGCCGGCAGCGGCGCGTCGCTCATCGCCTTGCCGGCGCTGATGTCCTCGTTGATCCACTGCGCGACCTGGCGCCAGCCCGCGGCCTGCCAGGTTTCGAACGGTCCGAGCTTCCAGCCGTAGCCCCAGCGGATCGCGAAGTCGACCTCGCGCGCAGTCTCGGCGATGTCGGCCAGGTGATAGGCGGCGTAGTGGAACAGATCGCGGAACATCGCCCACAGGAACTGCGCCTGACGATCCTCCGAGGCGCGCAGCCTGGCGAACTTCTCGGCCGGATCGCGGATCGCGAGGATCGCGGCGACCTCCGGCGAGGCGCCGCGGTCGGCCGCGCGGTAGTCGCGCAGGCCGAGGTCGAGCACGCGGATCTCCTTGCCGACCTTGCGGAAGAAGCCGGCGCCGGTCTTCTGGCCGAGCGCGCCCTGGTCGATCAGCGCCTGCAGCCACGCCGGCGCCTTGAAGTAGGCGTGCCAGGGATCGTCGGGCAGGGTGTCGGCCATCGTCTTGATGACGTGCGCCATCGTGTCGAGGCCGACCACGTCGGAGGTGCGGTAGGTGGCGCTCTTCGGACGGCCGATCGCCGGTCCGGTGATCGCGTCGACTTCGTCGAAGCCCAGGCCGAACTGCTCGGTGTGGTGCATCGTGGCCAGGATCGAGAACACGCCGATCCGGTTGCCGATGAAGTTCGGCGTGTCGCGCGCGTAGACCACGCCCTTGCCGAGCTGGGTCGTCAGGAACGCCTCCAGTCCGGCCAGCAGCGACGGATCGGTCGCGTGCGCCGGGATCAGCTCGACCAGGTGCATGTAGCGCGGCGGATTGAAGAAGTGGATGCCCGAGAAGCGCGGCTGCAGCGCGGCCGGCAGCGCGTCGGCCAGCGTATTGATCGACAGGCCCGAGGTGTTGCTGGCGACGAACGCGGTGTCCGACACGTGCGGCGCGATCTTGCGGTAGAGGTCGAGCTTCCAGTCCATGCGCTCGGCGATCGCCTCGATGATCAGGTCGCAGTCGCGCAGGCGCTCCAGATCGTCCTCGTAGTTGGCCGGCGTGATCGCGGCGGCCAGCGACGGATCGGCCAGCGGCGCCGGCGACAGCTTGGTCAGGTTCGCCAGCGCCTTGGCGACGATGCCGTTCTTGTCGCCGTCCTTGGCCGGCAGGTCGAACAGGATCGTCTCGATGCCGGCATTGGTCAGGTGCGCGGCGATCTGGGCGCCCATGACGCCGGCGCCGAGCACGGCGGCTTTGCGGATCAGCAGAGGGGTGACGGACATCGAGCTCTCCGATGCGGAAGGTGAAAGAGGCGGGGCGCTCACGCGGCGCGCAGGCCGGCGGCGGCGAAACGGATCAGATGGGACGCGGTGCGTTCGCGATGTTCCTGCTCGCTGACGTCGCTGCGCCGCTTGAGCACGCCGAAATCGGCCATCGCATAGGTGAGGGCGCCGGATACGATGTCCAGCCGCCAGTACAGCTCTTCCTTGTCGAGCTGCGGCAGCAGCCGCGTGAACACGGCGGCGAACTCCTTGAGCACGTGGCCGTAGTTGTCGGACAGGAACCGGCGCAGGCGCTCGTCGTGCTCGGCGTAGGCGCGCGCCAGCACGCGCACGAACGCGGCACCGCCGGCGTCGCTCAGCGACAGTTCCAGCGCCGGTCGCACGAACGCGTCGAGCACGTCCTCCAGGCCGAGATCGGTGCGCTCGCGGCACTGCGCGAGCAGTTCGGTGCGGCGCGCGTTGAGCTCGTCGAGACGGCGCCGGAATACTTCCTCGATCAGGTTTTCCTTCGAGCCGAAGTGATAATTGACCGCGGCCAGATTGACCTTGGCGCTGGCGGTCACCTGACGCAGCGACGCGCCGGCGAAGCCGTGACGGGCGAACAGCTCCTCGGCAGCGCCGAGGATGCGCTGGCGGGTCGAGAACGGGGTCAGGTCCACGGGTGGTCCCACGAGAAACGAATCAAACGATCGTTTGAATCTAAGCCAGCCCCATCGCCGCCGTCAAACCGCGCTGCAGCATCGATGCGTAGCGGGCGGCCACCGACGGCAGCGACGCATGTAAAAACGTGGCGCAGTCGCCATTCCGGCATGGCGCCGAGCGCCGGAACCGGCTAGAATCTTCCGTTCATACATCTGCTAACCCCGCGGAAGTTCGCGGATTCTTCATATGCCCTGGTCGCGCACTCGCAGCGCGGCCACGCATTCACTTTCCGGAGAAACCATTTCATGGCGCTGGAGCGCACCCTGTCCATCATCAAGCCCGATGCGGTCGCCAAGAACGTGATCGGCGAGATCTACACGCGTTTCGAGAAGGCCGGCCTCAAGATCGTCGCCGCTCGCTACAAGCAGCTGTCGCGCGCCGAGGCCGAGGGCTTCTACGCGGTGCACCGCGAGCGTCCGTTCTTCAACGCGCTGGTCGAGTTCATGATCTCCGGCCCGGTCATGATCCAGGCCCTCGAGGGCGAGGACGCGATCGCCAAGCACCGCCAGCTGATGGGCGCCACCGATCCGAAGAAGGCCGATCCGGGCACGATCCGCGCCGACTTCGCCGACTCGATCGACGCCAACGCCGTCCACGGTTCGGATGCGGCCGAGACCGCCGCGACCGAGATCGCGTACTTCTTCGCGCCGACCGAGGTCGTCTCGCGCTGAGATGGACGCCGTGACGACCCCCAAGACCAATGTGTTCGGGTTCGATCGCGCCGAGCTGCGTGCGTTCTTCGCGCAGCTCGGCGAGAAGCCGTATCGGGCCGACCAGGTCATGAAGTGGGTCTACCACCGCCACGTCACCGACTTCGCTCAGATGAGCGACGTCGGCAAGGCGCTGCGCGAGAAGCTGCAGGCGGTCGCCGAGATCGTGCCGCCGAACGTGCTGTTCGAGAAGCAGTCCGCCGACGGCACGCACAAATGGCTGCTCGGCATGGACGGCGCCAACGCGATCGAGGCCGTGTTCATCCCGGAGACCTCGCGCGGCACGCTGTGCGTATCCTCGCAGGTCGGCTGCGGTCTCAACTGCCAGTTCTGCTCGACCGCGACGCAGGGTTTCAATCGCAACCTGTCCACGGCCGAGATCATCGGCCAGGTCTGGGTCGCGGCGCGTCACCTCGGCAACGTGCCGCACCATCAGCGCAAGCTGACCAACGTCGTCATGATGGGCATGGGCGAGCCGCTGCTGAACTTCGACAACGTCGTGCGCGCGATGAGCATCATGCGCGACGACCTCGGATTCGGCCTCGCCAACAAACGCGTCACGCTGTCGACGGCCGGCCTGGTGCCGATGATCGACCGCCTGTCCGAGACCAGCGACGTCTCGCTCGCGGTTTCGCTGCACGCGCCGGTCGACGAGCTGCGCACCGAGATCGTGCCGCTCAACAAGAAGTATCCGATCGCCGAGCTGCTGGCCGCGTGCCGGCGCTACGCGGCCAAGCGGCCGCGCACGACGATCACGTTCGAGTACACGATGCTCAAGGGCGTCAACGATCTGCCCGAGCACGCGCGCCAGCTGGTCAAGCTGATGCGTACGGTGCCGAGCAAGGTCAATCTGATTCCGTTCAATCCGTTCGCCGGCACGCGCTTCGAGCGCTCCGACGAGACCACGATCCGCGCGTTCCAGAAGATCCTGCTCGACGCCGGCGTGCTGACGATGGTGCGCCGTACCCGCGGTGACGACATCGACGCCGCCTGCGGCCAGCTCAAGGGCCAGGTCGTCGATCGCACGCGCCGCCAGGCCGAGTTCCGCCGCTCGCTGGAGCGGGGAGTCGCCGATGCGGCCTAGTCTGCGGCCGGCTCTGATCGCCCTGCTGCTGTGCGGCACGGTCGGCTGCGCCACCAGCGGCGGCGTATCCAACCACAACAATCCGACCAAGAAGCAGGAAGCGGCACGCGCCAATACCGAGCTCGGCCAGCGCTACATGCAGCAGGGCCAGCTCGAGCTGGCGATGGAAAAGCTCACGCGCGCGCTCGAGGCCGACGGCAGCTACGCCGACGCGCACACCGTGATC